>Ga0209157_1001588_pt1 | contig 18816 bp, 13 predicted proteins | sample GraSoiAngelo_135_FD_185892 | JGI IMG/M metagenome (GOLD analysis project Ga0209157, IMG submission 185892) | Grasslands soil microbial communities from the Angelo Coastal Reserve, California, USA - 14_0929_05_40cm (SPAdes) (version 2) | ecosystem: Environmental > Terrestrial > Soil > Grasslands ...
CGCCGCAGCGCCGTGGGCAACTCCGTTGCCTCCTCCCACGAGGCGACGGGACGCTGCCACAGGCGAGCCACGATTTGCGACCCTCGGTATGCCGGCTCGCTCCGCGCAGCGAGCCACGGGGCGACGGCGGCCCGCGCCGCGTCGGGCGTGAGCGACAACAGGTCCGTCACCGCAACAACGCCTCCACGCCCACGCGATACGTCGCGCCGAGGTCGGCGACGCCGGGGTTCTCCGCCATGGTCAGACGGTAGTGGCCGATGGCCAGCCCGAGCCCCGCCACGAAGCGCCAGCGCGCCCCGCTGTAGCTCCCCTCGCGCACGAAGAGCAGATCGGTGGCAAAGAGGTCGCCGAGCGCGAATCCGGCGCCGACCTGGTGGTCGCGGGTGAGGCCGCGCGTCCACCTGATTCCGTAGCGGCCGTGCACCGTGGCCGCGCCGCCGCCCCGCCACGGCGGACCGCGCCACACCCGGTAGTCGATCCCCGCCGAGAGGTCCTGGGCGGCGTCGCTCGCGGCGAAGCGCGAGAAGGACCGGGTCGCGAGCGCCACGGTGAGGGCCCCCGTGACGCCGTACCGCACGCCCACATCGAGTGTCCAGCGATTCGCCTCCTCATAGTCGAGCTTCGTCGTCCGGTACGCGAGCGTGGCGCCAAGCGCGCTCGCGCCGCGGGCAGCGCTCCAGCTGGCGCCGACAGTCTGCGTGTAGAAGGGAATGGTGCCACCGTCCGGATCGGGACTGAGCGATGTGGGCACTAGGTCGCTCACGCTCATCCTGCCGTACACAATGCCGACGCGCCCCACGGGACTCAGCCGCGCGCGCGCGGTGAACAGCACGCCGGCCGCTCCAACGGTCGCCGGGGTGCTCACGGCCTCGAGCCCCAAGGCCGCCCGTTCCCCCGTCCCCGGCTGCGCCGGATTCCAGAAGGCAGCGGCGCCGCCCGTTGCGAGCGCCGGCGGCTGGGCGAGTGTGGTAGCGGCGACCCGCCACAGTTCGGCGCCCGCCCCCTCCTGACCGAGCAGGGCCGCCGGGGCAAGCACGCCAAGCAGCAAGGGAACGCGTGGCATTCGGTCACCAACCTAACTATCTTCAAGCGTTTAGGACACTTGAGCCAACGTGCGCCTTTCCGAGCTGCTGTCACCCAGTCGCATCCGGGTGCCCCTCAAGGCCGGCGACAAGGAGGGGATCCTGCGGGAATTGGTGGGACTGATGCTTGCCGGAAACGGGGGCGCGACCGGATCAGAGGCGGCGGGTGCAGGCGGGATGGGGGGGATGGGCAGGATGGGGGGGATGGGGGCCAGTGCGGCGCAGGCCGACGAGATCCTGGGGGCGATCCTCGAGCGCGAGCGCCAGTTCCCGACCGGGATCGGTTACGGGGTGGCGGTGCCGCACGGCCGCTGTCCCGCCCTCCCGAACCTCGTGGTCGTTGCCGGCACGACGCCGGCCCCGATTCCCTATGAGACGATCGACGGAGAGCCCGTGCGCCTGTTCTTTTTGCTCGCCGGCCCCGAGTCCCATGCGGGCGTTCACGTGAAGGCCCTGAGCCGGATCTCGCGTCTGGTGCGGCGCGAACCCGTGCGGGGGCGGCTGCTCGCCGCGCGGACAGCCGAGGAGTTCCACCGCGCGCTGGTGGAGGCGGAAGGCGCGTGACCCCGAAGGGGACCGCGTGGCGCACGCATCGCTGCGGCGAGCTACGCGCGGCGCATGCGCGGCAGCGGGTGCGGCTCGGCGGCTGGGTGCACCGGCGGCGCGACCTGGGTGGGCTCGTGTTCGTGGACCTGCGCGACCGCGCAGGGCTGGTACAGGTGGCCTTCGGCCCCGGGTGGTCGCCACCGGACGTGCTGGCGCGAGCGGGCGGGCTCGGCAGCGAGACGGTCGTCGTCGTGGAAGGCGAGGTGGTGGCACGCCCGCCCGACATGCGCAACTCGGAGCTCGCGACGGGCGACGTGGAGGTACATGCCGCCCAGCTCGAGATCCTGGGGCCCGCCGTGACGCCCGCCATCCCCGTCGCGCGCGCCAAAGGAGAGGATCTCGCCGCGGAGGAACTGCGCCTCAAGTACCGCCACCTCGACCTGCGGCGTCCCGAGATGCAGGCGAACCTGATGCTGCGCCACCGCCTGCTGCAGCGTGCCCGGACGACGCTCTCCGATCTCGAGTTCCTCGAGATCGAGACGCCCATCCTGACGAAGCCCACCCCCGAGGGGGCCCGGGACTATCTCGTGCCGTCGCGGCTGCATGCGGGCGAGTTCTACGCGCTCCCCCAATCGCCCCAGATCTACAAACAGCTGCTGATGGTGTGCGGATTCGACCGCTACTTCCAGATCGCGCGCTGCTTCCGGGACGAGGACCTGCGCTACGACCGCCAGCCCGAGTTCACGCAGATCGATCTCGAGGCCTCGTTCGTCGGGCAGGAGGACGTGCTCGGGTTCGTGGAGGCGGTGCTCGTGGCGCTGTGGGACGAGGCGGGGCACGCGATCGGGCGGCCGTTCCCGCGGCTGACGCATCGTGAGGCGATGGAGCGCTATGGCACCGATAAGCCCGACCAGCGCTACGACCTGGCGATCGCCGACTGGACGGCGCAGGTCCGCCCCCTGGGCGTGCCGTTCTTTCAATCCGTCATGAAGGACGGCTCCCGGGTGCGTGGGCTCGCGGTGAAGGGGGGAGGCGCACTGTCGCGCAAGGATGTGGATCAGCTCGCCGAGGCGGCGAAGCAGCTGGGTGGCGCCGGACTCGCGTGGGTGAAGCGCCAGGGCGAGCAGATCTCGGGTTCCGTCGGGAAGCACTTCACGGCGGAGACGCTCGGCCGCCTCGGCGTGGGCGACGGGGACGCGGCGCTGATGACGGTGGGCCCCGACCGCGTCACCTCGCCCGTGCTCGACAAGGTGCGCCAAGAGGTGATCCGCCGGCTTGCGCCCCGGCCCGCGACGGCGCACGCCTTCTGCTGGGTCGTGGAGTTCCCGCTGTTCGAGCCCGACCCCGCCACGGGGCGTCCCGTGTTCGCGCACCACCCGTTCACGTCGCCGCACCCCGAGGATGTCGCCAAGCTCGAGGGCGACCCGCTGGCCTGCCGGGCGCTGCACTACGACGCGGTCTACAACGGCCACGAGCTGGGCTCGGGCTCGATCCGCATCACGGATCCCGCCGTGCAGCGCCGCGTATTCGCGCACCTGGGGCTGACGCCGGCAGAGGCGGAGGCGCGGTTCGGCTTCCTCCTCGCGGCGCTCGCCGCCGGTGCGCCGCCGCACGGTGGCTTCGCGATCGGCTTCGATCGGGTGACGATGCTGCTCGCCGGCGCGGCCTCGTTGCGTGACGTCATCGCGTTTCCGAAGACGACCGCCGCCCGCGCCTTGTTCGAGGGCGCGCCGGCCCCCGCCGGTCCGGCGGACCTGGCCACGCTGCACATCGAGGTGAAGCGATGAGCGACGAAGTGACCCACCGCGTCTCGGCAGAAGGCGTCGATCCTCTCGCCCTCGCCGGGGTCAACGACGGCAACCTGATCGAGCTCGCCAAGCGCCTCGGCGTGCGGGTGTCGCTGCGCGGCGACACGCTCACCCTGCAGGGAGCCGTGGCGGCGGTGGAGCGTGCCGCGCAGGTGGCCGAGGCGCTGGTCGACCTGGCCCGCATGGGGGACCAGCTGGACGTGGCGGACGTGGAGCGTGTGGTCGGTGAAGAAGCGCAGGGCACGCTCGGGACGCCCCCGGTCGGCGAGTACAAGATCATCCTGCCCGGGCTGCGGCGCGTGATCCAGGCGAAGACGCCCGGCCAGCGGGATTACCTCCAGGCGATCGCCCAGCACGACATCGTCGTCGGGATCGGGCCCGCGGGCACGGGCAAGACCTATCTGGCGGTCGCCGCGGCCGTCGACGCGCTGTCCCGCAAGCGCGTGCGCCGCATTGTGCTCGCGCGGCCCGCAGTCGAAGCGGGAGAGAGCCTGGGCTTCCTGCCGGGCGACCTGCAGGAGAAGGTAGACCCCTACCTGCGGCCTCTGTACGACGCGCTCGAGGACATGATGCCGCGCGACCGCGTCCAGAAGGCGATCGACAGCCGCACCATCGAGATCGCGCCGCTCGCCTACATGCGAGGCCGGACGCTGGGCGACGCGTTCGTGATTCTGGACGAGGCGCAGAACGCCACCGGGATGCAGATGAAGATGTTCCTCACGCGGCTCGGTGTGAACTCCCGCGCGGTGATCACCGGCGACAAGACGCAGATCGACCTGTCGAACCGGGAGGACTCGGGGCTACTGCAGATCGAGCGCATCCTCCCCGGCATCGAGGGGGTGGCCTTCTGCTACCTCACGGAGACGGACGTCGTGCGCCACCGGCTGGTGCGCGACATCATCCGCGCCTACGCCGAGGACGCTCAGGGCTGAGATGAACCTCCCGACGAAGGATCAGGTGCGCTATCACGGCGAGCGCTGGGCGTGGGTGCTCGGACTCGCCCTCCTCGCCTACCTCGCGTTCCCCTCGAGCGCCGGCGAAGCAGTACCGCTGGTCGAGACCGGCAAGTTCGCCGACCGCGACCTCATCGCGCCGTTCACGTTCGCGGTCAGCAAGTCGGACGAGGAGCTGGCCCGCGAGGCGGAAGAGTTGGCGGCCACGGTCAAGCCGATCTACGAGTTTCAGCCCCGGGGGCTCGACAGCGCGCGCGTGGCGGTACACACGTTCTTCGCGAACGTGGACGCCGCGGCGGACAAGGGACCGCAGGCGATCATCCAAGCGGCGCGGGAGCAAGGCGTGACGCTCACGCTGGGCGAGGCCGCGTATCTGTCGAAGGGCGGCAAGCGGCGCAACCTCGAGAAGGCCCTCGACGAGCTGATCGAGCGCACGCTGGCGCTCGGTGCCACGGGCCCGGGCGTGCTGCAGGTGGAGCAGGCGCAGGAGCTGATCATCCGCCGGCGGTCCGGTGAGACCTCGGTGCCGCGCGAGCAGGTGATGTCGTACGCGCTGTACCTGACGCGCGCGCGCACCGTGCATCCGGACAAGGGATCGAGTGTCGGGGACGCCGTGTACCTGAAGCTGGCCGGCCATTTCTTCCGGCCCACGCTCGTGCTGAACCCGGGGGAGACGGAACGGCGGCGCGACGAGCTGCGCAAGAGCGTGGATCCGAGCAAGTACATCGTCCGCGCCGGCGACCGCATCGTCGGGGCGCACGAGGTCGTGACGAGCGAAGCACACGAGAAGCTCGTGGCGCTGCGCAACGATCTCGTGCGGCGCGGCGCGGCGACCGGCCGCTCGTTCGGGGGCTTGCTCGGCTCCCTGCTGCGCGATGGGCTGGTGCTCTCGATCTTCTGGGTGCTGATGCTGTTCTATCGGCGGGAGACGTATCGCGAGCGCCGCCAGATCACGCTCATCGGCTGCCTGTTCGCGATCGTGATCGCCGGCGCGGCCGCCGTGTCGCGGACGCTGCCGCAGCATCCCGAGCTGGTGCCGCTGCCGTTCCTCGCCATGCTGCTGACGGTGCTCTTCAACGGGCGCGTCTCGATGATCGCGGCGCTGATCCTGTCGGTGGTGATCGCCTTGCAGCCGGTGTACCACGACACCCCGGCGCTGTTTCTCTGCGTGGTGGGTGGCGTGACGGCGGCGCTCTCGGTGAAGAGCCTGCGGCGGCGCAGCCATCTCTATGCCGCCGTGCTGGTGGTCGGCGCCGGCTACTTGCTCGGGGCGCTGGCGCTCGGCCTCGCGGGCGCGTGGACCGCGGCGACCATCGGCCGGGGCGCGCTCGCCGGCATCGCGAACGGGCTCGTCTCCGCCTCCCTCACGATCCTCCTCCTGCCGCTCGCCGAGGTGCTCACGCAGATCACGACCGACCTGACCCTGCTCGAGCTCTCCGACCCCAGCCGGCCGCTCTTGCGGCGGCTGTCGCTCGAGGCACCGGGGACCTACGCGCACAGCATCGCCATGGCGAACCTGGTCGAGGCGGCCTGCAACCGCGTCGGCGGGAACGGCCTGCTCGGCCGCGTGGGCTGCTATTACCACGACATCGGGAAGGTGAAGAACCCGCAGTACTTCGTCGAGAACCAGACGCGGGGCAACAATCCGCACGACCGCCTCAAGGCGTTCCAGTCGGCGCAAATCATCAAGGCCCACGTGACCGACGGCCTGCAGCTCGCCGCCGAGGCCGGGCTGCCGGATGCGGTGGCCGCGTTCATCCCCGAGCACCACGGCACGACGGAGATCACCTACTTCCTCGACCGGGCCAAGAAGAGCGGCGACGGAGGCGGCCTGAAGACGTCCGACTACACCTACCCGGGTCCCAAGCCGCGCTCCGCGGAGACCGCCATCACGATGCTGGCCGACTCGGTGGAAGCGGCGCTTCGGGTGCTCGAGGATCTCACGCCGACCAAGATCGAGGAAGTGATCAACCACATCGTCCGGACCAAAATCAGCCAGGGGCAGCTCGACGAGGCGCCGATGACGCTGCAACAGCTGGAGCAGGTGAAGCAGGAGTTCGTCCGCATCATCAGCGGGATGTACCACAACCGCATCGACTATCCGGAATCCAGTGGCGGCATCACGGCGACGTGGCAGCCGGCGGCCAAGACTTGAGGCCCGCCTGGCCCGGGTCGCCCGTCGCGTGCTGGCCTGGGAAGGCGCCCCGCACGCCCGCGTGGAGCTCACGCTGTTGGGCGGCGCGGCCATGCGGCGCCTGAACCGGCGCGCCACCGGCCGCCGGGGGCTCACCGACGTGATCGCGTTCGCGCTGCCGCAGCCCGACGGGACCGTCCTCGGGGACGTGTACGTTTGCCCCGAGGCGGCGGATGGATGGGTGAAGGGCTGGGGAGAGGCCGGTGAAGGGCCGGGGAAGGGGGAAGGGGAAGCCGTCGACGACGAGCTCGTGCGGCTGGCGGTGCATGGGACGCTGCACGTGCTCGGCTACGACCATCCCGAGGGGCCGGGCCGCACGCGCTCGGCCATGTGGCGCCGGCAGGAGCGCTACGTCCGCCGGTTGAGCGACGGTGCCCGGTGATGCTCGGCTCGACGGCGCTGCTCCTGGGCGGGGCGCTGGCCGCGCTGGGCGCCGGGCTGTGGGCCGGCCTGCTCGCGCTGGCCGAGGAGGCCGCCGTGGGGGAGGCGCTCCACACGCTGGGCGATGCGCCTCCCCGCACCGTGGGCGGTCGCGTCCCGCTGCACCGCGCGCTGCACGTGTCGCGCCTGGCGCTGCTGGTGCTGGGCGCGGTCGGCGCGTCCCGCGCGCTGGTGTGGTGGCAGCAGCCGTGGGAGCGCAGCCTGCTCGAGCTGGCCGCGGCGGTCGGTCTCCTGTTCGTGGTGGGCGACGCGCTGCCGCGCAGCATCGCCCGCCTCGCGCCCGAGGTGTCGACCGCGGCGCTACCACTCGCCCGGCGCACCCTGGTGCCGTTCGGCCCGCTGCTATGGCTCCTCACCTGGGTGGACAGGGGCCTGCACTCCCTCGTCGCCATCCCGCGGCCGCTCCAGCCGGACCTCGGCATCGCGCAGCGCGACATGCTGCTCGGCGTCTTCACCCTCGCCGACACGACCGTGGACGAGGTCATGACGCCGCGGCTCGACATGGTCGCCGTGGACGTCTCCGCCACCGGGGAAGAGCTGCTCGACACCTTGCACCAGAGCGAGCACACCCGGCTGCCCGCCTACGACGGGACCCCGGACAACATCGCCGGCGTCGTGTACGCCAAGGACCTGGTGCCGTTCGTGATGGGGCTGGGTGAGGGACGAGACGGCGGCACGGCCCGCTGGCAGGACCTGGTGCGCCCGGCGCTGTTCGTGCCCGAGACGAAGACGCTGGACAGCCAGCTGCGCGACTTCCAGCGTGGGCCGGCCCACCTCGCGATCGTCGTCGACGAGTTCGGCGGCACCTCGGGGCTGATCACGCTGGAGGATATCCTCGAGGAGATCGTCGGGGAGATCCGCGACGAGCACGACGTAGAGGCGCCGGCCGCGATCCGCCGCGACGGCCGCCGTTTCGTCGTGGACGGGCGCGCGAGTCTCAACGACCTGTCGCAGGCTTTGGGTCGGTCCTTCGAGCACCCCGACATCTCGACCGTCGGGGGGTTGATCTACTCGGTGCTTGGGAGAGTGCCACGCGCCGGCGAGGAGCTGGTGCTGGACGGGTTCCGCGTCGTGGTGGAGCGGGTGGACCGGCGTCGCGTGACCCGCGTCTCGTTCGAGCCCCAGCCATGATCGTGTCGCTCGCCGTGCTCCTGTTGGGGCTCAGCATCGCCGGCGCCTCGGCTGCGGTGGGTGTGGCGACCGCCGCCGTGAGCCAGCTCGAGCTCACGCGCTGGGTGTCGTACAAGCTGCGGGGCGCGGGGGCGGCCGCGCGCCTGCTCGAAAACCCCGGTCGGATGCTCGCCACCGCCAACGCGCTCACCACGCTGGGCATCATCTGCGCCGCCGCCTCGAGTCCGGCGCTGCTCGCCCAGACGACGGCGACGTTCCTCGGCGTGTTCACCGTGACGGTCGGCGTGCCGTTGTTCGTGAGCGCCGCCTATCTGGTCCCGCGCGTGGTGGGCCGGCGCTGGGCGGAGCCGATCGTGGCGCACGCGGTGCCGTGGCTGGAGCGGCTGGGGCGGCCCCTCGGGGCTTTCATCCCGTGGCGCGATCCCTCGGCGCGCTCCACGCTCGCCGCCGTGCTCTCCAACGCCGACACCGATGCGCTCGCCTCTGCCGACGAGATGGTGGTGGTGTCCGGCGTGCTCGCCTTCGCGGATCGCCCCGTGAAGGAGCTGATGACGCCGCGGACGGCCATCGTGGCCATCCCCGAAGGCCTCCTCGCCGCGGAGGCGGCCCATGTGTGCGCTCAATCGGGCTACAGCCGCTACCCGGTGTATCGCGGATCGCTCGACGACGTGGTCGGTGTCGCCCACGCGTTCGACCTGCTGGCCCTCCAGCCCGACGCGCCCGTCCCCGTCCGCCCGGCGCTGGTGGTGCCTGCGACCACGCGGGCCGCCGACCTGATGCTCGAGATGCAGCGCGGCCGCAGTCATCTCGCCGTCGTGCTGGACGAGTTCGGCGGTACCGCGGGCGTGGTGACGCTCGAGGACCTGCTGCGCGATCTGGTGGAGGAGATCTTCGGCGAGCGCGCCGCGCTGCCCGCCGCCGCAGCGGCGGCGTCGGCCGGCGTGCTCGAGGTCGACGCGAACGCGCCCCTGGGCCGGATCGAGGCGGCGTTCGGCGTGGGGCTCGCCAGCCCCGGCGTCCAGTCGGTGGGGGGACTGCTGATCCAGGCGCTGGGCCGCATCCCACGGCCGGGCGAGCGCTTCCTGCTGCGGGGATTCGAGTTCGACATCCTCGCTGCCACGGCGACGCGAGTGGAGCGCGTGGCCGTGCGTCCGGGACCCGTGCGCGCCGTTCCGCTCGACCGCGCCGAGGAGCGCGGGTGACTCCTGTTATAGTTATGGCGCATGGCGATTGACCCCGTCCTCGAGGGCCTCGAGCGCCGCGATCCCGCGGCGCTGGCCCGCGCCATCAGCCTCGTCGAGAACCAGCGCGACGAGTACGAGCGTGTCCTCGCTCACGCGCACGCGCGCCTGGGGCGTGGCGGCACGCGCCGCGTCGGCATCACCGGCCCGCCCGGCGCCGGCAAGAGCACCCTGACCGAGCGCCTGATCCAGCACTACCGGGGCCAGGAGCTGCGCGTGGGCGTGATCGCCGTGGACCCGACGAGCGCCTTCACGGGCGGGGCGCTGTTGGGCGACCGCATCCGCATGGAGTCCGCGAGCCACGACCCGGGCGTGTTCATCCGCTCGATGGCCACGCGGGGAGCGCACGGCGGCCTCGCGACCACGACCGAGGAGGTGGCCGACCTGCTCGAGGCTTTCGGCTTCGACCGGATCCTCATCGAGACCGTCGGTGTCGGACAGACGGAGCTGGACGTCGCCCGCACCGCGGAGACGACCGTTCTGGTGCTCGTTCCCGAGTCGGGCGACGGCATCCAGACGCTCAAGGCCGGCGTGATGGAGATCGCCGATGTCTATGCGATCAACAAGAGCGACCGGCCGGGCGCGGACAAGCTGCGCACGGAGGTCGAGGTGATGCTGGGGATCCGGCGGGGGAACGCGTTCCGCCATGTCTCCCCCCACCACCGGTCGGACCGTCGGACCGTCGGACCGTCGGACAGAAAGCCCCTACCGTCCGACCGTCCGGCTGTCCGACCGTCCGACCCCTGGGAGCCTCCCGTGATCGCGACGATCGCGTCGCGGGGTGAGGGCGTGGCCGAGCTGACGCACGCGCTGGACCGGCACCACCGCCACCTCCAGACGAGTGGCCACCTCGCGGCCCGACGGCGGGAGCGCCTGGTGCAACGGACGCGGGCGGCGCTGGAGCGCGGGATGCGACAGTGGATCGCGGCGACCGCCCAGGCGGAGGAGCTGCTGGCGCGGCGCCTCGACGACCTGGTGGACGGTCGCCGCAGCCCGTACGACGTGGCGGCCGAAATCCTGGACCAGATGAAGACCGGAGTAGGACGATGAGCGACAGCGGGAGGAAGCCGGTGTACGGGCCGGAGGATCTCGGCCGCTTCGACGTCGCGCGCCAGCTGGGGCAGCCGGGCCAGTTTCCGTTCACCCGCGGGATTCATCCCACGATGTACCGCGGCCGGCTGTGGACGATGCGGCAGTTCGCGGGCTTCGGCGCGGCCGAAGACACGAACGAGCGCTACAAGTTCCTGCTCGACCACGGCCAGACGGGCCTCTCGGTGGCGTTCGACTTTCCTACGCTCATGGGCTACGACTCCGACCACCCGCGTGCCGAGGGCGAGGTGGGCAAGTGCGGCGTCGCGATCTCCTCGCTCGCCGACATGGAAGACCTGTTCCGCGGCATCCCGCTCGATCGGGTGTCGACCTCGATGACGATCAACGGCCCGGCGGCGATCCTGTTCTGCTTCTACGTCGCGGCGGCCGAGCGGCAGGGCGTGCCGAGCCACAAGCTCCGCGGGACGATCCAGAACGACATCCTCAAGGAGTACATGGCGCAGCACGCCTGGATCTATCCGGTCGAGCCCGCCCTGAAGATCATCGTGGACGTGTTCGAGTGGGCGGCGGCGCACGCGCCGCTCTGGAATACGATCTCCATCTCCGGCTATCACATCCGCGAGGCGGGAGCGACGGCGGCGCAGGAGCTCGCCTTCACGCTCGCCAACGGGTTCACCTACGTGGAGCGGGGCATCGCCCGGGGTCTCGAGGTGGACCGCTTCGCGCCACGCCTGTCGTTCTTCTGGGACATTCACAACGACTTTTTCGAGGAGATCGCGAAGCTCCGCGCCGCCCGCCGCATCTGGGCGCGCCACATGCGGGACCGCTACGGGGCGAAAAACCCCCGGTCGTGGATGATGCGGTTCCACTGCCAGACGGCGGGCGTGACCCTGACCGCACAGCAGCCGCTCAACAACGTGGTGCGGGTCGCCTATCAGGCGCTCGCCGCGGTGCTGGGCGGGACCCAGTCGCTGCACACCAACTCGCTCGACGAGACGCTCGCCCTGCCGACCGAAGAGGCCGTCCGGCTCGCGCTCCGGACCCAGCAGATCATCGCCCACGAGACCGGCGTGCCGGAGGTCATCGACCCGCTGGGCGGCTCCTACTACGTGGAGTCGCTCACGGACCAGCTCGAGCGCGAGGCCGAAGCGCTGTTCGCCGAGATCCAGTCGATCGGCGGCGTCGTGAAGGGAATCGAGAGCGGCTGGTTCCAGCGCCAGATCGCCCGTTCGGCCGAGGCGTACCAACGGGAGGTTGAATCCGACAATCGCGTCATCGTCGGGGTGAACGACTTCGTGAGCGAGGACGACCATCCCGTGGAGATCCTCAAGGTCTCGAACGACGCCGAGGACTCGCAGCGGCGCCGCCTCGCGCGACTGCGCGCCGAACGCGACGCCGGGCTGGTGCAAGGGCGGCTCGACGCGCTGACGCGCGCCGCCGAGAGCGACCAGAATGTCATCGGGCCGATGCTCGATTGCGCCCGCGCCTACTGCACGCTGTACGAGATCCGGCACGCGCTGGAGCGGGTCCACGGCGCCTACCGGGAGCCGGTGTTCTTCTAGCCCATGACCGCCGTCCCCGTAGTCCCCAGTGAGCACGCCGTGCGCGACGCCATCGAGCGGCTGTCGCGGGTCGAGCCCGGGCCCTTCCAGGTCCTGTCGTGCTACCTGAAGCTGGAGCCGCGCGACAAGGAGCGCGGCAAGTATCTCATCAAGATGAAGAACCGGGTCAAACGGGTCGAATCCGACCTCGCCCGGCGCGCGCTCGACCACGCGCAGCGCGAGGCGACTGCCGCCGATCTGGCGCGCGTGCTGCACTACTTCGAGGAGCCGACCCACCTGCCGCCGGCCCGCGGCATCGCGCTGTTCGCCTGCGGCAGGCTCGACCTGTTCGAAGCGCTGGCGCTGCCGCACGTGCACCGCTCGCGCCTCGCGGTCGCGCCCGTGCCGCTGATCCGTGAGCTCGTGGCTCTGGAAGAGGAGTTCGGGACGATCCTCGTCGCGGCCTGCGACCGTACGGGAGCCCGCTTCTTCCAGGTGACGGCCTTCGAGGTGGTGGAGCTCCCCGCCGTCGCCGCGCTCGACGCGTCGCGCGGCGGCAAGTTCCACGGCTCCGGCCAGGCGATCGCGCGCGCCGGCGTTCGCCTGGGCAGCTCGGGGGAGCACAACTACCACATGCGGATGCGCGCGGAGAAGCAGCGGCTCTACGCCCAGGTGGCCGACCGCGTCTTCCAGATCCACGCCCAGCGCTCCCTCGCGGGCGTCGTGGCCGCGGGGATCGGGGTGGACGGGGCGGCACTACTCCCGCACCTCCACACCTACCTGCACGACCTCGTGCTGGGCGTCGTGAAACTCAACCCGAAGCGCGTCACGCCGGCCGAGGTCCGGGAGGCCGCGCTCCTGCTCCGGGAAGAGCGCGAGCGCGCCTGGGAGCGGGCCCACGCCGAGGCAGTGACGGAGGCGCTCGGGAGCGGCTGGGCGGTGAACGGCGTGGAGCAGTCGCTCAAAGCGCTGCAGCGCGGGCAGGTGCGTACCCTGCTCGCCGACGGCCAGGACGACGATCCGCGCATCGACGACGCCGTGGAAGAAGCCTTCGCGCAGCGGGTGCAGGTGGACGTCGTCTACGACGAGCGGGCCCGCAAGGTCGTGGACGGCCTGGCGGGGCTGCTGCGGTTCCGCCGCTGATGGCCCGGCCCGCGACCAAGCGCCCCGTTCGCGTCCTCATCGCGAAGCCCGGGCTCGACGGCCATGACCGCGGCGCCAAGGTGGTGGCGGCGACGCTGCGTGACGCCGGCATGGAGGTCATCTACACAGGCCTGCACCAGACTCCCGAGATGATCGCCCAGGCGGCCATCCAGGAGGACGTGGACGTGGTGGGCCTGTCCATCCTGTCGGGCGCGCACATGACACTCTTCCCGCGCATCAAGAAGCTGCTCGACGACGCGGGGCGCGGCGACATCCTGATCACGGGGGGCGGCATCATTCCGCCCGAGGACATGGAGGCGCTGGAGCGCCGGGGGATCGGGAGGCTGTTCGGTCCCGGCACGCCGACGGCCGAGCTGGTGAAGTACATCGAAGAGTGGGCGGCCGAGCATGTGTCGGCGTAGCGCGTGAGCCGGCTCAAGACGCTCACGGCGGAATACCGCGAGCTCCAGGCACGCCTCGAGCAGGGCGGCGGCCCGGAGCGGGTGCGCCGCCAGCACGAGCAGGGGAAGCTCACGGCGCGCGAGCGCGTCACCAAGCTGCTCGATCCCCGTGCGGAGTGGTTCGAGCTGGGGCTGCTCGTGGCGTACGACCAGTACGACGGCCAGGCGCCGGCCGCCGGCGTCGTCACGGGCCTGGGCCGCGTGGCTGGCCGGCCAGTGGTCGTCGTCGCGAACGACGCCACGGTCAAAGCGGGGTCCTGGTGGCCGGAGACGATCAAGAAGATCCTGCGCGCCCAAGAGGTCGCGATGCGCCAGCGGATCCCGATCGTCTATCTCGTGGACTCGGCCGGCGTGAACTTGCCGTACCAGGGCGGCGTGTTCCCCGGTCAGTACGGCGCGGCGCGCATCTTCTACTACAACTCCATCATGCGGCGCTACCTGCGCGTCCCGCAGATCGCCGCGGTGATGGGCCCGTGCATCGCCGGCGGCGCCTATCTCCCCGCGCTCTCCGACGTCATCTTCATGGTGGAGGGGACGTCGTTCATGGGGCTCGGTGGCCCGAACCTGGTCAAGGGCGCCACGGGCCAGACGGTGGACGCGGAGACGCTGGGCGGTGCGCGCACCCACACCGCGGTCAGCGCCGTCGCCCACTACCGCGCCAAGGATGACGCGGACTGTCTCGCGCGGATTCGCGAGCACGTGGCGCGGCTTCCCTACGCCCCACGCCCCACGACCGTCAGGGAGTCCTTTAGGACGCCCGCCGTCACCAAGCCGAAGCGGGATTCCAGGGAGCTCTACGAGCTCCTGCCGACGGACCACCGGATGAGTTACGACGTGGGCGCGGTCCTCGAATGCCTGCTCGACGGCGGCCGACTGGACCCGTTTCAGCCGGACCTCGCCCCGGAGATGATCTGCGGCCACGGCGTGCTCGCCGGGCGAGCGGTCGCCCTCATCGCCAACTCTCGCGGCGTCATCAAGGGCAAGAAGGGGGAGAGCCCCAAGATCGGCGGCATCATCTACACCGAGAGCGCGGAGAAGGTGGCCTATTTCATCGAGAACGCCGATCGGGAACGGGTGCCGCTGCTGTTCCTGCAGGACGTCTCGGGGTTCATGGTGGGTACCGAGGCGGAGCACTCCGGGATCATCCGCGCCGGTGCCCGCTTCGTCGAGGCGATGGCGACCGCCACGGTCCCGAAGCTCGTGCTCACGGTGAACCACGCTTCCGGCGCGGGCTATTACGCGATGGCGGGGCAGGGGTTCGATCCCGACTTCGTCGTGTCCTGGCCCACGGGTCGCATGGGCGTGATGGAGGGAGAGTCGGCGGTCCAGGCCGTATTCGGCAGCGGCGCCGCCGACTCCGAGAACGCGGCGGCCGTCGAGGCGATGCGGAGCGACTACGAGCATCAGCTCGACGCCCGCTTCGCCGGGGCCCGCGGCTTCGTGGACGCGATCATCGCCCCCGAAGAGACCCGGGATACCCTCGCGTTCCTGCTCGACGTCACGTCGCACTTCACCGGGCCGCATCTCGGGCCCTTCGTCCTCCCCGCTGATCCATGAGACTGCCCTGGCACATCGCCCTCCTGTCGCTGGTCAGCGCGGCGTGCGGCGGTGCCGGCGCGCGGCCCGCCCCCGCCCCCAGCCCGGCACCCGGACCCACCGCGCCGCCGACGGTGAGCGCCTCTCCGGAGCCGGCCGATGCGACGGCCGCCGGAGTGGAGCCCGCGCTGCCGCCGGCGATCGCCTACATGTCCGGGTTGATGCCGCTCCGGAGCACGGGCGTGGAGCAGTTTCGGGCCAAGCACCCCACCTATGACGGGCGGGGCGTGCTCATGGCGATCCTGGATACGGGGGTCGACCCGGCCGTCCCCGGCCTGATCGTGACGAGCGCCGGCGCGCCCAAGATCCTGGACCTGCGGGACTTCTCCGGCGAGGGCCGAGTCGCGCTCTCGCCCGTCGTTCCGGCGGCGGACGGGACGGTCGCGGTGGGCGGCCGCAAGCTGGTCGGCGGCGGGCGCATCCGGCGCCTCACCACCGGCGCGACCTGGTACGCGGGCATGTTCCGGGAGCTGCCCCTCGGCAAGCTGCCGGCGGCCGACCTCAACGGGAACGGCACCAACACCGATGCCTTCCCCGTGATCGTCGTCAGGGCGGTGGACGGGTGGGTCGCGTTCCTCGACACGAATCTCAACGGCTCGTTCGAGGACGAGATGCCGCTGCACGACTATCGTCAGGGCCGGGAGACGATCGCTCTGGGCACGCAGCCCATCACCCTGGCTGCGAACATCGAGGAGACGAACGGCGTTCCCGCGCTCGACTTGGTGTTCGATAACGGCGGCCACGGCACGCACGTCGCCGGGATCGCGGCGGGCCACAATCTGTTCAACGTGGCCAGCTTCGACGGCGTCGCACCGGGGGCGCAGCTCATCGGCCTCAAAATCGCCAACAGCGCCCGCGGCGGCATCTCCGTGAACGGCAGCATGCAGCGCGCGATGGCATACGCGGCCCGCTTCGCGGAGCAGCGCGGGCTGCCCCTGGTGCTCAATCTCAGCTTCGGCGTCGGCAACGAGCACGAAGGCCGGGCGGTGATCGACTCGATCGTGAACGCGTTTCTCGAGCGGCACCCTGCCGTCGTCTTCGCCATCAGCGCGGGGAACGACGGCCCCGGGCTGTCGACCCTGGGCTTTCCGGGCTCGGCCGATCTGGCGCTGTCGGTGGGTGCCGTCTTCCCCGGAGCGTTCGCGCGTCCGGCGCAGGGCGGCGCGCCGTCCGCGGCCGACGTCGTCGGCTGGTGGAGCTCGCGAGGAGGGGAGGTCGCGAAGCCCGACATCGTCACCCCAGGGCTCGCGTTTTCGTCGGTGCCGCGCTGGGACACCGGAAACGAGATCAAGGGGGGCACGAGCATGGCGGCGCCGCACGCCGCCGGGCTTGCCGCCTGCTTGGTCTCGGCACTCGCCCAGGAAGGCCGGGCGGTCGGGGCAGCCGAGATCGCACAGGCACTGCGCGTGTCGGCCATCCCGTTCGCCGGAGCGAGCGCCATCGACCAGGGAGCAGGCATGCCCCAGCTGGAAGCGGCCTATCGCTGGCTCATCGCCGGTCACCAGGGATCCGAGTATCTGGTCCACGCGACGAACGGAGCCTCGGCGGCGTACCGCCGGCAGGGATTCGCAGGCCCCGCGGACACGATCGAGCTGTTCCGCGTGCGGCACGTCGCGGGCCTGCGGGCAGCCGAGTTCCTGTTGCGAAGCAACGCTCCCTGGCTCTCAGTGCCACCCCTGGTGCCCGCGGGCGCGCGGGAGACGGAGGTCGCGGTGACCTACGCGCAGGCCCGGCTTCCCGGACCGGGCGTCTACGTGGGCACCGTGACGGCATGGAATCCGAGTGACACGCTTGCCGGACCCCTGTTCGTCCTGGTCAACACGATCAGCGTCCCGTTCGACCTCGCGGCGCGGCCGCTGTACGACGCGGAGCGCGCGCTGGGCCCGGCGAAGGTGCAGCGCTACTTCCTGCGCGTCGCGCGTCCCGGGGCGACGCTGCGCGTCGCCGTGACGGTCCCCGATTCTGCGGGGCAGCGCGCCAGCGTGCGTCTGTACGAGCCGAACGGGCAGCCGTTTCGGGACGCGGAGGAGATCGACGTGGGCCGCGGCGGCAGCGGTACCGCGCGCATCACGGTGCGCGCCGAAGACCTGGTGCCGGGCGTGTACGAGCTGGACGTCAGCGCGCCGCCGCTCGGGGGAGCGACGGTCACCGCGCGGGCCGAGCTCGGGCCCGTTGACGTCGCGCCGGGGGCCGGCGGGCTCGAGCTCTCCGACCCCGGCACGGCGAGCGCGACCGTGCGCCTGACCCAGGCCCTCATCGGCGCCGAGCGTGGCTTCGAGGTCACGGGCCGCGGCGCGCCGGCCGAGTCGATCGGCGTCCAGGTGCCCGAGTGGGCGGCCCGCGCCGTGATCGACGTCCAGATGCCGCGGGAGCAGTGGGACGAGGTCACCGACTTCGGAGTCACGGACTTCGACTCCGCCGGCCAGCAGGTCGGGCAGGGGGCGATGAACTACGCCTTCGGCCGCCACAGCTTCGAAGTCGCGCCCGCCTTGCGGACGGCGCCGGTCACGATCGAGCTGTTCCCGGCGTTCGCCCGTGACGGCGGTGCCCAGCCCTGGCGTGCCACCGTCCGCGTGCGGTTCCTGTTCCGGGACCCGCAGCCGTTCGGCGGGGCGCGGGACGTGACGGTCGTGGCGGGCGGGCGCGCCGCAGTGCCGCTTGCCCGGCCGCCGTCCCTGGCGCTGCCGGAGGGTTTCACTCCGCTCATCGAGGTGCGCGCCCAGGCCGCTGGCGAGGCGGGGGGCGCGGAAGCCGTGCGCCGGATCGCATTGCCGGCCGCGCGACCGTGAGGGAAGCCGGTCGGCCCGTGCGCATCGCCGCGGGCCAGGGATTCTGGGGAGATTGGTTGGAGGCACCCCACCGCCAGGTGACCGGGGGGCCCATCGACTATTTGATGATGGACTACCTCGCCGAAGTCACGATGTCGATCCTCCAAAAGCAGAAGTCCCGCGACCCCGCCACGGGCTACGCCAAGGACTTCGTCCCCCAGATGGCGCGGATCCTGCCGCTGCTCGCGGAGCGGCGGGTGAAAGTGACGGCGAACGCCGGGGGCGTGAACCCGCGCGCCTGCGCGCAGGCGGTGGCCGCAGCCGCACGGGAGCTCGGGCTGGGCGGAAAGCTGCGGATCGGGGTCGTGACGGGCGACGACCTCCTCCCGCGGCTCGACGGCCTGCTCGCGCGGGGCCACGACCTGAAGAACCTCGACACGGGCCGCCCGCTGCGCGAGATTCGCGACCGCGTGCTCGCGGCCAACGCTTACCTCGGCGCTGCGCCGGTCGTGCAGGCGCTGCGCCAGGGGGCGGACATCGTCATCACCGGACGGGTCACCGATACGGGCCTCACGCTCGCCCCCATGGTCCATGCCTTCGGCTGGCGCGCCGACGACTGGGACAAGCTCGCCGCCGGCACCGTGGCGGGCCACACCATCGAGTGCGGCGCCCAGTGCAGTGGGGGCAACTGCGGCGTGAACTGGGAGCGCATTCCCGACCTCGCGAACGTCGGCTACCCCATTGTCGAAGCCCATGCCGACGGCAGCTTCGACATCACCAAGCACCCCGACACCGGCGGCCGCATCAGCGTCGCGGGCGTCACCGAGCAGCTCGTGTACGAGATGGGGGATCCCACGACCT
>Ga0209157_1001589_pt1 | contig 18804 bp, 21 predicted proteins | sample GraSoiAngelo_135_FD_185892 | JGI IMG/M metagenome (GOLD analysis project Ga0209157, IMG submission 185892) | Grasslands soil microbial communities from the Angelo Coastal Reserve, California, USA - 14_0929_05_40cm (SPAdes) (version 2) | ecosystem: Environmental > Terrestrial > Soil > Grasslands ...
CGACCAAGACACCGAATCCGGCGATCTGATCGAGCTGCATTGAATCGGAGCGGGAGGCAAAGTCGCTGCGGTCGATCGTCACTTTGCCGCCGGCCCACATCCGGTCGTCGCCTTTGAAGCGCAGCCGGTCCCCGACGATGATGTACGGCTCCTGTTGCGCTGAGTCCGAGGGGGTGGACTGGCGGTACTCGACGGTGGGGCGCTGGGTCGCGTACATCTCGACCGTGTCGCGGACCCCTTGAGCCACCCGCCAATACTTCAGATTGGGGCCACGCAGGACGGTGCCGGTGCGGCGATTCACCGCGACGACGTTGTTGTGGGCTTCAAGGCGCTCGTCACGGAGAAAGTACGAGACAAAGTTCGCATCGAGGGCAAGCCCGGTATCTCGAATCGCCACGTGGCCGACCAGGTCCATTCGCCGGAACGCGCCGTAATGGGCGAAGCTGTCAGCGGCGATCGTAGTTCCCGTGCCCAGACAGTGGGCGCGAACGCCTCCGGCCCCGAAGTAATTCGTATCCGGGCCGCTCAACATCTGGGTAGCGCGGGGCATGTTGTCGATCGCCACCTGGCAGGGCCGTCCACTGCCCCGCGCGGTGTCGACGGGGACTTGGAGGACCAGAGCGGTGGCAAGAATGGCCGAAAGCATCAGCGTGGCAGCACGAGCTGGCCGCCGGTCCCCGTGAGGTTTTTAGTCCTGACGTTCCGGAATTCCGGATCCGAGGTAAATCCAACCCCGCGAAGATGCTGCGTGGGCGAATCAAACGTGAACGCGACATCGGACGTGACTTCGTTCCTTGCCTGGCTGTAGCTCATCGCTTCGGTGCGCAGCGTCGCCCCATCGCTGTTGCGGATGAGGATCACGTTGCCGCGAGCCTCCATGTCACCGGAGCGCCAGTGATGCGTTCCCTCTTTCGATGTCAAGGTGGACGTCGGTCTCCCCGTCACGTCGTAAAACGTCACGTGGACGTTGCGGAGCTCGGCGCGCTGGCTGTTCGAGAAGAAGTAGGCGGTATCGGCGCGCACACGCGCGCGCAGGACCCCAGCGTCCGTCACGTAATGGCTCATGCCCAGCAATACTTGATCGGCGCTGTCCAGCACCGCCTGCGTCGCCGTGACGGGAGTTCCCCCCTTACAGCCGGCAGCTAGCAACACCGCGATCGAGAACAACCACTTCATACCGCGCCCGCCTTCATCAGATCGTGCAAGTGCACGATCCCCACCACGTTCTTGTCACCATCGAGTACCGGCAGCGCCATGATGCCGTGCCGTTCCATCAGGCTCACGGCCGTGCTGGCGAGCTCGTCGGAGGTCGTGGCCTTCGGCGTCTTCGTCATGACGTCACCGACCGGGATGTCGAGAAACTTGTCCGTCCGCTCCATCAGTCGAGTCAGATCCCCGGCCGTGACTACGCCCGCGAACGCCGCCGTGCCATCGACGACGGCGACCGTGCCGCGCTTCTCGGCCAGGAGGACGACGCATTCGCGCATGGGACGGTCGGGCGTGAGGATCGGGAGGTCCTGTGTCAGCATCACATCGGCGACGCGCAACAGCAGCTTGCGTCCCAGCACGCCGCCCGGATGCAGCGCGGCGAAATCTTCCCGCCGGAAGCCTTTGACTTCCAGCAGCGTCACCGCGAGCGCGTCCCCCAACGCGAGCGCCACCGTCGTACTTGCAGTGGGGGCGAGCGTTTCGGGGCAGGCTTCCTCCGCGACCGACGCGTCTAGGACGACCGTGGCCTGGCGGCCCAAGGGCGAGTCGGCGTCGCCGGTCAGCGCGATGATCGGCACGCCGAGCCGCTTGAGTTGATTGACGAGTCCATACAGCTCATCGGAGGCGCCGCTCTTCGACAGCATGATACCGGCGTCGTCCCGGCTCACGATGCCGAGATCGCCGTGCAGCGAGTCGACGGGATGCAGGAACATCGCCGGGGTGCCGGTCGAGGTGAACGTCGCCGCGACTTTGCGCGCGATCAGCCCCGATTTTCCCACGCCGGAGACGATTACCCGGCCCTTTGCGTTCGCGAGAATCTCGACGGCGCGTGCGAACGCCGGGCCGAGGGTATCGGCGAGCCGCTGGACGGCTGCGGCCTCCAGCGCAAGCACGCGCTTGCCGCGGTCGACGAGCTGCTTGCCCGCGGCTTGCGGCTGTGAGACCCGCGCCGGCTTATGCACGGACGGGCTCCCGCACGCGATGCCAGACATCGACGGCCAGGCCTACGATTCCGGCGAGTTGATCGAGCGGCACCATGTTCGGTCCGTCGGAGGGAGCGCGCGCCGGATCGGGGTGGGTCTCGAGGAAAAAGCCGTCCGCGCCGGCGGCGGCGGCCGCGTACAACAGCGGCGGAATGAATCCGCGTTCTCCGCCGCTCGCGCCGCCCTCGCCCTGCCCGGGCTGCTGCACGGAGTGCGTCGCGTCGAAGATCACCGGCGCCTGGCAGGCCGCCTTGAGCCGGGAGAAGCCGCGCATATCCACGACCAGGTCGCCGTACCCGAAGAACGTCCCGCGCTCGGTCACCGCGACTTCCGGCGCTCCGCCGGCACGCACTTTCTCGACGGCCCCGCGCATTTCCTCCGGCGCCATCCACTGGCCCTTCTTGATGTTCACGGGACGCCCCGCCTTCCCAGCAGCCACGAGCAAGTCGGTCTGGCGGCAAAGAAAGGCGGGGATCTGTAGGATGTCGGCGACGCGTGCCGCGACCGCGACGTGACTGGGCTCATGGACGTCGGTGAGAATCGGCAGGCCGGTGGCGCTCCGCACCTTCTCCAGCGCGCGCAGCCCTGTGTCGAGGCCGGGGCCGCGCGGGGCGTTCAGGCGCGAGCGGTTGGCCTTGTCATAGGACGCCTTGTAGATGACACTGATCCCGAGCTTGTCCGCGAGCTCGGCCAGCGCCTCGCCGACCCGCACGTTGAGATCATCGGATTCGACGACGCAGGGACCCGCGATGAGAAACGGGCTACTCTCAGCCGCGAACCGCGGTGTCATATCAGTCCGTGCTCGGCCAGCTCCCGCGATGTCTCGGCGCGCGGATGGAGCTTCTTGTGATCGAGCGCTGCGCCCACGAAGCCCGCGAATAGCGGGTGCGGACGCATCGGCCGCGACTTGAGCTCGGGGTGGAACTGGCAGCCGATGAACCACGGATGATCGGGCAGCTCGATCATCTCGACGAGTGAGCCATCCGGCGACAGCCCGGAGGCCCGCAGCCCGTACTCGGCCAGCACGTCACGGTACGCGTTCGACACTTCGTAGCGATGGCGGTGCCGCTCGCTCACTTCCGTCGCATTATACGCGTGCGCGACGCGCGAGCCGGGGCGGAGCCGGCAGGGATAGGCTCCCAGCCGCATCGTGCCCCCCATCTCCTGAATGCCTTCCTGCGAGCGCATCAAGGCGATCACCGGATTCTCGCACTCGGGCGCGAACTCGCTCGAATTCGTATCGGGAATCTTGCAGACGTTGCGTGCGAATTCGATGATCGCCGTCTGCAGGCCAAGGCAGATCCCGAAGAACGGCAGCTTGTGCTCGCGCGCCCACCGAATCGCCTCGAGCATCCCCTCCACACCCCGCACGCCAAACCCGCCGGGCACGAGCAGCCCGTCGTAACCGGCGAGCAGCTCGCCCGTCGTCTCCTGATCGGTGAAGCGGTCGGAAGCGATCCACTGGATCGCGACCCCGGCTTCATTGGCGATCCCGCCATGGACGAGCGCCTCGTGGATGCTCTTGTAACTGTCGGCGAGCTCGGTGTACTTGCCCACCACGGCGATCCGCACCTGGAGCGGTGGCTTCAGGATCTTCTCGACCATCGCCGCCCAGGCGCGGAGATCGGGTTCTTTGGTGTCGACGTGCAGCCGCGCGCAGACTTCCCTGTCCAATCCCTGGTCGTGGAGTTTGAGCGGGATCTCGTAGATCGATTTCACATCGGGACTCTCGACGACGCAGCCGAAGTCCACGTTGCAGAACTGCGCGATCTTCCGCTTCAGATCCTCCGACAGCGGCCGCTCGGTACGGCAGATGAGAATGTCCGGTTGAATCCCGATCTGCATGAGCTCGCGGACAGAGTGTTGCGTCGGCTTCGTCTTCAGCTCGGCGGTTGCGGCGATGAACGGCACCAGCGTGAGATGGATGAACAGCGTGTTGTCACGGCCGACTTCCTGACGAAACTGCCGAATCGCCTCGAGGAACGGCAGCGATTCGATGTCGCCGACCGTGCCGCCGATTTCGGTGATCACCACATCGTGATCGGGCGCGAGCCGGCGAATGGCGCCCTTGATCTCGTCGGTGATGTGCGGAATCACCTGCACGGTCGACCCCAAGTATTCGCCGCGACGCTCCTTGGTGATGACGGAGAGATAGATCCGTCCGGTCGTCACGTTGTTGACCTGCGACAACGACCGGTCGATGAAGCGCTCGTAGTGGCCAAGATCCAAGTCGGTCTCGGCGCCGTCGTCGGTCACGTAGACTTCGCCGTGCTGGAACGGCGACATCGTGCCGGGATCGACGTTGATGTACGGATCGAACTTCTGGATCGTGACCTTCAGCCCTCGCTCGGCCAGCAGCCGTCCGAGCGACGCGGCTGCGATGCCCTTCCCGAGCGAGCTGACTACACCGCCGGTCACGAAGATGTATTTCGTCGAGCTCACGGGCTCACCTCTCGCAAGGTTCGGGTGATCTCCGCCTCTGCCCACGCAAGGTCGGCCGGCGTATCGATGCCTGGCGCTGCCGGTCCGTCGAACAACGTGACACCGATCGGAATGCCGTGCAGCAGCGGCCTGAGCTGCTCGAGCCGTTCCCACTGCTCTTCCGGCACGGGCGGCAGCCGAACCCATGTCTCCAACCCTTCCCGGGTATAGGCGTACACGCCGACGTGTTGGTGGTAGACCACGTCGCCCTTGCCATCGCGGTCGAACGGAATCGGCGCACGCGAGAAGTACACCGCCCGGCCCCGCGTATCCACGACGACCTTGACCCGACTGGGATCGTTGACGAGTGCCGGCTCGAGCGAGCCGGCCGCGGTGCCGAGCGGTTCTCCGCCCTCGAGACATGCCAGCGCACCGCGCACCGCTGCGGCCGCGACGAAGGGCTCGTCGCCCTGCACATTCACAATGAAGTTGAAGTTACTAAACCCTGCCTTGGCAACGACTTCAGCCACGCGCTCCGTGCCTGAAGCGTGGTCCGGCGACGTCATCACGGCTTCGAATCCGGCATCACCCACGACGGCGGCAACCTCGCGGGCGTCGGTCGCCACCACGAGCCGGTCGCAAAGGCCGAGATCGGCGATGCGGCGAGTGACGACGACGATGAGGGGTTCGCCAGCCAGCGGCAGGAGTGGCTTGCGAGGGAGCCGGGTCGAGCCCAGCCGTGCAGGAATCACGCCAAGGACGGGCACGGAGGAAGATACAAAATCCGTGCCGTGGAGTCTAGGTCGCCGGGGTTACCTGCGGATTTCCAGCCGCCAGCCGGCGGGGTTATCGGGGTCGGCGGTCACGCGATAGACGAGCCGGACCCCACTCACTGGGAGATCGTGCGTCGCCAGCCAGCCTTGTCCCTTGAACACGCCGTCCACATAGACCCTGGGCTCGACGAACCCGGCGTACGGGCGCGGCTCCCACCGGAACCAGCGAGGCCGCAAGTAGAACAGAGCATCATACATGCTGCGGGCGACCACGCGCCGCAGCTCGGGCGGGCGGACGGTGTCCCGGTCGGACTCGATGTGGAAGTAACGGGTAATGAGCAGCGTGCCGTCGTCGGCGAGGACGTCGATCCGCCAGCGCCCATTCCACGAAGGGTCGATGCGCTTGCTGCTCCAGGTTCGCCATGACGGTCCGCGCGCGACGAGGTCTATCCGCGCCATTTCGTGGTCTTCCCAATACCACACGTGCCGGATCGTCCGCGGCGTCGTCGTCCCGCGCACGATCGTCCAGCAGTACACTCGACCGACATTCGCCGGGTAGCTCATCGCGCATTGCTGACCAAGGCACCCGTAGCCCCGTTGCTCGGGATCGCGCTCGTGGATATCGCGCGTCACCTGGGCGGAGTCGATCCGCATCCCGCGGCTGTCCCGGCGGACTGGGAGCACGAGAGGAGGCACGGTGTCGGGAGGCACAAACGAACGGCGTCGCGAGAAGCCGCCATGGTCGTCGAGCGCCTGGACGGTGAGCGTCTGACCCGGAGGCGCATCCCAGACGATGTAACCGCCCTGACCGTCTGTGCCCGTCCGGCGCATGAACCCCGGACCACTCACATCTACGAGCGCGCGCGTATGGGGACGGCCGGCACTGTCCAGGACTGTGCCCCAGACCTGCCCCTCCGCCGGCGCTGCGACTGCCAGCGCCGCGGCGATCTGGACGACCGTGAGGCGGGCTCCCGTTGTCACGCCGCGGCTCGGACCACGCGCAGGAAATTCTCCAGGATGCGCTTTCCGTGCTCGGTGCCGAAGGACTCAGGATGGAACTGTACACCGTAGGTCGGATGATCACGATGCTTCATCGCCATGATCTCCGCCGCGTCTCCTGAGCCTTGCCGGTCAGCGCTCATCGCGGTCACCACGAGCGCTGGCGGTAGCGAGGCAGGATCGACGACGAGGGAGTGATAGCGCATCGCGGTAAAGGGGCTGGGAATGCCGTCGAACAGCTCATCGTCACTATGGACAATCGGGCAGGTCTTGCCGTGCATCAGGCGGGACGCCCGCACGATCTTGCCCCCGAACGCTTCCCCAATCGCCTGGTGTCCCAGACACACTCCCAGGATCGGCACGGACCCCGCGAGCGCGCGAACGAGGGGCACGAGGATGCCGGCCTGCGCGGGCGTTTTGGGACCAGGTGACAGCACCACGGAGGTCGGTTTCAGCGCCTGCACGTCCGCGACGCTCAAGGCGTCGTTCCGATAGACGACCGGATCTTCGCCCAGCTCGCCGAGGTACTGCACGAGGTTGTAGGTAAACGAATCGTAGTTGTCGAGGACGAAGAGCACGCGGAATTCTACTCTGCGGCGATAAACCGCGGGAGGCTTGCCGGCATCCTAACAGGGTCGGTTTGAGGACACACCACAAGCCTGCAGGAGGCACCTCATGCTGAAGCTCGCAGCGGTACTAGTTGCAGGGTTCGTCGCAATGGGTGGATGGGCGGTGGTCACGGTCAAAGATCTGCCGGAGTACTTCATCGCGGGACAGCAGTACACAATCGAGTTTCAAGTGAGACAGCACGGCAGAACGCTGCTGAATGACCTGCATCCCAGTCTGGTGATAGGGACAACCGACCGGCGGTTGGGAGGCCTGATCGGCGGTAAGGATGAAACGACGGTCTCGGCCATCGCGCGAGCGTCTGCCGGGACCTATGCCGTTACCTTCACGGCCCCGAACGCCGAACGCGTATTCCTCACGATCAAGAGCGGCTTCATGAATACCCAGCTCCGTCTCTATCCTCAGACGGTGGTCGCCGCTGGTGGCTCACGACCTGCCATGACCGCCAACCAGCGCGGACAGATCTTGTTCGTCGCCAAGGGGTGCAACACCTGTCATGTGAACTCAGACCTGTCGAACGCGCCCGACAACATGGCGCTGACGGTCGGCCCCGCCCTGGGCACGCGGCATTTGGCACGTGAGTACGTCATTCAGAAGATGAAGAATCCGAACTCGCAGGTGATGCCGGATCTCGGCTTGACCGATGCGGAGGCCGCTGCTATCGCCGCGTTCCTCAGCGCCGGCGCGGCCGCCAGTGGAGGTCGCTAGGCGCGCGGGTGATAGCTCTTGTGGACGGTACGCAGATAGTCGCGATCGACGTGCGTGTAGAGCTGTGTGGTGGCGAGGTCGACGTGACCCAGCATCTCCTGGACCGCCCGCAGGTCCGCTCCGCCCTCCAGGAGATGCGTCGCGAACGTGTGCCGCAGGGTGTGGGGCGTGACTCGCTTGGCGAGCCCGGCGCGCCGCGCGTTGGCCTTAATCACGCCCCAGGCCCCGACGCGCGATAACGGCGTGCCGCGCGCATTCAGAAACAGCACCCCGCGGCCGTGGCCGCGATCCAGCGTCGGGCGGATCTCGCGGGCATACAGCGAGACTGCGCCCAGCGCGCGCCGCCCCACCGGCACCAGCCGTTCCTTCGCGCCCTTGCCGAACACGCGCGCGACTCCGTCCTCGAACAGGATATCCTGCAGCTTCAACGCCACGAGCTCGGAGACGCGCACGCCGGTGGCGTAGGCGAACTCGAGCATCGCGCGGTCCCGAATGGCGAGCGGCTCGTCGGTGTTGGGTGCTTGCAGCAACTGCTCGACCTCGGGCACGCTCAGCACCGCGGGCAGCGTCCGCCAGCGTTTCGGCGATTCGAGTCGTTCGCTGGGGTCGCGCGCGGCGAGCCCCTCACCCACCAGGAACTTGAAGTAGGTGCGAATCGCCGAGATCTGCCGGCCGATCGTCGTCGTGGCAAGACCGACGTCCTTGAGGAAATAGATGAATTCTCGGAGCTGAGCCGCCGAGAGCTGGTTCGGAGTCTTCGCGCCGCGGCTGGTCGCGTACTCGGCGAGTCGCGTGATGTCGCGCAGGTAGCTCGCAACCGTATTCCCGCTGTTACCCGCCTCCAGCGCGAGGTAATCGCGGAAGCGCTCGAGCTGAAAGCTCTGGGCTATTTGCGGCGTCGCAGCACGATCCATAACACGATCACCAAGACCAGCAGCAAGGCGACGACGGCCAGTGCCCGATTCAGATGGCCGAGGAACCCGAGCACCTCCTCGAGACCGGTGCCGAGGCGGCTGACGACGTACGTGAGGGCGCCGTAGTACAGCGCGGAGGCGAGCGCCATCGGTATCAGCGCCCGCGCCGCAGAGACGCCGGCAATCCCCGCGAACGGCATCACCACCGAGCGCCACACGGGCAGCAGCCGCGACAGGAAAATGCCGTACACGCCGTGGCGGCGATACTGCTCGGCGATGTGCTCCACGGTCCTGGGGGTGAAGATGTGGCGGCCCAGGAAGCCGCGCGTGACGACCTCGCCATGCCGGCGCGCCAGGGCGTACACGGCGGCGCCCGACCCCACGTTCGCCGCCCAGGTGAGCAGGAAGACGGCCCACGTGTTCATGACGCCGCGGCCGGAGAGAAAAGCGCCCAGCGCGACGGCAACATCGGCCGGAACGGGCGGAAAGATGTTTTCGACGGCGGCGAGCGCGGTGATCAGCCCGTACAACGGACCGGGCGGGAGCCGCTCGAGAAACGCAACGAAGTCGGTCAGGGGCGCGGTCCGCTCGGCTCGGCGAGCGTCGCCACCGCCATCACGGCGATGCCCTCACCGCGCCCGATCCACCCCATCCCCTCGTTCGTCTTCGCCTTCACGGAAACGTGCGCCGGGCCCGTGAGTAGTGCCTCCGCCAGCTTTTCGTTCATGGCGTCGAGGTACGGTGCGAGCTTGGGTTCTTCCAGGATCACGGTGACATCGGTGTGGACGAACTGGAACCCTGCCTCGACGACTTTGAGAAATGCCTTATTCAACAGATCGATCGAGCTGGCGCCCTTCCATTGCGGATCGTCGTTCGGAAACATCCGGCCGATGTCGCCGAGCCCCGCGGCACCGAGAATCGCGTCCGTAACGGCATGCGCGATCGCGTCAGCGTCGGAGTGGCCGGCCAGACCTTTGGCATTGGGGATTTCGACACCGCCGAGGATCAGCTTGCGTCCAGCTGCGAACGGGTGCGAGTCGTAGCCGATGCCGACTCGCATTAGGAGAGCAGTGTCATGGGCTGTCTATAATAGCATTCGAAGTAGCGGCGTTAAGCCGCCGCCGCAGTGATCACCGGCCCCGCCGGTACCAATTGCTTCCTGACGGGATCGATCTTCAGGTTCAGCCCCTCGAGAGAGTGCGCCCCGAGCAGAGTCATATCGCCCGGTTCCGCAAACACGACGAGGTCCGGCGCTTCCGTCCCGGCTGCGCGCACCAACGCGTAGCCGATATCGCGCTCGATGCGACGACCATCGGCGACTTCGAAAGCTTGTTTCCGCTGCGCACGGATGCCCAGCTCCTCGAGCACCCGGCGTGGGATCCACGTAAACTCGCTTCCGGTATCGACCAACGTCTCCGGCAATGCTTGCCGCGGGCCGCGCAGGTCCAGATTCTGGATTTCAATCGTCGTGCGAAAGACTCCCACGTCGTTCATCGTAACTCCTTTCCCACGGATCTCGGCACCAATTTCAATCTCAGCCTCATCTAATCTACGCCTGACTGGTCAGCTATCGAACCTGGTGCTAGTCTCACCGCATGTTAACCACCACTCTCCGCGCCCTTGGCGCCCTGCTCCTCGTTCCCACGCTCGCCACGGCCCAGCGTCCGACGCTCTCCGCGGCGGTAAAGCAATACGTTGCGGTCGACACTCCGGTGGTAGCCCTCACCCACGTGCGCGTCATCGACGGCACCGGCGCCGCGCCCAGGGAAGACCAGACGCTGATCATCCGGGACGGGAACATCCTCGCGCTCGGCGCCGCCCGCTCGACCAGGGTGCCGGAGGGCGCGCAAGTGATGGACCTCACGGGGAAGTCCGTGATCCCGGGCCTCGTGATGATGCACGAGCACCTTTACTACCCGACCGGCCCGGGCGTCTACGGCGCCGATTACGTGAGCTTCTCGCGCCTGTATCTCGCGGGCGGAGTCACCTCGATGCGGACCGGCGGCAACGTCGGCGGTTACGCCGATCTCAACCTCGCGGCGGCGATCAAGGCCGGGAATCAGGTGGGACCCTGGATCGACGCCACCGCTCCCTACGTGAACGGCCCGTCCTCGTTCACACAGATGTACGCCTTGAAGGACTCGGCCGACGCTCGGGCGTTCGTGGCCTTCTGGGCGGACGCGGGCGCGACGTCGTTCAAAGCGTACATGAACATCTCGCGCGCCGAGCTGGCCGCGGCGGTGGGTGAAGCGCACCGCCGGGGTCTAAAAATCACGGGCCATCTGTGTTCGGTCACTTACAGGGAAGCCGCCGATCTCGGCATCGACGACCTGGAGCATGGCTTCTTCGTGGCCACCGACTTCGTCAAGGACAAGCAGCCCGACCTCTGTCCCGGACAAAACGTGGGGATGCCGGCCCTCGGCGGCTTCGATCCGAAATCGCCGGAGTTCACGTCACTCGTGCAATACCTCGTCGCGCATCACGTCGCGGTCACGTCGACGCAGACCGTGTTCGAGACCATTACGCCCGGGCGTCCAGTGCCTCCCGGGCTCGACGTGCTGGATCCCGTCCTCAAGACGCAGTACGACCAGCAATACGCGCGCGTGCAGCAGAACACCGCGTCGCCATTCGGCAAACTGCTGGCACTCGATCAGGCCATGGAGCTGGCCTTCTTTCGCGCCGGCGGGCTGCTCTTGGCGGGGACGGATCCGACGGGCGGCGGCGGCGTGATCCCCGGCTACTCCGACCAGCGGGAGGCCGAGCTGCTCGTCGAGAGCGGCTTGACGCCGCTCGAGGCGATCAAGGTCTGCACGCTGAACGGGGCGACGTACCTCGGCCGAGCGGATCGCATCGGTTCTATTGCGATGGGCAAGCAGGCGGATCTCGTTGTGATCGACGGCAATCCCGCGGCTACCATCTCCGACATCCGACACGTCACGCTGGTTTTTAGACAGGGAGTTGGATACGACCCGAGCAAGTTGATCGAGTCGGTCAGAGGGAAGGTCGGACTGTTCTAGATCATCCTTTGAGAATGCGGATGGCGAGGTGGGCGGCGTTCTTCGCATTGTCGATCCCAACCGTCGCGACCGGCACACCCGGCGGGACCTGCACCGTCGCGAGCAGCGCGTCGAGTCCGTTGAGCGGCCCAATCGCGAACGGCACGCCGATGACCGGCAGATCGGTGAGCGAGGCCGCGAAGCCCGGCAATGCTGCTGACAGCCCTGCACCGGCAATCACGACCCTGAACCCCTTCTTGCGCGCATTCTTCACCAGGTCGCCAGTCTGTTCCGGCTGGCGATGCGCGGACGATGCGTAGAACTCGTACGAAAAGCCGGCCTTGATCAGGATCTCGAAGGCCGGCTCGATGCGTGGTTTGTCGGACTCGGAGCCGACGAGAATCAGGACGTCAGGCACTAGGCGGCATCCTCGAGAATCGTGTAGTCCTGCCTGCGTTTCTTCGGAGCGTAGCCGGCGTCGGCGATGAGGCGCTGCATCTCGCTCAACGTCGTGCGATACGTCGTGCCGGCGGCGGAGACCACGTTCTCCTCCATCATGAGCGAGCCGAAGTCATTCGCGCCGAAGCGCAGCGCTACCTGTCCGATCTTCATCCCCATCGTCACCCACGACGCCTGAATGTTCGGCACGTCTTCCAGCACGATGCGGGCAATCGCCTGCGTCTTGAGATACGTGACCGCGTCGGTCTTGGGGAGGTGCGCGAGCTCGGAGTTCTCAGGCTGCAGCGGCCAGCAGATGAATGCGGTGAACCCGTGCGTCCGGCGCTGTACTTCGCGGACGCGAAACAGGTGCTCGATGCGGTCCGCGTTCGTCTCACCGAGTCCGTACATCATCGTCACGGACGTTCTGAGACCGAGGCCATGCGCGATCTCCATGACGTCGAGCCAGCGATCCGCGCCGGCCTTCTTCCGCGCGACCTGGTCGCGAACGCTTTGCACCAGGATCTCGCCGCCGCCACCCGGAATGGAGTCGAGCCCCGCCGCCATCAGCTCCTGGATCACCTCGGTGATCGTCATACCGAAGCGGCCGGCGAAGAAGTCGACTTCCGACGGCGAGAAGCCGTGAATGTGGATCGGATGATGGCGCTTGATGTAGCGCAGCAGATCCAGATACCACTCGAAGGGGATGTAGGGATTGTGCCCGCCCTGCATCAGGATCTGCACACCGCCGATCGCCTTCAACTCGTCGATCTTGCGGCCGATTTCTTCGAACGACAGCAGGTACCCTTCAGCGTGTTTGGGGCGACGATAGAATGCGCAGAACTTGCAGTCGGCGACGCAGACGTTCGTGTAATTGATGTTTCGGTCGATGATGTAGGTGACGACGTTTTCCGGATGGAGCTTCCACCGCACGTCATCCGCCAGCCGGCCCAGCTCCAACAGCGACGCCTTCTCGTAGAGGTCGAGGTAGGACCGGAACTCGGTGTTCGTGCGGTCGACCATCAGGCCACCTGCAGGAACTGTGGGGAACCCACGCGCCGCAGGAAATCGGTCAGCGCCGTGCGGTGCTGGTCAGTAAACGCGTAGTCGAGGCCGCCGAGGTATTCGCGGCACGTGCCGACGGATACGCCCGTCTGGCGCGAGGCGTCGGCGGCGAGGTCGTCGAGATGCGCGAGCCCCCAGGAGCGCGAGTCGAGCAGGGCTTGATGGCCCCGCTGCACGGCAGCGGGGCTCGCTAACCGACGAGCGGCCCAAACCGCAAACACGAAGGGCAATCCGGTCCAGCGCTTCCATTCTTCGCCAAGATCGTAGCGGTGCGGATAGGTGCCAGCGGCCGCCAGCTTGAGAGCCGCATCGCCGATGACGAGCACGGCGTCGTGCGGCAACGCCCGTAGCGCATCGAGATCCTGCGCTTCGGCACGTGCTTCGGCGAACTTGGGCTGGATGTGCCAGACGGCGTGACAGAGCAGCTCGAGGAGGGCCACCGAGGTGCGCGATGAGGCGCTCAGGAGGACCGTGCGGCTGCCGAGATCAGAGACCGGTTTCTTCGAGAAGAGGGCGACGCTTCGGACCGGCCCATCGCAGGAAATGGCAAGGTCGGGCAGGAGCAGGAGCTCCTTCCCGTGGCGGGCGTACTCGATCGCGCTGATGACGCTGACATCCAGCTCCCCGGCCACCAGGAGATCGTTCAATTCAGCTGGTGTGCCGGTCACGAGCTCAGCGCCATACGGCAACGCGACGATGCCACGGTCGATCGCACCGTACACCGGCGCACAGTTGATGTAGCCAATCCTTCCAATTCTCATTCTGCTCCGTCCACGACCGTACTGACCGGCTGTTTGGCTCGTGCTGCCGCCTGCGGCCGATGCGCGATCTGGAACAGCGCCCCCTGCGGCGCCGGGCCCTGGGGCCGCACCGGCGCGCGAGCCGTCGGCTCGTAGCCTTCGAACGTTCTGACCGTCTGGTACAGCGAGTCGCGCTCGACGGGCTCCTTCCCCGCCCCGCGGATCAGCGTCACGATCTCGTCGTAGGAGAGCCACATCGGCGTCGGCGCGCCGGCCTCGTGATAGACGCGCTCGAATACGACCGTGCCCTCGAGGTCATCGCAGCCGAACGTGAGCGCGACCTGTGAGATGAACGGCGTGACCATCGGCCAGTGCGTCTTCACGTGCGGGATGTTGTCCAGGAGCAGGCGGCCGACCGCAATGTTCTTGAGGTCGTCGAAGCCCGTCGTCGCCGTGCCGGTCCGGCCCAGGGTCTCGCCCAGCTCGTTGTGATCCGGATGGTACGCGAGCGGGATGTAGGTCAGAAAGCCGCCGGTCTCATCCTGCAGTGCGCGGAGCGCCAGGAGGTGATCGACGCGGTCTTCCAGCGTCTCAACGTGGCCGTAGAGCATCGTGCAGTTGGACGGCATGCCGAGCTGGTGCGCTTCGCGATGCACGGCGAGCCATTCGTCGCCACTGAGCTTGCGGTCCGCGATGGTCGCGCGCGCCGCGGGCGAAAAGACTTCCGCGCCGCCGCCGGGCAGCGTGCTCACCCCGGCGTCCTTCATGGCTTGCAAGACCTCGCGGACGGACAGTTTTTCCAGCTTTGCTAAATGAGCCACCTCGACCGCGGTAAGAGCCTTGATCATCACCTGGGGGTGACGGGCCTTGAGGCCGCGAAACATGTCGACGTAGTACGCGAGCCGCAGCTTGGGATGCAACCCGCCCACGATGTGGAATTCACGGGTCGGATTCTCCCGCGCGGCATCGGCCTCGGCGAACACCTCGTCGAGGCTCCGGGTGTACGCGCCATCCTCTTTCGGCATGCGCGCGAAGGAGCAGAACACGCACGTGTTGCGCAGGACGCAGACGTTCGTCGGATTGATGTGTTGATTGGCGGCGAAATAGACGCGCGCGCCGTTCTTGCGCACGTTGGCGAGGTTCGCGAGGCGACCGATCGTCAGAAGGTCGTTAGATGCGAAAAGCGCGAGGCCATCCTCGCGCGTGAGCCGTTGGCCGCGTTCCACCCTGTCCGTAATAGGTCGAAGATTCATGCGACTCTCCGGACGGCGAGCGTCACGTTGTGCCCCCCGAACCCGAACGAGTTCGACAACGCCACGTCCAGCTGACGCCGGACGGCATGGTTCGGCGCGGAATCAAGATCGCAGGCCGGATCGGCATTGAATTGATTGATCGTCGGCGGGATGACGCCGTGTTTGAGTGCGAGTGCGCAGACCCCGAGCTCCAACGCCCCGGCGGCGCCGAGCAGGTGGCCCGTCATCGACTTGGTCGAGCCGAAAATCAGCTTCCGCGCGTGGTCGCCGAACACGGCCTTGACCGCGGCGGTCTCGGCGGCATCGCCGTGCGGCGTGGACGTGCCGTGGGCGTTGATGTAACCGACCTCTTCCGGACGAATCCCGGCCGACTGCATCGCGAGCCGCATCGCTTCCTGCGCGCCGGAGCCGTCGGGGGCCGGCGCGGTGATGTGATGCGCGTCGGCGGTGGCGCCGTAGCCGACGAGCTCGGCGATGATCGTCGCGCCGCGCGCTCTGGCGCGCTCCCACTCCTCGAGGATCACGACTGCGGCGCCGTCACCCATGACGAAGCCATCGCGGTCCCGGTCGAACGGGCGGCTCGCGGTCTTCGGATCGTCGTTGCGTTCCGACAGCGCTTTCATGTTCGCGAAGCTGGCGAGCGCGAGCGGCGTGATCGCCGCTTCCGACCCGCCGGCCACCATGACGTCCGCCTGGTTCTCGCGAATCAGGTCGAAGGCGTCGCCCACCGAATGGCCCGAGGAGGCGCAGGCGGAGACCGTACAGTAGCATGGGCCCTTGAAGCCGAACCGCATCGAAACGATGGCGGCCGCGACGTTCGCCATGAACATCGGGACGAAGAACGGCGACACGCGTCCCGGCCCCTTCTCGATGAACGTCCGCATGTTCTCTTCGAACGTCGCGATCCCGCCCGTCCCGCTGCCGATGATGACGCCGATGCGCTTGGGATCGAGCGGGCTCTTTTCCAGACAGGCGTCGCGCACGGCCTGGACCGCTGCCCCCATCGCGAACTGCGAGAACAGGTCGTAGCGGCGCGCTTCCTTCTTATCGATGTATTGCAGGGGATCGTAGCCCTTCACTTCACAAGCGAAGTGCACGGGCAGCTGCGTGTGATCGAAGCGGGTGATCGGCCCCGCCCCCGACTGACCATCGACGAGGGCGGCCCAGGTGCTGGCGACGTCGTTTCCGACCGGCGTCACGAGCCCCAGGCCCGTGATCGCCACCCGGCGGGTCACTATTTGCCTTTCCCCATCTTGTCATGGAGATAGGACATCGCCGCCCCGACGGTGCGGAGCTTCTCCGCCTCTTCGTCCGGGATGTCGATGTCGAATTCCTTCTCGAACGCCATGACCAGCTCGACCGTATCGAGGCTGTCGGCGCCGAGATCTTCCATGAAGCTCGCATCGTTGGTGAGCTTGTCGCGCTCGACCCCGAGCTCCTCGACGATGATGTCTTTGACCTTCTCCTCGAGCTGCTTCATGTCCATTGCCATGGGTAACCCTCAGCGAAGGTAAGGAAGCTCACATCACCATCCCGCCGTCGACAACCAGAACTTGACCCGTAATGTAGCTGGCTAAGTCGGAGGCGAGAAAGAGGACGGCGGCCGCGATATCGGGACCCTGCCCCAGCCGTCCCAACGGAATGTTATCCAGGAAGTACTGCTTGGCTTCCGGGGAGATGCCTTGTGTCAGCTCCGTCTCGACATAGCCGGGAGCGACGGCATTGACCAACACGTTGCGGGAGGCCAGCTCCTTGGCCACGGATTTGGTGAACCCGATGATCCCTGCCTTGGAGGCGGAGTAATTCGATTGTCCCTTGTTGCCGTTCAGCCCGACGACGCTGGTGATATTGATGACCCGTCCCCAGCGCCGCTTGATCATGCCCCGCGCCGCGTACTTCGTCATCAGAAACGTGCCTTTCAGGTTCGTATCCACGACCGAGTCCCAGTCTGCTTCCGTCAGCAGGAAGAGCAAGTTGTCCTTGGTAAACCCGGCGTTGTTCACCAGCACGTCAATGTGTCCGAAATCCTTATCGACCCTCTTGGCGAACGCTTCCACCTGGGTGCTCACGCCGACGTCGCACGCGTAGCCGCGCGTCCCCTGTCCGAGGCCGCTCGCCGTCTGCTCCGCCGCCGCGCCGTCGCGCGAGCAGAGGGCCACGTTCGCGCCCGCCTCCACGAATGCCCGACAAATGTCGTGGCCAATGCCGCGCGTCCCGCCGGTCACGACCGCGACCTTTCCGGTCAGATCGAGCCGCAGACGATTTGCCGCCTGTCCGGTGGACTCGACCGCCGCTTGTCTCGTTGCCATCGTCACGCTGCTTCCATGAACCTGGTCACCTCATCGACCGTTCCCAGGCTGACCACGTTCGCCTCGGGTACAATTCGTTTCAAGAGACCCGCGAGCACGGAGCCTGGGCCGATTTCCACGAAGCGCGCATCTGCACCTCCCATGCGCGCCGCGTGCTGCATGCATTCTACCCAGCGTACCGCCGCGGTGAGTTGGTCGGCAAGGAGTCGCCGCGCGCGAACAGCGTCTTTGACGGCCTCGGCGGTGGCATTCGCGACGACTGGAAATGCCGGATCGCGGAATTCCGCGCGCTCGAGCGCCAGTTGCAGGTGGTTTTTGGCGGGACCCATCAGGGGTGAATGAAACGCGCCACTCACTTTGAGCGGAATGACCCGCTTGGCGCCGCGCTTCTTGCAGCCCTCGCCGGCGCGCCGGACGGCATCGGGATCGCCGGAGATCACCGTTTGGTCGGGGGCGTTGATGTTCGCGGCGACGGCGACGCTCGCCTGTTGCGACGCTTCCTCGCACGCCGCTTCCACCTCGTTCGTCGGAAGGCCGATCACGGCCGCCATCGTGCCGGGCCGCTCCTCGCCCGCTTTCTGCATAAGCTCACCCCGGCGCCGGACGAGCTTGGCCGCTTGTGGTGAGCTGAGAGCGTTCGCGGTGACGTAGGCGGAATACTCGCCGAGGGAATGGCCGACCGCGGTGACGACGCCGTCGACCTTGTCGCGAATCACGGCGAAGACCGCGGCGCTGTGCGCGAGAATGGCGGGCTGGGCGTTCTGGGTCGCGGTCAGCTCCTCTTCCGGGCCCTCGAACATGATGCGGGACAGCGGGACGCCCCCCCCGAGCGCCGCGTCGATCGCGTCGAACACCGCGCGCGCCGCCGGAAACCGTTCCGCCAGATCTTTTCCCATGCCGACTTTTTGGGCGCCCTGACCGGGGCAGAGCCAGATCGTGCTTACCACCGCACGACCATGCTGCCCCAGGTGAAGCCGGCGCCGAACGCACAGAGCATCACGACCATGCCCGGCTTCAGCCGGCCGGTCTTGACGGCCTCGTCCAGCGCGATCGCGATGGACGCCGCCGACGTGTTGCCGAAGCGATCCACGTTCACGTAGACCTTGTCCATCGGCACGCCGGCGTGCTTCGCGGTTGCTTCGATGATGCGGATGTTGGCCTGGTGAGGAATGAGCAGATCGATGTCGCCGGCGGTGAGACCGGCACGCTCGAGCGCGTGGTCGCACGCGTCTGCCATCGACAGCACGGCGGCCTTGAAGACTTCGCGGCCCGCCATCTTGATGTAGTAGCTGTGATCCTTGAGCAGCTCCTCGCTGGGCGGATGCGTCGCGCCGCCGCCGGGCCGGTACAGGAGCTCCGCGAGCGTCCC
>Ga0209157_1001592_pt1 | contig 18776 bp, 20 predicted proteins | sample GraSoiAngelo_135_FD_185892 | JGI IMG/M metagenome (GOLD analysis project Ga0209157, IMG submission 185892) | Grasslands soil microbial communities from the Angelo Coastal Reserve, California, USA - 14_0929_05_40cm (SPAdes) (version 2) | ecosystem: Environmental > Terrestrial > Soil > Grasslands ...
CCCGGCGGGGAAGGAATGGCATGGCCAGGGGATCCAGCCGGACGTGCCGATCGACGGTCGCCTGACGGATGACGGGGACCCGCAGCAGAAAAAGGCCATCGACTACCTGCGCGGTCAGGCGCTTTCGGCCGAGCGCAAGGCCGCCTGAAGCATTTTTTGGACCTCCGGGTGCCCCCCGGCCGCTTCCCCCGCACACCCTTTCCTTTCTGGACGATCCCGGAAGGGGGTCCTATATTAATGAGGCGCAGGCCCGCGGCCTGCTCCGAAGGGCGCGCGGGGTGTGTCATCCCCGCCGAGCACGCCGGCGCCGGGGAGCGGGGGGCAGGCTGTGAGGGTCATGCCGAAGACGATCGGGCGTTACGAGATCCTCGAAGAGGTGGGCCGCGGCTCCATGGGCGTCGTTTACAAGGCCCGCGACCCCAGGATCGGGCGCACCGTGGCCCTCAAGACGATCGCCTTCTCTTTCCCGCTCGGGCCGGGCGAGGAAGAGGAGTTCCTGCAGCGGTTCTACCATGAAGCCCAGGTCGCCGGCCGCCTTAATCACCCCAACATCGTCACAATCTACGACGTCGGCGAAAGAGGTGCGGACGGCGACGCCTACATCGCCATGGAGTTCGTGACCGGCACGAACCTGCATGAGCTCCTCGCCGGTGGGGGGCGCCTGCCGCTCGCGCAGGTGGCGGAGGTGATCGAGAAACTCGCGCAGGCCCTCGACTACGCTCACGACAACGGAGTCGTCCACCGCGACATCAAGCCGGCCAACATCCTGCTGACCGAGAACGGCCAGCCCAAAATCCTCGATTTCGGCATCGCCCGGCTGGCGGCGGGCGGCCTCACCCGGCCCGGGAAATTCTTCGGGACTCCCAACTACATGTCGCCGGAGCAGGTGACCGGCGCCCAGGTGGACGGCCGCACCGACCAGTTCTCCCTGGGGGTCATCCTGTACCAGCTGCTGACGGGGGAGAAGCCGTTCGCGGGCGACAGCGTCACGGCCATTTCTTACCAGGTGGTCAACGTGGACCCGCCCCCGCCCTCCAAGCTCAACCCCGCCCTGCGGCCACCCTTCGACCGGATTGTGAGGAAGGTGCTCTCCAAGAGCGTCACCGATCGCTATGCCCGTTGCGCCGACCTCGCGGCCGATCTATTGACGGCGATCGGCGAATGGCGGGAATCTGCCGAAAAATCCACGCCGCCCACCCTCGTTTCGCGCGAGGACGCGCAGGCGGCGGAGTCCGGTCCGGCCGAGGGAGGCAAGCGTGGCATCACGTTTCTGGCGCCGCGCTTCGGGCAAATTCTCGCCGGCCGCGGCACGCCCCTGGGTATCGGCTGGATCGCCTTCCTGGTCTGCCTGATGCTCCTCGCCTCGGCGCCTTTCCTCTTGTATCGTTCTCCCGCGGGACGTCCGGCCGGGTCGCAGCCCCTCGGCCTCCTGACCGCACCGTCCGCGACGCGGGCGGGAAGCGGCACGACGCTTTCGGGAATCGGGATCGCCCCGGGTCAGGCCACGGTGGACCCGGCGCAGGCCGCCCGCCTCCGGGTGGCGATGGCGCATCGCTTCACCTCGGGGAAGATCGAAGTCCGCGTGGATGGCGCGACGCTGCTCGAGGATCGCCTCAGAGGCAAGGGGACCAAGATCCGCTTCGTCCGGACCCTTCTGGTGGCCCCGGGAAGCCACCGCGTCGAGGTCCGGGTGACGAGCGGCAAGACCTTCGACGAAATCGAGGGAATCCAGGGCGAGTTCCGACCCAAAGAACAGAAAGTTCTCTCGGTATCGCTCAGCCCCATCAGTCGACGGCTCAGGATGCGATTCGAAGAGCCGGAGCCAGCGGGGGCGCGCCGATGACCGACGCCCGGTCGCTCCGGGCGGCCGTCGCGCTGGCGCTTGTCGCGCCTTTCGGCGGTGCTGTCTTTGCGGCCGCCGATTTGCCAGGCAGGGACCCGGTGCGGCCGGAGGCCTACTACCACTACTCGCTGGCGCAACAGCTCATCATGGAGCGGGACTACCTGCACGCGCTCGAGCAGATGGAGCACGCGGTGGCGAGCGACTCCTCGCCGTCGCTCCTCATGGAGCTGGCCCAGTTGCGGTTTTCCTTGAATGATTTTGCAGGGGCCGCCGTTCTGGCCGAGAGGGTGGCTGCCTCCAATCCGGACATGGGGGACGCTCATCGCCTCCTGGGCGACATCCATCTGAGCAGGGCGCGTGAAGGGACCGATTCCGATGCCCAGATTGCGCTGGCCATCGAGCAATATCGCGCCGCCTTGCGGGCCGACCCCGCGGACCAGGATGGCTGCCGGGCGCTTGCGGAGCTTTACTACCACACAGGACGCCTCAAAGAGGCGGGGGAGCTTCTCGTGGAGTTCGCCCGCAAGCGCGCGCTCGACGGGCCGCTGTCGCTCCTCCTCGGCAAAGTGTTCGCCCGCACCGGGCGCTACCCCGAAGCGGAGACCGTGTTGCGCCAGGTCGTCGTCCGGGCTCCGGGAAACCTCGAGGCCGCCGACGCGCTGGCCTCCCTCCTGGAGTTCGAGAAGAAGTACGACGAAGCGATTGCGGTCTACGGGATGGTCCTCGACGCAAATACCGAATCGCCGTACGTGCGCACTCGCATCGGCACGCTGCACCTCCTTGCGGGCCGCTACAAAGAGGCGGTGCGTGCGCTCCTGCAGGCGCAGGCGATCGACCCGGCGGACACACGCGGTCTTCTGCCCCTCGCCCAGGCCTACGAGGGCGCGGGCGACGTCAAGGGAGCGCTCGAGACCTACGATCGTCTGCTCGAGAAGGAACCGGGAAATCTGGAGGCGCGTTTCCACCGCGCCCGCGTGCAGCAGAAAGAGGGGTCCGCGGCGCAGGCCCTCAAGGGTTACCAGGAGATCATCGATCTTGCCAGCGGCCGAGGAGCGGTGACCGAGCGTGAGTCCTCCATCCTGGCGCTGGCCTATTCGCAGATCGGCCTCCTGCAGATGGACGGACGCCAGTACGCCGCGGCCATCGGATCGTTCACGAAGGCTCTCGACTCGGCCGGTGAGCCCGGGCCCGAGCTCTTCCTGCTCCTCGGCCGTGCGGAGCTCGAGGCCGGTAAGCCGGAGGAGGCGCGCCGGGTGGTGACGGAAGCGATGGATCGCTTCCCTGGAGATCTCGACGTCAAAGTGTTCCACGGCGAGGTCCTGATCGCGGGGGGCGACGAAACAGCGGCGCGTGAGTTCTACAAGGGGCTGTTGCGGGACGCGGGCGGCACTTCCGAGGCGTATGCGCGCGTGTCGGAGGCGCTCCTGCGCCAGAAGCATTACCCTCTGGCCGAATCCTTCTTGAAGGAAGGCACGCGCCGGCATCCGGAGGACGACGCCCTCCTGTTCGCGCGGGGCGCGTCCCTGGAGCGACAGGGCCGCGCGGTCGAGGCCGAGCGCCTCCTGTACCGCTCGATTCAGATCAACCCTAAGAACGCGATGGCTCTCAACTACCTTGGCTACATGCTGGCCGATCGCGGTGTGAGGCTTCGAGAAGCGATGGGCTACGTGCAGCGCGCCCTGGCGCTCGACCCGCAGAACGCGGCCTACCTCGACAGTCTTGGGTGGGTGCAGTTCAAGCTGGCCCTGTACGACGATTCCGAGAAGAGCCTGCGCGCGGCGCTCGCCGCCGACGAGGCCGACCCGACGATCCGCGAGCATCTGGGAGACCTCCTGATCCGGATCGGTCGCGCGGAGGAGGCGCTCCGTGAGTGGGAGGCTGCGCTGCAACGCGGACACGAAGAGTCAGACCGGGTGCGCAAAAAAATCCTGAAGGTCCAGACAGGCCAGAAGGTCACGCCGTGATCGGCGTGCCCCGGTCACAACAACAGCGGAGGCGCCTCTTCGCGTTCGGCCTGGCGGCGCAGGTCCTGCTCGTCTGTGCCTGCGCCGGCGTCCATCCGGCCGGCACCCGGAACCCGTACCCCTCGCCGGCCGCCCGGGGATATCGGGCCTTGTTTCGGGGCGAATCGGAAGGACCCAAAGGCAAGGGCCGCTTCCGCCTGGCGGTCGCGATTCTGCCGCCCGATCGCGCGCGTCTCGAGTTCTTCGGTCCTTCGGGCGGGCCATGGCTCGTCGTGACGGCCACGCCCGATACGACCCTGGCGCTCCTGCCCGCCCAGCGGGTCTACGAGCAGGCCGGGCCCTCGGCGAAGGCGATCGAAAGGTTCCTGGGCGTGCCTCTCGAGGCACGCGGCCTGATTGCGCTCCTGACGGGGCGCCCGATGTGCACAGAGGAATCGATGCGCGTCGAGGTCATGACCCGCCCGGCGGCCACGTTCGGGCGCACGCTCTCCTGGTACGAGGTCAGCTGCCCCCCGGCAGACGTCCGGTACCAGGCCCGCTGCGAGGATCGCGGTGGCACGCTCCTGTCGGCGACGGTGAGCGAGGGGATCAGCGGTGCTATCATTCTCGAGGCCGACTACGGCGGTTACGACAAGGGCCTCGGCCCTCGCTGGCCCAGGCAGGTGCGGCTGCGCCTGTCGGGCAAGGCGACCCTCATTCAGCTCTCCGCCGTGGAGGGACCGTGGGCCAGCGACGTCCCCGAAGCGATTTTCACGCCGGAGATCCCGGAGGGGTTCGAAAGCACGACGCTCTCCCTCTTTCCGGCCGGCCCGGGTCTTCCGGGGGCGGAGTCCCACCCCGCGAACTGAGCCGGCTGGACCTCCCCGCCTACGCGAAGATCAACCTCTGCCTGAAGATCATCGGCACGAGGACCGATGGCTTTCACGACATCGAGACCGCGGTTCAGACCGTCAGCCTGCACGACACTCTGTCCCTCGAGGCCCGGTCGGAGGGCATCACCCTCGAGGTGGACGACCCGGCCATCCCTGAGGGCCCGGGCAATCTGGCATGGCGGGCGGCCGCCGCCCTGCCGTTGCCGCGCTCATCGCCGCGCGGCGTCCACATCCGGATCCGTAAAATGATACCGGCGGGCGCCGGCCTGGGCGGCGGGAGCAGCGACGCCGCGGCGACCCTCGTGGGGCTTCGTCGGATGTGGCGCCTCGACCTTTCCGACCGGGACCTCGAGGCCGTGGCCGCCACGATCGGGGCCGACGTGCCATTCTTCCTTTGCGGCGGCACGGCCCTCCTGACCGGGACCGGAACCGTCGTCGAACCCCTGGAGGATCTGGGAGGTTACGAGATCCTGCTGGTCGTTCCCGGGGTGCCTCTCTCCACGCGCGAGGTCTATGCCGCGGCCTCCGCGTCGTTGACACCTGCCTTGAAAATCAGTAAGATGGCCAACTTCAAGCCCACCCTGAAGGGCAACCTCGTCGAGGAGGTTGAGACTTGGGTGCGCGCGGGGAATGATCTGGAACCGTACGCGCGCTCCCTCTGTCCTCCCATCGGGGCGATCAAGGATCGCCTGGTGGCGGCCGGCGCGGCGGCGGCCGCGATGACAGGCAGCGGCTCGGCGGTCTTCGGCGTCTTCAGGACGCCGGCCGCGATCGAACGGGCGCACGCCGAGGCGCGCGCCACCGGATTCCGGGCGATGCGATGCGTTCCGCTCAGACGGGAGGAGTACCGCAGACGCGTGGGTTAGGATAACGATCTTGAGGATCGAAGGGAGGCGCCGGCCATGGAGATCACCGAGGTCCGGGTCTTTCCTGTCGACGAAGACAAGTTGAAGGCGTTCGTTTCCATCATCATCGACGACTGCTTCGTGGTCAGCGACATCAAAATCATCAACGGGAACAACGGGCTCTTCATCTCGATGCCCAGCAAGAAGCGGAAGAACGGCACGTTCCGGGACATTGCCCACCCCCTGAACAACGAGACGCGCAGAAAGATCGAGGACAAGGTGCTGGCCAGGTACAGGGAAGTCCTCGCACAGGGCGGCGCCGGAGCATCCGTCTCGGTCGGGGAGGCCGACGACAGTTCCGAAGGCGCGGCCGACCGCGAGCGGCCCACCACTCTCCACCCGGACGATTCCACACCTGCGTAGCACCGGCAGCCATCGGGAGCGGACCGTTGGGGCGTCGTCAAGTGGTAAGACACTGGACTTTGGATCCAGGACCGGAGGTTCGAATCCTCCCGCCCCAACCACCGGGCGCAAGCGGAGCCGCAGGGCGGGGCAGAAGCGCATGAGCGCGGGCGATATGAACAGCCTGAAGGTGTTCACCGGCAACGCTCATCCGACGCTGGCGCGGGAAATCTGTGCGGTCCTGGGCATCCCCCTCGGCCGCACCGAGTGCCGCCGTTTCGCCGACGGGGAAGCCTATTGCCAGATCCTGGAGAACGTGCGCGGCATGGACGTGTTCGTGATCCAGCCGACGTGCCCGCCGGCCGATTCGAACCTGATGGAGCTCCTGATCATGCTGGACGCGTTCAAGCGGTCGTCCGCGGCGCGCATCACGGCCGTCCTGCCGTATTACGGCTACGCCCGGCAGGACCGCAAGGACAAGCCGCGTGTGCCGATCTCGGCGAAGCTCGTCGCGGACCTCCTGACGGCGGCCGGCGCGGATCGCGTCCTCGCCATGGACCTGCACGCCCCCGCCATCCAGGGGTTCTTCAACATCCCGGTGGACCATCTGTTCGCGGCGCCGGTCATGATCGACCATGTGGAGTCCCTGAAGCTCAAGAACGTGGTCATCGTGTCGCCCGATGCCGGCGGCGTGGAGCGCGCTCGCGCCTATGCCAAGCGGCTGGACGCCTCGCTCGCGATCATCGACAAGCGGCGCGGCGAGGGGAATGAGCCCAAGGTCATGCACGTCATCGGCGAGGTGGAAGGCCGCACCTGTCTGATCGTCGACGACATCGTCGATACGGCGGGAACGCTGGCCGGCACCGTGCAGGCGCTGACACGGAAAGGGGCGCCGGCGGTCTACGGGTGCTTCACACACGCGGTGCTCTCGGGATCGGCGGTGGATCGCATCCGCTCCTCGGAGATGGCGCAAACCGTCGTCACCAACACCATTCCGATCGAGGACGAAAAGAGGCGCGCCGGGCGCATCACGGTGCTCTCGGTCGCCGGGCTCCTGGGAGAGGCGATCAAGAGGATTCATACGAACTCGTCGGTGAGCTCGCTGTTCGTGTAGAGAAAGCCGGCGCACAGGTCACGGGATCTCCCGGTTTGCCGGGAGGTCCCGTTTTTTGAGCCGAAGGGACGGCGCACGCCGGGACCCGGGCACAAGGAAACGATCGATGAAGGAAATCGTCGTCGATGTGAAGGGCCGGGAGAGCCTGGGAAAGAACGCCTCCCGACGGTTGCGCCACCAGGGACTCATCCCGGCCATCGTCTACGGGTCGAAGAAGGAACCGATTGCGGTGGTCGTGGACCCGAAGAAGATCCTGGAGATCATCCACTCGGAATCAGGCGTCAACACGATTTTCCAGCTGGGGCTGGCGCAGCAGGAGGCGAGGCGGCACGTGATGATCAAGGAATACCAGGTCGATCCCGTCAAGGGAAACCTGATTCACGCCGATTTCGTCCGCATCCAGATGGACGAGGTGATCGAGGTCGACGTCCCGGTGCAGGTCACGGGTGAGGCGGCCGGCGTCAAGCTCGACGGCGGCATCCTCGACCACGTGACACGCCAGGTGCGTGTCTCCTGTCTGCCCACTGACATTCCGGAGCACGTCACCATCGACGTGACGCCCCTCAAGATCGGCGACGCGCTGCGCGTGTCCGACCTGCCGAAGAGCGACAAGTATCGCATCCTCAGCGACCCCGATCTGACGCTCGTGGTCGTGAGTCCGCCGGCCAAGGAGGAAGTGATAGCACCGGCCGCCGCCGAGGCTGCTCCGGCCGCCCCCGCCGAGCCCGAGGTCATGAAGAAGGGCAAAGCCGCCGGGGAGGAGCCGGGCGAGACCGCGGAGACCGACGATGCGAAGAAGAAGGAGACCAAGAAGCCGGAAGGGAAGGAAGGCAAGAAATAAGGCCGGGGAAGGACGGCGGGAGGTGAAGATCCTCGTCGGCCTCGGCAACCCGGGGGAGGATTACATGACGACCCGCCACAACATCGGCACCAGGGTCGCCGAGGAGATCCTGCAACGGCGGGGGCAGCCCTACGAGGAGAGGAAAGCCCGATCGATCGTCGGCCGCGTGCGCATCGGGGATCACGCCGTCATCGTGGCCCGGCCCCAGACCTTCATGAATCGGAGCGGTCGGGCGGTCGCGGATCTCCTGAAGTTGGCCGAGACCGGCCCGGAGGATCTCCTGGTGGTGTGCGACGATCTGTACCTGGACCTGGGCAGGATGAGACTGCGGACGCGGGGCAGCCACGGCGGCCACAACGGTCTCCTGTCCATCATCGAGACGCTGGAAACGCAGGCCTTTGCGCGGCTTCGTGTCGGCGTGGGTCCCGCCGACCCGGAAGTGCCGCACGCGGATTTTGTCCTGGCGCCGTTCACGCGCCGGGAGCAATCGCTCCTGCCGGACGTGGTGCGGCGCGCCGCCGATTGCGCCGAAGCTGCGATCGTCCTGGGTGTTGCGGCCGCGATGAATCGATTCAACAGGACGCCGCGCCCAGGCGCGGCTGAAGGCCCCCTTTAGAAAGTGAGGGATTCACGGAATGCTACAATACGAAACGGTGTTCATTGCCGACCCGGTCCACACGGACGAGGAGATCGACGAGCTCGTGAAGGGGTACGAGCAGGTCGTGACCTCGGCCAAAGGCAAGGTGCTGAAAGTCGAGAAGTGGGGCAAGCGCCGGCTCGCCTATACGATCCACCACCACGAGGAAGGTATTTACGTCTTGATGACCCTCGAGTGCCCCGCCTCGTTGATCAAGGAGCTGGATCGGCGGCTACGCATGAACGAGCGAATCGTTCGCCACATGGCGGTGCGGGTGGAAAGCGAGCTCCAGCTCGGCCCTTCCCCGATGATGAAGCCCCGGCCGGAGCGCGACGACACGCTGATCGAACCGCCCATGGCGCCCTGAGCGGGTCACAGGAGAGACGATGAGGGAAGCGAGGGAGTCGGGCGGGCGCGGACAGGATCGCGGCCGCAAGAAGCAATACAAGAAAAAATTCCTGTTCCGCAAGAAGAAGTTCTGCAAGTTTTGCGATGAGAAGATCAAGTTCATCGACTACAAGGACGTTCGCCTGCTCCAGGCATTCACGCCGGAGCGGTCCAAGATTTTCCCGCGGCGGATTTCGGGTACCTGCTCCAAGCACCAGCGAAAGCTGATGCAGGCGATCAAGAGGGCGCGCATCCTGGCCCTGATTCCCTTCACCGCGGACTGAGACGAGCGGGTACCAACGCCTGCGGGAGGAACGCATGCAGATCGTGCTGAAAGAGGATATCGACAAGCTGGGACGCCGCGGCGAGGTCGTGAAGGTGGCCGACGGATACGCCCGCAACTATCTCCTGCCCCTGGGCAAGGCCCTGCCGGCGACGCAGGGGAACCTCAAGGTCATCGAGAGGGAGAAGCGCCGATACGTCGTGCGCCTCACCAAGGAGAAGGAGGAGAACGAGACTCTGTCCAGCAGGATCCAGGCGCTGTCGTTGACGCTCGTGCGCAAGGTGGGCGAGGGCGACGTGCTGTACGGTTCGGTCACCTCGGGCGACATTGCCGAGGCGCTCTCGAAAGAGGGGATCGTCGTCGACAAACGGCGCATCCAGCTCGGCGAGCCGATCAAGAGTCTGGGTATCTACACCGTCCCGATCCGACTGCACCCCGAGGTGACCGCGGAGGTGAAGGTCTGGGTCGTCAAGGAGTAGGCGGGTGAGTGAGACACTGGCGGAACAGACCATCCCCAAGGCGCGCTCGGCGGCCGCGCCATTTGCGGCCTGCTTTCTGGCGTGGCTCGTGCCCGGTCTCGGCCACTTCTACCTGGGCAAGAAGGTCCGCGCCGCGGTGTTCTTCGTCGTCGTGGGGGCGACGTTCGCCCTCGGGATCGCTTCCGACGGGGCGGCGTCCCTCATCGAAGAGCGCCAGCCTCTCACCTTCCTCGCCACCTTCGACAACGTGGCCCTGGGGGCTTTCGACCTCATCGGGCGGTACCTGACGTACGGCACGATCGTCTACGCCCTGCCCGGAAACGAGGCGGACCCGAGACGCGCCGAACTCCTCGACCGCCTGCGGGCCCGCGTGCGCAGCGTGACCTTTGAATACGGCAACACGTTCCTTCTGACCGCCGGACTGATGAACATCCTGCTGATCCTCGATGCCTTCGACATCGCGACCGGACGGAAGGACTGATGATCCGCAGCCACCTCCTCAATATGGTGGTGTTCTCGGCCCTGGTCGCCGTGTTCTTCGCGTTCTTGACCCAGCGGGGAACGAGGGACCGCCTGCGCGTCATCCTGATCCTGGGCGGTTCCATGGTGGTCTTGTCGCTCGTCCTCGCCTACGTGATGTACCCGTTCCCGTTACGGTGATGTCCTTTAGGGGAACGCTTCACGCCCTCTGGATCTGGGGTCCGCTCTTCGCCTACCTTGTCCTCATCTTCTACCTCTCAAGCCTGTCCCGGATCCCATGGGCCGCCCAATACCCCGACTACCTGGAGCACTCGACGGAATACCTCGGGCTGGCGATCCTGATGGCTCGCGCCTTGAACAACGGCCTTCGCCGTCCCGTGTCTCCGCGCACGCTTCTGGTCGCGTTCGTCGTGTGTGTCGTCTACGCGATCAGCGACGAGATCCACCAGAAGTTCGTGCCCAACCGGTTCTCCGACGTCACCGACGTTCTGAGCGATGCCGTGGGCGCAGGCATGGGGCTCGGTGCGCTGCACATCGGACGCCGGTTCCTGGCCCGGGGAGGGCTCCTGTGACCGGGCAGGCGGGCGCGGTGTTGTACACCCGCGCGGGCTGTCCTCTCTGCTTCGCTCTGGGGCGGCTCGCCGCGCGTTCGTCGCGGAGGCACCGCGTGGGCCTGGTCGAGGTGGACGTCGACGCCGATCCTGCTCTCGCGGCGCGCTACGGCGACAAGGTCCCCGTCCTGGTGCTCCCGGGAGGCCGCTCGATCGGGGGCCGGGCGGGGGCGCGGGAGGTGGACGAGTCGTTCGGGCGGGCCGCCTCCTTCCTGAGCGACCTCGAGGCGGTCGCTCCCGCGGCCGGCCGCTCCGCGGCGCGGCATTTGATCACATGGCTCCGGCGGAAGCTCGGAATGGGCGAGGGCCGGACGGGAGGCCGGACGCCGTGACGCGCATCGCCATCATTCCGGGCGACGGCATCGGCGTCGAAGTGACGCGCGAGGCCGTGGAGTGTCTGCGGGCCGCGTGGCGCGTCACGGGCCGCGATGTGCCGCTGGACCTCCTCCCCTACGGCGCCGATCACTTTCTGAGGACGGGTGAGACACTGCCGGACGCGGCCCTCGACGCCTTGCGCGGCTACGACGCCATCCTGCTGGGGGCCCTCGGGGATCCTCGCGTGCCGGACAACAGGCACGCGGCCGACATCCTCCTCGGCATTCGCTTCAAGCTCGATCTGTACGTCAGCAAGCGGCCGGGCCGGCTCCTGGCAGACCACCTCACGCCGCTCAAGGGGAGGACCGCTCGCGACATCGACTTCGTGATCTTCCGCGAGAACACGGAGGGGCTGTACGTCGGCATGGGAGGGCTCTTCAAGAAGGGTACGCCGGACGAGATCGCGCTGCAAGAGGACGTCAACACGCGCAAGGGCGTCGAGCGGATCCTACGGCACGCCTTCGAGTACGCACAGGCACGCGGCGGCCGGCGCGTCCTGATGTCCGACAAGAGCAACGCGCTCATCCACGGTCATGATCTCTGGCAGCGGACCTTCCGGGAAGTCGCCCACGACTATAAGGCCATCGAATCATCTCACATGTACGTGGACGCCCTGGCGATGCAGATGGTGAAGGACCCGTCGCAGTTCGAAGTGATTGTCACCTGCAACATGTTCGGCGACATCCTGAGCGATCTCGGGGCGCAGCTCCAGGGCGGGCTGGGACTTGCCGCCAGCGGCAACATCCATCCGGGCCGGACCTCGCTGTTCGAGCCGGTGCACGGCTCGGCTCCGAAGTACGCCGGTCAGAACGTCGCCAACCCGATGGGCGCCGTCCTGTCGGCCGCCATGATGCTCGACGAGATCGGGCACGACGAGGAGGCCCGTCTTCTGGAGGGCGCGGTCGTCGGCTCGGTTCTGGCCGGGCGCACGACGCGCGACCTGGGGGGCGGCCTGGGAACGCGCGAGGTCGGAGAGGACATCCGCCGGCGTATCATGGCGGCGCGTCCTTCCTGAATCCGGCCGCGGCCACGCGACAGGACCTCAGGGGCTGGGCGTCGACCCTTCCGCTCCCGGTTCGGCGCTCCCGGGCGGTGATGTCCTCTCCGGCTTCGTCTCACCCGCGCGCCCGGCCGGGGCCGCCTGCTCGGAAACCATGAGCGCGAGGACCCGTCCCTCGTTGCGGCCGTAACCGAGCGCGACGCGGTCGGCGACCCACAGCGGCGATGTCGTGAACCACTCGCCCGGGGCCTGGAGATCGAAGCGGCCGACCTTCTGCAGACCGGGCAGGGCGAGTCCGACGATGCTGGCCTCGGTGGAGGGCACGACCAGGAGGTGATCTCGCGCGACCACGGCGTCCGCGTCCAGGCGGTGACCCATGCGCACCCGCGTCAGCTGATGACCGTTGCGCTTGTTGAAGACGTAGATGTCATTGTCGTAGGACAGCACGTAGAGGTAGGGGCCGCGCACGATGGGTCGCGCCGTGCAGATGGCCCCCGTGCGCGCGACCCAGCGCTCCCGGCCGCTCTTGAAACGAACGCAGTGAATCGTGCGGTCGGCCGCCGCGAACCAGACGCGCGCGCCGTCGAACACGGGTGGAGAGGTGATCGCCGCGCCCGTATCGTGCCGGAGGTGGATCGCGAGGCTCGATTCCTCGAGCCCCAAGAGGGCGCCGTGGTCCGTGCCGACCAGCACAGAACCGGGGGCCGGCTCGGCGGGAGTCGAGGGACGGCCCGGCAGAAGGCGCGTCGCGGCGATCCGTCCAGTTTCGGCCTCGATCGAGAGCAGGGTCCCGTCCGCCGTTCCAACCAGGACGCGGGCGCCGATGACCCGCGGCGCCACCACCGGTGCGTCCGGGAGGTCGGCGGTCCAGACTGGCACCCCGTCGCGTCCCCGCAGCGCCCGCAATCGTCCTCGGGCGCTGGCCAGGAACAGCAGCGTCCCGTCGGTCGCCGCCCCGGATCCCAACGGCTCCTCCAGACTGATCCTCCACGAGACCTCGCCCTTGATCGGATCCAGGGCGGCGACCTCTCCATCCCGACTGGTCGCCACGATCGACCCGGCGCACACGACCGGGTCGCCGGCGAGGGGCGCCTTGAAGCCGCTCCAGGTCCAGGCCGACTGGAAGACCAGGGACGGCGGCTTGTGATCCTCGTCCATCTCGGGCGCCCAGTCGGCGGGCTGGCTCATGAAGACCGTCTTCTGACGACGCACGGCCCAGACGGGGATGGTCGCGGCAATCCCGACGAGAACGAGACACGCCGCGCGGGCCGCGCAGGATGTCAGCCATCGATTGAATCGTGACCCGCCGGTCGCGCTCATCGCACCTCGACGTTAAGGAACACGGTCATTATAGACCTCTCGCCTCCTTCCGCCCGGACGGAGGGGTGTGCTATTCTGCACGCCCTTTCGCGAAGGACCGCGCGCGGCGCGCATTTCAGGACGCTTTCCGAATCGGGGGAGACGCCGGGCGCAGGGCACGCGTGGACCATGATCGAGGCTCCGAAGGGAACGCGCGATGTTCTGCCGGACGAAATCGGCCGCTGGCAGTTCGTGGAGGAATGCGCCCGCGAGACCTTCGAGCGCTACGCATTCCGGGAGATCCGGACACCGATCTTCGAGAGCACCGAGCTGTTCGCGCGCGGCATCGGGGAGGGCAGTGACATCGTGGCCAAGGAGATGTACACCTTCCATGATCGCAAGGGGCGGTCGGTGACGCTGCGTCCCGAGAATACGGCGCCTGTCGCCCGGGCGTTCATCGAGCACCAGATGCACCGCGCCCCGGGACTACAGCGGATGTACTACATCGGTCCGATGTTCCGCTACGAGCGGCCGCAGAAGGGGCGCATGCGGCAGTTTCACCAGATCGGCGTCGAGGTCTTCGGAAGCGATCATCCGGCTGTCGATGCCGAGACGCTCGAGATGCTGATGGCGTTCCTGGGCCGTCTCGGTCTTGACGACGCGGAGCTGGCGCTCAATTCCGTCGGCGACCCTGTGTGCCGTCCGGTCTACCGGAAAGCGCTCCTGGCTTATCTCGAGCCCCGCAGGGACACCCTGTGCGAGGACTGCCGACGGCGCATGGCGGATAACCCGCTGCGCTGTTTCGACTGCAAGGTCGAGGCGGATCGCGCCGTGATGGCCAGGGCACCGGCGATCACCGACTACCTCTGCGCGGCGTGCCGGGAGCACTTCGGGCGTGTGACGGAATACCTGCGCGCCTACGGCATCCGCCACCGACTCGACCCGCGGCTGGTTCGCGGCCTGGACTACTACCGGCGGACCTCCTTCGAAGTGACGCTGCAAGGACTGGGCGCGCAGAACGCCCTGCTCGGCGGGGGTCGCTACGACGGCTTGATCAAGGAGCTGGGGGGACCGGAGGTCCCGGGCTTCGGGTTCGCGGTGGGAGAGGAGCGCCTGGTGATGTCGCTGCCGGCGGCCGCCGCCGTCTCCCGCGGAACGCCCGAGATCTTCATCGCGACCGTGGATGAGCGCGGGGTGGAGCGGGCGCTCCTTGTGGCGCGTGCCCTGCGCCGGGTCGGGAGACGTGTGGTGTTCGATCCTCTCCCCGATAAGAGCCTCAGGGCGCAACTCCGGCGCGCCAACGACCTTCAGGTCCGCTTCGTCCTGATCCTCGGCGAGACGGAGGTTCGGGAACGGGCGGTGACCATCAAGAGGATGTCGGACGGCTCGCAGGAGACGATCGCGGAGGACCGGGTGGGCGCGCGGCTCGCGGAGATGGCCGGTGCCTGAGACCCCGGGATTCCCGAAGAGAACCGCGACGTGCGGTTCGCTCCGGGCGGGCGACGTGGGGCGCGAGGCGCTCCTCCTGGGCTGGGTCGACAGCGTGCGCGATCACGGAGGGCTCCTGTTCGCGGACCTGCGTGACCGATTCGGCGTCACCCAGGCGGTGTTCAACCCGGAGACGGCGCCCCAGGCGTTCGCGGTCGCCAAGACGCTTCGTCCCGAATATGTCGTCGCGGTGCGGGGCCGCGTGGTGGCCCGCGGACCGGAGAACCGCAACGCTGCGCTGCCGACGGGCGAGATCGAAGTGAGAGCCGAGGTCGTCGAGGTCCTGAACACCTCGGAGACCCTGCCGTTCCCTTTGACGGATGAGGTGAACGTCGCGGAGGAAGTGCGCCTGCGCTACCGTTACCTGGACCTGCGCCGTCCGCGACAGCAGCGCATCCTGGAGACCAGGCACCGCGTCGTTCTGGCGACCAGGACCTATTTCGACGCGCACGGTTTCCTCGAGATCGAGACGCCGATCCTCACGCGCAGCACGCCGGAAGGATCGCGCGAGTACCTGGTGCCCTCGCGTGTCAATCCGGGACGCTTCTACTCGCTGCCGCAGTCGCCCCAGATCTACAAGCAGCTGCTCATGGTCGCCGGCTACGACCGCTACTTCCAGATCGCCAAGTGTTTTCGCGACGAGGATCTGCGGGCCGACCGGCAGCCGGAGTTCACGCAGATCGACGTGGAGATGTCATTCCCCGATCCGGAACAGGTGTACGCCCTCCTCGAGGGGCTGATGGCGGAGATCTTCCGCGCCGCCGGCGGCACGATCGAAGTCCCCTGTTCCCGCCTGACGTACCGCGAGGCGATGGAGCGCTTCGGCAGCGACAAGCCCGACGTACGCTTCGCCCTCGAGATCAAGGACGTGACCTCAAGCGTGGCGAAAAGCCCGTTCCGGGTCCTCTCTGACACCGTGCAGCGGGGCGGAGTGGTGAAGGCGCTTCCCATCCGAGGCGGTGGGGCCTGGTCGCGGCAAAGGATCGACAACACCGTGGACGCGGCGAAGGCCCTGGGGTCAAAGGGCCTGATCTGGATCAAGACCAGCGGCGGGACCCTCCAGTCCTCCGTCCTCAAGCACCTGACCGAGGAGGGCTGCCGGGCCGTGCTCGAGGCCGCCGGAGCGGGCGATGACGACCTCGTGCTGCTGGTGGCCGATTCCTGGAAGAACGCCTGCTCGATCCTGGGCGCCCTGCGCCTCTCGATCGGCAGGGCCGAAAAGATGATCGATGAGAGCCGTCACGCCCTCCTGTGGGTGCATGAGTTTCCCCTGTTCGAATACAGCCAGGAGGAACGCCGGCTCGTTTCGTCCCATCACCCCTTCACCGCACCCCGCCCGGAGGATGTGCCGCTCCTCGAGACCGACCCGGCGCGCGCCCGCGCCCTCGCCTATGATCTGGTGCTCGACGGCATGGAGATCGGCGGCGGGAGCATCCGTATCCACCGGAGCGATCTGCAGGCCAGGGTCTTCCAGGTGCTCGGAATCGGTCGTGAAGAGGCGGCGTCGAAGTTCGGGTTTTTGCTGAACGCCCTGCAGATGGGGGCGCCGCCGCACGGCGGCATCGCCCTGGGGGTCGATCGAATCGTCGCCCTTCTGACGGGCTGCTCGTCCATCCGGGACGTCATCGCCTTCCCGAAGACGGCGAGCGGGGTCGATCTGATGACTGGCGCACCCTCACCCGTGACCCCGGCCCAGCTCGAGGCTCTGTCGATCCGTATCGCTCTGCCGCCGGAGTCGCGGCCACCTTCCGAGTAACCTATTGGAAACAGAGATTTTAATCGCGCGCCCGGGCATGGCTCGCAATTGACAACCGCGTGATCGGGTGTTAAGTTAGGCCCCTGACTTTCGGCCGCATCGCAGCCAGGGGGCACACCCAGCCGAATGCGAAAAGTTGCACTCCCCGAAGAAATTCTCATCGACGTCTTCGGACATTACGACGAAAACCTCAAGGCGATCGAGAAGGACCTGGGAGTCCGGGTCTCGGCGCGCGGTACCGAGGTCACCGTGCAGGGCGACCCCGACAAAGAGGCGCTGGCCGCCCATCTCATCGATCAATTGGTCACGGTCGTGCGCGGCGGCTATGCCCTGAAGAAGGGGGACGTGGAAATCGCCGCGCGCCTGTTGCGCGACAACCGCGCCGCGGTCCTGCAGGAATTCTTCGCTTCGGGAAGGCTGCGCGCCACGAACGGCCGCTACGTCACTCCGAAGAGCCTCAACCAGAGGCAGTACCTGGACGCCATCCGAGACAACGACCTGGTGTTCGCCATCGGGCCGGCGGGGACGGGCAAGACGTACCTGGCGGTGGCGGCTGCCGTCGGGCACCTCTCCGAGAAGAAGGTGGAGCGCATCATCCTGTGCCGGCCGGCGGTGGAGGCGGGAGAGAAGCTGGGGTTCCTGCCCGGAGACATGGCGGAGAAGGTCGATCCGTACTTCCGGCCGCTGTACGACGCGCTGTACCATCTCCTCGACCGCGATCGGGCGAACGCGCAAATGGAGCGCGGGGCGATCGAGGTCGCCCCTCTGGCCTTCATGCGTGGCCGCACGCTCAACAACTCCTTCGTGATCCTGGACGAGGCGCAGAATACGACCTCCGAGCAGATGAAGATGTTCCTCACCCGTCTGGGGAACAACTCGAAGGCGGTCATCACCGGGGATGTGACGCAGGTCGACCTGCCGCCAGGGCGGACGTCAGGGCTCATCGAGGCGCAGACGGTCGTCGCGGCCGTGTCGGGCATCCGGTTCCTCTTTTTCGACGAATCCGATGTCGTCCGGCACCCGTTGGTCCAGAGCATCATCAAGGCCTACGAGGCCTACCGCAACGGACATCGGCCTCGCAAGGCCGAGCCCGGGAAGCCGGGCCGGACGGCCCGCGACTCATCCCGCTCCGGTGCCGAACCCCGCGAGCGGGGGTGAAATCCCACGTGCCGATCCCTTCACCGGATCGAAGGTCCGATAGCACCTCCGGGCGGGGCCTGCGCCTTGTCCATTGGCGCGCCCGCCTGCATACGGTCCGCGCGAGGCTGTACGATTCCCGCGCCGCCTGGGTCGCGCTGTTCCTCCTGGTCACGACACCCATCGTCGCGGCCCGTCGGCTCCGGCCGGATCCCCCCGTCCTCGCGTCCGGATCGATCGCGATCGCCGACATCGTGGCGCCCGAAACGCGCGAGTTCGTGGACGACGTCGCGACGCGGGAGGTGCGCGAAGCCGCGCGCTCAGCGGTGCGCCCCCTTTTCGACTTGGACGGCCGCGCCCTCGCCGACGCCACGACATCGGCGCAGACGACCTTCGATGTCTGGCGCGGTGCGCGCCCGGGGCGGGGCGCAGGCGACCGCGTGGCGACGGAGATGACTCTGGCGTCGCCCGCGGCCCGACGCGCCCGCGATTACCTGGCTTCGATGGGCTTCGAACCGGGCGCGGAAAATCGTTTCCTGCGGGCCCTGCGGACCGTGTACGAGCGGCGCATTGTCGGCAGCCTGTCGCTTGTCCCGGCCGCGGGCCGCCTGACGTTGCGAGACGCCCGCGCCGGGCGCGAATGGGACGAGGAGACACCGGGCCAGGCGCTGCCGCTCGACGAGGCGCGACGGATGGCGCTCCTGGCGCTGCGCGACGCGGGCGCAACACCTCGCGAGATCGACGCACTCGGGCCCCTCCTGCAGGACCTGGTCACTCCCAACATGGTATTCGACGGCGCCCTGACGGAGGCACGCCGGCAGGACGCGGAGACGCGCGTCGAGCCGCTCATCGTCCGCATTCCCGAGAGGAAGTTCCTGCTGCGCCGCGGCGAGGTCGCGAGCGAGGGCGCCGCCCGGATCCTTCAGGCTTACGTCCGGGAAGGTTCAGCGCGCCGCAGTCCCG
>Ga0209157_1001598_pt1 | contig 18720 bp, 20 predicted proteins | sample GraSoiAngelo_135_FD_185892 | JGI IMG/M metagenome (GOLD analysis project Ga0209157, IMG submission 185892) | Grasslands soil microbial communities from the Angelo Coastal Reserve, California, USA - 14_0929_05_40cm (SPAdes) (version 2) | ecosystem: Environmental > Terrestrial > Soil > Grasslands ...
ACAAAGTGAGCGGACAGGCCCGCTACGGCATCGACGTAAGAATGCTGGGCATGCTGTACGGCGCCGTATTGCGCGCGCCGGTCAACGGCGAGGCGCCGCTCAGCGTCGACGACAGCGAGGCGCGCAGAGTGGAAGGCGTGCGGCAGATCGTGCGCATGCCGTATGGCGTCGGGGTGGTTGCCGACACCTATCCCGCGGCGCTGAAGGCGAAGAAGGCGCTGAAGGTCGAGTGGACCCAACGCTCGAAGGCGAGGGCGTATACCTCGGAGAAACTGATCCCCGAGTACCTGCAGCGCGCGCGGAACCTCGGCGACAAAGGCACCGTCTACGAAGCGCACGGCGACGCGAGAGAAGCCATGGCGAAGGCCGCGAAGCGCGTGACGGCCGAGTACACGTCGCTCAACGTGACCCACGCCTGCATGGAGCCGATCAACTGCACCGCGCGCGTGGACGGCGAGCGCATCGAGTTCTGGGCGCCGACGCAGTCGCCCTTCGGGGTGTTCCTCGCCGCCGTGAAGGCGCACGGCTTCAAGCCCGAGAACGTGAAGATCAACGTCACGCTGCTCGGCGGCGGCTTCGGCCGCCGCGCGGAGAACGACTACGCGGTCGACGTCGGCTTCCTCGCCAAGGCGGTTCCCGGCTACCCGGTGAAGCTGATCTGGACGCGCGAGGACGACATCCAGTTCACCAAGCCGCGTCCGCTCACCGTGCAGCGGCTCGAGGCCGGGCTCGACGAGCAGGGCAACCTGGTTTCGTTCCACCACCGCATCGTCGGCGAGTCGATTTACCGGCGCTTCGCGCCGCCCGCGTTCCAGGCGAGCGGCGGCAGGGACCTGCCGCTCTGCGAAGGCGCCTACGAGCCGACCTATGCCTATCCGAACTTCGCGCTCGAGCAGCTGTTGGAGGAGCGCGGCGTCGACGTCGCGGTCTGGCGCGCGGTGGGCGGCGGCTATACCAAGTTCGCGATCGAGACTTTCATCGAGGAAGTCGCGGCCGCGGCCGGCAAGGATCCGGTCGATTTCCGCATGCGGCTGCTCGCCAAGGATCCGCGCGGCCAGGCGGTGATGCGCGAGGTAATGGCGATGGCGGATTGGAGCCGCCCGCGTCCCGCCGGGCGCGCGCTCGGCATCGCCTACAGCGACATCTGGGAGACTTACTGCGCGATGGTCGCGGAGGTGTCGGTGGACCGCAAGACCGGCAGCATCAACGTGCACGAGATCTGGAGCGCGGTCGACACCGGCGTCGCCTTGCAGCCGAGGAACGTGGAGAGGCAGATCGAGTCTGCCGCCGTGTTCGGGCTGAGCGGGGTGAAGGAGAAGCTGCTTTACAAGGACGGCGTGCCGCAGCAGTCGAATTTCCACGACTACCCGGTGCTGCGCATGAACGAGGTGCCGAAAATCACCGTCAGGGTGATCGTCACCGATAACAAGCCGGGTGGCATCGGCGAGGTCGGCCTGCCGCCGGTGGCTCCGGCGGTGGCGAACGCCGTGTTCAAGCTCACCGGGAAACGGCTGCGCGAGCTGCCGTTCGACCCGAGCCTGCTGAAAGCCTAGCGAGGTCTGTCTCCTGCCAGGGTAATCCGATGCATGACGCGCCGGTGCCCGTGATAGTCGTTCACGGGGTTGTGCTGCGTGCAGCGGTTGTCCCAGAACGCCAGCGAGCCCGCGCGCCACTTGAAGCGGCAGGTGAACTCGGGCTTGACCTGGTGGCGGAAAAGAAACGCGAGCAAGGGCGCGCTTTCCTCCTCGGTCATGCCGCTGAAGCGCACTGTATGCGCGATGTTCACGTAGAGGGCCTTGCGGCCCGTTTCCGGGTGGGTGCGGACGACGGGATGCTCCGCCACATAATCCCTGCCGTCACCGCCCTTTTCCTTGACGCGATCTTCACGCGTCCTGGTCACATCCGCCTTTGCGGAGGCATTGACTGCGGTGAGGCCCTCCAGCAAGCGCTGCAATCCCGCGGACAGCGTCTCGTAGGCGAGGTACTGGCTGGCGAACTCGGTGTCGCCGCCGTAAGGCGGCACCTCGCGCGCGAGCAGCATCGAGCCCATCGGCGGCTCTTCGAGATAAGTGGTGTCCGAATGCCAGATGCCGCCGAAGTTCTGGCGCTCTTGCTCGAGCTTCTTGACCTCGATGATCTTGGGGAAACCGGGGATTGGTTGTACGAACGGGTACTCGATCGGCCGGCCCAGGCGCTCGGCGAACTCCATGAACTGCGCCGGCGTGAGCGGGTGGTCGTGGAAGAAGATGACCTGGTGCTCGAGGAAGGCGCGCCGGATCGCCGCGACGGTCTCACTCGAAAGCTGCGTCAGATCAACGCCGAGGATCTCGGCGCCCAGCGCGCCGGCGATGCGCCTGACCTCCAGTTTCACTCGAGCCTGATATTCGCCGCCTTGATGATTGCGGCGTAGCGCTCCTGCTCGCGCCGCATGAAGGCGGCCATCTCGTCGGGCGTGCTTGAGACCGGGTCGAGCCCGATGTTGACCATGCGATCCTTCAGGTCGCCGGACTGCAGGGCCTTCTGGATCTCGGCGGACAGACGCACCAGGACGTCGCGCGGCGTTCCCGCCGGCGCGGCGTAGCCGATCCAGGCGGCGGCGTCGTAGCCCGGTAATTCCGCGGTCTCGGCAAGGGGCGGCACATCGGGCATCGCGGCGGTGCGCCGCGCGGTCGAAACGCCGAAGGTCTTGAGCCGCCCGGCCTTGATATGGCCGACGGTCGCCGCCACCGTCTCGATCGTATAGGTGATCTGGCCGTTCATGATATCGGTGATCGCCGGCGCGCTGCCCTTGTACGGCACGTGGCGCGCCTGGATCTGCGCCATCGAATTGAAGAGCTCGGTGAAGAGATGCGCGGTGGCGCCGGTCCCCGACGAGGAAAAGGTGTACTTGCCAGGATTCGCCTTCACCAGCGCGATGAACTCCTTCGCGTTGTTCGCGGGAAACGCCGGATGCGTGACGAGCGCAAAAGGCGTCGCCGCGACCAGGCTGATCGGCGCCAAGTCGTTGAGCGGCTCGTAAGGGGTTTTCTGCAGGTTCGGCATGATCGAGAGCGGACCGCTCGAAGCCGCGAGCAGCGTGTAGCCGTCGGGCGGGCTCTTTGCGACGGCGTCGGTGCCGATCGCGCCGCCGGCGCCGGGCTTGTTGTCGATCACGAAAGCCTGGCCGAGCGCTTCCTGGAGCTTTTGCGCCACGACGCGCGCCGCGATATCGGTCGCCTGGCCGGGCGTCCAGGGAACGATGACCTTGACCGCGCGATTCGGGTAGCTCTGCGCAGCCGCGGCGCTCGCCACGAGCAGGGCCGCCAAGCACGCAAATCTCGTCATGGGATCTTCCTCCTCGGTCCAATTCTAAGACTAGAAGGTGCCGGGATAGGCGCCGCCGTCCAGCAGCAGGTTCTGGCCGGTAATGTAACCCGCCTGCGCGCTGCACAGATAGGCGCAGGCATCGCCGAATTCCTCGATGCTGCCGAAGCGGCCCGCGGGGTTCGCCTCGGCGCGGGCCTTGCGCAGCTCCTCGTAGCTCTTGCCGCTCGCCTTGGCGTTGAACTGGAAGTTCGAGCGCAGCCGGTCGGTGTCGAAAGGGCCGGGCAGCAGGTTGTTGATGGTCACGTTGTGGCGCACGGTCTTGCGCGACAGCCCGGCGACGAAGCCGGTGAGGCCGGTGCGCGCGCCGTTCGACAGGCCGAGCTCGGGGATCGGGTACTTCACCGCGCCCGAGGTGATGTTGACGATGCGCCCGAAGCTCTTCGCCATCATGCCGTCGACCACCGCGCGGATCATCAGGATCGGCGCGATCATGTTGGCCTCGAGCGCCTTGATCCAGGTCTCGCGGTCCCAGTCGCGAAAGTCGCCCGGCGGCGGGCCGCCGGCGTTGTTGACCAGGATGTCGGGCGAGGCGCAGGCGCGCAGCGCCGCCTGCCGGCCCTCGTCCGTGCTGATGTCGCCCGGCACCGCCGTCACCTCGATGCCGAAGCGCTCGCGCAGCTCCGCGGCCGTCGCCTCGAGCGCCTCGCGCCCGCGCGCGGTGATGACGAGATTCACGCCTTCCGCTGCGAGCGACGCGGCGCAGCCCTTGCCGAGGCCTTTCGACGCCGCGCAGACGAGGGCGGTCTTGCCGCGAATTCCGAGGTCCATGATTGTTCCTAGGGCTTGAAAATGTTCATGAGCGTGACCTGAGCGTGACCAGGAGGATCCCGGCGATCACCAGCAGCCCGCCTGCCGCCTGCCGCCACGTGAACGGCTCATCGAGGCCGAGCGCGCTCGTCAGCGCGACGCTGACCGGCCCGACGGCGCCGATCAGCGCGAAGCGGTTCGCGCCAATGCGCTTGAGCGCCTCGGCCTGCAGGAACACTGGAAGCACCGTGCTGAAGCTCGCCATGATGGCCGCGTACCACCATACCGCGGCGGGCAGCTCGAGGGCGAAAACCGGCTCAAGCACGAGGAACTGCACTGCGGCCGGCACGGTGGCAACGACCATGGTAAACGCGGTGAAGCGCATGGAGCCCACCCGCTTCACCATCTGGCTGCCGGCGACGAGGTAGACCGCGTAGCAAAGCGAGGAGGCGAACACCAGCAGCACGCCGAGGACGAACAGCCTGCCCTCCGTCGTCGTGTCGACCTGGTTCGACAGCACGAGGGCAATTCCGGCATAGCTCAGCACGAGCGCGAGCACTTCCCGGCGGCTGGCCGGCTTGGCGAGGAACAGGAACGACAGCAGCAGCACCAGCGTGGGATAGAGGAACAGGACCAGCCGGCCGACCCCGGCGCCGACGTACTGCAGGCCGATGAAATCGAGAAAGCTCGCGGCGTAGTAGCCGATGCAGCCGAGCGCCACGACACCCGCCCAGTCGCGCGCGCCCAGGCGCGGCTGCTGCCCGCGCAGCCACCATGCGATCGCAGCGAAGAACGGCAGCGCCAGCATCATGCGCAGAAAGAGCAGCGTGGTCGGCGTGACCGGATGGGCGGCGTAGGACAGCTTGATGAGGATCGGGCGAAACGAGAACGCGAGCACCCCGATCAACGCGAATGCCACGCCCCAGGCCCGGTACGACGCCTCGCTCAACGGCGGTTCTTCGCTATGAGCAAAGGCGAGGCCATGACGTAAAATCATACTATGTCGGGGCACAGCAAATGGGCGAACATCAAGCACCGCAAGGCCGCCGCGGACGCGAAGAAGGGCAAGGTCTTCACCCGACTCATCAAGGAGATTACGGTCGCGGCGAGGCTCGGCGGCGGCGATCCGGATACCAACCCGCGGCTGCGCCTGGCGATGGACAAGGCGCGCGAGGCCAACATGGCCAAGGACAGCGTGCAGAACGCGATCAAGCGCGGTGCGGGTCAGCTCGACGGCGTGACCTACGACGAGGCGCGCTATGAGGGCTATGGGCCGGGCGGCACTGCGATCATGGTCGACTGCCTGACCGACAACCGCACGCGCACCGTGGCCGAAGTGCGCCACGCGTTCACCAAGAACGGTGGCAACCTCGGCTCGGACGGCTCGGTCGCCTACCTGTTCCGCCAGGTCGGCCAGTTCGTATTCGCGCCCGGCACCAGCGAAGACCGCGTCATGGAGGCTGCGCTCGACGCGGGCGCCGAGGACGTGCTCAAGAACGACGACGGCTCGGTCGAGCTGATTTGCGCGCCGGCCGATTTCGCGACGGTGAAGGCGGCGCTGCAAAAGGCGGGCCTCAGGCCCGAGCTCGCCGAAATCACGATGAAGCCGAACGCCGAGAGCTCGCTCGCGGGCGGCGACGCCGCGAGCCTGCGCCGGCTGCTGGAGGCGCTCGAGAATCTCGACGACGTGCAGGACGTGTACACCACCGCGGTGATCGACTGAGAATCCTCGGCATCGATCCCGGGCTGCGGGTCACCGGCTTCGGAGTGATCGAGTCGAGCGGCGCGCGGTTGCGCTACGTGACGAGCGGCTGCGTCAAATCCGGCGCCGGCGACCTGGCGACAAGGTTGAAAGCGATCCTCGAGGGGCTGAACGGCATCATCGCGGCGCACGCCCCCGGCGAGGTCGCGGTCGAGATAGTGTTCGTCAACGCCAATCCGCAATCGACGCTCGCGCTCGGGCAGGCGCGCGGCACGGCCATCTGCGCCGCGGTGCTCGCCGGCCTCCCGGTCGCGGAGTACACCGCGCTCCAGGTCAAGCAGTCGGTGGTCGGCAACGGCCACGCCAGAAAACAGCAGGTGCAGCACATGGTGCGCCGCCTGCTCGCCCTGCCGGGCGACCCGGCGCCCGACGCTGCCGATGCGCTCGCTTGCGCGATCTGCCATGCCCATGGCGGCAAGCTCGGCGCGCTCTCGACGCAGGGCTTTCGCGTGCGCAAAGGCAGGCTCGTCTGATCGGCCGGCTCACCGGGCGGCTCGCCGCGAAGCACCCGCCGCAGGTGCTGGTGGACGTCGGCGGCGTCGCCTACGAGCTCGACGTACCGATGAGCACCTTCTATCAGCTGCCGCCGACCGGCGAGGCGGTGAGCCTGCTCACGCATCTCGTGGTGCGCGAGGACGCGCACACGCTGTACGGCTTCGCGACGCTCGAGGAGCGCGCGGCGTTCCGCCAGCTGATCCGCATCTCGGGCATCGGCGCGCGCACCGCGCTCTCGGTGCTGTCCGGGCTGTCGGTCGCCGACCTGGCCGAGGCGGTGGCGATGCAGGAAGCGGGCCGCCTGGTCAAAGTGCCCGGTATCGGCAAGAAAACCGCCGAGCGGCTGCTGCTCGAGCTGAAGGGCAAGCTCGTCGAGCTGAGCGCCGCGCCGGCGCGCGAATCCGCCTCCGACGTGGTCCACGCGCTGGTCGGACTCGGCTACAGCGAGAAGGAAGCGCTCGCCGCCGTCAAGGGGCTGCCGGCGGGCATCGCGGTGGCCGACGGCATCCGCGCAGCGCTCAAAACTCTGGCGAAGTCGTGAGCTTGTCCGTAAGCTAGTGCCGTACCGGTCAAAAAACGAAGAAAGGAGACGCTCGATGAGAAGGGAGAAGCACGTGTTCCTCGCCGCGGTCGCGGCGGCCGCATTGACGCTGCCGGCGCTCGCGCCGGCACAGGATGGCAGCGGGTATTTTGGCCTCAGCATTGGGCCATCCAAGGCAAAACACTGGTGCGGCAGCGAGCTGCCGTCGAGCGCCGCGCTCGCAGCGTGTGATCCCCGGGGCAAGGGCTGGAAGATGTTCGCCGGCTACAGGGTGTACCGGGTTTTAGCCTTCGAGGCCTCGTTCATCGATTTCGACAAGGCCTCACTCACGGCGACCTCGGGCACCGAAACGACCACGGTGAACGCCAGGGCAACCGCCTTGAGTGCCGCCGCGGTCGCGACCATTCCACTGTGGAACCTCGAGCTCTTCGGCAAAGTCGGGATCGCGAAGGTCAAGGCGGAGAGCCACGAGGCCAGCCTTGCAGGAACCACTTTCAAGCTTGGCAAGAACGACAACGAGGCGCACGTCGGGCTAGGGCTCGCTTATCGCCTGACCCGGGAGTGGGATGTACGCGCGGAATTAGAGCGGATCAGGGACTCCAGGATCGACTTCTTCTCGCTCGGGATCCAGTACCGCTACTGAGCTTCCACCGGGCTCCGCTGTAGCGTCGGCACAACACTAGCGGGCAAATTCGCCCCAATTTTGGCCGACTTATCCTTCGTCACGTTGCTTTTCTGTCAATTCCGCTAGTCTTACTCCCCGCGGTTCTAGCGGGATTTTCCATCAATACGAAGACGAAAGGAGCGACGCAATGAGAGGGGACAAGAAAGTTCTTCTGGCAGCAATGCTGGGCGCCACTGTAATGGCGGTTCCGGCAGTGAGCATGGCGCAGGCACGCGGCGAGACCGGCTGGTACGCGGGCATCACGCTCGGGCAATCCGAAGTTAAGAGTGTGGATTGCGCGGGTTTTAGTTGCGACACCAAAGACACAGCGTTCCGGGTTCTCGGCGGTTACCAGATCAACCGCAATTTCGCTGCCGAGCTTGGTTACCACGACCTTGGTAAGGTCAAGGTATCTGCGCCGGGCGTCAGCTTCGACATCAAGTCGAACGCATGGGAACTCGTCGGCGTGGGCGCTTACCCGCTAGCCAATCAGTTTTCGGTTTACGGCAAGCTTGGCTTTTACCGCGGAGAAGTCAAAGTAAGCGGCGGCGGCAAGGACACGAACACTGATCTCACATATGGGATTGGCGGCCAGTATGATCTGAGCCGGGAAGTGGGCATCCGCGCCGAATGGCAGCGCTACGGCAAAATCGGCGGTGATAGCAGCACCGGCGGCACGTCCGACGTCGACGTGCTTAGCATTGGCGCCATCTGGCGTTTCCGCTGATAAGCAGAAACTAGTACTTAGGAAGGGGCGGCTCTGCCGCCCTTTTTTTTCTGGGGCAGAATGCCGGGGTGAGCGTTGAAACCGACCGGCTGATCTCGGGCAAGCCGACCTCCGCGCAGGAGGAGCAGTTCGAGCGCTCGCTGCGTCCCGGCACCCTCGCCGAGTATGTCGGGCAGGAGAAGATCCGCGGCCAGCTCGAGATCTTCATCCAGGCGGCGCGCGCGCGCGGCGAGGCGCTGGACCACGTGCTGCTGTTCGGCCCGCCGGGGCTGGGCAAGACCACGCTCGCGCACATCATCGCGCGCGAAATGGGGGTCAATCTGCGCCAGACCTCGGGGCCGGTTCTCGAGCGCCCGGGAGATCTCGCCGCCATCCTGACGAATCTGGAACCGAGGGACGTGCTGTTCATCGACGAGATCCACCGCCTGTCGCCGGTAGTCGAGGAGATCCTCTACCCCGCGCTCGAGGATTTCCAGATCGACATCATGATCGGCGAGGGCCCGGCGGCGCGCTCGATCAAGCTCGATCTGCCGCCGTTCACGCTCGCCGGCGCCACCACGCGCGCCGGCATGCTGACCAACCCGCTGCGCGACCGCTTCGGCATCGTCGCGCGCCTGGAGTTCTACAGCCAGGACGAGCTGGCGACGATCGTGCGCCGCTCCGCGCGCCTGCTGCAGGTGTCTCTCAATGACGACGGCGCGGTCGAGATCGCCTGCCGCTCGCGCGGCACGCCGCGCGTCGCCAACCGGATCCTGCGCCGCGTGCGCGACTACGCGCAGGTGAAGGCGGACGGCACCGTGTCCAAGCCGGTCGCCGAGGCCGCGCTCAAGATGCTCGACGTCGACGTGCTCGGCCTCGACCTCATGGACCGCAAGCTGCTGCTCGCGGTGATCGAGAAGTTCTCCGGCGGCCCGGTCGGCCTCGACAACCTCGCGCACGCCATCGGCGAGGACGCCGAAACCATCGAGGACGTGCTCGAGCCCTTCCTCATCCAGCAAGGCTACCTGCAGAGGACGCTGCGCGGGCGCATCGCCACGCTCTCCGCTTACCGCCACTTCGGCATCGTCGCGCCGGCGGCGGCGCGCGATCTGCTGTCCGACCATTGAAGAGCCCATTCCGGATTCCGGTCCGGGTGTACTTCCAGGACACCGACGCCGGCGGTGTCGTGTTCCACGCCCAGTACCTGGCGTTCATGGAGCGCGCGCGCAGCGAGCTTCTCAATGCGGCCGGCATCGACCTCGCGCGCCTGCTCGGCAAGCATGGCGTGCTGTTCCTCGTCTACCAGATCGTCGTGAAGTACCACCAGCCCGCGCACCTCAACGAGCTGCTGGCGGTGAGCGCCGAAGTGGTTAGAATGGGCCGCGCGAGCCTGGTCTTCCGCCAGCGCGTGGAACGCGGCGGCGAGCTCCTTGTCGAAGCCGACATTACGCTCGCGCTGGTGAACCGCGACCGGATGAAGCCGGCGCGCTTGCCCCAAGAACTCGAACAGGCGCTCAAATGACCGTGACCCAGGACATCGATATCTGGACCCTGGTCGTCAATGCCAGCGTCGTCGTCAAGGTGGTGCTGGTGCTGCTGATCGCGGTGTCCTTCCTGTCGTGGATGTTCATCTTCCAGAAGTGGTTCGCGATCCGGCGCGCGCGCCGCCAGACCGAGCAGTTCGAGCGCGAGTTCTGGAGCGGCAACGAGCTCACCGCGCTCTACCAGGGCGCGGTCACCAACCGCCACACCATCGGCAGCCTGGAGCGCGTCTTCGAGGCGGGCTTCCGCGAGTTCGCCAAGCTGCGCGGGCAGCGCGGCAGCAGCGACCCGAGCGACATGGTCGACGGGGCGCGGCGCGCGATGCGCGCCACCTTTCAGCGCGAGATGGATTTCCTCGAGCGCCATCTGGCCTTTCTCGCCTCGACGGGCTCGGTGAGTCCCTACGTCGGCCTGTTCGGCACGGTATGGGGCATCATGCACGCCTTTCGCAGCCTCGCGAACGTTCAGCAGGCGACGCTCGCGCAGGTGGCGCCCGGCATCGCCGAGGCGCTCGTCGCCACGGCGATCGGCCTGTTCGCCGCCATCCCGGCGGTGGTGGCGTACAACCGCTACTCGCACGACATCGAGCGCCTGGGCAACCGCTTCGAGAGCTTCATGGAGGAGTTCTCCAACATCCTCCATCGCCAGGCGGTGAAGTAGCGCCATGCCGGCCCTGCATCGCAGGCGCGGGCCGATGCACGACATCAACATCGTGCCGTACGTCGACGTCATGCTGGTGCTGCTGGTGATCTTCATGGTCACTGCGCCGCTGGTCACGCCGGCCATCATCGACCTGCCGACGGTCGACAAGGCGAGCCAGCCGCGCGTGGTGCCGATCGAGATCTTCGTCAAGGCCGACCAGGGGTTGAGGATCCGGCAGCGCGACGCCAGAGGCCAGATCGTCGATGAGCGCGACGTCACCAAATCCGAGCTCGCAAATGTCATAAAAAAGGCAAGATCCAAAGGCGGCGACCTGCCGGTGCTGATCGGCGGCGACAAGAGCGCGCGCTATGAATCGGTGCTGGCGGTGATGGACGAGCTGCGCCGGCAGGGGGTGCAAAAGGTCGGCCTGCAGGTGAAGACCACGCAGTGAGCGCAGAGGCTCTTGCCTTCGGGGAGCGCCGCGAGCCGGCGCTCCTGCCTGCGTTTGTTCTCGCGGCGCTGGTGCACCTGTTTCTCGCCGCCGTGATGTTTCTCGGCGTGCGCTGGCAAAGCCATCCGCCCGAGACGGTGGTAGTCGAGCTGTGGGAAGCACCGCCGCCGGCTGCGGTTGAGGAGGCTCCCAAGCCGCCAGCGCCGAAGCTGGAGCCGGAGCCACTTCCGGTGCAAACGCCGGACATCGCCGTCAAGGCGCCGCCGAAGCCGAAACCCAAGCCCGAGCTGAAGCCGGCGCCGAAAAAGGACGTCGACTTCAAGAAGCGGCTCAACGAGCAGCTGGCGCAGGAGCAGCGCGCCATCGACGAGCAGCGCCGCGAGGCCGAGCGGCGCGAGGCTGCGGCGCGCCAGCAGGCGATCGCCGCCGCGGCGCGCGACCGGGCGCTCGCCACCTGGGTGGACAAGATCCGCGCGAAGATCCGCGGCAACATCCGCCTGCCGGGCGACATGAGCGGCAATCCGGAGGCGATCTTCGATGTGACCCAGCTGCCGACCGGCGAAGTGATCAGCATCCGCCTGCGCAAGTCCAGCGCGCACAAGGGCTACGACGATGCCGTGGAGCGCGCCATTCTGAAGTCGTCGCCGCTGCCCAAGCCCGACCAGCCCAACCTCTTCGAGCGCCAGCTGGAACTTCGCTTCCGGCCGCAGGACCAATAGAGGCGGCGGATGCCTATAATCGCCGTTTTGAAAAGAACATCCGGAGGATGCAGGCCTTGCTGACGCGCTTGCGCGCTTTCCTCGGCGCCGTGCTTCTGCTGACCACGCCGTTCGCCGGGGCGCAGCTTTCGATCGAGATCACCGGCGCCGGCGCCCCGCGCATGCCGATCGCCATCGCTCCTTTCCCCGGCGAGGCGGCCCTTGGGTCCGGCATCACCTCGATCGTGCGCGCCGATCTCGAAAGGAGCGGGCTGTTCCGCGGCCTAGAAGTCCCGCCGCTGTCGCCTGCGCCGACCGAGGCGTCGACGGTCAACTATGCGGAATGGCGCTCGCGCCTGGCCGATGCGCTGGTGCTCGGCTCGGTGGCGGCGCGGCCCGACGGCCGCTACGAAGTGCGGTTTCGCCTCTACGACGTGGTGAAGCAGGCCTCGCTCGGCGGTATCGCCTACACCTTGAGCAAGGAGCAGGTGCGCGCCAGCGCGCACCGCATCGCCGACTTCGTCTACGAGAAGCTCACCGGCGAGAAGGGCGTGTTCTCCACCCGCATCGCCTACGTGATGAAGCGGGGCAACCGCTTCGAGCTGCAGATCGCCGATGCCGACGGCGCAGGCGAGGAAGCCGCGCTCGTCTCGTTCGAGCCGATCATCTCGCCGGCCTGGTCGCCCGACGGCCGCAAGCTCGCCTATGTCTCGTTCGAGAACAAGAAGCCGGTGGTCTATGTCCACTCGCTGGTCGACGGCAAGCGCAACGTCATCGCCAACTTCAGGGGATCGAACTCGGCGCCCGCCTGGTCGCCCGACGGCCGCAGGCTCGCCGTCACGCTGTCGCGCGAGGGCGGCTCGCAGATCTTCCTCCTCAACGCCGACGGCAGCAGCCTGCGCCGCCTCACCAGCTCGGCGGCGATCGATACCGAGCCGCGCTTCTCGGGCGACGGCCAGTGGATCTACTTCACCTCCGATCGCGGCGGCAGCCCGCAGATCTACCGCATGCCGGCCGCCGGCGGCGAGCCGCAGCGCGTCACCTTCGAGGGAAGCTATAATGTCACCCCGCGCCTGAGTCCAGACGGCAAGACCCTCGCCTACATCACGCTCAACGAAGGCAAGTTCCAGGTGGCGCTGCTCGATCTCTCCAACCGCCAGGTGCAGATCATCACCGACAGCGATCGCGACGAGTCGCCGAGCTTTGCTCCCAACGGGCGGATGATCCTGCTCGCCACCGTGATCGGCGGACGCGGCGTGCTGTCGGCGGTGTCTTCGGACGGCCGCGTCAAGCAGCGCCTGAGCGTGACGGCAGGCGACGTGCGCGAGCCGGCCTGGGGACCATTCACAGAATGAAAGGAAGGAGAAGGAACGCCATGCGCCTAGTCATCATCGCCACTCTTGCCGCGGCCGCGGTGGCCGCGGGTTGCGCTACCACGCCCGAGGAGCAGGCGCCCGCACGCGTGGAGGAACGAGCCGCCAAGCCGCCCGCCCCGGTCGAGACCAAGCCGATCGCGCGCGTCGACCTGACCAGCAAGCCGGCGGCGGGGAGTCCGCTCAAGGACCCGAACAACATCCTGTCCAGGCGCTCGATCTACTACGACTTCGACAAGTTCGACATCAAGGACGAGTTCCGCCCCCTGGTCGAGGCGCATGCGAAGTACCTGCGCGAAAACCCGGGCGCGAAGATGCTGATCCAGGGCAATGCCGACGAGCGCGGCAGCCGCGAGTACAACGTCGGTCTCGGGCAGCGCCGCTCCGACAGCGTCAAGCGGGCGCTGACGATCCTCGGCGCCAAGGAGAATCAGCTCGAGTCGGTGAGCCTGGGCGAGGAGAAACCGGTCTGCACCGAGCATGCGGAAGACTGCTGGGCGAAGAACCGCCGCGGCGACATGCTCTATAGCGGCGAATATTGATGCGCCGGGCAGGGGTACGCCAGGCTGCCGCCTTCGCGCTCGGCTGCGCGCTCGCCTGGTCTGCGCTCTCGCAGGGGCTTTTCGACGATAACGAAGCGCGTCGCCGCATCGAGCTGCTGCGCCAGCAGGTCGAGGCGAGCCAGAAGGCGCTCGAAGATCGCCTTGGCAAGCTCGAGTCCTCGACCGGCGAGCGCAGCGCGCTGCTCGATCTCGCCGGGCAGCTGGACGGGTTGCGCGCCGAAATCGCCCGCATGCGCGGGCAGATCGAGGTCCTCGCCAATCAGATCGAGACCGCCGACCGGCGGCAAAAAGACCTGTACGTCGACATCGACACGCGCTTGAGGAAGCTCGAGCAGGCGCGCGAGCAGCAGGCTGCTGCGAGCGCCGACAAGCCGCCAGCGGCCTCCAGCGAGGTCGAAGGGGCCACCCCGGGCGAGGCGAAGGCCTACCAGGCGGCGCTCGACCAGTTCAAGCTCGGCAACTACCCCATGGCGGTCTCGGCGATGCAGGGCTTCCTGGTGACGTATCCCGGCAGCTCGCTCGCGCCCAATGCGCAGTACTGGATCGGCATGGCTTACTCCGGGCAGCGCGACTACAAAAGCGCGATCGCCGCTCAGCGCAAGCTGCTCACGGCGTGGCCCGACAGCCCGAAGGCGCCCGACGCGATGCTGAGCATCGCAAGCGCGCAGGAAACGATGGGCGACCGCCGCGCCGCGCAAAAAACCCTCGAAGACCTGGTCGCGCGCTATCCCTCGAGCAGTGCCGCGACGAGCGCGAAGCAGCGCCTGGCCGCTTACCCGAAGCGTTGAACGAACCCGACCCTGCGCAACTCGCCCGCTTGGTCACCGCCGGGGCGTTTCTCCTCGCTTTCATCTTCGGCGCGGTGGGGAACAAGACGCGCTTCTGCACCATGGGCGCGGTCTCCGACTGGGTGAACATGGGCGACCTCGGCCGCATGCGGATGTGGCTGCTCGCGATCGCCGTGGCGCTGTTGGGCTCGAGCGCGCTGCAGGTCGCCGGCGTCGTCGACCTTTCCAAGTCGATCTACCCCGGCCCCAGCTTCACCTGGCTGTCGTACGTCGTGGGCGGGTTTCTCTTCGGCGTCGGCATGACGCTCGGCTCGGGCTGCGGCTCGAAGACGCTGATCCGCATCGGCGCCGGGAGCCTGAAGTCGGTCATCGTCTACGTGTTTCTCGGCATCGCGGCCTACATGACCCTGCGCGGCCTGCTCGGCGCGTTCCGCGTCGGCGTGCTCGAGAAAGCGTCGCTGACCCTGGCGCCGGGACAGGACCTGCCGTCGCTTTTATCAACCGGATTGGGTTTGTCGAAGGCAGCATGGACGGCGGTTCTCGCTGCCGTCGTCGGCGGGGCAATCCTCGCTTTCGTCTATGCGAGCCGTGAATTCCGCTCCAGCTTCGACTACACGCTGGGCGGCGTGGTCACCGGGCTGGTCGTGGTCGGCGGCTGGTATGTGAGCGGGCACATCGGCCACCTCGCTGAAGATCCGAACACGCTGCAGGAGGCCTTCGTCGCCACCAATTCCGGGCGCATGGAGTCGTTCTCGTTCGTCTCGCCGATGGCCTACACGCTCGACTACCTGATGCTGTGGACCGACAAGTCGAAGATCATCACCTACGGCATCGCCTCCGCGGCCGGCGTGATCGCCGGCTCCGCCGCGTATGCGCTCGCCACGCGGACCTTCCGCTGGGAGGGTTTCCGCGACGCCGAGGACACCGCGAGCCACATCATCGGCGGATTGCTGATGGGCTTCGGCGGCATCACCGCGCTCGGCTGCACCATCGGCCAGGCGATCTCCGGCGTCTCGACACTCGCGCTCGGCTCGATCATCACCTTCATCTTCATCGTCATCGGCTCTGCAGCAACGATGAAGTATCAATACTGGCGAATGGCCCGCGAGGGCTGATAAAATTTCGGCCTTTCCCGCGGGTCGTTAGCTCAGCTGGTAGAGCAGCGGACTTTTAATCCGTTGGTCGGCGGTTCGAATCCGCCACGACCTACCAAATTCTCTCCATCACGTCACAGCGCGGCGACATAGCGCGCGATGGCGTTGCGTTCGCGCTCGGTCAGCATTTGCATGAATTTCGGCATGTCGAGGTTGTTGGTCCGCTGCTCGGTCGCAAAGGCGCGCATTGCCGCGACCAGGTATTCATAGCTGAGCCCGGCCAGCCTGGGCGCCGGCATGCCACCCTGGAAGTTCGGCTGATGACACGCCTGGCACTGCGCGATGCCTTTCGGCGCTGACGACGGTTTAGCGGGCGCGCTACGCGCCGGCCAGGTCTTGGCCGCGAAATAGGCAGCGATCTTGCGAAGGTCGGTCTCGGCCAGGTCCTTGGCGATGGGTGACATGACCGCGCTGTTGCGCTCGCCGTTCCGAAAGTCGCGCAACTGCTTCATGAGGTAGCTCTGTTCCTGACCCCAGATGACAGGGATGGTCTTCGGGTCGGTAGGAACGCCTTTGTCGCCATGGCATGCCGCGCAGAGCTGCGCTTTCGCCTCGATCTCATCCGCGGCATGCGCAGGCGGGATGGCGAGCGCAAGGCTCATCCCCATTTCCAAAATAGCCGAAAAGAAGCGTGCGAACATATCCCCTCCCCGTTGCCCGGGTATGATAGGTGAGTCGAGTCCCATCAGGAGAGCCCCATGCGAGCCAAACTGATGTTGATACTAGCCGCCACTGCCGCCGCGATGGCTCTTCCTCCGGCCATCCATGTTGTCCGCGCTCAAGGTCAGGCGGCCCTCACCGGCACCGTCAGCTCCGAGACCGAAGGCAAGATGGAGGGCGTCGTCGTCACCGCCCGCCGGGCCAAATCGATCGTCCAGGTCAGTGTCACCACCGACGCGGACGGCCGCTACAGCTTCCCGCGGAACCGGTTGGAACCTGGCGAATACACGCTCAGCATCCGCGCCGTGGGCTACGACATCGATTCCCCGGCCAAGGCGACTGTGAACGGGAAAGCCGCGACGGCCGACATCAAGCTGAAGAAGACAAAGAATCTCGCCGGCCAACTCACCAACGCCGAGTGGATGATGAGCATCCCCGGCACCGAAGAGCAGAAGGCGGGACTGCTCAATTGCGTCGGCTGCCACACGCTCGAGCGTGTCATGCGCTCGACGCACGATTCCGACGAGTGGACGCACGTGATCAGCCGCATGATGGGCTATGGCGCCGTAAGCCAGCCGATCAAGCCCCAACGCATGCTGGATCGCGCTCGCGCGGGAACGCCCGAGCAATATCGCAAGCTGGCCGACTATCTCGCGACCATCAACCTGAGCGCTGTCGACCAATGGCCGTACGAACTGAAGACGCAGCCGCGTCCCAAGGGCCGTGACACTCGCGCGATCGTCACCCAATACGACGTGGTGCGGCCGACGAGCGAGCCGCACGACGTGCTGGTCGATAAGGAAGGCAAGGTCTGGTACACGGATTTCGGCGAGATGTTCATCGGCAAGTTTGATCCGAAGACGCTCAAGCTCGTCGAATATCCGATCAAGAAGTTCAAGGAAAAAGCGCCGACCGGACTGCTAAGCATCGAGTTTGATCACGAAGGCAAGATCTGGTTCGACACGATGTATCAAGGCTCGCTCGGCTGCCTCGACCCGAAGACGGGCAAGATCGCCTATTACCCGCTGCCGCCGGAATACAACGATGACACCGTGCAGCTGAATTTCACGGGATTGCGCCACGACGTCGATGGAAAGGTATGGACCAAGAGCGTGGGTACGCAGCACATCTTCCGGCTCGATCTCGCGACCAACAAATGGGAGCGCTTCCACCCGACCGACTACCTGCCGGAAGGCGCGCCCAAGAACGCCGGCATCTATCAGGTCATTTCGGACTCGCAGAACAATCTGTGGATGGCCGAATTCACCCAGGGCCATCTCGGCAAGATCGACGCGAAGACGACGAAGGTGACGTGGTGGCCGTTCCCCACTCCGAACGCTCGTGGCCGCCGCATGAACATCGACGATCAGGACCGCATCGTGGTGACCGAATACCGCGGCAACAAGGTCGCCGTGTTCGACACCAGGGCGGAGAAGTTCACCGAATACGAGCTGCCGGCGCGCACGTATCCGTACCGGGCCAATTTCGACCGGAACGGTGAACTCTGGGTCTCGACGATGCATACCGACCGGGTCGTGCGCCTCGATCCCAAGACCGGCAACGCGGTGCAATACCTGATGCCGTCCGACACCAACATGCGCACGGTGTTCGTCGACAAGTCGACGACGCCGACGACGTTCTGGGTCGGGAGCAACCACGACCACCGGATCGTGAAGGTCGAGCCGCTCGACTGAGCCGCGGCACCGACCAACGCGCCCATGAATGTGCAGCGCGGGCAGCGAGCGGTGCTCGCCGCCCTTCTGGCATTGGTTGCGGCCGACGCAGCAGCCGCGCTCACTGCCGCCGAGCAGCAGATCGTCGCTGCGGTGAAGGAACGCTCCGTTGCCGCCTTGCAGTTTCTCGAGCGCACGGTGAACGTCAACAGCGGCACCTTGAATCCCGAAGGCGTGCGCGAGGTGGGGCGCATGTTCCGCGCCGAATTCGACCAACTCGGCTTCACCACCCGCTGGGTCGACTTGCCGCCCGCCGTGCAGCGGGCGGGCCATCTCGTGGCGGCGCGTGAAGGCAAGCAGGGCAAGCGGCTTCTTTTGATCGGCCACCTCGACACCGTGTTCGAAAAGGACAGTCCCGTCCAGCGCTGGGAGCGCAAGGGCGATCGCATTCGCGGCCCGGGCGTATCCGACATGAAAGGCGGCGATGTGATCATCGTCGAAGCGTTACGGGCACTCGCCAAATTGCACGCGCTGGACAACACGAGCATCACCATCGTGTTCACCGGTGACGAAGAGAAGCCGGGTTCGCCTTTGGAGGTCACGCGCGCCGAGCTCGTCAGCGCGGCCAAGAGAAGCGATCTCGCGCTGGGCTTCGAAGGTATCGTGAAGGACAAGCAGGGCAAGGATACCGCGACCATCGGCCGGCGCGCCGCCTCCGGCTGGATGCTCACCGTCACCGGCAAGCCTGCACATTCTTCCGGCGTGTTCGGCGAATCTTCGGGCTTCGGTGCGATATATGAAGGCGCGCGCATTCTGAACGCCTTTCGCGAGCAAGTGGCCGAACCGGATCTCACCTTCAATCCCGGCGCCGTGGTGGGCGGCACGGAGGTGTCCT
>Ga0209157_1001599_pt1 | contig 18707 bp, 15 predicted proteins | sample GraSoiAngelo_135_FD_185892 | JGI IMG/M metagenome (GOLD analysis project Ga0209157, IMG submission 185892) | Grasslands soil microbial communities from the Angelo Coastal Reserve, California, USA - 14_0929_05_40cm (SPAdes) (version 2) | ecosystem: Environmental > Terrestrial > Soil > Grasslands ...
TCGGGACGACGGAGAACCTCGACCGGCTTCGGGAGTTGATCCGCAACCAACGGATTCGGGACACCGCGAGGCGTCAACTGCTCGCCGGTCGTCGAGGGGATCGCACCGCGGTGAGCCTGAGCAAGCAGGCGGCGTTCGTCGGTGTCGTGAACTTCGCGGCCTCGTCGCCCCTCGGGGACATCACGGTGGAGATCGAGTCCGACGATTTGGAGGCGGCGATCGACTACGTCGCAGAGAGCACCGTTGCCTCAAGGGCTTAGGCAGTCCGGCCGCACCGCGTGCACGTGAAATGGCCCGCATCGTACTTGGCTTCGACCCACGCGCAGTACGGGCACTGGAACCGAACCGGGGGATATCCGTAGGGAGGCGGGACATACGAAGGCGTATATTCCCGGGGGATACGACTCGGATTGCGGACCGCGACGGCGGGCGGCCCGGCGGATGGCGTCGCCGGCCACATTTGCGTGGGAGATTGCGGCTGTCCGGGGTCCGGCGAGGTCGCGACGGGCGGGGGCATCGCGGAAAAGTACGGCGTCGGCGACGCCGGGAGGGCGACCGCGCGGGTCGGCGGCCGGAATCGGTCGATCAGCCCGCGGAAGTTTCTCCACGCAACGATCACGTACCAGGCGAAGAATCCCGCTCCGGCGATTGCGAGCCCGAGGAACACCAGGTTCAGGAAGAGGAGGAACGCCTCGCCCCCGAAGCCTTCGTAGCTCAGGGCGGCCGCATAATCGTTCACGAAATGCGCCAAGATCGCGGCCGCGATCCCGTGACGCAAGAACAAATAGCCGAACCCGAGGCCGGCGACCGTCGCCGGGATGACCTTCCACCATCCCCAGCCCGGCGCATGCGCGAGTCCGAAAATCACCGAGCTCCCGATGAGGAAAGCCCAAGCGGCCACGAGCGTTTCCTTCGGCGAATCGCGGCGGACGGCCCCGCCGATCAGGTAGCGCCACGCCCCCCCGATGTGCCGCCCCGCGGCCCCCGGTCCGTTCGCGGTCCCACCGCGGTTCACCTCGATGATCCGAAGCACAACGGATCCGAAGGCCATCGGGAGCCCGATCAACAAGATGCGGAACGCGAACTCTTCGTAGACACCGGCGTTCAAGAGTTCGTAGAGCCAGAACCAGGCGCTCTGCGGCGTCGGGTTGACCGGGGACGACGGATTGACGCCGGCGGCGATTACGAGATAATAGAAGACGACTTGGAAGAACGTGACCGCCATCCAGACCTGGCCCAGCGCGATCCAGGCACTCCGGCTCTTGAGACGAGTCCCGATCGCCTCGAGCGGCGCCCGGAAGGCGTTCCATGTCTCCCGGCGCTCGCGGATGAGGTGGTAGCCCGCGGCGAGGAGGATCACCGCGGCGAGAAAGGCGAAATACGAGATGAACAGGGTCTTGTCCTGTGTGAAGAACAGGACGAACGGAGCGGGCGAAGGGAGGTACACGACGACGGCCGCGTCCGTCGTCCACGCGAGCCGGACGTTGTCGAAACCCACGCTGACGGGGCTTGTCGCCGAGTTGGCAAAGAACGCAATCTTGAGATAGTAGAGGCCTGGGTCCGCAAGGCGGTCGTCCGCGAGGAATCGTGGCATAGCCGTCCACGACGTCGGTCCCGTGAAATTGACGAGCCCAATCGCGATTCTCGGATCCGGAGGCGAGTTCGCGCTGTCTACCGCGACGATGAGTCGGCCGGAGGTCAGGCCAGTGCCGATTTCGAGGTCGAGGTGGACGGCTCCCGTGAAGGGAACCGAGCCGTCGACGCGGAACGCCTGCCACCAATATCCGCGGGCACCCGAGCTGGGTAAGGACATCTCCAGGAAGCCGCCCGGATTGCCGCCGGCGCTTCGATATGTCCCGACCGATCCGGTCCCCAACGGGTCGAAGGTCCAGTTGCCGGCGTCGAAGCCGAAGCCGCTGTTCACCGTCTGCCCGGAGCCGATCGCCTGGATGCCCGGGACGACGTATGCGGGGGCGGCCACCAGGGCCGCGAAGTCCGTAATCACGAAGATGATGAAGCCGACCAAGGCGATCGTCCACAAGACCGAGAGGACGGTTCGTCCTCCGGACGGGGCCGCGGGCGGCCGGTAGGCCCACGCCGCCGTCGGGAGGCCGCAGCGTGGACAGAAGTTTCCTCGGAACAGGGTGCCACAGCGCGGGCACGGCCATCCTATCGGCGCGGCGGTCCGGTCAGGCGGGGCAGGCGCGGCGGCCATTGCCGGTGCGCCGCACCGAGGACAGAAACGACCCTCGAAAATCGCGCCGCAACGGACGCACTGCATCCGTTCGCACACGAGGGCCCCGCGCTATTTAATGCTGCGGTGCGCGGCCACACGAAGGCCGACGAGACTCGCAATCCGTCCGCGAAGATTTATATCGATTCGGTCGGTTGCGCGGCTCTCCGTCCCGCGCGGGGGAGACTCCGAGAACGGGGAGGGATGACGGCATGGAGTACGAGGAGAGAAGCCAGCGGAACGGCGAAGTGCGGTTCGAGACGATTCGGTCGGAGAAGGTCAATTTCGGGCGAAACAATTTCCTCGAAGTCGCGCGGAAACGAGCGACCACCCCCGAAGGGACGAAGGAGTTCATCTCCGTGTCCCGAGGCTACTATCTTCCGGACAAGACGGAGCGCTTCAAGCGTTCTCTCACGATCCCCGACGATCCGGACGTCCGCGCGTTTATCGCGGACACGATCCGCTCGCTCTAGTCGACGCGCGCGGACGCTCCGCCCTCCGCGAAATCAGACCGCGGCCTTTAAGTCGAATCGGGCCCATCCGAGTCAGCCCTTCTGCACGCGCATTAGGGGGGAGTATCATGGGCCCGTCGCTGAAGCGGGGCCTTGGCTATCTCGCCTTGGACCCAGAGGACACCGCGGTATCTTTCGTGCGGGTCCTTGCGGAAGCCCGCACCCCGTTCCTCTGGATCACGTCCCGGGCCATCTCAGCTCCCCCGGACGGCGGAGATCTCCTGCGCGTGACGACCCTCGCGGGTGGGATGGGCACCGCGGACCCGAGGCGGCTCCAAGACCTCCGGACCGCGGCGACGACGTTCTTCGACGAGCGCGGGCCTGGGGCCGTTGTGGTCGATTGCCTCGATCCCCTCGTCGTCCACTCGGGCGTGGAGCGGGTGCTGCGGTTTGTGGACGACCTCCACGAGGAGACGGCGACCCGGAACGCGCTCCTGGTCGTCTTCGCGGATGCGCGCGGGACGAACCCACGGATGATCGCCTGGCTCGAGCGGGAACTGGACCCGTTCCCGCGGACCGCGAGCGTGCCGCATCCGGAGCAGCGCGTGGTCGCGTAGGCGTTCACGGACCGAAAATCAAGCCCATCCCGGACGCGGCCTCTTCGTCTTGTGCGCGGAATTGGCGGTACACGCGTTCCGCCTCCGCGCCCGCCAGGGCGTGCGCGAGGTCGAGGTCCTTCAGCAGCTCCGTCGCGCGCGCGACCCCCGCGTCGCTGCCTTCGACGAGGACGTACCGGTCGTCCCCGGGCAACCCGAGGCTCTTCGCGTCCCTTGAGGTGATGCTCTGGCGGCTCACGAGGTCGTCCTTCCAGACGACGTCGGCCCGAGACGCCTGCGCCGAGGGCACACGGAAGACGCGGTACACGCGGGCCGCACTGCGGCTTCCCTATTAAAAGTTCATTCGTCTCCGAGGGATCGCATGAACGGAAGGAACAGGAGGAACGCACCGATCACCAGGACCGCGAGGCCGGTGAACTTGTCGAAGGTCCACGCCACGACGACTCCCGCCACCGCGAACGCCAAGCCGAGGGCCGCAAGGAACGCGGGGGCGGGTTCCACGGCCTACGAAACAGGGGCGCTCGTTAAAGGCGTTTCGAGGCTGACTCCAACCTGATAACGAGCGGCAAACTTTCTTATCGCGTTCTCCCGCATGGGCGGACGTTGCCGACTCGAGACGAGGTCGACGAAGAGCAGATTCTCGCGGCGCTCCTTGGCGTCGCCGAGATGGCCGGCGACCTGACGGACCCCGAGGAGCTCCTGGCGGCCATCGTGCGCATCACGCCGGGGCTCATCGGGGTCGACCGGTGCGCCGTCCTCGGGTACGACAAGCAAGCGCGCGAGTTCCGGACGCTCGCCGCGTTCGGCCCCGGCGGCACCCCGACGCCCTTCGAAGGCCTTCGGATCCAGGTCGCCGAGATTCCTCGGCTCGCCCACCGGATCGTGTCGTTGCGGCTGCCGGCCTTGCTCAAGGAGCCGTCCCCGGAGGCGGTCCTCCCGGCGTTCATCCAGAAGCGGCTCGGGGTCAGCACCGCCCTCGTCGTGCCGCTCGCCTGCCGCGGTCGATTCCTCGGCGGTCTCTGGCTCGACGACACCCGGTCGCCGCACATGTTCACCTCGACGGAGATCAACGTCGTCCAAGGCATCGCCACGGAGCTCGCGATCGCCTTGAACACGTCCGAACTCGTGGGGAAGCTCGACCTGGAGCGCCGTCGGTTCGAGGCACTCGCCACCGCCCTGATGGACGGCCTCCTGATCGTCGACCGGGACCGCCGGATGGTCCACCTCGACTCCGGAGCGGAGGCGCTCCTTGGCTGGCAGAACTCCGAGATCCGGGGTCGGCGGGTATACGAGGTCTTCGAGATTTCCGAGGCGGAGGCCGACGTCGCCTGGAAGAAGGAGCGAGGCGGGGCCGTTCCGGCGGCGAAAGTGCTGAGCCTTCGGGCCCGCGACGGCGTGCGCGTGTCGTGCTCCGTCCTGCCGATCCTGGTGCGCGATCCGGAGCGGGACGTGCTGCAGGTCCTCTACGCTCTCCGGAAGGCGCCCGGCACGAAGAGCTACGCGGAGCGGCTCATGGAGTCGCTGTCGGAAGTGCCGCGGATTCAGCGCGTCACGCCGCCGGAGTAGATCAAGAGGTGGATTTCCGCCTTCGTGAAGCGGCTGTGCGCCCGCAGCGTCTCTTCGTCCCCTTCCCGGATCGCCCGCAGGTAGAGCGGGCATCCTTTCGTGAGGAGGTAGACCCGTCGCAAGGCTTCCGCGTCGATCGCCGGGCGGCCCAGCATCGCCCGGCATCCGTCCACGTCGAGCCCGCGGAGATGCCGTTCCGCCACGAGTCCGGCGTCTACGTCCGCCTTCGAGTAAAACCGGCAATAGGCCGGCGTCGATTCTTGCGCGAGGACGAGGAGCTTGCCGTGACCTCGAGAACCCCGAAGGAAGCCGGCGAGCGCATCGACGACCGGTTCGTCGACGTCCGCGTAGCCGTCCAAGACGAGGAGCTTTCGCTCGCCGGCGAAGACCTGCCCGAGGGCGGCCGCGACGGACTCCGGCCGGTCGGGGTCCGATACCCGTGTGCCGGTCGAGTGAGCCAGTGTGTCTGCGAACGACTCGAGATTGTCGCCGGGCTTGATCTCCATCCACACCGCGCGCGGGACGCCTTCGGCGAAGGCCCACCCGAGCGCGGTCTTTCCCATGCCGCGCGATCCGAACACGACCGCGATCGGGGCCGCGCCGGCCAGCCACCGCTTGAGGAAAGCGAGGTCCTCCTCTCGCTGGAGGAGCGTCGGCCGTTCGAGATCCGTCACCCGCGGTTGCATCCGTCCGTGCGCGTCGAGGGCGGCCAAGGCGGGCAGCGCCTGGAGGCCGAGATCTCTCCGTGCCTCTCCCAAGGTGGTCGTCCGACCTTCGATTTCCACGGGGGTCGCATCGATCTCCCCGAGGATTTGCCGGGCGCGACGTACGCCGGATTCCGTCAAGACGTACACGCGGACCTTCCGGTTCCGCCCGAGGAGCCGCGCGTCCCGCGCCTCGACGAACCCCTCGCCCTGGAGGCCTTTCAGCGTTCGCGGGACGTGGCTCCGGAGGAGCCGGGCGCCTTCCGCGATTCCCGCTTGGGTTCCCTCGCGGCCCGGTTCCCGGGCATTCCAGAAACCGTGGAGGTGGAGGAGGACTCGCTCCGCCGCGGTGAGCTCCACGAACGTTCCGATGCGGTCCCGTTTACTTAAGTCTGCAGCCCGTGATTCTCACGCTTTTGCGCGGTCGTACTACCAGGGTCGAACGGGCCCGGCAACGTACCGAAACTTGCCTCTCCGCGGCGGATCTGGCGTCATACTGGGTTTCGGACCCCCTACTTGATCATCTTCCTCCGGAAGCAAGAGCCGCACGGTGCGATCCGAGTAGACTTGAACCCGTGGACTTTTAACAATGGACTTCATTTGAGCGCGAGAGAGGGAGGTCTCGAGTACGCGCGCTGCCCCGGCGACATTGGCGGTCGTTGTTGTAGCGGTTGTCCTTTCGTTGCTCGCCCTCGGCGGTCTCCTTAGTCAGCAGCGGTCCGTCGCGAAGAACCCCCCCGCGACGGGAAACAACGTGGTCGTGTTCGTCGGATCCCAGTCTGGATTCGCGGGCGAGACATTGGCGTTCCTGAAGTCATACTTCGGCGGGCCGACCGTGGAGGTCACTGAAGTCGCGAACCTTTCTGCGGCGGCGGCAAGGGTGGATCGGGCCTCGCTCGTGGTCTTCAATTCCGACTGGCTGATGGGCAAAGTCGGGGCGGTTGCTCTGACGGAGTTCTTCAAGACGATTCTTCCCTCGCAGGTGAAGATCGTGGCGCTTGGCGGCCCGACTTCGCTGCTGTTTGATGCGCTCAAACAGGCGAGAGACGGAATCTTTAGTGGGGGGAGGAATCCCGCTTACGACGACCCGACGTTGGCGGGCTACATGCTCAAGCAGGGTATCGGTCCAGACGGCACCGCCCACTACGGTGATTCGATTCTTGTTGGCTACCCAGCGGATGCCCAAAGTGCCGCGGATTCCATCTCGACTTGGGGGTAGACCCGCGGGAACGACGGCATCTGGGTCGACTCTGCAAGATTCTCTCCGTAGGTGAGAATCAGGCTTCGCTGCCGTGGTAACTACCGCGAACACTTTATATATCGTCGGCTCGGCTGCAAACGTAATTCTCTCCTGCCCACCGGGAGGCCACTCGATGAAAGTCGTCTTGCGCGAGGATGAATCAGGGATCTCCGAAGTCATCGGCACGATCCTGATCCTCGCGATGACGGTCGTCTTGTTCTCCACGATCATCATCTGGGTCGCCAACATCCCCACGCCCGTCGCGCAGGGCCGGATCGATCTCCAGTCGGAAATGGATCCGATGTACAACGGAGCCGGCGTGGAGATCGGCGTCAACGTCACCCTCACCCACCAGGGCGGCGAGGCGCTGCAGACCGCGCCGACCATCATCTACGTCACGTCGCAGCGCGGAACGAACCCCGCGAAGACCGACGTGCAGCGGCTGCATCGGTACAACAAGCTCCTCGCGACCCCGAGCGGGATCATCGACGGCACGGACACGATCTGGAACGTCGGCGAGCGGTGGGGATACAAGAACTTCACCCTCCGGTCCACCGACGCGATCACGATCACGATCGTGGACACGTTGAAGAGCATCGTCCTGTGGTCGGCCCCATTGACTCCCCCGGCCGGATCGCGTCCGCCGGTGTTCGTCGACAAGTGGGCGGACGGGCTCTATTCGTCGACCGCGATCGATCCGGTCCAGTCGGGGCTGGGCTTCTTCGTCTTCGCGCAGGTGTCCGACCCGGACGGCGACCTGAACGTGAACTCCGTGTATGCGACGATCACCGCCTGGTATGGGACGGGAGATCCGTGCGCCCAGCCGCAGAAGATGACGGATACCGGCGTGTACCCGGACCGCGCGGCGGGTGACGGAATCTTCTCGCTCGGCGGGCTCACGTGCATGAAGTCGCCCTACCCAGCCCTGAACTGGGACACGTCGATCCTCCTCTTCAACGCGACCGACAAGAAGGGTCACGCGACCCAGTCCCGGCTCATCCTCAGCGTGATCCCCGGCCCCACGGGAGGTGGGGGCGGAGGCGGCGGCAACGGGACGGGTCGCCCCGCAAATCTGCGGTGGAACGGCCGCCAGGGCTACAACATCTTCAACGCGTCCCAGTGGGACCAGTTCAAGTATACTGCCCAGGAGACCCGGACGTTCAACGGCAACGAGGAGGTCGTGGTCGTCGTCGGGAGCTTGGACCTCGAGAACACGTTCGACACGGACCGCTTCACGCTGTACGACCCATTCGGCGGGTCCCTATCGCAACCCGTCGTGTACGGCAACACCAAGACGGTGACGCAAGTGAGCACGCCCTCGACGAGTCAAGGCTTTACGTTCATTGAATTCATCAACGGGTACTACATCTATTCATACCGGTTCAAGCTCAACGCCCCCTCGGATCCGCAGGTGGGGACGAACTTCTACAAGGTGCCGGCGCACCCGCCGCAATACTACTTCGCGAAGTACACATTGGACATCCTGCTCTTCTCGTCGAGCGCGGTACGCTTCAACACGACCGACTCGATTGTCATTACCGACACGGACGGGTACGTCCGGGACTTCCCGCAAGTCCAGACCTTCAAGGACTCGGGCTTTACGCAGGCGACGACGACGTTCAAGTCCACCGACGTCGCGTACGTGCAGGTCCGGATGTTCACCACCGACGCGGCTGTGACCGCGACGAGCCCGATCTTCGGGAACATCATCATCAAGGATTATGCGGGCGGGACGCAGCTCATGCGGGCCCCGGTGAACGGGCACGACACGAACGTCCCAATCTGCCCCGTCAGCGGTGCGTGCTCGGGCACCGCGATTTCGATTAACTCGGCCCTGCGAGTATACCGGTTCTCGATCAATTTCACGCGGGCGAACCAGGACTCATGGGTCGACGGCACGCAGAACTATGCACTCACCCTCACGAGCATCAAGGACGCGGATGAGACCTATTCGAACATCGCAACCCAGCTCGTCATCGTGGCACCCCTGTACAAGCTCGATGTCGTCGCTGGCACGGATGCGGCGACGAACAACGCCTGGGGCACCAAAGACTACTCGTACTACTACGAGAACCTGAACGGAATCGACCGGTGGAGGAAAAGCCGGATCGAATTCTGCGGCCTCTCGGGGAGCTGCAAGACCGGGTACCACACCCTATCGATTGTCAACATCGACTTCGACCGCGACGGCGACCTGGACACCGTGAGCAGCATCTTCGTCGACAACAGCAACGGCCAGATCTTGCTGCAACGCCGAGACCTCGATTCCACCGGCAACGTAATCTTCACTCGATTCGTCATGGAGAACCTTGCGGGCGTCTACTGTAACGCGCTCGCCGTTGGCGACCTGACCGGGGATGGCGCTCCGGAGGTGGTTTGCGGCGCATCGAACGGAAACGTGTGGTACTACAAGAACGACGGCAGCTGGCAGACCCAGAGCGGCAGCGCGACGAAGGTCATCGTCGACCAGTCCCGAACGGATTCGATTTCGACCGTCGCCGTCGGCGATTTCAACGGGGACGGAGCGAACGACATTGCCGTCGGCGGGGCGAACACCCGCCTGACCTGGTACCCGAACCTCGACAAGCTCGGGAAATTCCAGAACGCAGGAATCACGGACGACTGGTTCGCCGAAGGCGAGACGACGGTGAAGGGCAACATCACGTCCGGGAGCTACCTGAACACGTTCATCTCGGATACGTCGTACGAGCAGATTCGCGAGTACACGTTCACGGAGCCGGTTCAGTCCGGTGCGACAGCGAACACGGGATTCGCAACCGACGCAAGCGGCTGGACGTACGCGGATTGGCAGGATCCAACCACCCCGAATCCACCCGGCAGTGCGACGGGGACATGGACCTCGGCCGGTGGGAACCCGGGCGGGTACGCGTCCATCTCGACCAACTGCGTGGCGAATCAAGTCGTGTCCGGATACTTCTATCAACCGTTTGCTGTGAGTGGCTCCCCACCGTTCACCGCTCAACTGAGCCTGGACTGGAAAGTGGTTGCCTTTGGCGCCACGGGAGGCGGGAATGTTGTCATGTACGCGTTCGTCGACGCGGCGTCCGGGGCTCCGACCTTGGGGCAACAAGTCTGGTCCTCGACCGCCCAAACGGGCACGACGAACTGGGCCTCTGTGGGCCCGATTGACGTGAGCACGAAGATCACTTCCGGCGGCACTTATTACCTGAAAATCGCGTTCCGCGCCCAGAACGCACCGTGTGGCACGACGTCGACGGGGGGATTCGACAACGTCGCGCTGAGCTGGTCGTCCACCGGAGGGCTCGCGAGCGAGCTCGAACACTACTGGCGGATCACGACGCTTCCGGGCCGTCCGGGCACCACGTTCACCTTGAACATGGTTGCTCGGCACTCAGCCAACACGGAGGGCGACAACTTCGTGTTCGCGTACGCAACGAACGTTGCAGGTAACGATCCGACAACGGGCACGTACACGACGATGGTCTGGGTGAACGCCACATCGGACCAGACCTACTCGTTCATCCTGCCCTCGTCCGTGGCGGGCAAGCAGGTGTGGATCCGGACGAAGGACATGGATCACACGGTCGGGAATGTGAACCTCGACACCGTGTTCGTCGACCAGATGTATGTTCGCGCGGCGACGCCGTCTGGCACGACCGGCGTGAACCTCGCGGGGCCGGCCACCGCCATCAATGCGATCGATGCGGACGACCAAGACGGCGATCATTTCGCCGACCTCGTCGTCGGGACGGCCGGCGGAAAAGTGTGGAAATACATGGGCAGCCTGGGAGGCCTGACGACGCCGGCGGGCGCCTACTACATCGCGCCGTCCCCGATTGTCGGGATCAAGTTCGGCAACATCTCCACCACCCAGGCCGGGCTCGAAATCGTCATCGCGTTCGGTACGACCGTGCGGATCCTGACGGGCTACGGAAGCTCGGGGACGGTCATCGATACCGCGGTGCCCGCGTACAGCCCGGCGAACGCGATCACGACGTTGGGCGTGGGTGATGTCAACGGCGATGGGCCCGACGACGTCGTCGTGGGGACGACCTCGGACATCTGGTATTGGTCAAACCAGAACAACGGGGCGGCGTGGACGAATCCAATCAATGTCGACAGCGTGGGAGCCAACGTCTACTCGATCGATCTGGGCGACGCGAGCAAGTCGCAGTACGTCGGGCGTTAAGCGCGCAAGGCCGCAAGCACGCCTTTGGTTCGTTCCACTTCAATCACCGCGAGCACGGACGCTACCTCGGCGGCGATCTGGCGCAGGCGCGCGGCCATGAACGCCTCTCGCTTCGCTTGGAGGCGCGCGAAGCCCGGTGGGCCGTTCACCTCGGCGTCCCATGCGAGGACGAATTCTTGCGGCGTCCTCGCGTCGAATCGCTTCTTCGCGAGCCGTCGCTCCAGGCGTCCCTGGAAGATGACCTCCAGCGTGGACACGCTGTCCACATAGTTCTCGGTGTACGTGACCTCGTCCATGTCGATCGCCTCGAGACGGGTCCCTTGCTTCTCCGCGACCCGGACGGCTTCCGTGAAGCACGGCGGGGGTTTCACCGGCGGTTCCCACGCGGAGAGACCGGCCACATAGATCTCCTCCTCGAAGTTCTCCGGCTCCAGCGGGCCACCGCGGTAGACGCGGAGCGTCTGGAGCTCCTCGGGCCCAATGCTCAAGGCTACGACATCCGGTTTCGTCGTGCGGATCGCGGTGGCGACGGTCGACCTCTCCGACGGCAGGCCGCGGATCACGGAGAGGATGGTGACGGACGCGAGGCCGAGGCGGACCTCGTCCATCAACCCTTCCTCTCGGAGATCATCTCCTCGACATCGTCGCGATCTTTCGCGCGGCGCAGCTCCTCGCGCGCGATGACGGGAACGCCGCGGATGCTCATGCGGACCCGGGCGCGCTCCACGAACATGACCGAGTCCTTCTCGACGACGCGGCTCAGGTTCGACACGACCTCGGCCTTGCGTTCGAGGGCCCGGTCCGCCTCCCCGACTCCCGTCAGGAACGTCGTCTCCTCGTGCTTGGAGAGCGCGTCGAACGGGCTCCGGACCGTGCGGAGGACTCGATAGCCGAGGCGTTCGAGCCGCTCGAACATCTCTCGCTCGAAGCCTTCGATCTGCGGCAGTCGCTCCTCTCGCGCGGCCGGGTCGGCCAGGAGGGCGAATGGATCGACGGGCATCACGAGGGACTCGTTGAGGAACTCCTCGAGTCGCATCGCGACCTCCATCGTCGCGGACATCCCCTCGAGGTACATCTGGATCGTGCGGCGCGTGACGCCCGCGATATCGGCGAGGGTCCCGAGGGACACCTGTCGCTCCTCGCGTAGTCGTCGGAGGGCGTCGGCATCCAACCGGACGTACAACCCGCCCGGCGCGGAGTACAGGAACGGCGGGACGCCCTCTTCCAAGAACTCGCCGAGGGTCCGGCGGGAGAGGATCGAGACGCCGAAGCGCGTGTAGATCACGCCGTCCTCCAGGGATCCAGTCCCGCTCCGCTCCCCGACAACGAGCGGCGATGCCTCGAGGATTCGCGCGACCTCGAGGAGCTCGTGCGCCGTCTCCTTGTTCAGCGCGTCCACGTTCTGGAGGACCTTGACAATCAGGAGCGTGTCGTCGCGCCGCGCGACGAAATCGAAACACAATCCTCGCTCGCCGTGCGGGCGAGACAGGAAGAACCCGGTCTTCGCGAGGCCACGCCTCGTCTCCTCCAAGACCCGGTCGCGTTTCATCGGTCATTCATCGTGTGGACTTCTATATAAATTCCACGGACGCGTTCTCCCGAGATGGTTTCTCGTCGAAGAGCGGCGAACCCTTTATCGCGGTCCCAGCCTTCGCCGTCCCCGATGGCGGGGGAACTGCTCGACGACCGCGTGATCGTGGACGACCCCGCGGAAGGGAGTGGGGTCCACAACCGCGGGTTCTTCGGCACCCCTCGATCGGGAGGCGGCCTCGAGTTGAATCTCCTGGAGGCGGTGTACCTCGTCGAGGGAGGCCGGCTCGAGGTGCGACGGCGCGGCAGGGCGGTGTCCGCCCGGGAACTGTTCCGGGCCGCGAGCGCTTCGATGACCGCGTTCGAGATTCGCTACCTCGTGTACCGGGACCTGAGGGCCCGCGGCTACGTCGTCGAAGCCCGCGGCGGCCCCGTCGATTTCCAGGTGTATCCGCGGGGCGGCGCGCCGAAGAAGACGCCGAGCAAATATTGGGTGCGAGCGTTGAGCGAGCGCGCGGTGTTCGACCTGGCGGAACTCCTCGGGCGGGCGGAGGACGCGGCGGCGGTCCGCAAGACGCTTCTCCTTGGGCTCGTGGACGAAGAGAGCGATCTGACGTACTACAGCGTCCGGGAGGCGCACCCGCGCGGTCATCCACCGGCTCCGCTCCGGAAGACCGAGGTCGTCGTCCACTTTCTCGGGGATCGCGCCGTCGTGATCGATGAGGTCCAAGCGAAGGCGCTTCACGACGCCGGTTTCTTCGGGAAGATCGTCGGACGTCGGTTGCAACTCAGCCTCCTCGAGACGGCGTACCTGTTGAAGGCCGGGCTCGTTGAAGTGCGGAACGCGGACACGGACCGTCCGATCCGACTCGCGCGGCTCATCAAGGAGGCGAACGCGATTCAACCCGACTTCGAACTCCGATTGCAAGCGTACGAGGATCTCACGGGCCGAGGCGTCATCTCGAAGACCGGCTTCAAGTACGGCTCCCATTTCCGCGCGTACGAGGGCGACCCGGAGACGCACCATGCGAAGTATCTCGTGCACGTGGTCCCGAAAGGCCATCGTGGCGCGTGGCCGGAAATCAGCCGGGCGGTCCGACTCGCTCATGGGGTGAAGAAGCAGATCCTCTTCGGCGAAGTCGGGGACGGCGTGCGCTACGTGAAGCTGGAGCGCGTGAGGCCGTGAGACGCTCTCATCCGGGTTGACGCGTCATACCTCTAACTAGAGGTACACTCGCTGGCATCTCGAGCCACCTCTTTGGCCGGTCGTGATTCAATCGTGTCCCGTCGCGGTCCAGAGTTCGACCCAGTGCGGGAGTCCCGCGAGGTTACGGAGGGTCGCTTCCACGTACGGCGGCATCGACTCCGGTCGGTGCGCGCCTTTCCGATCCAGCAGCAGCGCGACGATTCCGACGGAGGCCGCGGCCTCGAGATAGTCAAGCCGATCATCCGCGAGGACACAGTCCTGGGGCTTTACTCCGAGCTGATGCGGGATTTCCTGCCAGTACCGTGATTGTCCTTTCTGCGCGTTCTGCGAGTGGCCCGTGAAAATTCCGTCAATCAGGTCGAACAGGCCGGCGCCACGGAGCGCTGCGTCGTTCGTCTCGCTGCCGCCCGTGGCCACGTACACGCGGTGCCCGGCCGATCGGAGCCGCTCGATTGCGGTACGTGCATCCGGGTATCGCGCGTTGACGCGAGACATCGCCTCCCGTTCGAATTCGCGCGAGACGGCGAGGGCATCGGCAGGCCGACTGGTTAGACCCACTCGGTCGAAGATCTCCAAAAGGTGTCGTGCATCGAGCTCGTCGACGATGTCCGCATAGCCTCTCGATTCCCAGTCCACCGAGTTCACGCGCTGGAGGTACGTCACCCAGGCTTCGTCGTGCGCGCGCCTCCACGCCTCCGGAGCGCCGCCGAAACGGGCCGCGAGAAGTTCCGCGAGACGCTCCCGATATCCGCGAAACATCTTCTCGTGATCGAGCAAGACTCCGTACAGATCGAGGAGGACATGCATCGGCGAGGTCGCGCAGCTGAGGCACGAGCATAAGGGTTACGGGAGGGGGAAACGACGAAATAGCGTTCGCCTGTTCCCCGGAGCGATGACTCGGGCGCGACCTTCCACGTTCAGTATCGTCGCGTTCGACCCGAAGACCAAGGATCTCGGCGTCGCCGTCGAATCCAAATTCGTCGCGGTCGGGGCCGTCGTGCCGTTCGCCGCAGCTCGGGTCGGAGCGGTCGCGAGCCAGGCGTACGCGAACACCGCGTACGGACCCGATGCGCTCGCGATGCTGAAGCGCGGGGTCGCACCGAAGGACGTCGTGAAGAAGCTGGTGACGTCGGACAAAGATGCGGCGCAGCGCCAAGTCGGCGTCGTCGACGCGCGAGGCCGCGCCGCGTCATACACCGGGAAAGAATGCTTCCCGTGGGCGGGGCATGTCGTCGGCCGGAATTTCGCGGCCCAGGGGAACATCCTCGCGGGTGAGGAAGTGCTGAAGGCCTTGGCCCGGGCCTTCGAGGTGACACAGGGCGACTTGCCCGTTCGTCTCCTCGCGGCGCTGAGTGCGGGCCAGCGGGCCGGTGGCGACAAGCGAGGCCAGCAGAGTGCGGCGATCCTCGTCGTCCGGCACGGCGGCGGATACGCAGGCTTCAACGACCGCTGGATCGACGTCCGCGTCGATGACCATCCGGCTCCGATCGAGGAGCTCATCCGCATCTTCAACGTGTACGATCTCACCCTGCTGAACCGCGAAGATCCGAAGGATGTCGTCCTCCTCAAGCCGGAGATTGTGCGGGAGATCCAGGCCAACCTGGCGGTTCTCGGGCTCTACCGCGGCCCGTCCTCGGGCAAGTTCGACGCGAAGTCGAAGTCGGCATTCGAGACGTGGGCCGAGATGAACAACTACGAGAACAAGCTCCGAAAGGACGGCAAGGTTTGGGGCGGCTTGTACCGCGCATTGAGGGCTCAGGCCTCTAGCACAAGCGGCTGACCACGATTCAAGATCTCGATGGGATGGCGTACACCCGGTCCCCGCCAATCCACGTGGATTCGATCCGCATCTGCGCGATTTGGTCCGGCGTTTCGAACGGGTCGCCCTGGAGCACGACGAAATCGGAGAGCTTACCCGATTCGAGACTTCCCTTCTCGTGCTCCTCGAACGCGGCATACGCACCTCCGGCGGTGGCCGCTCGGATGGCCTCCTCTGGGGAGAGGCGCTGGTCTTCGAAGAATCCGTTCACGGCCCAGTGGATGCCAAAGAGGGGGCCGTACGGCATGCCGTCGGAACCAAAGCACAACGGAATGCGAGCTCGGAGGATCCTGCGAAAGGGATTGTTCGCGGCGGATCGTCTGCCTCCGAGGCGCATCTCGTAAACGTCCCCGGGTCCGCTCCATTGCCCGACAAAGTTCGGTTGACACGAAGCCACGATTCCCGCAGCCTTCGTCCGTCGCAAGACCTCGTCATCGGGAAGTTCGTAATGTTCAATCCGATGCCGGGCACTTTTCTGCGGCGCCGAATCCTGAACCTCTTCGAGCGTCTCGACAACGAGTCGGATCGCCGCGTCCCCGATCGCGTGGGTCGCGGTTTGAAAGCCGGCGCGATGCGCCGTCGTGAGGATCGAACGAAGCTCGGTTGGCGAGTGAACGAGCATCCCCCGGTCGTCCGGCCGTCCGACGTAGGGTGCCCCGAGGGCCGCCGTGTAGGCGCCGAGGGAGCCGTCCGCGAAGACTTTGATTGCGCCGAGCCGAAGCCACGGATTGCCGAACCCCGGGCTGAGCCCGGCATCCACGAGCGCTCCCAGCATCGGGTCCCTCGGCATCGCGTACACGCGCACGCGGAATTGTCCAGTGCGGCGGAGCCGCTGGTATGCCGTCCAGCCCGCGCGGCTCACGACATCGTGGATCGAGGTGATCCCGAGCCGATGCGCCATCCGCGCGACCGCAGGAAGACCGCGCTCGATCCCTGCGCCTCCGGTCTCAAATCGAAGATGGAACTCCCCGAACGCATCCTCCGTCAGGAGACCGGTGGGACGGCCGGATGCGTCGACTTCAAATCCCCGCATGCCGGCGAGGTCCGCGGCCCGCTCGAGGGCCGTTGAGTTCAGCGAACCCATGTGGCAGTCGATCCGCCGGGCGACGACGGCGTGCTCGGTCGATACGCGATCGAGATCCTCTCGCGTGAGAAACCGTCGCTCAGGCCATTTCGCCTCGTCCCAATCGATTCCGACGATCCAGCCGCCAGGGGGGGTCGAAGCAGCCTTCTTTCGGAGGCGGACGACCGCGTCTTCGAGGTCGCGCGTCCCATCGAGCCGCGTCCATCCGACTTCGCCGGCGGAATCGGCCATGTGGGTGTGCGCGTCGATGAAACCCGGAAGGACGACGCCGCCACGCAGGTCGACGAGGGTCGTGCGGCGACCGCGCCACCGCTCCGCCTGCGCCGACGTCCCGACGGCCAGGAGACGGTCGCCGCGGACCGCGAGGGCCTTCGCCCACGGCCGATCGCGCGCGGCGGTGAAGACCTTGCCGTCGACGAGGACAATGTCCGCGTCCCCGGGCATTTCACCGCACGTCCCGCAGATCCCGGAGGCGCTCGATCGCTTCGCGGAGCGTCTCGTCTCGCTTCGAGAACATGAACCGTACGTATCGCCGGCCATCGACCGGGTCGCCGTAGAACGAGGAGCCGGGGACGACCGCGACCCGCAATCGCTCCACGAGGTACATCGCGAACGCCCAGTCGTCCTCGAATGGGAATCGGTCGAAGTCCGCGATCACGTAATACGCGCCTCCGGGCGGCCGGCAGTCGAGACCGGCGTCCCGAAGCCCGCGCACGAAGACGTCCCGTTTCGCCTGATACGAGCGCGCGAGGTCGGCGTAGTAGGATTCCGGCAGGCTCAGCGCGGCGACGGCGGCGATCTGAAGCGGATGAGGGGCGCCGACCGTCAGGAAGTCGTGCGTCCGCCGCATCGCGCTCGCGAGCGTCTTCGGCGCGATCGCCCAGCCAATCCGCCATCCCGTCGCGCTGTACGTCTTCGAGAGGCCGTTGATCGTGATCGTCCGCTCGGACATGTCGCCGATCGTCGCGAGCGATACATGACGGGCGCGATCGAAGACGATGTGCTCGTAGATCTCGTCCGTGACCGCGACGACGTCGTGGTCCGCGCACAGATCCGCGATCGTCCGGAGTTCGTCTCGCGTGAAGACTTTGCCCGTCGGGTTGTTCGGCGTGTTCAGGATGAGGACCTTGGTCTGGTCCGTGAACGCGGCTTTCAGCGCTTCCTCGTCCACGGTCCAGTCGGGCCACGCCATCCGCACGTACCGCGGGCGGGCGCCGCTCACAATCGCGTCCGGGCCGTAGTTCTCGTAGAACGGTTCGAAGATCACCGCCTCGTCGCCCTCGTTGATGAGGGAGAGCATCGCGGCCATCATCGCCTCGGTCGAGCCGCACGTGACGACCAGATTCGACTCCGGGTCCGCGTCGATTCCGTTGAAGGCCTTCGCCCGCCGCGCGATCGCATCGCGGAGCTCCCGGGCGCCCCAGGTGATCGAATACTGGTTGTATCCGCCGTCGAGGGCCCTCTTCGCCGCAGCGGTGAGTTCCGGCGGCGGCTCGAAGTCCGGATAGCCTTGGGCCAAGTTCACGGCGCCGTGCAGCGCCGCGATCCGCGTCATCTCCCGGATGACCGACTCCGGGAATTTCTGGACCCGGTCCGCGACGCGCCGGTCGCGGATCGCGATGTCGTGCCGGACGGCGGAGCTCGGGTGCGGGATAGACGTCCCCCGCCGCGGAAGGTCGGCGCGTGCAAAAACCTGTCGGGCGAGGATTAAGAGCGCGCATCCCCATCGGCGCGGACCGAGGTCGCGCGCATGGCGGAACGGTTCTTCGATTTCTGGCGGGTCGACGTCTTCACGGACACGCCCCTCGCCGGGAATCCGCTCGCGGTGTTCCCGAGGGCGACCGGCCTCTCGGCCGTCGAGATGGGCGGGATCGCGCGGGAAATGAATCTCTCGGAGACCACCTTTGTCTTTCCTTCGACCAACCCGACGGCCCACTACCGCAACCGGATCTTCACGCCCGGAGGCGAGATCCCGTTTGCCGGCCATCCGTCGATCGGCACCGCGTTCGTCGCGGCCATGGAAGGCCTGGTCCCGCACCCCGACGGATCCTCCGTCGTCTATCAAGAACTCGAGATCGGCGTGC
>Ga0209157_1001600_pt1 | contig 18707 bp, 19 predicted proteins | sample GraSoiAngelo_135_FD_185892 | JGI IMG/M metagenome (GOLD analysis project Ga0209157, IMG submission 185892) | Grasslands soil microbial communities from the Angelo Coastal Reserve, California, USA - 14_0929_05_40cm (SPAdes) (version 2) | ecosystem: Environmental > Terrestrial > Soil > Grasslands ...
CCTCCGTGTGCGTGGCATGAGGCGTCTGTCGTGTCCTGAGACCTGGTAGACTTTGAAGACCCGGGAGACTTGGTAGACGCACTCTATGCTGCAGTACTTGGTCAAGCGGGCGCTCCTGGCGGTCCCGACGATGCTGGCGGTGTCGGTCCTGGTCTTCCTCGTCCTGCATCTGGTGCCCGGGGATCCGGCCGCGATCTTCATCGGCGACCGTCCCGCCACCCCGGAGCGCCTGGCCCAGATCCGGCACGTGATGGGATTGGACCGGCCCCTGCTGAGTCAGTACGCGGATTACCTGCGCAAGCTCGGCCGCGGAGATCTGGGTCGCTCCATCCACACCAACGCGTCCGTGCACAGCGAACTTCTGTCGCGGGTCGGATCCTCGGCGGAACTGGCGGCCGCCGCGTTTGCCGTCGCCACAGGCCTGGGCCTGGGGCTGGGCCTGGTCTCCGCGCTGCGGCGCGGGACGTGGGTGGATGCCGGAGCGATGCTCGTGGCGCTCGGGGGCGTCTCCATGCCCATCTTCTGGCTGGCCTCCATGCTGATCTTTGTATTCTCCCTGAAGCTGGGGTGGTTTCCGGCCACGGGATTTGGCGGATGGAACCGGCTGGTGTTGCCATCCCTGGCCCTGGGCTTCATCTCCTCCGCGACCCTGGCGCGCCTGGTGCGCAGCAGCGTGCTGGACATCCTGGGGCAGCCCTATGTCACCACCGCGCGGTCCAAGGGGTTGCGTGAGCCTACGGTGATCCGCCGGCATGTGATGCGCAACGCGTTGGTCTCGATCATCACGGTGATGGGACTGCAGTTTGGCACGCTGCTGTCGGGCGCGGTGATTACGGAGACGGTGTTTGCCCGCCCCGGTGTCGGCAAGCTGCTGGTGGACGCGATTCTCAATAAGGACATCCCGCTGGTACAGGGGGCCGTCCTGTTCGTGGCGGTCGTGTACATTCTGGTGAATCTGCTGGTGGATATTTCCTATGCATACCTCGATCCCCGCATCCGCTACCAGTGACCCGAGAGCGCGGCTACGCCCGTCCTCCCTCCGCTCGCCGTGGGGGGACGTCCTGGTACAGCTGGCGCGCTCGCGCGGGGCTGTGACCGGCGGGATCATCCTGGCGGTGCTGCTCGTCGCGGCCGTGGGCGCGCCCCTGCTGACCCCCTACGATTCCCTGTCGATGCGCCCCGAGGAACGCCTGCAGCCGCCGAACCGCCGCCACCTCTTTGGCACCGACGTCTTTGGCCGCGATCTGTGGACCCGCGTGCTGTACGGGTCCAGAATCTCGCTGCGCACCGGCGTGATTTCGATCACGCTGGCCGTGGCCCTGGGCGTCCCCTTGGGTCTCACCTCGGGCTATTACGGCGGCAGCGTGGACCGGCTGCTGATGAGGCTGGTGGATCTCATGCTGACGTTTCCCGGGATTTTGCTGGCCCTGGTGATCATCGCCATCCTGGGGCCGAACTTGCTCAATGCCATGCTCGCCGTGGGCATCTCTGCGTCGCCGACCTATGCCCGGGTTGTGCGGGCCTCGGTGCTGGGGGCCCGGGAGCAGGTGTACGTGGATGCCGCTCGCGCCATCGGGTGCCGGGACGGCCGGATCATGGTCCGCCACATCCTGCCCAACACGGTCGCGCCCATCATCGTGCTGGGCACGCTCGGCGTCGCGGGCGCGATCATCTCGGCCGCAGCGCTGAGTTACCTGGGGTTGGGCGCGCAGCCGCCGACCCCGGAGTGGGGCGCGTTGCTGTCGGAAGGGCGAAACTATCTGCGGGTGGCGTGGTGGATGACAGCATTCCCGGGGCTGGCCATCATGATCGCCGTGCTCGCGATCAATCTCCTGGGGGACGGTCTGCGGGACGCGCTCGATCCCCGCTTGCGGCCATGAAGACACGCATCCTCCGGGTCGGGGTCCTGGGAGCGGGCGGATGGGCACGGGCGGCGCACCTCCCCGGCTGGCAGCGGGACCCACGGTGCGAGGTCGCGCTCCTCTGTGACGTGGTCCGGGAGCGCGCCGTGGACACGGCCGGGCAGTTCGGCATCACGCGGGTCAGCGATGACTGGCACGCTGCCGTCAGTGACCCTGCCCTCGACATCATCGATATCGCCACGCCCTCGCACACGCACTTCGAACTTGCCATGGCGGCGCTCGCGGCCGGCAAACACGTGCTGTGCGAAAAGCCGGTGGCGTATGACTTCCGGGACACACGCCGGGCCGCCGAGCTTGCCAGGTCCCGGGGCCTCCTCACCAAGCTGGGGTTCACCTTCCGTTACAGCCCCGGCGTGCAGTACGCCAAGTCCCTGATCGACGATGGGTTTGCCGGGCAACCCTACATCTTTAATGGATACGAGCAGAACTCCCAGTGGCTCGATCCCCAGGTGCCGCTGCGCCAGGTGGATCATACCGCCGACCAGTCCGTCCTGCAGACGTCCTCCCTGGAAGGCTACGGCGCGCCAATCATCGACATCGGCATGTGGTGGGTCGGTGCCGGGTATGCCCGTACGGCGGGGATCATGCGCAACTTCGTTCCGGAACGCATGGTGCGCGCCACCGGCCGGATGATGCGGATGAACATCGACGACGGCGATATCCACCTGGTGGAATACGCCAACGGCGCGATGGGCTCGATCCAGACCTCCTTCGTGACCGTCGGCAACTACCCGGGGGTCGAGGCGCGACTCTACGGCAGCAAGGGGGCGATCATTTGCCGGCTCGTGGAGGAGGGCGGGGTTGCCGAGATGGTCCGCCTCGCCACCCCAGACGCCGTCGAGTTCAAGGAGGCGGACATCCCCCAGCGCTTCTATCCGCCCGGAGGACATCCGCGCGAGTCATGGCGGTCGCTCTTCTATGCCAACCTGATCCGCGACTTTGCCGACGAAATTCTCGCCGGCTCAGGCCGCAACCAGGGCAACTTTGAGGATGGGGCCAGGGTGCAGGAAGTGATCAACGCCGTCGAGCGCTCTCACCATCAACGAAGGTGGGTCACTCTTCCTTTGGACGAGTCGTCCGGATGACGTGTTGATTGGGGGCGAGGCTGGGCGACACTCGGAGCCGGACCCGTAGCTGAGTCACTCCACAGCCGCCTTGTCGGGTCCCGGCTTCGAGTGTCGCCCAGCCTCGCCACGGGTATCCGAGAGCCGAGATTGGACAACATATGAGTATGCCCGAGCCGAGTGCCGGAGCATCAGCCTTCCCGGAATTCCTCGACGCGTTTTTTGCCTGGTACTATCAAACGTTTCCGGTCAACGCCACGTTCATCGGCGTGCACGACCACGACGACCGCCTGCCTGACTTCTCCGAGCAGGGCATCGGGGAGGCGCTGGCGGCCATTGACACTTTGCTGGCCCGGGTGCGGGCCTTTCGCCACACGACGCTCACCGAGAGCCAGGAGCTGGATCGCCGGCTGGTCGAGGGATTCCTGGAGATCCAGCGCTGGGAGTACCGCTCCGCTCACTTTCAAGCGGGGAATCCGTGCGTGTACACCGGCGAAGCCATCTTCGGCGTGCTCGCGCTGTTTCTGCGCCCGTTCGCCCCACTCTCCCAGCGCGTCGCATCCGCCGTCGGGCGGATGCTGGCGATCCCGGCAGTGCTGCAGCAGGGCCGGGAGAACGTCCGTCGCGCCCATCCGGCCTGGATCGCGCGTGCCAGGCGCGAGTGCACCGGCGCGCTGGCCTTCTTCGAGCGAGGGGTGCCCGACCTCGTCCGGGTTGAAGGGATTCAGCACCCGCGGTTTCTCCATGCCGCGGATGCGGCGGCAGACGCCTTTCGCGCGTTCGCGCATCACCTGGAGACCGCACTTCCCCACAGCCCTCCCGGCGCGTGCGCCTGCGGCCCCGAGGCGCTGGACCTGCTCCTGCGGGAGGGCCACTTCCTCCGCACCACCGCGGGGGAGATCGAGGCGCTGGCCGAAGACCGCATCGCCGCGGCGCGCGCCTCGCTGGAGACGCGCGCCCGCGCTGTGGGCGCGGGGTCATGGCGGGAGGCGCTGAGCCGGCTGGCGGACCGGCGCCCGCCCACGCAAGACGACCAGGCCCGGTACGCTGAAGTCTGGCAGCGGGCGCGGGAGGCGGCGGACGCGCACGGCCTGGTGACCTGGGTCACCGACCCGATTTCCTTCGTGCCCCAGCCGGTTTGGGCCCGTGAGGCGGCGCCCGCATTGTACTTCCTGTTCTATCGCGCGCCGGCGGCCTTCGATCGCCTGCCGGTGGTGGACTACCTTGTGACTTCTGGTGCCCACGAGAGCGCCATCAAGCTCACCCACGTCATCCATCACGCGGGGCTCGGGCATCATCTGCAAAACTGGTACGCGTATCACCGCGCAGCCTCGCGCGTGGGGCAGGTGGCCGGCATCGACTGCGCCAGCCGGATCGCCATGTTCTGCGGTGGCTCCATGGCCGAGGGCTGGGCGTGCTATGCCACTGACCTGATGGAGGAGATCGGGTTCCTCGACGCGTTCGATCAACTTGCCCTGGCCCACACGCGGCTGCGCATCGCCGCGCGCGCCGTGGTCGACATACGGCTGCACACCGGGCGCTGGACACTTGAGGGAGCCGAGGCGTGCTACCGCGACGACGTGGGGATGTCAGCGGCGGCCGCGCGCGCTGAGGCGGTCAAGAACAGCATGTTCCCCGCGACCGCGCTGATGTATCTGGTGGGGACCACGCTAATCCATACGCTCAGGCGCGCCCTGGCGGGGGGGCCCGGGTTCGAGCTGCGATCCTTTCATGATCGCCTGCTATCCTACGGCTCCGTGCCCGTCGCCCTCGCGTCTGAAGCGATGACCGGGGCCGCGCCGCGATGGTAGGGCCCTCCGCGTCTGCCGGCCTGCGCGCGCGGGCAGAGTCAGCGTAAGACAGTACCCCCTGAGGTGAACCGATGAACACCCGTGACCAGGCAACCGATCGTCATGGATTGCCGCTGGCGCCGGGGCTGGTCGTCCGCGTGCTGGATGCGGCGCGGCAGCTCGAGGCGACCATCGTCCGCGTGTTGGGTGACTACGGCGTGGTCACCGTGCTCGTGGAGGACCGGAACGGCAGAACGGAACGGATGTATCCTACGGACGGTGTCGAACTGCTGGTGCCGGCCCGCGTGCCCGTGCGCACCCGGCAGGACGTAGCGTAATCATCCACCATGACTCCGCGCTGCGACAAGTAAGACTCACCGCCCCTCGGTGAGGGCAAGGACCTATCGAGGGGTGTGCGATGCCGGATGCTGTGCTTGTTGCCATCGGAGTGGTCGCAGGGCTCGTGGTAGGCTGGCTCCTCGCTTCTTCCCGTACGCGCCCCGGCGTGGTCAAGCAACTGGCCGAGACCAAAGTTCGCGGCGCGCGCGTGGTCGAGACCATGAAGCAGGAAGTCGCCGTGGAACTGGCCCGCAAGGACAGTGAGCTCGCGGACGTACGCAGCAAGTTGGAGCACGAACTGCACAACGTCGCCAAGATGCAGGCGGAAGTCAAGCACACCCTCGATCAGAAAGTGCGCCTGGGTGCAGAGCTCGCGGCAGTGATCGACGAGAGCTTCCGCGAAATCGGCCAGCTCTACGACATCGGATCATCGCTAGAAGGAGCCGTCCAGGCCGTCGAGGCCAGATTGCTGGCCGCGACGAAGCGCCTCCGGGAGATGGGCATCGAGACGGGGGCAGCCGCATCCGCCTCCCTAAGCGCCGACACGGCGCCAGACACCGCGGCGCAGCCCCAGGCCTTCGAATCCGCAGCAGCGATCTCCGAGGCGGTACGGACTCCGGTCCCCCCGCCCCGCACGCCGCCTAAAACTGATAGCGCACTTCCCACCACCCGAACCATTCCTGGCGGGTCTGGCCGGCCGCGTGCGACGCGTTAGTGACTCCGGACCAGCCGACGCCGAGCTCCTGCTGCAGGTTGGGATCCGGCGCCCAGGAGTATCTGAGCCGCCACGCCTGCGTGGTCTCCACCACGCCTGACAGATACAGGTTCGTCCACGCATTAGTGGCATCCGTCCACGTCTGCCCGAGCCGCCCCTGGCCTTTGCGCACCAGGTCATACCCCAGCGTGAGCGTGGACCCCGCTTCGAACCGGTGCGACAGCTCGCCCGACCAGAGTTCGCAATCCGGCGCGCACCAGTGTCCCAGGGCTTTGCCATTGTAAATGTAGTCGTTGGTGCCGCCGGTCGCGTAGATCCAGTTCGTCGCGCGCGTGTGTTCCAGACGCAGGTCCGTGCGGCCATCGTGGAACGGATCTCCCAGGAAAAGCCCCGCGGTGGCTCCCCCGATGGTGGGAAAAGCGTACGCGCCGGAGGAGAGGTCGTCGAGATACAGTTCTCCGTAGAACGTCGTGCCCCGGCCGATGCGCCAGTCGAAGTCCACCGCGATGTTATAGTTGTCAGTGATCCCCATCTGTTGCCGCCGGATCCACAGGTCGAGGCCATAGGTCAGCAACGGGATGGGGTTGAGCAGATAGGGGAGATAGAGGCCGCCTGCGGCCACCACGGTCTCGCTCACTCCCAGGCGAAAGGCGTCCGTGGCTAGCCAGTCCACCCGCGTGCCGTACAGGTAGCGGTCACTTCCCTCCGTCAGCCGGGCGAACATCTTGATGACGCGGAGCCTGTCATCGTCGTGCGAGAGCGTCACAGCGTCCAGCGGGCCAGCGTTATCAGACACCAGGAACGCGCCTCGTGCTCCCGGACCCCACCAGTGCCGGTCGCGTCCTACCTCCGCGAGCCAGGCGCCGCTGCCCGCGCTGGCAAACAGGCGGTCGACGCCAATGGACACCGGTGTCGGGACGATGGTGTGCTCCAAGCGTGTGCCGACCATCATCAGCGGTCCGAACCCCGCGCTGCCGCTCACCTCTAACCGCAGCCAACTTCCGGAGTCCGTGGCCCAACGCCTGGATCCGGGATCTGGGATCCGGGATCCGTCGACCATGGGCGGCGCCCCGGACTCGACACGCCAGACGACGGCGCGATCGAAGTGCATCCCCCATCCCGTGACGGTCGCAGCCGATGGGCCCTGGGGAGGTTGAACCACGCGATAGCCAAGGAGAGCCAGCTCGTCGCTGAACTGCAGCACCAGGTGCTCCAGCGTGAGCAGGCTCCCCGGGCTCGTGGCCGCCCGGTCACCCACCACGCGGTCCAGAGAACGCGCCACCATGCGGGCCAGTGCGAATCGAGTCAGCGGTCGCACCGTCTGGGCCCACAGCGGAGCCAGCCCCTCGGCCGCCAGGTGGTAGAGGTCGGCATAGGCGGGATCATCGAAGGGGACGATGTCCAGGGAATGCGCGTTTGCCGTAATGGTCCCGGTCAGCACCGCGGCGACGCAAAGGAGTGCGGCTCCCCCGCGCCGACACGCCTCCCAGAGTGAGGACACACCACCGCGTCCTACGCCGTCGCCTGCCCGCCGGCCGTCACGCATCCTGCGGGGAGTTACCGCAGCAGGTAGGAGACGTTCGCCGCGATGCCAATCAGCAATCCGATATTCTCCAGCGCGATGGGGTTCTCAGGGATGTAGAGGACGTCACCCCGCTGCAGCGCGAGATCTCGCGCCACATCGCCCTCGCGAATCACCTTGAGCAGATCGACCGGAAGCAGCTGGACGCCGGCGATGCTCTGTTTGGCCACGGTCACCGTGGCGAGGGTCACCGTGGCGGCCGCGGGGGCTTGCCGGCCTCGCCGGATAATGTGCGCCCGGTTCAGCAGGGCGCGTCGGGTTGGACCGCCGGCCAGCGTCATTGCCTGCAACGCCGTCAGCGATCCTCGCAGCGGCACGATGCCGGGTCGCAGCACCTCGCCGAGGACGTAGACGCGCCCGGTCGGATCTTCGGGAATGACGAGGGCGTCCCCGGGGAGCAGGGGGAGATTCAGCGCCAGTTCGCCCCGCAGCAACAAGCGCTCCAGGTCGATGACCACGGGCGGGTCTCCGCCGCGCATCAGGCGCGCCTCCCCCAGGCCCGCATCGACGGCCAGCCCCTGCGCGGCGGCCAGCGCATCCAGCACCGTGGCCCCCTGCATGAGTTCATAGACACCCGGTCGGGTGACCAGGCCCAGCACCGACACGCGCAGCTTGTGCAGCTCGCGCACGATAACGGTGACCTGGGGATTCCGGAGGAACGCGGCAAACAGCCGACTGAGCTGCTGGCGGAGTTGTTCAGGCGTGAGCCCCGCCGCAGCCACTTCACCGATCAGCGGCAGCGAGACCATGCCGTCAGGCCGGATCGTCACGGTGCGGGAGACCTCGGCATTTCCGAACACCACGACTTCGAGCACATCCTCGACGCCGAGGATGTACCGTTGCTGCGCCGTCACGCGAATCGGTGCGGCGGAGAGGAGTACGATGACGATGAGCACACCAGCGGTCATGCGGAGTGGCACGGCCGTTCCCCCTCCCGATTTGTGCGCGCGCCCGTGGTTTGGGGGCGCCTGCGTGGTTTTTCCCGCCGGATGGCCTGTTCTGCGCGGAATCCCGGCGCTCTCTTCCACATTTTCCCCAAGAAATATCAGGTAGTTGCCTGATTGGACCTTCCGGTGGCCTCCCGTACCCTAAGGAGGGAAGTACAGTGCGGTCATACAGGGACGGGAGCGCGTGCCGGCGATCCGACGGCCTTCGAGAGTTCCAAGCGATTCAGCGCGTCCGGCGACATCGGCGCCTGATCCTGCGGCGACGTCTGCACCACTACGCATCCTGCTGGCCGACGACCACGTGATTTTCCGCCAAGGAATTCGCACCCTGCTTGAGCGGTATGGATTCGAGATCGTCGCAGAAGCCGACGATGGCCGTGAGGCCATCCGGCTGGCCCAGGAAGTCACCCCCGATGTGGCGATTCTCGACCTGGCCATGCCGCAGCTCAGCGGCTCCGAAGCGGCCCAGGAGATCGCGCAGGTTTCACCCAAGACCCGCGCCATCTTGCTGACCATGTATTCAGAAGAGCCGTACGTCGCCAAGGCGCTGCAAGTGGGGATTACCGGATACGTGCTGAAGACGCAAAGCTCCGCGGATCTGCTGCAGGCGATCCGCGACGTCATGGCCGGCGGAATCTACCTGAGTCCCGGGATCTCCCAGGCCATCGTCAACGCCTACCTGTCCCGGCATGAGCTGAGCAGCCACCCCCTCACCGTGCGTGAGCGAGAGGTCCTCCGGCTCGTGGCGGAGGGAAAGACGACACGGGAAGTCGGCCAGTCGCTCGGCATCAGCACGAAAACCGCAGAATCGCACCGCATGCGGATCATGGCCAAGCTGGACATCCATGAGACGGCTGGGCTCGTCAGGTACGCCATCCGGCAAGGCCTGATTCGGCCTTAAGTTTTTCCCCCCACCGCGCTGAAGGAGTTTTCCGCCTGTCTTTTGAGCATCTTCCGCAGTTTCTTCCGCCTGGATGGTGAGGAAAATACTGGTCAAGACAGAGCCGGTCGGGGGTCTCATCGCCTAGACCGGCGAGGGGTTTCGTGAGGGAGCTGCGGGTTCTGATTGCCGAGGAGATGGAGTTCGTCGCGTCGCGTCTCTCGGCGCAACTGGAAGGCCTGGGTCATCACGTGCTTGGCATCGTCAGGGATCAAGCGGCGGTGCTGACGTCCGCCCAGCGCCTGCAACCGGACCTCCTGCTGCTCGATTTGCACCTCCCACCGATCGGTGGCATTGAAGCAGCCCGGGCCCTTCTCGCCAGACGCGCCATGCCCCTCGTCCTGATCGCGGACTACGGCGTCGAGCATCAAGTTCGGCGCGCTGGAGAGGCAGGCGTCCTCGCTCATCTGGTGTGGCCGTCAGATCTTAGCGCCTTGGAGGCCGCCATCCGCTCCGCGCTGGCCAGATTCGGAGAGTTTCAAGTCCTGCGCGAGCAGGCCGGCGATCTATCGCAGGCCCTGCGTGCCAGAGTTCTGATCGAGCAGGCGAAGGTGCTGTTCATGCAGCGGCTGGACCTTGGGGAGGCAGAAGCCTTTCAGTACCTGCGCCGCCGGAGCCTGGAGGCCGGGAGACCACTGGGCGAGACGGCGGCGCGGTTGCTCGCGGCCGAGCAGCAATGGTTTGGTCAGGCCGATCTTGCGGGCTGTATGCACCTTCTCCTCGATGTGCTCGTGAGGGGTCGGCCCTCCTGGCCCTGGTCACGCACGTCGCGGCGTTTCTCGCGGATTCCCTCATCGACCTGAGCGCGAAATGGAATCGTTGGTCCTTTCATTGGTCGCCGCGTTAGCTGGGGACGAGTATTCGAATGGTGATCATCAGCGGATCACCATTGTGGTCCCCCGCGCCCATGCGGATCTCATTGACGTGCTGGCCAGGGCGTTTGCCCAGCGCGGGGACGTGGACGTGATCGTGGACCGGCGGCGCGGCGAACGCCGCGCGCAGCAGCGGCCGATAGCGGTCGAGCGGCGCCGCGCGAAGCGGCGGAGGTCCAAAGACACGGTGATCGAGGTGGTGTTGCGCGTGGGGCCACGGCCCAACCCGCCGACGTAGTGTGACCCGGCGTCAGGGATTTCCCCCCTGCGGGCACCAGGAATTTCCCCAGGCCAGCGTCAGGTCTTCGCAATCCGAAATTGCCCGGGGCAGGAAATAATCATCACGATTACGACGCGTGCGGAGGGATTACATGCGAAAGGTGTGGCGCGTGCTGGCGGGGACCGTCGCGGTGGTCGCCGGCCTCAACGGATTCGCCGCAGCGCAGATCTCACTGCCCCTGCCGATCTTGCCCCCGCCGGTGACCTCCACCGCCGCGATTGATCCGATCCTGCAGCAGCTTCTTCAAACAGCGCCTGCCGGACAGATCATCGAAGCGGTGCTGACCTTCGACCATGTGCCGTCCGCGGGCGATCTGTTCGCGGTGACCGCGACCGGCGTCGAGGTGTCATTCCGTGTGTTGCCCATGCTCGGGGTGCGGGGGACAAGCACGCAGATCGCCGCCCTCCTCAGTCTCCCCGGTCTCCGGTCCGCCTATCACAACCGCCAGCTCAGCTATTTCCTCAATCAAAGCGTGCCACTCATCGGCGCAGATCGAGTATGGAACGAACTGGGCATCACGGGGAAGGGCGTGACGGTCGCGGTGATCGACACCGGTATCGACGCGACACATCCGGACCTGCCGTACGGCGACAAGGTCATACAAAATGTTAAGATCGTGCCCGATCTGTTTGGGACGGGCGCAATCGTGGTGGAAGGCATCCCCAACACGGACACGACCAGCGGTCACGGCACCCACGTCTCGTCGATCGCGGCAGGCACCGGCGCCGCGCTGGCCGGGAAGTACCGGGGCGTGGCCATCGGCGCCAATTTGGTCGGCGTGGGAGCGGGGGAACTCCTCTTCGTCCTCAGTGCGCTGGAGGGCTTCGACTGGGTGCTCCAGAACCGCGGCCAGTACGGCATCCGCGTGATCTCCAATAGCTGGGGGACCACGGGATCCTTCTCCGCTGACGATCCCATCAACGTCGCCAGTCAGGCGGCTCATGACGCTGGCCTGGTGGTCGTCTTCGCCGCCGGGAATGCCGGGCCGACCACCGATACCCTCAATCCGTACTGCGTCGCGCCGTGGGTGATCTGTGTCGCGGCAGGCGCGAAGGACGGCACGACGCTGGCGGACTTTTCGTCGCGCGGCATTCCCGGAGACGCGCTCTACCATCCGACCATCACCGCGCCGGGCGTGAACATCGCCGCGGCACGCGCGACGACGGGGATCGTGATCAACACCTTCTTCGCCGTCGATCTCGCCCGGTTGGGCACCGATGCGGCCTGGTACGCGGTGGCCAGCGGGACTAGCATGGCCACCCCGCATGTCTCAGGTACCGCGGCGCTGATGCTGGAGGCGAACCCCGGTCTGACCCCCGACCAGGTGAAGGCGCTTCTCGAGTCTAGCGCGACACCCATGTCGGGCTACGCGCTCTATGAGGTCGGCGCCGGATACCTGAATGCCTATGACGCGGTCACGCAGGCCCTCGTGGGGAATTCTCCTTAGGGGTATCGAGGACGACCCCAGAATGCCCCTGGGGATTGACCGGAGCACAGCCCGCAAAAGACCGGCACATTATATCCGCCGTTTGATAGACAGGAATTCTTCGCGCGTTTTGCCTGGATTTACCCGCGATTAGTCCTCTCCCATTCGCCCTAAAAGCTGTAGCGAAGGCTCGATGATTACAGCCACATGATATGAGAGGAGGCTAGTGATGAGTCACATGAGATGTCTGCGGTTGGGCATTGTTGCGCTCATCGTCGGGCTCGCCGTCTTTGTGACGGTCCCGATGCCTGCGAGCGCGCAACTCCCACTACTCGGGGGGGGCAACTCCTCGACCGGCACGGGCGCCACGGCCTTAGCAGTCACGGTGCTCGGGTCGACGACGTCGTTTGCATCGACAGGGAATCTCGCCAACTGGTCTGACGCCCTCGGCACGGCGCTGGATAGCGCGGGCGGGAGCCTGGGCAGCGCAGAAGTACTGGCCGCCACAGCCATTGGCTCCGGCGACGGTGTTGCTTCCGACGCATCCCTCGGTGACCTGGCGCTGTCGGTCCTGGGGACCCAGATTACGGCGACCTCGGCCTATGCCACGGCATTCGCCGACAACACGGGAGCAACGGGCGGCTGGTCCACCATCGACGGCCTGGCGGTCAACGGCGTTTCCATCGTCCCTACTGGAGCGCCGAACCAGACGATCTCCCTCGGCGCCGTCACGCTCGTGCTCAATGAGGTGACGTATTCGGCGAGCGGCATCGTAGTGAACGCGCTGCACATCACCTCGCTGGACGGGACCGTCGATGTGGTTGTCGCGTCGGCGACGGCGGGTCAGTGACACCACGAGAGGAGACAAACATGAGGAGCATCGTCGCAAAACTTGCGGTCTCCCTCCTGATCGGAGGGTTGGTACTCGTGGCCAGTACGCCCGCCAGTGCGTGGGAAGTGGGCCTCGATTTCATCACCGGCGGCGGTTGGTTCATCATCCAAAACCCCTACTACCCGGTGCTGCCGTTTGCCGTGCCCGGCGGGAGGGCGAACTTCGGCTGGCACGGGGGCGTGAAAAACGGCGCCTATTGGGGCAACGGGAACTACATCGACCACGCGTTGGGCGCGCACGTCCACAACACGCTGGTGCGGGATTACATCTGTGTCTCAGGGCCTTGCCCCGCGACGTCGCATCAGCCCCAGGGCACCCGTGAGATCTGCGGGAACGCCACCGTCAACGGCTCCGGTACTTGGTACTATCGCGTCAGGATGAACGACTCGGGAGAGCCGGGTGCCGGCAATGCGGGTGGCAACGACAAGTTCGGGATCATTCTATTCGACCAGAACTACAATGAGGTGTATCTTGCCGAGGGGATACCCATCAACGGCGGGAACATCCAGCTCCACCGGCAGAACCCGTCGAATTCTGCGCCGTCGCCGTCAGGATTCTGCGATTTCCTGATGAGTCATACCACATTCGACTTCACGTTTGACTGATCGTGCCTGACGGTGGAAGGGTGGAACACGCCTGGGGGGAGCCAGACCGATGGCTCTCCCCGGTTCGTTTCCTGGGATGCCGTGTCGCCAGGCATGGTCGGGTACGAATGGACGTGGCGTGGCTGGCCGGCACCGTCGGGAGAGAGATGTCCTGTAGGGTTTTTCCCCTACCGGCATCGAGTCTTTTCCGGTGGACGTTTCGGGCGGCCCATGATGTCCATCAGAGGCGGCGGGGAAATATGTCCTACGTGGGTAGGCGTTTCAGGCGTCGGGATCTCAATCCGGGCGCGCACGATTGGGATACCGATGACTGGACCGGGTGGGGCGGACGGCGCACGAGGCGAAATTCGAACGGCCTGCGCTGCCGCCGGTCGTGACCGCGGACCTCGTCACACTAAGCGGCGCCGTCCACCTCACCCTTTGGGAAGCGTCCGTCCTGCTTGCCCGGAGCTGACTGCGGCCATCCTGAGGTCCGCGGTCAGCCGGTCGCGTAAACACTCCGACTCGCGTCCGCCAATGTGTTTGCCAGATCATATCGCGGCGGGCGGCGGGTTGTGGGGAAAATAGACACGATCATGCCGTATGAGAGGTTTGAGCCACCGGCGCAAACCGAAGGGGGCGAAGCCTTGCCAGCTGTAGGAACCGTTGTGCTTCGGGGCGCCTCGCACCATCCGGCTGGCCCCGTCGTGGGGGCTCGGTGGTACGCGCTGTGGACCCATAGTCACAGCGAACGGCTCGTCTGCGACCAGCTCGCGGCCAGGGGCTTCGAGGCGTTCCTGCCGACTGTGGAGGTGTGGTCGCGACGCGCCGGAACGCGTCACCGCATTCAGGTGCCGATGTTTCCCAGCTATCTCTTCGTTCATCACGACATGGATAAGCACAGCTATATCGAGGTGCAGAAGACACGGGGGCTCGTGCGCGTGCTGGGAGAGCGCTGGGACCGGCTGGCCCCGATTCCAGACGAGGAGATCGACGCGATTCAGGCCGTCTTGGAGGCCCGGGTGCCCGTCTTGCCGCACGCCTACCTGCGCGAAGGACAGCGCGTGCGTATCACCCGCGGACCGCTCACCGATGTGGAAGGCGTGCTGGTGCGGCAAAATCAGAAGACGGGGTTGCTGGTGCTCTCAGTGCAGTTGCTTCGCCAGAGCGTAGCCGTCGAGGTGGACTGCACCTGGGCGGTTCCGGCGTAGTACGTCCCGACCATCGCCCTCAGGCATCTTCCGGATTGGTCCCGAGGGTTTTCCCAATGAGGTCGCACGGTGTTTCCTGCACTGCTCATCTGTCACCCGGCGGGAAAATTGTGTTAGGACGATGTTCACGAAAATTGCTCGGTCCACGGAGGCCATCTTGCGGCCGCTGCATATCCTGATTGCAGAGGAGAAAGATCTCGTCGCCGGGCATCTCACCGCGCAGCTCGAGGGTCTCGGCCATCGCATCCTCGCCGTGACGAGAGATGCGAATGCCGTCGTAGAGGCCGCGGGGCGCCTGCACCCAGATCTCATACTCCTCGATCAGCATGTCCCTCCGCTCGACGGGATCGAGGCGGCGAAAGCGATTCTCGTCAGACACGTCATCCCGCTCGTCTTGCTGATTGATTATCCCGCTGCAGATCTCGTCGGGCGGGCGCAAGAGGCCGGGATCCTCTCCTATCTGTTGTGGCCGGCAGATGCCAAAGCCCTGGAGTCCGCGATCAGCGTGGCCCTGACGCGCTACCGAGAGCTTCAGGTTTTGTGCGCGGAGTCCGGGGACCTGCGGCAGGCGCTGCAGGCCAGACCAGTGGTCGAGCGGGCAAAGAAGCTCTTGATGCGCCGCCTGGACCTGGGGGAGGCGGACGCCTTCGGGTATCTGCGCCGGCAGAGTTGGGGCACGATGACCTCCCTCGACGAGGTGGCGCGGAGCCTGCTCGAAGCGGAGCAATTGTTATTCGGAAAACCGGATGTGCTAGGGTGGATTGACAGGATCCTCACCGCCCTCACGCGAGCGGAGGGGGTTCCCCCGAGGCTCGCGTGAGAATTGCGCCGCCTGGCGTCAGGGGCCTTCCCAAGGGTGCGATGGAACCACTGGTCTTACTTTTCGTCAGCGCGCTCGCTGGCGGGGAGAATTCTCCTGGCGGGCCCGGAAGGGTGCGCATCATTGTCCCTTGGTCTCGCCCCTATCTCGCGGAGCTCCTGGCCAAGGCGATCCAAGGCCGGGAGGATGTGGAAGTCATCGTGGACCGGCGGCGGCGTGACCGGCGGACTCAAGAGCAATCCGTAGGCACTGAGCGGCGCCGGGCGCAGCGCCGGCGTCCAAAAGAAGAAGTCGTTGAAGTGGTGCTCGGGGCGGTCGACCGATCCAGCGGGCCACCCGAGAGTGTTCCCTAGCTCCATCCTGATCCGCAATCCAGATCGTTTTCTCTACCAGGCTCGCAAGTAAACCTTGAAAGGAAGGTGCGGACATGAAGACGAGAAGTGGCCGTCTGCTGGCACGACGAGGACTGGCGCTGTGTAGTGTCGTGATGACCGCTTTGTTCTTGATGCTCCCCGGCTCCGGCGCGACGGCGGTGGCGCAGCAGTTGACCTTCGCGCCCGGCGATGTGTTTGTCTCGACAGAACAGCAGGGAACGGTGCAGTGGCGGAGTCCCGATGGGACCCTCATCGGTGTGCTCGTCCCTACGGTGGGGGGCTCCTCTGAAGGGATGCGGTTCGATGCGGCCGGCACCCTCTACGTCAGCCATTGGTGTGGAGATCCGACCTACGCGACCGGGACCCTCGCGTGCGCGACCGGGAACACGGTTGAGACGTTCAACCGCAGCGGGGTGTCGCAGGGGACGTTCGGCAGCGGGTACAATTGCAACCCGACTTCGCTGGCCTTCGACGCCACCGGCAATGCGTACGTCGGTCAGGCCGCGTGCAGCGGTGCCGTCCTGAAGTTTCCGGTGGGAAGCCAGCTGCCGATCGCGTATTTCGTCGCGGCGGAGCGGAGTGGCTCATTCAAAGTTGAGCTCGCCGCCGACGGCTGCACCCTGTTCTATACGTCGTGGGGTCCTAACGTGAAGCGATTCGATGTGTGTGCCAACGCGCAACTCGCTGACTTCAACGTGACGCCGATGCCTGGCAGCGAGGCGACGGCGCTCCGGCTGTTGCCCGATGGCGGCGTCCTCGTGGCCAGCGGCGCCGTGATCGCACGCCTCGACGCGTCCGGTGCCCTGGTCCAAACGTACAGTCTGGGAGCGGACGAGTACCAATACTGGTTCGGGGTTGATCTGGTTGGCGACGGCACGTTCTGGGCCATCAACAGTTACTCATCGACCGTGGCCACCAGCTTGAGCAATTATCTGTCCGGCCTTCTCCAAAAGCCCAACGTCTACAGGTTCGACTTGGCGACGGGGGCGGTGGTGACGAAATTCTACACCGGGACCGCAGTGAAGGATGTTATCGTGAGCCGATAGAGAAGCGGCCGTTTGCAGGCGGCTCAGGCCGCACACCGGGTGAATCCCCCGATTTCATGAAAGAAACACCCCTGGGCGGGGGAAAATCTGCACGGGGGTGTCGATCGCCGCTGACCCTGCTGAGTCTCGCCGATCGCCTTCACAGGTAACGCGATGCCTATCGTGCTCCCCCAGGACGGTAACGTGGCCACAGTGGCATGCGACGCGCTGGTGCTTGATGCGCGACTGAGGCAGTCGCTGGTGACCGTGCGCTCGCTCGGTCGACGGGGACTCTCCGTCGCTGCGCTTGATGGCATCAACGTACCGGCGTTTTCATCGCGCTGGTGTCGGCAGGGATTCATCTGCCCCGCGGAGCACGCGACAGACGGCTACCTGGAGGACGTGGAGCGGGCGCTCGCCTCTTCGGCGGCGCGTGTGATTATCCCCCTGGCTGATGGGACGATCGCCTCGCTGCGTCGGCATCGCCCGCGGCTGGAATCGCGCGTCCGCCTGGCCTTGGCCCAAGAGCCCGCCCTGTCCATTGCGGTCAATAAGGAACGTACATTGGAGGTGGCCAAACGCCTGGGAGTGGGCGTCCCGCGGGGACTCGTGGTCCGCGCCGTGGGAGAGCTTCCGGCAGCGCTGAAAGAGGTTGGATTGCCGGCCGTCGTCAAACCGAACGAGTCGTGGTTGTGGGGTGAGCAACGGGGCGTGCGAGTCGTGTCCCAGCTTGTGACCACGGCTGCTGAGGCCACCCGCGCGGTCGCCGAGCTCACCCGCTTCGGAGGTGTCACCCTCTTCCAGGAATTTCTCCCTGGACGACGGGAGGCCGTAAGTCTTCTGTATGTCGGCGGCAAGATGCACGCCCGCTTCGCGCAGTGGGCGAAGCGCATGAGCCCCCCATGGGGAGGAGAATCGATCGTCCGCCAGAGCATTCCCGTTCCTCCCGACATCGGCGATCACGCGGAGCGGTTGGTGCGCGAAATCGAGCTCGAGGGTTATGCCGAAGTTGAATTCCGGCGCGACCAGGCCGGCGCACCGCATCTGATGGAGATCAACCCTCGGCTCTCCGCCTCGGTGGAGATGGCGGTCCGTTCCGGGGTCGATTTTCCCTATCTGCTGTACCAGTGGGCGAGCGGCGGGCCGGTCGATACCGTCGATAGCTATCGGGTCGGCAACTGGATGCGGTATCTCGCCGGCGACCTGTGGACGACGATCGCTGCGCTGCGGCAGCGTGGCCGGCCAGGCGTGGCGCCGCCGGCACGGGCTCTGCTGGACTTCGGTCTCTCATTTTTCACGCCGATGGGTTACGACTGTGCCGACTGGAGCGATCTTCTGCCGTCCCTGAAAGCGGCAGGCGATTTCACCCGGCATTCTATGACGTCGTTTAAGGGAAAACTGGCCCCGATCAAAAAGAATCCCGCGTGAGTATCTCGCTCGCGACAACACGTTCGCAGTCCGTATCGGTCGCGGGGTATGACGCCGTCGTTGTTGGCGCAGGCCCGTACGGATTATCGACGGCCGCCCATCTGCTGGGGCGAGGTCTGAGTGTTGGGGTCTTCGGCAAACCGTTGGAGTTCTGGCGCAGCCATATGCCTAAGGGGATGCTCCTGCGTTCGCACTGGTGGGCCACGAACCTCTCCGATCCGGAGCGGCAATATGGGTTCGGACGCTTCTTGAGCGGTTCCACGTACGAGAAGGGATATCCGATGCCGGTGGAGGCGTTCATTGACTATGCGCAATGGTTCAAGGACCGGGCCGTGCCGCATGTCGACGAAACGTACGTGGCTTCCATCGAGCGTCAGCGTGACCACTTTCGGCTGACACTCGAGGATGGGCGCACGATGCAGAGCGCGGCTGTCGTCATGGCTACCGGCCTCCGCCACTACGCCCATCGCCCGGAATTCTCACACCAGTTGCCCGC
>Ga0209157_1001603_pt1 | contig 18690 bp, 16 predicted proteins | sample GraSoiAngelo_135_FD_185892 | JGI IMG/M metagenome (GOLD analysis project Ga0209157, IMG submission 185892) | Grasslands soil microbial communities from the Angelo Coastal Reserve, California, USA - 14_0929_05_40cm (SPAdes) (version 2) | ecosystem: Environmental > Terrestrial > Soil > Grasslands ...
GGTATCGCGCAGGAGAAGAAAGGCGCGCGATCGGCGCGGCATGCGCTGGCCAACTGTGGTGTCGCCGTGTACCTGGCGTTCCTCGCGGCCACCGCCACAACACCGGAAGTCTTTTCCCTGGCGTTTGTGTGCGCCTACGCCACCGCCGCCTTCGACACCGTGAGCAGCGAGATCGGTCGGGCGTACGGTGGCCGGCCCGTCCTGATCACGACCTTCCGGCCGGTACCGGCGGGCACCAACGGCGCGGTCTCCTGGCTCGGAACGTTCGCAGGGATGGCGGCTGCGGCTGTCGTATGCGCCGTGGCGATCGCCGACGGGTACCTGGAGCCTCGCTGGTTGGTCGTCGTGCTCGTCGCGGCGTTCGTCGGTTCGACCGCCGATTCCGTGCTGGGCGCGACGCTCGAGACCCGGGGCCTCATCGACAACGAGGCAGTGAACTTCTCCAACACCCTCGTCGGCGCGCTCTCGGGAATCGGTCTCGCCGCCTTAATCTAGAACCCTCCCCGGCGCTCACCAGGCCCACCGCTCGGCCATGTCGACCAGGCCGTTGATGGCGGGATGGCGGGAGGACAGCCCGACGACGTACTGCCTGCCGGGAACATCCAGGACGAGCCTCTCTCCGGATCCCTGTCCGGACCAGTCATCGGGGCGTGCCGAGGCGATGGCGGCGCGCAAGGCGTCGATTTCGGCGGCGGCCAGCCTGCGCCTGAGCGTTCGGCCGCGCGCGCTCCGCGTCCAGATCTCTCCGCCGCTCTCGACGATGATCTGCGAGCCGTCCCTGTGCGCCGCCATCGGCGTCGTGAACGAGGGCAGGGGAGCGCGCTTCGAAGGCTTCATGGCCTGCCCGCGGACCAGGTCGCCGTTCGCCTTGGGAACCGTACCGATGGATACCAGCCTGCGCATGGATTCCATCATCGGCGCGGCAGGCGCCCCGGACCGGACACCGAGCGCCGTCTGGGACGCGGCGCTGCCGAAGACCCCTTCGTAAGTCACGCCCTCGGGCATCTCGACCGGGACGCGCATGGGCGTGGACTGGCCCGTGGCGTTCGAGACCTCGGTGTCCACGGCCACGAACGATGTGCAGGCCGTCATCAGACGGTAGCGCGGCCCCAGCTCGGCCTGGAACGCTCCTTCACGCCGGTAGGACAGGGATGGGGCGGGCGGAGTTCCGCGAGGAGCATTTTTGGGTCACCCGGGCCGCGGGCGCGCGCGACCTGGGAACTTGGGCGTGCCGGAGGATGTCTCATGTCGGGAAAGGCGAATCGATGAGCACAATCGTGCGGCCGCGTGGCATGCTGTCGCGGATGACCTGGGGCACGAGGGCCAAGCCCGGTGAGACGGGGGATCAACGGGCTCCCGCGCCGGGAAGCGAAACGGAAGAAATGCCTCTGGTGGAGCGGGCGCGGCGGGGGGACCGCGAAGCGTTCGATCTCCTCGTCGAGCGCCACCTGCAACACGTCTGGGCGGTCGTCTGGCGGATCCTGCGCCACCATGAGGACACCGAGGACGTCGTGCAGGAGGTCTTCCTGGCGGCGTTTCAGGCCCTGCCGCGCTACAGAGGCGAGTCACGACTCTCGACATGGCTCCATCGGATCGCCGTGACGCGGGCCCTCAACCACCTCGATCGAAAAGAGGAAAAAATGCGACGCGCGCTCAGGAGTGTCGAGGACGTGACCGACCGCCTGGAAACAAGCGCAGACGGTCCTTCGGCGTGGGTCCTGCGCGAAACTCCTTCCCCCCTCCAGGCCCTGGAAGCGGACGAGCTCGTTCGTCGGCTGGCCTCCTGCCTGTCGCGACTTCCGGCCGCCTGGAGGCTCGTCCTGACATTGCGTGACGTGGACGCCCGCTCCTACGAAGAGATCGCCGGGCTCGCCGGCCTGGCCCTGGGGACGGTACGCTCTCGACTGTCGCGGGCACGCCTGGCGCTGCGGCAGTGCGTCGCCGGAGATGCCCCATGAGCTTCCGGCAGGACGTCCATCCGCACGAGCTGCTCTCCCCCTACCTGGACGGTGAGCTGGAGGAGAAGGCGCGGGCTGCGATCGAAGCGCACCTTGCGGGATGCTCCTCCTGCCGGGTTCTTGTGGAGGATTTCCGATCCATGGCCGCGTCCGAGGCGGCGGAGGCGCCGCCTCCCATACCCGCCGATCTCCGTGGCCGGATTCGCCTGGCCCTCGATCCGAAGCGAGCCTCGGGCGGCGCGGTCCTCGGGGGGTGGATTTGGTCCTACCGCCTCGGACTCGCCGCGGCGGCCGGCGTCGTGATGGTGATTGGGCTGTGGGCTCTGCGGCAGGAGCCGTCCCCGCCGGTCGGCACCGCGGTGCCCGCGCCGGTCGTTCCAGACACCGCGGGAGACCTTGAACGTCCCGGCGCCGGAGCCGGAGTCGCGCCGCCGCCCGTGGCCCCGGCGAGGCCGGAGGAGAAGGAGACAATGAAACGATTCAAATCGCTCGGCTACACCGGTGCTGAGTCACCGAAGAAGAGCGAGCCTGTTTCGCCTCCCCCTTCGGCGCATCAGAGACTCTCGGACGGAGCGCTTCCCACGCGGGAGGCGCCGGCGCCCCCGGCCGCCTCTCAGGGGCGGGAGGGGAAGACGACTCCGCCGGCTCAGACCATCCCGAAATCCGGGTCCGGTGGATCGCACGAGGAGGCCCCGATGGGTGAGCCCGAAATTGCGCGCATGCAGGCCGCAAGGACGGCCGCCGGCGCACCGCCCTCCGAGTACGGGGCGCCCTCGGGCCGAAGTCTCGTGGTCGAATTCCCGGCCTACCGGGTCTTGGTCTTCGAGGACGGCACGATCGCCCTGTCGGCAAAGGGGTACTCCTGCGCTGCGCGGCGGGACGGATCGTCCGTCGACCCCGACCTCGCGGCGCTCTTCACCCTGGCTTCCTCCTCCGGCGAGGGAGGGTCGGGGAACAAAGGCCCTGCACCGGCCGGCGGGCCGGTCGTCCGGCTGGTCGAGCCGCCGGCCGGCGCCGAGAGGGCATCGGGCGCGATCGCGGGGGTGGTGGTGCAGGCCGCGAAGTCGATCGAGATTGAGAGGCGCCTGAGGGTCCTGCTGCAGGACAGATACCTGGCGCTCATCGAGGTGCGCTGCGGGCCGGCGCCCCGGGCGGTCCGCAGTCCCTAGGAGCCCGCCCGCCGAGGTCGGCGGGTTCGTTGAGGTCGCGATTTGTGCGGCCGCGGGCCGGCGAGTATCCTACGCTTCGCGCATGGGTGGGATCGCGGTCAGCACGGTCAGAAGCTTCGCCTCGCGGGCACGGCTCTACTTCGCCTTCACCCGTCCGTTCACCCTCCTGCCGCCAACGTTCGGCGTCGTCTCAGGTGCGCTCACCGCGTTCGGGTCGGCGCACAACCCCGATCCGGCCCGGCGCTTCTCGGCCTCTGTGCTGATGATGATCGCCCTCGGATCGATGACGGCCGCCCTCCTGAATGCGGCGAGCAACGTGATCAATCAGTACCACGACCTCGAGATCGATCGCCGCAACAAGCCCCAGAGGCCGCTGGCGTCCGGCGCAATCTCCACGGTGGCGGGAGTGCGGTTCGCGGCCCTGCTCTACGTGCTGGCGCTCGTGCCGACGTGGCTGGTCGTCGTTTACCCGAGCACGACATTATGGGAGAAGGCGACGGCGCCCCCCGGTGATCACCAGTGTTTTTTCATCTATCTCGCCGGATTGATCTTCACCCTGGTCTATTCCGATCCCGCCTGGGGGCGGAGCAAGCGCTACGGCATCTGGGCGAATCTCACGATCGCCGTCCCGCGCGGCTGCCTCCTGAAGGTGGCGGGCTGGTCCACGGTCGGGAGCGTCCTGCTCCTGGAACCCTGGTACATCGGGTCGATCTTCCTGCTGTTCCTTCTAGGGGCGACCTCCAGCAAGGACTTCTCCGACATGGAGGGAGACATGGCCCACGGCTGTCTGACGCTGCCGATCCGACTGGGCGTCGAGAGGGCGGCGCGCTTTATCGCGCCGTTCTTCTGTCTGCCGTGGCTCCTCATTCCGCTCGGCGCGTGGCTCCCCGATCCGTTCGGGGCGGGCCCGGTCCTGACGGGGGACCGCACGTTGCTCACTCTGCTCGGTCTGGCGCTGTTCGGCTGGGGAGCCTGGACCGCGCGACTCATCCTGCGCGACCCGGCGGCACTGGCCCGGTCGGAGAACCATCCATCATGGACGCACATGTATCTGATGATGATGTTCGCCCAGATCGGCTTCGCGATCGCCTACCTTGATTGAGCGATCCCTCTCTTGGTTGTTGGCGGCAGGTTCCCTGGCCGTCGCGCTCCTGGTCGCGGCCGGTACGGCGGGAGGCTCAACACCGGCGCACCGTGGAGGGGCCGACACGGTCGTCGTCATTTCGATCGACGGCGTGCGCTGGGACTACCCGGCCAGGGCCGGAGCTCCGGCCCTCGCGCGCATGTCGTCGGAGGGCGCCTCCTGCGGCGCCCTCGTGCCGCCGTTCCCGTCCTCGACGTTTCCGGCGCACGCCAGCCTGGCCACCGGCGTCTATCCGGATCGGCACGGCATCGTCAACAACGAGTTCATCGATCGGCAGCGCGGCCTGTACCGCAGGGAGGACGAGGCCTCGTGGCTTCTGGCTGAACCGATCTGGGTGACGGCTGAGCGCCAGGGAGTGCGAACCGCGGTGTATCACTGGGTCTTCTCGTACACGCCGTGGCACGGCCTCGCGGCCACGATCCGGATGCCATTCTCCAGGGAGACGACGGATCGGGAGAAGGTCGATCGGATCGTCGAATGGCTGTCTCTGCGGGATGCTCAGCGACCGCGCCTCATCCTGTCGTATCTACACGGGCCCGACTCCGCTGGACACCTCGAGGGGCCGGAGGCGCCGGCGGTCATGGAGCGGGTCCGCCAGACCGACCAACTGGTGGAACGCCTGTTACGGGCCCTCGAGGGCGTGCCCAGGTCGGCCCTGGTGGTCGTATCCGATCACGGCATGGCCCCGGTGTCGCGGGTCCTGCGGACCGCGGAATTTCTACGCGATGGCGCGGCGCGGCGGGCGCGCGCCGTCTCCTCGGGAGCCGTCTCCAACATTTACTGTCCCGACGCCCCCTCATGTGACGGCGCCGAGTCAGCACTCCGGAGAACGACGGGGGTGAGCGTCTTCCGGCAAGAAGCCCTCCCGGATGATTTGAGATACCGGCAGCCCTCACGCACCGGAGATCTCGTGGCCATCGCTCCCGCGGGAGCCTACTTCGCCGACGGTCCGAACGGTATAAGGCCGGCCCGGGGCATGCACGGTTATCGCCCGGAGGAAAAATCGATGCAGGGAATCTTCCGTGCCTGGGGGGCGGGCGTGAGGAGGGGATCGCGGAGCGACAGCATCCGGGCCGTGGACGTCGCGCCTTTCGTCTGCCGGCTTCTCGGCATCGAGTGTCCGCCGGGAATCGACGGCCGCGCGCCGGAGGAACTCCTCGCAGGCGCGGACAGCGGGCCTGCTTCGGAGCGGGGCCCTACTCCTTCCGGGTCTCCGGTCCGGAGGCCGCCGCCGCGCGCGGATCGGCCCGTTCAGGGACCCCGGACTCCTGACTATCCTCCGGGCGGTCCGTAGAGGCCTGGGGCCGGTAGCGCGCCACTCTGACCCTGGCCGGGCGCAGGAGTGTTGATCCCAGCATGTAGCCCCTGCCGTTCTCCGCCAGAATCAGATTGTCGCGCTCAGGCTCGCCGGTTTCTTCGATCGAAACCGCCTCCGCGACCGCCGGGTCGAACCGCTGTCCCACCAGATCCAGCGCCTGCGCACCTTCGGACGCCAGGATCCGAAGAAGGTGATCGCGGATCAGGTTCACGCCGGACAGGAGCGGGGCGGTTTCGGAGGTATTTGCACCGGCGGCGATCGCGCGGTCAAGGTCGTCCAGGACGCCCAGGACCTTGCGCATCATTCCAACGCGGGCGATTTCGACGCGACGCTCGAGGTCGCGCGTCAGGCGCTCCCGGAAGGCGTCGCGCTCCTCATCGATCTTGCGGTACGCGGCGGAAATCTCCCGGGCGCGCCGCTCCGCTTCCTCCGCGCGCGCCTTGAACTCTTCGACGACTGTCGGGTAGCGTGGCTCGGTCGCCGCCGCGGCGTCATCATGCAGCGCAGGACGCCGATCGACCACCGAAAAGGCCGGCTCCTGACCGTTTCCCTTCTTCGCGCCTGCTTTGCTCTTTTCGTTCATGTTGCCTCGAACCGGCCGCCGCGCAGCCGGACATCAGCGCCCCGTGAGGCGCCGGATGCGCTCACGGATCGGCGGGTGCGTGCTGAACAGGCTCGCGAGTGCCTCGCCCGTGAACGGCTTGACGATGAACAGGTGGCTCGAGGCCGGCCCCGCGGTCTGCATCGGGATCCGGCGGCTCGCGTCCTCCAGCTTCTGCAGGGCGTTGGCGAGGCCGTAGGGGTTATGCGTGAGGTCAGCGCCGCTCGCATCCGCCTGGTACTCGCGCGCGCGCGACACGGACAGCTGGATCAGGGTCGCCGCGATGGGTGCCAGGATGATTCCCGCCAACAGGGCGATCGGGTTCGTCCCACCGCGGTCGTCGCGGTTCCCGCCGCCGAAAATCGCGGCGAACCGGGCCATGTTGGCGAGCACCATGACGGCCGCCGCCAGGGTCGCTGCGATCGAACTGATCAGAATATCGCGGTTCTTGACGTGGGACAGCTCGTGCGCCAGGACCCCCTCGAGCTCTTCGGCGTTCAGGATTCGCAGAATGCCGTGCGTGACCGCGACCGCAGCGTGCTGCGGATCGCGCCCGGTGGCGAAGGCGTTCGGGGCCTCCTCGGGCAGCACGTACACCCGAGGCATGGGGATCCCGGCTCGGGCCGTGAGGCGCTCCAGGATCTCGTAGAGCTGGGGCGCCTGCTCGCGGGCGATCGGCTGCGCGCGGTGCATTGCCAGAACGATGCGGTCGGAGAACCAGTAGGCGAAGAAATTCATGACCGCCGCCACTCCCAGGGCCACATACATCCCGTTCGGGCCCCCGAACAGGCCGCCCATGGCCACGATGAGGGCCGAAAGGAGTCCGAGAAAAAAAGCCGTCTTCAATGCGTTCATTTTGGTTTTGTCTCCTTAGTCGTTCACGCGCCGTCCGCCCGCGCTGCGGGGATGGATTCTACTCCGCCGCGGCTCCGGGGCCCATGCGCGCCGGGGCCGCTTCCCCCGGGTCGGGCCACGGGTGGGCGGCGCGTCATTTCACTTCGATGCGGATCGCCTTGGCCCTCGATTCCTGCTTTTTGGGCAGGACGACTTCCAGGACGCCGTTCTTCTGCGAGGCGCGTATCCCCGACTGATCGACGTTCGATGGCAGGCTGAACGACCGCACGAAGGTACCGTGGGGACGCTCTGCGCGGTGCAGGTCCTCCGGCCGCACATCTCCGGGACGCTTCCGTTGCCCCCTGAGGATGAGGGTACTGTCCTCCAGCCTAAGCTCGATGTCGTCCTGCTCGACCCCGGGGAGATCGGCGCGTAGGACGATCGTCTCCGCGCTCTCGAAGATGTCGACGGCCGGCGCCCATTGACCGGCCTGCAGATCTTCCTCCTGTCCCGAGCGCCGGGCCATACCTTCCTGGAAGAGTCGGTTGACGCGATCCTGCAGCGTCCACAGATCCCGCAACGGATCCCACTTGGCGACAGGCATGCACACTTCCTTACGTGTCGGTGCGCCGCGCGGCTATCGGACAAGGGAAGCGCTCAACGCGTCCGCCGCCCGGCCGGGTCGAGCGATCGTTCTTTATTAATGCGCGAGCTAGTATAAACATTGAGTGTATTATTGTCAAGTACACAGTATCTCTATACAAGTTATTTCGTTACAGCGGCTTATTGGATTGACTTCGGTCGGATGGACTCTCTGATGCAACGCAACGTGGTGGACTGGAGCGCCGGCGGTCAATCGGCGTTTGGTTCAGGCTGGCTGACTCGGACAGGAGATTGTGTCCCCTGTTCCTGGGTTCCTTCGTTCAGGAACTCCCTGAACAAGTCCAGGCACAGGCGAGTGTGCGTCAGGAAAAGGTGATGGCCAGTCCCGCGCACCGTTCGGAGGCGCATGTGCGCGTAAAGCTCCGGGATGGGGCGCACGTGGTCGAGCGGCGCCACGGAGTCCTGCTCCCCATGGATGAGGAGTGTCGGAACGGGAGGAACTGACGGCAGAATCCGGTCGACCTGGTAATTCAGGAGGCAGTGCTCCAGGGTCGAGGTCAGCGACTTGAAGGTGAATTTGTGGCTATCAACCAGGACCGTCCAGGGAAAACGCAACAGATAGCGCAGGGTGATCTCCAGGCCGCTGCGCTTCAGCTGGGACATCGTCTCTCCGAGCGAATGCTCATTGAGGAGCCGGCGGTAGTGTGGCGAGCCTCGCCAGAACAGCGCGTGCGCGGTCGCCGGGTCGCTGAAGCGCGGCAGGCTCAGGAGGATCATCCGCCGCACGTGCGACCCGTAACGGGCGGCGTACTCCAGGGCGATGAGGCCGCCGAGAGAGTGGCCGACGATCGTCAGAGGACGGGCGACAAGATCAAACTCCTCCACGAAACCCCTCACGCTGTCGCGAAACACTTCGATGGTGTACTCCAGGTGAGGTTTTGGGGACAGGCCGAACCCGAGCAGATCGGGAATGATGATGCGATGATCGGATTCGAGCGGGCGGACCTTCTTCTGCCAGTAACGCCTGGAGCCCGTGATGCCGTGGAGGAATAGCAGGATAGGTCCCCGGGGATTGCCGGTCTCGACGTAATGGAGGGCGTTCGGCGGTCTCATGGCACGCAACTCGCGTCGGCGCGTAGGACCGCGCGGGCGGAGGATCATAGCACGGCGCTGCCAAGCGGCCCGCCTTGATCTCCGAAAGGCGCGTGTCCTATGATCAACCGCGCTTCGAGCGAACCGTTCCGCGCAGGACCTCCTGATTCATTCCTCCGGTGACGGCGGTCCGACGCTCAGCGTCCAGGGCACGAGGTGCCGCAGGACGCCATCGGGAGGGAGGATCCGTGCTGGAACCCCTGCAGATGACCGATCCGGAAGTGGCTGCGGCGCTGGCCGCCGAGGTCGCACGGCAGGCAGACACCCTCGTCCTCATCGCCTCGGAGAACTTCGCCTCGCGCGCGGTGCTGGAGGCGATGGGATCCGTCTTCACCAACAAGTATGCCGAGGGATATCCCGGCCGGAGGTACTACGGCGGCTGCGAGAATTCCGACACTGTCGAGCGGCTGGCCATCGACCGGGCCAAGGCAATCTTCGGGGCGGAGCACGCCAATGTCCAGCCGCACTCAGGATCGCAGGCGAACATGGCCGTCTACATCGCGGCGCTCAAGCCGGGGGACACCATCCTGGGAATGGACCTCTCGCACGGGGGCCATCTGACACATGGCCATCCGCTGAATTTCTCGGGGCGCTATTTCAAGATTGTCCGGTATGGCGTCACCCGCGACTCAGAGCTGCTCGACTACGATCAGCTGGAGCGCCTGGCGCGCGAGCATCGGCCGCGCATGATCGTCGCAGGGGCGAGCGCCTACTCGCGCACCATCGACTACGCCCGCATCCGCCGTATCGCCGACGAGGTGGGCGCCCTGCTGATGGCCGATATCGCCCATGTGGCGGGGCTGATCGCGGGCGGGGTGCATCCGAATCCCGTGACGTATGCCGATTTCGTCACGACCACGACCCACAAAACGCTGCGCGGCCCGCGCGGTGCGATCATCCTCTGTCGCGAGCGCTTTGCCAAAGAGGTGGACAGCGCCGTCTTTCCTGGGACACAGGGCGGACCTCTGGTCCACATGATCGCCGCCAAGGCCGTGGCTTTCAAGGAGGCGATGACGGAGGACTTCCGGCGGGACCAGAAGCGCACCGTGGACAACGCGGCGCGCCTGGCGGCGCGCCTGAACGAGGGCGGGTTGCGCATTGTCTCGGGCGGCACCGATACGCACCTGTTTCTCGTCGACCTTCGCCCCAAGAAGCTGACCGGCCGGGCGGCGGAGCAGAGACTCGAGAGAGTCGGCATCGCCCTGAACAAAAACACCATCCCATTCGATCCGGAGAAACCGATGATCGCGAGCGGCGTGCGCGTCGGCACGCCCGCCGTCACCACGCGGGGTATGGGTGCGGACCAGATGGATGAGATCGCCCGTCTGATCCTGGACGCCCTGGAGCAGGAACCTGACACGCGCCGCATCGCGGCCCTGCGAGAGCGCGTGGCGGCCCTCTGCCGCGCCTTTCCGATTTACACCTGGCTGCCGCGCCCCCCGGTGTCGCTGGACGCGCCGCCGTGCCGCCCGTCCTGACGCTCCGCCTCCGGGTTCCCGTGCGCCTCCCGATGCTTCTGGATCTGGTCGGGGTCCGATGGGCGATCATCCGCCGGGGCAGGGTGGCGGGACGGAAGAGCGCGGCCCGGCAGGCCGACCCCCGGGAAACCGGACCCATGTCGAAGAGAAAGGCACCAGATGTCGGAGCGTCCTGACCCGGCAAACACCGTCTACCTTGTCGACGGAAGCAACAACCTGTACCGCGCCTTCTACGCGATTCGCGGCCTGAGCACGAGCAAGGGTCTGCCCACCAATGCCGTCTACGGGTTCACCTCGATGCTCAGGAAGCTCCTGCGGGAGCACGCGCCGCGTTATCTGGGAGTTGCCTTCGACCTCGCGGAGCCCACGTTCCGCCACAAGGTGTTTGCGGAGTACAAGGCGAACCGCCCCGAAACACCGCCCGACCTCGTCGTCCAGGTACCCTACGTCAAAAAAGTGTGCGACGTTCTCGGAGTCCCCGCGCTGGAGCTTCCCGGATTCGAGGCCGATGACATCATCGCGACCCTGGCCGAGCGGGCCCGGAAGGCCGGCTTCCATGTCGTCGTCGTGGCCACCGACAAGGACCTGCTGCAGCTCGTGGGAGACGGCGTCCTGATCTATCACCCGGTGAGGGACGAATTCCTCGACTCCGATGGCGTGGAGCGGGTGTTCGGCGTGAAGCCCGCCCAGGTGCGCGACGTTCTGGCGCTGAGCGGCGACGCCTCCGACAACATTCCGGGCGTCCCCGGGATTGGCGAGAAGGGAGCGAAGGATCTGATCCGCGAGTACGGAGATGTCGAATCGGTCATTCGCGCGGCAGGCAGCATCAGGAACAAGAGGGCCCGCGAGGGCCTGCTGGCGCACGCCGAGACGGCCCGTTTGAGCCGCGAACTGGCCACGCTGCGCTACGACGTGCCGGTGCCGTTCGATCCCGAGCGCTTCCGCGTCGGCGATGCCGATCAGGAGGCGGCGCGCCGGCTGTTCGAGGAGCTCGAGTTCGGCGCGCTCGTGCGCGAGTACGTGGCTCCCATCGCACCGGCACAGGTGAGGCACACGGTCGTCCGGGACGCCGCGACCCTGGAAGGTGTCGTCGAGCGTCTGCGCAAATGCGGGCGGTTCGCCTTCAATTTCGAGCGTGACCACGCCGAGCCGATGCGGGCGGGGCTGGTCGGAGTCGCATTGGCCGGTGAGGACGACGAAGGCTTTTATGTGCCCATCGCGCACCGCTCCCTCGGCGCGCAGCCCCAGATCGATCGCGCGACAGTCCTGCGCCTCCTGCAACCCCTGTTCGAGGGCGAAGAGTTGCGGCGCTCTGGCCACAACGTCAAGAGCGACCTGGTCCTCCTGCGGCGTCTCGGATGGGATCCCCCATCGGTTGAATTCGACACCATGCTCGCAAGCTATCTCCTGAACGCCTCGCGTCGCAGCCACGCGCTCGAGGCAGTCGCGCAGGACGTCGCGGGGCTCGCGATTCCGGGCTACGAGTCGGTCCTCGGGTCGGGCGCGAGGAGCGTCCCCCTGGCCGATCTCGATGTGGAGCGAGCCGCGGCCCTGGCGTGCGCCCGCGTTGCGGGCGTCCTGGCCATTCGCCATCGCCTGGAGGAGGGCCTTACATCTGACAATTTGATGCCACTGTTCCGCGACCTGGAGTTACCGCTGGCCTACGTCCTCGCCGAAATGGAGTCCGCCGGCGTGCGCCTCGACACGGAGTTTCTTGCCAGACTGTCGCGCGATTGGGAGGCCCAGCTCGCCCGGCTGACCACCGAGATCCATGGCCTGGCCGGGAAGGAATTCAACATCAACTCTCCGCGCCAGCTGGGAGAGATATTGTTCGATGTGCTGAAGCTCACGCCGGGCCGGAAGACCCAGAAGACCCGCTCGTACTCCACGGGCGTGGAGACCCTCGAGGAGCTGGCGGACGAGCACGACCTGCCCCGGAAGATCCTCGAGTACAGGACCCTGCAGAAGCTCAAGTCCACCTACGTGGACAGTCTGCCCGGCCTCATCAACCCGGCGACCGGCCGCGTGCACACGTCATTCAACCAGGCGGTGGCGGCGACCGGCCGACTCAGCAGCAGCGATCCCAATCTCCAGAACATTCCGATCCGAACCGAGCAGGGGCGGCTGATTCGCAGGGCCTTCGTCACGGACCCCGGCTTCGTCCTGCTGTCGGCCGACTACTCGCAGATTGAGCTGCGCGTTCTAGCCCACCTGTGCGGAGACGCCGCCCTGGTGGACGCCTTCCGGCGCGGAGAGGACATCCATCGTCGCACCGCCGCGGAGGTGTTCGGCGTCATGCCCGATCTGGTGAGCGACGAAATGCGTCGGCGCGCCAAGGTGGTGAACTTCGGGATCATCTATGGCATGGGGTCCCAGCGCCTGGCGCGCGAGCAGGGGATTCCCGTGAAGGAGGCGGAAGGCTTCATCCAGGCATACTTCTCCCGGCTCCCGAAGGTGAAGGAGTACATCGATACGACCATCGCCGTCGTGGAGTCGGAGGGGCGGGTGCAGACACTGCTCAACCGCATCCGTTACTTTCCGGAGGTCAAGGGGACCGATCGCAACGCGCGCCAGCAGGCGCTCCGGGCCGCCGTGAACACCACCATCCAGGGTTCGGCCGCCGACCTCATCAAGCTGGCCATGGTGGGGCTCTCCCGCCGCCTCAAAGAAGCGGGAAGCGCGGCGCGCATGACGCTGCAGGTGCATGACGAGCTGGTCCTCGAGGTGCCCCGGGACGAGGTATCGAGCGTGGCACGGATCGTCCGGGAGGTGATGGAGGGAGTCTACGCGCTGCGCGTCCCGCTGGTCGCCGATCTGAAGCTCGGCCCGAACTGGCTGGAGATGTCGAAGCTCGAATCCAAAGATTGAAATCGACGCCCGCGGCCCCGGCCGTGGTCCGTTGCGCCTCCCCCTTCTGTAACCTACATTGCCGTTGCGCCGGTGGCGTGTCGGCGCCGAAACCACCGGATCGAGCGAATGCCCGAACCGACCCACATTCTGATTGTCGATGACGACCAGGCCATACGGGACCTCCTGCTGGAGGGCCTGTCCGACAGCGGCTATCGGTGCGACACGGCATGCGACGGCGTCGAGGGCCTCAAGAAGGTGCGGACGAACGGGTTCCAGCTCGTGGTGAGCGACATCGACATGCCCGAGATGGACGGCGTGAATCTTCTGCAGGAGATCAAGAAGATCCGGCCTGACACCGAGATCATCATGCTGACGGGCGTGGTGGATGTCGAAATCGCAATCCAATCGATGCGGCTCGGGGCGTGCGATTATCTGACCAAGCCCTTCAACCTGGCCGAAGTGCGGATCACGGTGGAAAGGGCCCTGGAGAAGCAGCGCCTGCTCCGTGAGAACCGCGAGTACCAGAAGACGCTCGAGATGAAGGTCGCGGAACGCACCGCCGAACTCAGCCGGAAGAACCGGGAAGTGGAGGAGCTGTTCAGGCGGCTGCAGACCTCCTACCAGACGACGCTGGAGGCGCTGGCGACGGCCCTCGACACCCGTGACACGGAAACTCTCGGCCATTCTCTGCGCGTCGCGGCTTATACCGTGGCGGTGGCGCGCCGGATGGGCGTGCGGGAGCCGGATCTGACTGACATCTACCGTGGTGCGCTGCTGCACGACGTCGGGAAGATCGGCATCCCGGATGCGATCCTCAGGAAGCCGGGGAAACTGACGCCCGAGGAGTGGGTGGAGATGCGAAGGCACCCCGAGATCGGCTACCGCATCCTGCACGGGATCAACTTCCTGGAGGCGGCGCGGGAGATCGTCCTTAGCCACCAGGAGACATACGACGGGTCGGGCTACCCTCGCGGCCTGAAGGGGAAGGATATCCCGCTGGGAGCGCGCATTTTCGCCGTGGTCGACACGCTGGACGCCATGACCTCCGATAGACCGTACCGCAAGGCCCTGCCGTACGAGGCGGCACGGGCAGAGATCCTCAAGTTCAGCGGGGCTCAGTTCGATCCGGAAGTGGTGAAGGCCTTCCTGGAGATCCCTGACGGGGAATGGGCCGAGATCCACCGCAGGGTCATGCAGGACGTGCTGGTCCGCAGCCAGATGCGCTTCTAGACGATCGGGGCGTGGGACCCCGCAGAGGGTTCAGGGAGCCGGGGAGGCCGCGCGCTCGACGAGGACGGCGAAATCGTGCTCCAGGGAGGTCTCCGGCGTCTCGACGATGCGCCCGACTTCGCGGCCGTCAATCTTCAGGATGAATGTGGGCACCTTTTCGATGGCGCCCTTTTTGACGAGTCGCGCCGGCTCCTTCTTCGTGCGGTCCAGTCCAAAAAACCGCAGCTTAAGACGGGAAGGGGAGGCCAGGTCCAGGATCTTGAGGAAGCGGGGGACCTCCCGGCGGCTATCGGAGCACCAGCTCCCGAAATAGACGTCCAGGGTGGCGGGCACCTGAAGCGAAGCGATGCGCTGGACGTCCGTCGCGGACGGTTCGTAGGCGTCGTGGTTTTTCCGCCACTCTTCGGAAATCGACAGGATGGTCCCGGGGCGCACCCGGCCGAGCACGACATCGTTGGCCCAGACCGACCCGGCCGCAACGAGGAGGACCAGGAATCCGATGACGCGTCGCGAGGTTCTCAATGTTCCGTCTCCGTCGGCGGATCATCGCGGGAGAGGGGTCCTTGTGTCAACCGGCGCGGCGCCGGCGGCGCTCCCGCGGACGACGTTGAGGAGCGTTGCTTGACGGAGCGATCTCCCTCTGTTAGATTGACGTGGTCCTCATCCTCGGGGGGTTCCACCCTGTGATCCGCATGCAAATGGCCGGCGCAGTGCCAACCATCGCCTTGTCCGCCGCGCTCACGATCGCTCTTGCGGGCGCGCCGCCGAGCCGCCCTTCGAAGAACGGGGCCGTCCCGATCGAGGCCGCCGCCGACGCCGCGGCCGAACCGATGCTCGCGCGGATCCTGCAGGCATTCGACAAGGCGCAGCGTGAGACCACTTCGCTGGTCGCCAGGTTCACCGAGAAGAAGGAGCTCAAGCTCCTCGCACGACCCGTGCTATCGCGGGGCGAGTTCTACTACAACCGGCCCAACCAGGTGCGCTGGGAGTACGTCGAACCCGACCGCAAGGTGTTCGTGATCACGGAGGACATGTATATCGCCTACTACCCGGCGCTCAAGAGGGCGGAGGAGGTGCCGATCAAGAAGTTCGTCGGAAAACGCCTGTTCCGCTTCCTGGGGGTGGGCCAGTCGATCGATGAGCTTGGGAAGTATTACGAGTTCAGACTCGCCGCGCAGAGCGACATCAAGGACACACACCTCCTGGTCCTGGTTCCGCGCAAAAAGAAGCTGGCGGAGCGGGTGGCCGAGATGAAGATCTGGGTCGACGCGCAGACCTACCTGCCCAGGCAGCTCCAGTACGTCGAATCCGACGGGGACTCGACACTCCTGACCTTCGAGGACGTCCGCACGAACGTCGCCGTCGCCGCCAGCCGGTTCCGGCTCGAGCTCCCCAAGGACGTGGTGGTGTCGGAGTCTTTCAACGGCTTCTCTCTCGGCGAGCAGAGCTTCTAGTCGCCGGGCGCCCCTTCCGCTCCCGCAAAAAAAAGAGCCCCTCGCGTAGAGAGGGGCTCTTGCTGCCTCGGACGGCTGCGGCCAAATCGCGAACCGCTGCCGTGGCCGCCGGTTGTGGCGGCCATTGCCTCTCAGTACATGTCGCCGCCGCCCATGCGCGGAGCCGGCGCCCCGGCCTTCTCCTTCTCGGGAATTTCGGAGACCAGCGCCTCGGTGGTCAGCATGAGCGCCGCGATACTGGCGGCGTTCTGCAGAGCCGTGCGACAGACCTTGGTCGGGTCGATGATGCCGGCTTCGAACATGTCCACCCACTTGCCGGTATAGGCGTCGAAGCCGGTCGCGGGCTTGTCCTTCTCCTTCGCCTGCTGGACGACGATCGAACCTTCGTACCCGGCATTAATCGCGATTTGCCGGATCGGCTCTTCCAGGGCCCGGCGAACGATGTTGATCCCGGTCTGGACGTCCTCCTGCTTCTCCTTGACCCTTTCCAGCGCGGGGATGGCGCGGACCAGGGCGACGCCGCCGCCGGGGACGATCCCCTCCTCGACGGCCGCCTTGGTGGCGTGCATGGCGTCTTCGACGCGGGACTTCTTTTCCTTCATCTCGGTCTCGGTGGCCGCGCCGACCTTGATGATGGCGACTCCTCCGACGAGCTTCGCGAGCCTTTCCTGCAGCTTCTCGCGATCGTAGTCGGAGGTCGTCTCCTCGATCTGGGCCCGGATCTGCTTCACCCGGCCCTCGATGTCGGCGCGCTTCCCCTTGCCCTCGACGATGGTCGTGTTGTCCTTGTCGGCGGTGATCTTCTTGGCCTGGCCGAGGTCCTCGATCTTCACGTTCTCCAGCTTGATGCCGAGGTCCTCCGTGATGCACTTGCCGCCCGTGAGGATGGCAATGTCCTCGAGCATGGCCTTGCGCCGGTCGCCGAACCCGGGAGCCTTCACCGCGCAAACCTGAAGCGTGCCGCGCAGCTTGTTGACCACGAGCGTCGCCAGTGCCTCGCCCTCCACGTCTTCCGCGATGAGCAGCAGCGGGCGACCGCTCTTGGCCACCTGCTCGAGAAGCGGCAGGAGGTCGCGCATGTTGGAGATCTTCTTCTCGTGGATCAGAATGTACGGGTTCTCCAGCACGCACTCCATGCGCTCGGCGTCGGTGACGAAATACGGGCTCAGGTAGCCCCGATCGAACTGCATCCCTTCGACGATCTCGAGGGATGTTTCGAGACCCTTCGCTTCCTCGACCGTGATGACGCCGTCCTTGCCGACCTTTTCCATCGCCTGGGCGATGATCTCGCCGATCGTCTCGTCGTTGTTGGCCGAGATCGTGCCGACCTGGGCGATGGCCTTGCCGCTCACGGGCTTGGAGAGCTTCTTGATCTCCTCGATGGCCTTCTCGACGGCCTTCTCGATGCCCTTCTTGAGATCCATGGGATTAGCGCCGGCGGTGACCGCCTTGACGCCCTCGCGGTAAATCGCCTGGGCCAGGACTGTGGCGGTGGTCGTGCCGTCTCCGGCGACTTCGGACGTCTTGCTGGCGACCTCTCTGACCAGCTGGGCTCCCATATTCTCCTTGGGATCCTCGAGCTCGATCTCCTTCGCGACCGTCACCCCGTCCTTGGTGCTGGTCGGGGACCCGAACTTCTTCTCGAGTACGACGTTGCGGCCGCGGGGGCCGAGCGTGACCTTCACGGCTTCCGCGAGCTTGTTGACCCCGCGGAGAATCGCCTGGCGGCAATCTTCCGCGTAAATAATGTCTTTCGCTGGCATGGTCTCATGACCTCCTTGAGCGTTGGCTCGATGGTTTGTAACGGGGGCGCAGGGCCCTTCTCAGCTGATCACTCCGAGCACTTCGTCCTCGCGCACGATGACGTGCTCAACCTCATCGATCTTGATCTCGGTGCCGGCGTACTTGCCGACCAGCACGCGATCACCGACCTTCACCTCGAGTGGAATCCTCTTGCCGTCGTCATCGAGGCGACCGGTTCCCACTGCAACCACCTTGCCCTCGAGCGGCTTTTCCTTGGCCGTGTCCGGGATGATGATTCCGCCCTTGACCTTCTCCTCGGGATCCACCCTCTTCACCAGGACCCGGTCGTGCAGAGGCTTTACCTTCATCTTGTGTTCCCTCCTGATCGGATTTTGGAGCCTTCTCAAGCGGTTGATAGAGCTTCTCTAACAAGCCTGCCGTCGCTGGCACTCAACTCAATGGAGTGCTAATAATAGCCGGCGAGATCCGGGAATGTCAAGAGGATCATGGCCTGAGCTATCCCCAGTTTGCGTCGCCGACCCTGCGCCCGCCGGGGACGCGTCCGGTTCGCTGCGCGAACCTCCGCTCGGCTCGCCTCGCTCCGCCCACCGCGCCGAAAAGCGCGCGGCGGGGCCCCGTCGCTCGGTCTCGCACGCCCCGGCGAGCGCAGGGCACGGCAACGCACGCCCAGGTGCTCAAGACCGACACGTAGACCCGAATGCACACACGGCCCAAGGTGAACCAGGTCAACGTGCCTGGGGCGGGCTTGTCTCCGGGACTATGTGACGTCTCTGGCCACTTGCGTCCGGTGGTTGCGTCCTGCGCTGGTGCAGCTATGACGGGGGCGCCCGGCTGGCGGAGAGAGGCAGGACCAGGTACAGGTGGCGGGCCGCAGCGCGGCGCGGCGATTTTGAGCCGCGCCATGCGCGTCAGATGGCCCGAAGGATCCGGCGCGTGCGAACATGAGCCGCGACGCGCTGCGGCCCGCCACCCGAAACTGGGGATAGCTCAGGATCATGGCAGTGGGCGGGGGTGGACGGTTGGCCAGGAGACGCTATACTTTGATACAGAGACCCGGAAGGCCCTATCTGCCAGGCCATCCGGGCCAAGGCGACGATGAATCCCCCCCGGTCCCTCGTGGACGTCCTCAAGTCGA
>Ga0209157_1001606_pt1 | contig 18686 bp, 15 predicted proteins | sample GraSoiAngelo_135_FD_185892 | JGI IMG/M metagenome (GOLD analysis project Ga0209157, IMG submission 185892) | Grasslands soil microbial communities from the Angelo Coastal Reserve, California, USA - 14_0929_05_40cm (SPAdes) (version 2) | ecosystem: Environmental > Terrestrial > Soil > Grasslands ...
TCGTCCGAACAGCCCCTGGGGACGGATGCCGAGCACCACCAGCAGCAGCCCAAACGCGACCGCCGGCGCCCACGAGGCGCCGAACAGCGTCAGCACGATCGACTCGGAGACCCCGAGGATCAGGCCGGCAAACAGCGTTCCGGTCATGCTGCCGAGGCCCGCAAGCACCACGACGCAGAAGGTGCGGCCGATGTAGACGCGGTCGAGGCTCGGCTCCACCGGCCCGACGACGATCAGCATCGCGCCGGCGAGCGCGGTGACCGCGGTCGCGATGCCGAATGCCCATTGCTTGATGCGCACCGGGTTCGCGCCCATGAGGCGCAGGGCCGGCTCGTCCTGCGCCACCGCCTTGATCGCGCGCCCGGTGAAGGTGCGCGAAAGGTAAAGCGTCAGCGCCGCCGTCAGCAGCAGCGCGATGCCGAAGGCCACCAGCAGGCGCCAGGGGATCCGGTAGCCGCCCAGCGACAGGCTCTTGCCGATGTAATCGGCCTCGACCATGCGCTGGTCGACGCCGAACGCGAGGATCAGCCCGACCTCGACGATGAACGCGAGCCCGAAGAAGAACGCCAGCCCTCTGACGCCGGCGTCGCTGCCGCGTTTCTCGAAGGTCTCGTAGTAGAACCTGTAGATCGCGACGCCGAGGAGAAAGAACAGCGGCATCAGCGCTATTCCGGCAACGATCGGGTCCCAGCCGTAGAGGCCGAGGAGGTAGGTGCAGTAAGACCCGAGCACCATCAGCGCCGGGTGCGCGACGTGCGGCACGTCGAGCAGCCCGAAGGCGACCGAGAGGCCGACGCTCACCGCGGCGTAGAAGCAGCCGACCAGGATGCCGAACAGCACTGCCTCGGCAAGCAGGTCGATATTTATTTCCCGCGCGCTTTCTCGAACGGCACGATAGCCTCGCCGATCTTGTACTGCTCCGGCCACAGGATCACCTGCCTGCCGGGCTGCCGGAACTGCTCCATGTCCTTGTCGACGACGCCGCGGAACTGCGCGTGGATCACGCGCGGGCTCGCCCATTCGCCGTCCGGGCCGAAGCGGATCGGGCCGACGATGGTCTGCATCTCGTTCTTGTGCAGGTAGTCGGCGAGCTTCCTGTGGTCGAGGCTCTTCGTCGCGTTGATCGCCTGCTCGAGCATCTGCCCGATCGCGTAGTTGAACGGCGGCAGGTAGAAGCCGAGCGGGTCGACCTTGGCCTCGAGCGCCCTCTTCGCATAGCGCTGCAGGAAGTCCTCGATGCCGGGATACTTCACGCCGGGCACGTACGAGTTGTAATTGACGATGCCGTTCAGCGACGAGCCGAGCGACACCATGTTGGGCGTGAACTGCAGCCCGACCATGCCGCCGCCGAACAGCTTGACCGAGTCGCCGACGCCGATCTCGTTTATGGCGCGCACGATGGCCACCGAGTCGTTCGGATAGGACATGACGAACACGATGTCGGGCCTGGCGGCGCGGATGGCGCGGATCATCGCCGAGAAGTCGACGGTCGCCGGCGGGTAGTTCTGGTCGTAAACCGTCTGCAGCCCTGCCTTCTTGGCGAGCACGCGCGCCCCGTTTGCCAGGTTCTGCGCAAATTCCTGGTCGGCGGCGAGAAAGGCGATCGTCTTGGCGCCGGCCTTCTGGCCGATATGGATGAAGCCGTCGGACCAGCTCGAGGCGTCGGTCCACGGCGAGTTGTTGAACCACATGTCGTGCTTGACCGTATGGTTCACCTGGAACGAGAAGTTGCCCATCAGCAGCAGGCCGCGCTGCTTGACCAGCGGCATGATCGGCGCAGTGGGCACGGTGCCGTACGGCGCGATGATGAGATCGACCTTGTCGACGTCTAGCAGCTTGGTGTAGATCCCCGGCGTCAGCGCGGGGTTGGTCTGGTCGTCGTAGACGATGAACTCGATCCTGCGGCCGAGCAGGCCGCCCTTGGCATTGACGTCATCGACCCACATCTGCAGCGCGAGCAGCGCCGCTTTTCCGCCCGCGCCCAGCGAGCCGGTCTGCGGCATGCTCATGCCGATCTTGACGGGTGCCGGCTGCGCCAGCGCAGCCGCGCTGAATGCCAATCCCAATACGAATGACGCGAGTCTCATGACCTCCTCCTTGTGCGGTTATTGTAATCAATCTTCAGCAGGCGGGTGGCGTTGCCTCCCATGATTTGTCTTTTCTCAAGAGAGGACAGCTTCCGGACTCTGCCGATGAATCCCACCGGGTCCTCCACGCCCATGTCGTAGGGGTAGTCGGTGCCGAGCAAGACGTGATCGGCGCCGAAGCGCTCGACCAGGTGATGGAGCATGCCGGGATCGAAGGTGAGGCTGTCGAAATAGAACTTCTCCAGGTAGCTGGAAGGCTTCCTTTTTATGCGGACCCTGCAATCCGGGCGGGCGCGGTGCGCATGGTCCATGCGCGCCCAGTAATGCGCGAGGTAGCCGCCGCCGTGCGGCAGCAGGATCTTCAGCTTCGGGAAACGCTCCATCACCCCGTCGAAGATGAGATGGCTCGCCGCGACCGTGGTCTCGAGCGGGTTGCCGATCAGGTTGTTGAAATAGTGGTCCATCAGCCGCTCGCCGTGCGTGAAGCCGACCGGGTGCATGAAGATGAGTACATCCAGGTCTTGCACTTTAGAAAAGAATTTATCCAACCCGAGTTTTGCGTCCGTTAGATCCAATCCATTGACGCTCGGATTGATCTCGACGCCGCGCAGGCCGAGCTGCCTCACGCAAAAGTCCAATTCCGAGACAGCCAGGCCCGCATCCTGCAAAGGCACGGTTCCCAGGCCGACGAAGCGCTCGGGCCATTGCGCGGCGATCTCGGCGATGCGTTCGTTCACCGTGCGCGCGAGCTCGGCGCCCTCGCCCGGCTCGCACCAGTAGTAGGTCTGGTGCGGCGCTGGTGAGACGGCCTGCACGTCGATGCCCATGCGGTCCATGTCCTTCAGCCGCTGCCCGATGCTGGTGAGCTTGGCGGCGCGCTCCTGAATCTGCTTCGCGTTCACCTCGCGCGTGAGCTCGCTGGAGAACCTGGCGAGCAAATCGAACTGCGCCGGGTTGTGGCGCGCGACCGCCGCCGCCGCCTCCGTGTTCAGATAGTGGCAGTGAATATCGACCCGCAGACTTTTGCCTCGCTTCTTGACGATTTTTCCGGAACCTGAGGTTGCGGGCGCGCAGCGGTACATCATTTCAAAAAACCCCCAGATGTTGAGTGATCAAAGCTTCGTTGCCGCGCGCCTCGCCGGCGCTGCCGGTGAAGGCGACGCGGCCGGTGTTCAGGATCACTACTTCGTCGGCGAGCTCGAGGGCGAGCCGGACGTTCTGCTCGACGAGCAGGATCGACTGGCCTTCGGCCTTCAGGCGGGCGATGGTGCGGCCGACCTCGGCGACGACGAGCGGCGCGAGGCCCTCGGAAGGCTCGTCCATCAGGAGCACGCGCGGGTTGCCCATCAGCGCCCGCGCGATGGCGAGCATCTGCTGCTCGCCGCCGGAGAGCGAGCCCGCGGCCTGCTCGGCGCGCGCCTCGAGCTGCGGGAACAGCTCGAAGACCCGGGCCAGGTGCCAGGCCGAGGCAGCGCTCCTTCTTTCCGACACCCGCAGGTTCTCCCGCACCGTCAGCGTGGAGAAGATGCGCCTGCCCTGCGGCACGAAGCCGACGCCTTTGCGCGCGATCGCCTCCGGCGCGAGCCCGGCGATCGGCTCGCCGAACAGGCGGATCGCGCCTTTGCGCGGCGGCAGGAAGCCGATGATCGCGCTCATGCAGGTGGTCTTGCCGGCGCCGTTCCTGCCCAGCAGCGCGAGAACTCTCCCCGCTCCTACTTCAAATGAGATGCCATGCAGCACGTGGCTGTCGCCGTAGAGCGCGTCGACCCCCTGCAACGTGAGAGCCTCAGTGGCCAAGATACACCTCGCGGGTCTTCGGGTCGGCGACGACTTCGGCCCGGGTCCCCTCCACGATCACCCGGCCGTAATGCAGCACGGTGATGCGCTCGGCCATGTCGAGCGCGGTGTCCATGTCGTGCTCGATCATCACCACGGTCACCTCGCGCGGGATGCCGGCGATCAGCTGCTTCACCGTGGCGCGCTCCTCGCGCGACAGCCCGGCGAGCGGCTCGTCGAGCAGCAGCACGCGCGGCTTCTGCGCCAGCGCCATCGCGATCTCGACGCGCCGCTTGTCGCCGTAGGCGACCTCGGCGATTCCTCTCTTCGCCAGGTGCTCCAGCCCCACGCGCGCCAGGACCGCTCTGGCCTCCACATAGAGATCCGCGTCGAAGGACCGGAAAGCGTTCCAGCGCAGCCTCGACAGGCCGAGCAAGGAAAGCGCGATGTTGTGCTCCAGCGTGTCCTTCGGGAACAGGGTGATGATCTGGTAGGTGCGGGCAAGGCCGCGGTGCACGCGGTGATGCGGCGCGAGGCGGGTCACGTCCTTTTCAAACAGGACGACGTTCCCGGCATCGCGCGGCAGGTCGCCGGTGACCAGGTTGAAGAGCGTGGTCTTGCCGGCGCCGTTCGGGCCGATGATCAGGCGCCGCTCGCCCGGCGCCACCTCCAGGGAGACGTCGCTGATGGCCGGCAGGCCGCCGAACGACTTCCTCAGGTTCTGGAGGCGAAGCGCAGCCACAGTCTTTTCACCCCGGGAACGACGCCCTCCGGCATGAACACCACGATGAGGACGAAAACCAGGCCGAGCAGCGTGTTCCAGCGCTCGATGTACGCCGAGACGTAATTCTTGAGGAGCATGACGATCGCAGCGCCGACCACCGGCCCGCCCAGCGTCCCCGAGCCGCCGGCGATCACCGCCAGCAGGCCCTCAGCGGAATTGGTGAGCGACAGCGAGATGGGATGAATGTATTTGTGGTAGTACACGAAGAGCAGCCCCGACACCGCGCCCCAGAAGCCGGCATACACGAAGCTGACCCAGCGGATCAGCCAGACATTGTGGCCGAGCGCGCTCATGCGGCGCGGCTGGTCGCGCGTGCCGCGCAGCGCGGCGCCGAACGGCGAGCCGACGAAGCGCGCCATCAGCCACAGCGACGCCGCGGTCGCCGCCAGGGCGAAATAGTAGAACGACGCGGCATCGTCCAGGTGGAACGGGCGGCTCAGGCCGCGCAGGCCGTTGTCGCCGTCGGTGAGCGCCACCCAGCGGTAGGCCGTGCCCCATAGTACTTGCGACAGGGCGAGCGTCAGCATGAGGAAGCCGAGGCCGGTCGCGCGCAGCGCGATCAGGCCGAACAGGCACGCCATCAGCGTGGTGCCGAGGAGGGCCGCCGGCGCGGCGATCCAGTGGCCGAGCCCGAGCTTCAGCCCGAGCAGCGCCGAGGTATACGCAGCGACGCCGAGATACGACGCATGGCCGAGCGTCGCCAGGCCGCCGTAGCCGAGCAGCAGATTGATGCTCGCCGCGAAAATGGCGAAGATGAAGATCTGGCTGGCGAGGTTGATATAGAACTCACCCGCAAACAGCGGAAAAAAAGCAAGAAGAATTAAGAATCCGAGCAGCTTCACGCCGCAAACCTGCCAAACAGCCCGCGCGGCCGGAAAGCGATGACGAAAATCATCGGCAGGAACAGGATCACGTAGGCGAGCTGCGGGAAGAGCGCGACGCCGAAGGTGTAGACGAAGCCGGTGATGAAGCTGCCGACGAAAGCGCCGGCGAGGCTGCCGACGCCGCCGAGGATCACCACGATCAGCGCGAGCGGCAGCATGTCCGCGTCCAGGCCCGGGTAGGCCGACATGATCGGCCCGCCGATGACGCCGCCCGCCCCGGCCAGCCCGGCGCCGAGGCAGAACACCAGCGTGAACAGCTTCGACACCGGGATGCCGACCGCGCGCGCCATCTGCATGTCGTCGACCCCGGCGCGGATCATCGCGCCCAGCCGCGTGCGCTCCATCAGCAGGTGAAGCGCCATTCCCACCAGGACCGACAGCACCACCACGGCGACGCGGTAGGCGGGAAAGGCGAATCCCGCCACGCGCAGCGGCTGCTGCAGGAACTGCGGCGTCGGGATCGGGATCGGGTCCCCGCCCCAGACCACCAGGCACAGGTCGGCGATGATGTAGGCGAAGCCGAGCGTCACCAGCACCTGGCCGAGGATATTGCCCGCGAGCTTGCGCAGGATGAACCTCTCCAGCAGGCCGCCGAACGCGGCGACCGCAAGCCCGCCGAGCAGCGCCGCCACCCAGAGGTTCGGCACCAGCTTCAAAATGCTGACGCCGAGGTAGGCGCCGAGCATGAAGAGGGCGCCGTGGGTCAGGTTCGCGATCCGCATCAGGCCGAAGATCAGCGAGAAGCCGGCCGACAGCAGGAACAGCAGAGCGCCCAGCGCCAGGCTGTTCAGCGTCTGGATGACCCAGAACTGCAGCTTAGGGCTCCAGGTTCTTCGCCGGCGGGAAGTCGCGCGAGTACACCGGGTTCTTCAGGAACTCCTTCGGGTCATACGTCCAGAACTGGCTCACGTCGGGATAGGTGTGGATCACGCTGTTCACCAGGCGCCCGTCCTTGCGCTCCACCTTGCGGATGTAGACGTTGCCGACGACGTTGCCGTACGGGTCGAACCTGACCTGGCCGCGCGCGGTGTCCACCTCGAGGCCGCGCACCGTCTTCATGAAGGCTTCCTTGTCCTCGACCCTGCCCTGGATGGCCTTCAGCGTCGCCTCGAGCACGGCGGCCTCGACGTAGGTGGCGGCGGCGTAGAACCCGGGGTCGTACTTGAATTCGGAGCGGAACCCGGCGGCGAATTTGCGGTTGATCGGATTGTCGAGCTCGGCCGAGTACCAGCACGAGGTGACGATGCCGAGCGCTTCATCGCCCATGTTGCGCAGGACCGCTTCGTCCAGCGCAGTCATGCCGCCCACCGGCGTCACCTTGCCGCGCAGCCCGTACTCGTTGAACTGGCGCAGGTAGCGGAAGCCGTTCGAGCCGGCGAAGCCGAGGAAGATGCCGTCGATGTTGGTCTTGAGCTGCGCGAGATACGTGCCGTAGTCCGGCACCGTGAGCGGCGGAAACGTCTTCTGCACGATCTTGCCGCCGAGATCCTCGAGCACGCGCTGGAAGCCGGCGCACATCTCGTGGCCGTAGGGAATGTCGTCGGCGATCACCGCCATCCGGCGCATCTTGAGCTGGTTGTAGCAGTAGTCGGCGAGCGGCTGCGCGCACTGGGAAGAGGTCGAAGTACCACGCGTGAACCACGGATTGGGCTTGCGCTGCGTCATGTCTTCCGCCGCGGCGACCGACAGCGTCAGCAGCTGCTGCTGCCGGATGTAGTCGTCCGCCGCGAGAGCCTCGGCGGTGGCGAGCGGCCCGATCATGACCTGGATGTGCTCCCTTTCCACGAGCTCCTGGATCTTGGTGCGCGCCTGGGCGGGCACGCCGCCCGAATCGCCGACGAACAGCTCGATCTTGCGGCCGGCGAGCGCGCCGTTGCGCTCGCGCAAGTACATGACCAGCGCGCGCTCCATGTCGATGCCGCCGGAAGCCAGCGGCCCCGTCTTGACCGTCATCAATCCCAGGCGGATTGGATTTGTCTGTCCAAACGAAATTCCCGTTGAGGAAAGGCCGACGGCTGCTCCGGCTCCCAGGACGAAACGCCTGCGGGTGAACCTCATGAATGCTTCTCCTTCAGTTTTTGGAAGAACTGCTCGTTGGTCAGGACCCAGCCGAGGCAGCGCGCGACGTTCTGCAGCCCCAGCACGTGCAGGTCGTCGCCGTACATGCTCGCCACGCAGTCGGACAGCACGACCACGCGGTAATCGAAGTTGAACGCGGTGAATGCGGTGTTGAGCACGCAGGTGTTGGTGTTGATGCCCATCAGCACCACGCTCTTGACGCTCAAGGCGTCCAGCAGCTGGCGCAGGTCGGTGCCGTAGAAGCAGTCGAGCCGCTTCTTGTTGTCGATGACGTAATCGGCCTCGCGGTAGAGCTCGGGGATGATCTGCGTGCCGGGCGAGCCTTCGATGTTGTGCTCGCGCACGGTGCTCTTTCGCCCCGGCGTCAGCCGGTCGTTCTCGCCCTGCGCCGCGTGCATCGCCTTCCAGTACGGCGACAGCATGCCTTCACTGCCGATATTCTTTATTCTTCTGTAAACAAGGATTACATGGATCACCGGGATTTCCCGGGCGCGCGCGAAATCGAGCGCGGCGCGCGCGTTTCTGATGACGCGCTTCGCGTCCTCGGGCCTGGCGGGCATCGTCGCCACGTCCAGGTCGAGGTGGCCGCGGTGCATGTCGATGGTAACCAGCGCAGTTTCCCCGGGGTTCAAAACCAGTTGTTCATAGAGCCCGGAGATCAGGCCCGAGCGATCCACGATCTCAATGCTGGCCATGTTTGAGCGGGTGGGCGTCGGCGAAGGCCTTCTCCTTCATGCATTCGTTGTACACGCGCATCACGGTAGGCACGCCCGAGGTATCGCAGTTGAAGTAGGCGAGCGCGCCGATCACCTGGGAGGCGAGGCAGATGTCGGCGAGGGTCAGCTGCTCGCCGTGGCAGTAACGGCCGGTCTCCTCGTCCTTCGCGAGATGGCCCTCGATGGCCTCCAGCGCCGTCAGGGTCCAGTGCGCGAGCCAGAGATTGCGCCGCGCTTCCTCGACCTTCAGCTCCTTCTCGAGATAGGTCCTGATCCTCGGGGTAATCAGCGGATGCCCGTCGGCGGCGGCGATGAGCGCGAGGCCGCGCACGCGGGCGCGGCCGCGCGGGTCCATGGGCAGCAGCGGCGGCTGCGGCCGGATCTCCTCGAGGTATTCGAGGATGGCGAGCGACTGAAACAGCGGCGGCCCGCCTTCGTCGAGGACCAGGGCCGGCACCACGCCCTGCGGGTTCACCGCCCTGTACTCGTCGGTATGCTGCTTGCCCTTGAGGAGGTCGATCGAGATCTCCTCGGCGTGCAGGCCTTTCAGCGCCATCGCCACGCGCACGCGGTACGTGGCGAGCGAGCGCCAGAACCCGTAGAGCTTCATGGAATCACCGGAATCAGGAGATAGGAGTCCCGCAGGTGGAGCGTGGTGCGGCCGCCGAACAGCGCCGCGGGACGATCGCGCGGGTCGTCGTGCAGGAACGGGCCGCAGCCGCGCAGCTCGTTCTTGAAGTTCGAGAGCCGCGCGCCGGTGGACTTCTGCCATTCGTAGTCCTTGCCGCGCACGGTCAGCGCGAGGCGGTGGCCCGCCGGCACCACGATCGAGGTCGGCCACAGCTCGACGTCGAGCTCCACCGGCTCGCCCGGCTTGAGCTTCTTCACCTCATCGTGACTGTGGTAGGGACGGTACGGCGTCGACAGCCCGGCATCGAGCTTGCGGTGCGAGGCGCGCAGCCAGCCCTGCGCGATCGGCGTATGCGGGTCGATCGCGCCCTGGAACACCACTTCCCTCAGGTCCGGCGTGAAGACGCGGAACACGAGGAACAGGTCGGCGTCGGGTGTGCTAGAGGAGACCAACAACTTCGCTGCCAGCGGACCAGTGATCTCGGTCTGCTTCTCCACCGGCTCGGAAAGGAAGGTCAGCCCGTCGCCCAAAGCGTAGAACGAAACCGATTGAAAGGAAGTTGGAGGAGTCGAGCTCAAGTGGAACGCCGAATCCATGTAGAGCTTGGCCCACTGGGTTCTTGCGAGCGGCCACTCGTTCTCGTGGCGCTCGACGAAGCGGTCGACGTGCCGTATCTGCAACTGTACTCTGGGCTGCTTGTCCCAGCCGTTCTTGTGGCCCTTGAGGTAGTAGTCGAAAAACCGCAGCTGCAGGTTCCTGCCGTAGTCGGTGTAGAAGTGCGTCCAGTGCTCGATGCCGTGGACTTCGAGCCATTTATCCTTCGAGGCGGCGCGCAGGAAGCCTTCGAAATTGCCGCGCGCATGCAGCCCCTGCCCGCCCCAGTTGGCGGCCGACAGGATCGGCACCTTGACCCGGTGCCACACCGGCGAGCGCGCCTTGTGATAGGCGTCGTCGAGCGGGTGCGACAGGATCTCGTCGCCGAACTCGGCGCGGTTCTCGTAGAGCTCCTTCTCCGAGAGCGTGTCGTCGCCGCACACCGCCAGGTCGTTGAGGCGGCTGCGCGGGCCGCGCTCGCCCAGGCCGTACTGGACCGTCTTCACCTGCATGTCGTACCAGTTCGCCCAGAACGTGCAGAGGATGCCGCCGTGGTGCGTCATGTCGCGGTACCAGTCGGCGGCGCCTTCCCAGACGCACATCGCGGCCAGGTGCAGCGGCTGCAGCGAGGCGGCGTGCCACTGGTTGATGGCGTAATAGGAGATGCCGTTCAGGCCGACCTTGCCGCTCGACCAGGCCTGCACGCCAGCCCACTCGATGCACTGGTACAGGTCCTGCGTCTCGCGCGGCGCGAAATGCTCGATGCGGCCGGGCGAGCGGCCGGCGCCGCGCGAGTCGATCCTCAGGCAGGCGTAGCCCTGCGGCACCCATTTCTCCGGGTCGACGACTTCCCAGTTCTGGTACTTGCCCGACGAGCCGCTCCCGACTTCCGGATGCTCGCTGATCATGCGCTGCCAGGCGCTCGGGTAGCCGTCCTGGAAGGCGAGGCCCTTCGCATAGGGCCCGTAGCTGAGCAGGACCGGGTGCCGACCTTCGACGCCCGGGCGAAACAGGTCGGCGCGCAGCACCAGACCGTCGTCCATCACGATCGGGATGTCCCAGTCGATGCGCATGCCGTCGCGGAGCTCGCTCTTGGGCGACTCCATGCCCTTCTCCTCTTAAGCGCGCGATTTGAACTTGCGCGGCGACGGGTGTCAACCCGGGAAGAGAGCGAGCCCGAGGAGTTTTCTCACTGGACGACCCCGACCGGGATGTCGCCGAGATAGATAAGCTCGCGCTTCACCCCTCCCGCAGCATCGGTCTCGGCGATCAGGTGCCCGCGCGTGTCGTAGTGGAACACCGTGTCGCCGAGGCTGTTGGTTTTCCTGATGCGCTGGCCGAGCGCGTTCACCTGGTAGCTGGTGGTGCCGACGCTGCTTACCGCCTGCACCAGGCGCCCGCGCGTGTCGTAGGCGTAGCTGTTGTTGCCGTCCGCCGTAGTCGATCCATTCGCGTCGAAGACGAAGCTGCGGACAGGTCCCGAGCTTGGCGTGACGCTGGCGATGCGGTTGGAGCTCGAGCTGTAGGCGTAGGTGTCGGTGCTCGCGCCTGCCGCGCGGCTGATGCGGTTGCCGACTGCGTCGTAGCTGTAGGCGTAAGGCGTCGAAGGCGTGACGGCCTGCGTCAGGCGATCGAGGCTGTCGTAGTCGTAGTTATTCGTGTTCGCGGAATTCGCAAAGTCGCTGATGAACTGGATGCGGCTCGCCGCGTCGTAGCCGATGCCGAAGGACTGCGCGCCCAGCGTGTAGGAGGCGATGCGGCCGTCGAGGTCGATGCCGCGGCTGTAGACCTGGCCGTTGCCGAGCGTGTAGCCCTTCACGCCGCCGAAGGGCTGATAGAGGACGCTCGAGACCACGACCTGGGACTGGCTGTCCTTGGTCGTAGTGACCTGATTGACCCTACCAAGACCGTCGAAGGTGTAGGTCACCGTGCGGCCGCTTGGGTACGTCAGCCCGGTTAGCCGCCCTGCACTGTCATAGGCATACGCGAGCACGTACTGGACGCCCCCGACCGTGCGCGTCTCGCCCGTCACGCGCCCGTGCAGGTCGTAGGCGTACGCGATCTGGCTCGTGACCTGGTTAGCCGGATTCGTCTCGGTGATCGAGCTCAGGTGCCCGATCGCATTCGTTCCCTGATCGTAGGTGTAGGTCTGCTTCGAGCCGTCGTTGAAAGTGATGAGCGTGACGCGGTTGAGCGCGTCGTAGGTGTACGCCATCACCTGCCCTTTCGCGTCGGTCTGCGTCAGCAGGTTGCCCGCCGCGTCGTACGCATTCACGGTGGTGCCTGTATCCGGGCTCGCCTGCTGCGTAAGGTTCCCCAAACCGTCCACCGTGTAGCCGGTCACCAGGCTCCGCGGATCGGTGACCTGCGTGAGCGCATCGAGCCCGTTGTAGGCGTACTGCGTAACCCCGAGGTTCGGGTCCGTGACCTGCTTGAGGCGGTTGAGCGCGTCGTACTGATTCGTGGTCACGTGGTTGAGCGGATCCTTCACCGAGAGAACGTTGCCCTGGTCGTCGTAGGCGTACTCGGTGGTTTGGTTCTGCGCACCGAGCTCCTGGAGAAGGCGGTTCAGGTTGTCGTAGAAGCGGCTTCGCTTCTGCGCGAGCGCGTTCGCCGGATCGAACACCCGCTCCAGCGTGCGGTTGCCCATCGCATCGAGCCCATAGCTAATGCTGTTGCCGAGGTTGTCCTGCAATCCGGTCAGGCGGTGCGCGGGGTCGTAGCCGTAGGAGAGATAGGAGAGGTCCGGCAGCGTCACTTTGGTAAGCTGGCCGACGCCGTCGTAGTCGTAAGTCGTGATCTCGCCGCCAGAGTTGCGCGAAGTAAGGCGCTGGCGCGCGTCGTAGCCTAGCGTGATCGTCATGCCATTCGGGTCGATGATGGTGAGCGGCTGGCCGTGCGCGTTGTAGACGGTGATGCTCGTAACATGCCCTGCCGCGTTGGTGATTGAAGCAACATTGCCTTGCGCGTCGTAGGTGTAGGTCGTGAGGTCCGAGACGTCGCTGCGCGGACCGTTGACGGTCAGCACCTGGCCGTTCGCGTTGTAGGTGTAGGTCCAGGTGCGCGTTGCGCCGCTCATCGCCTGCACGCTCCTCGAGCATAGCGTGCCGCGCGCGCCGCACAGCGTGCCGTCGGGGTCGTAGACGCTCGTCGTGATGCGCAGCGGCTCTGCGATCCGCGTTGGCAGTCGGAACGTCGTGTGCCATTCGGTCGCGATGGTGCGCGTCTGCGGCGTCGTGCCGCCCGCCGAGGCCAACCCTTCGGTGCGAGAGGTCTCGAGGTTGCGCGCAGTATCGTAGGTGTAATCGGTGCGGTTGCCGTTGAAGTCGGTCTGCGAGGCGATATTGCCGTTTGCGTCGTACGTGGCCGCCGTGGATGCTGCCCCGGTCCCGCTCGCCGCCGGCTGGGTGGTGCCGGTGCTATGGGCGACGTCAAGCACTCTTTGAATGTTCACCGTCCGCGAAGCGCCAAGCGGATCGACCACGACGGTGCTTCCGGTTCCGTAATTGAACGTGTATAGATCTGTGCCAAGCGCGTGTTGAGAGCTGGTCACGCGCGCCTGGCAATCGTAGGTCCACGTGGCGAAGCGCTGAGCGTTCTCGTCCTGCACTCCGGTGAGCGAGTTGCGCAGTGCCGCCGCCGGGCTCGCGCAGGCTGCGCCGCCGTTAATTTGCGCCGCTTCGTCATAGAAGTAGACCCGCGTCTTCCCATCGGGGAAGGTCACTTGGGTCAAGTTGTTCGCGCCCACCGGTCCGCTTGGACCGTCGTACTGAAACGTGTAGCTGCCGCCTGCCGGATCAGACATCGTGGCGATACGCCTGCTCGCGTCATACGTGAAACTGACGTTGCGTCCAAAGACGTCCGATACCGCGATGAGCAAGCCCGCCCCCGGAGCGATCGTGGACGGCGTATCTGCGGTGCTGTAGGTCATCGTTTCGTCGACGAGAGTTCGGCTGCTGATGCGCGACAGGTTGCCTTTGATGTCGTACGTGAACGTCTCGTCTCCGGCGCTCGTCGTAAGGCGCCAGCCTTGTACAGCTCCCGAGGCATCCGTCAGCTTTTCCAGGCGCTCTGTGACGTCCGCATCCGTAACGTAAACATTGCCGGAAACGGGCGCCCGGAACTCCAGCTCGCGTCCATCCGGGCGATCGACGCCCACAATTCCCTGTCCAGAGTCCCGAACGCGAGTCAAATAGCGCGAGCTCCAGCGCATGCCAAAGGGGCTACTTTGGAAATACGAGCTGCCGGGTTGGTTGTTATAGGAAATCTGAAGCTGCAGCGATCCTGTCGCGGTGCGATAGATCGGTTCTGCCTGAAACTTATTTCCGGTGGCGACGTTGCAAGGGTTGGCCTTGCATAAGCCAGCATCCGGGATTCCCTTTGCCTTCGGCGTATCTACATAACAGAGGCTGAGAAATTCCCTTAGACCGCCGCAGCTTTGAGGGCGTTTGCCAGTGAACTTGCCGGCGAAGACTCCCGAATGAAAATTTCTGGGGTCACCCGGGCTTCCGATAATGCAATCACCGCAAAGGCACACATTGTCGACGACACAAGCTCCCCTTGTTTGGGGTCCGGCATCGTTCCTTAGCGTATCGCGAAAAGTCACAACACACTGTGTGTCGGGCCCGAGGACAGCTTCCTTCCTGCAGGCTTCGTTGGCGTCAGGGTACTTGTAGAACGCATCCGGCAGGCCGCAGCACGGATCCCCTGTGTGCGCCTCCCAGACGTCCGCCGCTAGCGCAGCGGCGGAAGCGAGCAATGCAAGCAGAACTACGATGAGGCGCAGCGGCGGCTTGGCGCCGATCGGGAACGCAGCCATGTCTTTCTCCCCCCTATCTGTCGACCGGCGGACGCCGGTCGCGTTTCTCTTGTTTACCTTTATCGCCTCGGTGATCGCATGATGTCAACGCAAAAGCGTTAAAAATGGGACAAGGAGATAACGTGTCATGAAGATCGGAATGGCCGGAACGGGCAGGATGGGCGCGGCGATCGCGCAGCGTCTCGCAGGCCGAGGGCACCAGGTGACTGTCTGGAACCGTACCGCGGACAAGGCGCGCGCCCTCGGCCTGGATGTTGCCGACAGTGCCACCCGGCTGGCAGACGTTTCTGAAACCTTGATCTCCATTCTGACCGACGCGGCAGCGCTCGAGTCTGTCTACGGACAGCTTCTCGCCGGGGACGTAAAGGGAAAGCTGTTCATCGAGATGAGCACGGTGCGGCCCGAAACCGAAAAAAGGCTAGCCGAAAAGGTGAAAGCGAGGGGCGCGGCGTTCGTCGAGTGCCCGGTCGGCGGCACTGTCGGGCCGGCGAAGGAAGGAAAGCTGTTCGGTTTCGCCGGCGGCGAGGCGGCCGACGTGGCGCGCGCCCGGCCGCTCCTCGACCAGCTGTGCCGCCGCGTCGAGCACGTCGGGCCGGTGGGCGCCGGCGCGGCGATGAAGCTGGCGATCAACCTGCCGCTGCTAGTCTTCTGGCAGGCGTTCGGCGAGGCGCTTTCGCTCTGCGAGCCGCTCGGACTCGATCCGGCGCGGCTGATGGACATCTTCGCCGACACCTCGGGCGGGCCGAACGTGCTCAAGGTCCGCGGCCCGTCCATCGCCGCCGCGCTGGCGGGCAAGGATCCGGGAGGCGCCACCTTCAACGTCGACTCGATCCGCAAGGACCTGCGCACCATGCTCGAGGAAGCGCGCGCGCTAGGGCGCGAGCTGCCGGTCACGCAGCGGGCGCTCGAATGCTTCGACCGCGCGGCGCGCAACGGGCTCGGCGCGGCCGATGCCGCGATGCTGCCCGCCAGCTGGCTGCGCTCACAGGCGAAGTAGCCGCGCCGCGTTGCCGCCCGCGATCAGGGCCTTTTCTTTCGCCGTGAGCTGCAGGCGCTGGACCGCGGCTAGGGGATCCTCGAGGCCCATGTCGAAGCAGTAGTCGCTGCCGAGGGTCACGCGGTCGGCGCCCACCAGCCGGATCAGATTCATGTTGATGCGGTCGTCGTGGCCGATCGTGTCGTAAGTGAAGCGCCTGAGGTACTCGCTCGGCAGCCGCTGCATGTGCTTGAGCTCGGGCCGCACCTTCGTGCCGTGGTCGAGCCGCCCGATCAGGCCGGGGAAAGCGCCTCCGGCGTGAGGCAGGTTCACTTCCAGCTTCGGGAACCGGTCCAGCACGCCGCCGAAGATCAGGTGCGCCGCCGCCACCCCGGTGTCGTACGGGTTGCCGAGCAGGTTGCGCAGGTAATACTTGCCGGTGCGCTCGCGCCCGATCGTCTCGACCGGGTGCAGGAAGATCGCCCAGCCGAGCTCTTCCGCCCTGGCATAGACGTCCCAGAAACGCTTCTCGTCCAGGTCGACCCCGTTGACGTTGGTGGCGAGATACATGCCGCGCATGCCGGGCAGCTTCGCGGCGCGCTCCAGCTCGCGCAGCGCGAGCTGCGCATCCTGCATCGGCAGGATGGCGAGGCCGACGAAGCGCTCCGGGCGCTTGCCGTGCGCGGCCGAAGCCGCGTCGTTGTAGGCCTGGGCGAGCGCCAGGCCGAGCGCCGGCGATGCCCAGTTGACCATCGGCGTGGTGAGAGAGAGCGCGTGCACGCCGATGCGCTTCTCGTCCATCTTTTCGATCCTGGAGGCCAGGTCGACGAAGCGCTCGTCGAAGGCGTTCACCAGCGTTTCGGTTCTCAGGCGGTACCCGCCCGCGGTGCGCTCGAGGCGGGCGCCTTCCTTCGCGCCGTCCTTCTCGAAGAGCTGCAGCCATTCCTGCGGGTACCAGTGGGCGTGGATGTCGATGGCGCGCATCGGGGTTATGATGACACATGCTCTTCAGAATCCTGCTGGGGCTGCTGTTCGCAGGCAGCGCGCTTGCGCAGGACTATCCCAACCGGCCGGTCAAGATCATCGTGCCGTATGCGCCGGGCGGCTCGACCGATATCATCGGGCGCATCGTCGCCCAGCGGCTCACCGAGTCGCTCGGCCAGAGCTTCCTGGTCGACAACCGCCCCGGAGCCTCGGGCAACCTCGCGCTCGAGGCGGTGGCGAAGGCACCGCCCGACGGCTACACGCTGCTGGTGGGCAACGTGTCGACCAACGCGATCAACGAGAACACCTTCGCGCAGCAGCTTTCGATCAAGCCGTCGCGCGACCTGGTCGGCGTCGCCAAGCTGATCGAGATCCCGCACATCGTCGCCGCGGCGCCGAGCTTCCCGCCCAGCTCGATCGCCGAGCTGATCGCCGAAGCCAGGCGCAATCCGGGCAGGATCAACTACGCCTCGGCCGGGCTCGGCAGCTATCCGCACCTCGACATGGAGAAGCTCAAGCAGGCCGCGGGCATCGAGATGACGCACGTGCCGTACAAGGGCGGCGCAGGACAGATGATTCCCTCGATCATCGCCGGCGAGACGCAGGTGGCGTTCCTCAACCTCGCCTCGACGCTGCCGCATATCCGCGCCGGCAGGATGAAGGCGCTCGCCACAGCGATGCCCTCGCGGCTCGCCGAGCTGCCCGAGGTGCCGACGCTCGCCGAGCTCGGCTACGCCGGCATCGGCACGAACGCGTGGCAGGGCATGTTCGCGCCGGCGGCGACGCCAAAGCCAGTTCTAGACAAGCTCTACGGCTCGATCGCGGCGGCCCTGTCGCGCCCCGAGATGAAGGAAACTCTCGGCAAGCAGATGCTGACCGTCACGCTCGCCCCGCCGCAGGAGTTCACCGAGTTCGTGCGCAAGGAGACGCAGGGCTGGGGCGAGTTCCTGCGCGAGGCGAAGATCAAGATCGAGTAGCGCTCAGAACTCGTAGGCATCGTGCGCCTCCGTATAGCTGTGCGCGCCGCTCAGCGCGGACTGCACGTCGCCGCTGACCATGTGCAGGCGCTTTCCGACCACGGCCCCCGCCAAGCCGTGACGCGATGTAGGCATTGAAGGCAATACCGACCATGCGTTTCTTGCAGGGTCGTAGGCCTCGAGCGCTCGGAACGTGGCCATCATGCGCGCATCCTGGTACTCGCCGCCGGTAACGTAGATCCGGCCCTCATACACGCCCGCCGCCATGGCGCTGCGCGGCGTGGGCATCTTGGCGCGAAACGCCCAGGCATCCGCCGCGGGATCGTACTCCTCGACGATGTCGGTGTTGCTGCTTGGGCCGGTGATGAAAACGCCGCCGACGCGGCCGCCGATGACGTAGACCTTATTGTTCACTGCGCCGGCTGCCGCGTGGTTGCGCGGCGTGGGCATGGCGGTGCGCGAGCGCCAGGCGTTGCTCGCCGGATCGTATTCCTCCACCGTGCCGACCGAGAAATGCGGGCGCGCCGGGTGGACCGCCGCCTCCTTCGGCCCGGTCACGGCGCCGCCGATGACGTACATCCTGTCGCCCACGGTCACCGCGACTGGCGAGCCGCGCTTCGTCGGCAGCGGCGCGAGCGGACGCCAGGTGTCGCTCGCCGGGTTGTATTCCCAGGCGTTGTCGATCGGCACCCATGCCGCCGGCCCCGATTGCGGCAGCACGAAGCCGCCGAAGGCGTAGATCTTCCCCCCGTACTCGGTGAAGGCGACGTGATGCGAGGCGAGCGGCATCGTGCTCTTCTTCGTCCAGCGGTCCGCGCCCGGGTCGTACTCGTACACCATGCCGATCGGCCTCCAGCCCGGCGCGAGGCCGCAGAACACGTAAAGCTTGCCGTTGGCCGACGCACCGAGCAGCTCCTCGGCCGGCTCCGGAAACGGCGCGAGCTTCACCCACCTGCCTTGAGCGAACGCAGAGCTGCAGCAGACGACACCGAGAAGAAACGCAATCCGGAACATCGTTTTCACCTGATTCCCCTCCTCCCGCCGCTGAAGCTCACATTATCGCGGAAGTCAGGTACTGCGCGCGCGGCTGCTCCAGCCGGTCGAGCGGGCTTTTCACGCCGCGCGCGCCCTTGTTCATCACGTGCGTGTAGATCATGGTCGTCGTCACGTCCGAATGCCCGAGCAGCTCCTGCACGGTGCGGATGTCGTAGCCGCGCTCGAGCAGATGCGTCGCAAACGAGTGCCGCAGCGTGTGGCAGCTCACGTGCTTCGCGATCCGGGCGGCGAAAGCGGCTTGCTTCACGCCGCGGATGAGGTAGTTCTCGTAGACGTGATGCCGCCTGATCACGCCGCTGCGCGGATCGGTGGACAGCCTGTGC
>Ga0209157_1001608_pt1 | contig 18670 bp, 19 predicted proteins | sample GraSoiAngelo_135_FD_185892 | JGI IMG/M metagenome (GOLD analysis project Ga0209157, IMG submission 185892) | Grasslands soil microbial communities from the Angelo Coastal Reserve, California, USA - 14_0929_05_40cm (SPAdes) (version 2) | ecosystem: Environmental > Terrestrial > Soil > Grasslands ...
CGACCGGCCCTGTTCGCCTCGAAATCGGACCTTGAGACGAGACTCCGAAAGGGCTATACTGCGAGACACCCCATGCGGGGCGCAAGGTGGAGGGGTTCAAACAATGCCGGAGCAGGAATTTTTGGCGGAACTGAATGAGAAAACGACGTCCGTGACGATTCGGGAGTTCAAGCCCGACGGGGTACTAATATCCTACAATCTTCAGGGAACTGTCAAGGGCGAATACGACGCGAACCACATGGAAAGCGTCGATGCGTTCTTCAAGCCGGATGGGACGTACGAGTTCGAGTCCCGGGGGATTGACCAAACCGACGACGGGGACATGCTCATCTTCAAGGGCAAGGGCACGGGAAGGACGGTCAGCCCGACGTCGGTTCATGCAGAAGGGGAAGCCCTGTGTCAGACGCAGTCCACGCGACTCGCCCGGCTCAACGGCGCGAATCTCCGCTTCGAAGGAACGTACAACATCCCGACGGGCGAGTTTACCGCGAAAATCTTCACGGTGAAATAAAATCGAATCGCGCCGGCACTTTCGTCCGGTGGGGAGGCTCAGTGCTGCAGGTCATCCGCTCCATCAGCACCCCTCCCGCTCCCACCTCGTCGGCGATTGGGACAGGCGGCCTTGCGATCCGACGCTTGCCTCGAATGCCGCCGACCGAACTCGCTTCATCCGAATTCAGTTCGCAATCGCCGGCATCTTCTTGACGAACGCGTCGCTCGTGAGCTGCTGAATCATGAAATCTGCGACGTCCGCGCGAGAGATGCGAAAGCCCCATCGCGGAATGCCTTCCGTGACGACGCGGTAGCGGCCCGTAGGCGGACTGTCCGTGAGCAGGACCGGCCTCACCGCGGTCCAGTCGAGGTTCCGCCGCTGGAGCGTTTCGAGCATCTTGCGGTGCTCCGCATAGACGCCAGGTAGGAATAGCCGCGCGAGTCCTAGCCCGACCGTTCCGACGAAGAATCCGGCCCGCTCGTGGAGTGCACCCGCCGCGGACAAGACCACGATCCGCCGCACCCGATGCGTCTCCATGCCATCGAGAATGTGACGGACGCCGTCGGAGAGGATGGGTGGCGGCCGCCGCGCGCTGAACCCAAGGGCGCTCAGCACGGCATCGGCTCCGGCGACGGCCCAGTGGACGGACAGCGGATCAAGGACGTCGCCACGAACGACGTGCAAGCGATCGTGCTTGACTTCCAGTCGAGCCGGGTCGCGCACGTACGCGGATACGTTGTGTCCGAGCCGGAGGGCTCGCTGCAACAGGAGGTGCCCGGTCCGGCCAGTGGCCCCGAAGAGGACGATTCTCAAGACCGTTGCCTTGCGGGATAATCATGCGCGAGAGGTCAAGAATGTCGGAAACCAACACGTTACCAAGTGGTATCCGGAGCGGGTCTCGGGGACGATCGGCCCGACGCTGGACGAGGTCTACCCGCCGGGAACCGCGAACCAACCGCGGATCCCAGGCGAACAGGATGATCTGGCTCAACATCTTCTTCCTGCTGTTTATCGGCCTCTTGCCCCTCTCTACGGCGCTCTTAGGCCGCCACGACCTGGAGCGTGTGACGCTCATCGCCTACGGGCTGAATCTCCTCGCGGCGGAATTCTTGCTGTATGCGTCTTTCTGGTATGCGACCGTCCCTCATCATCTCGTGGAGGCGGAGCTCGATGCGGCGATCATTCGGTCGGGTCGTCGGCGGATCTTGCTTGGACCTTGCCTCCCCGCCATCGCGATCTTCCTTCGTTCGTGAGCCCGTTGATCAGCCTCGGCACCTACGTGGTCTTCCCGATGATCTTTGTCCTGCCAGGACGGATCGATGCGTTCTGGCGGCGCCAGGAGATGACGTAGGCGGCCGGCCCCGCGTGGGTACGCAGCCATAATAAGCTCGGGGCTCTTCGCGACTCCAGACATGGAGCCCTGGGACGTCACGATCGTCGGCGGGGGGATCCTCGGGACGTCCTTTGCGTATTGGCTGGCGACGCGATACGAGGGCCGCATCGCGGTGTTGGAGAAGGAGCCGCAGGTCGCCTTGCACACGTCCCGTCGGAACACGGGCGTGGTCCACCGGCCGTTCTATCTCGACCCGGTCGGGCGAAAGGTCTTCGCGCGGTCGTCCCAGATTGCGTACGGCATGTGGAGAGCGTACGCAGCGTCGCGCGGCCTTCCGTGGGTGCCGGTGGGCACGTTCGAGATCGCGACCCGCGAGGATCGGGTCTCCCACCTCGAGACGTACCGAAAGTGGGGGCTCGCGAACGGGATGGGCGAGGACGAGCTCTCCCTCTTGACGGAAGGCGAGGTCCGAGCGCTCGAACCGAACGTGCGCTGCCATGGCGCGATCTGGTCGAAGACGGACACGAGCGTGGACTATCAGGCGTTCACAGTGGCATTGCGGGACGACGCGGAACGCGCCGGCGCACGATTTCTCCTCGGGGCCGACGTCGAGTCGATTGACGTCGCCGGGGACCATCTCGAAGTCCAGATCGCACCCGCCGCAGGCGAGGATCGGGTCTATGTCGACCCACGGGCCCGAATCCGCGTCTCGGTCGGGACCTGGGGGGAACCGCTCCGGACGAAGTTCCTGATCAACGCCGCGGGCGGCAACGCGATCGACATTGCCCATGCGCTCGGCGTCGCGCGCGAGTACACGGACCTTCACTTCCGCGGCGAGTACTGGGAGGTGGACCCCGCGCGCTACTACCTTTCCAGCCGGAACCTGTACACGGTGCCCCGCCACCCGGAGCTCCCGTTCCTCGATCCGCACTGGATCGTCCGCGCGGACGGCCGGCGCGAGATCGGACCGAACGCGGTCCCCGTCCCGGGGCCGTACACGTACCGCGGCTTCTTTGACGACCCCGCGGACCTGGTGCATAAGTTCTTCGAGTCGCCGGTCGGCAACAAGCTCGCGGTCCTCGTGAACCCGGAGTTCATTACGCTCGCCACCCAGGAATGGGCCTCGTCGATCTCGAAGCGGGCGATGGCGAAGCGCGTGCAGGAGTTCCTCCCGGACCTCCGCGTGGAAGACCTCACCCGACCCGGGACCGCGGGCGTGCGGGCGCAGGTCGTCGACCGCCACGGGAGCTTCATCAAGGAAGCGATCGAGATCCCGGGACCTCATTCGTTCCATGTCACGAACTACAACTCGCCCGGGGCGACCGGCTCGCCCGCGTACACGGCGTGGATCGTGAACCTCTTGGGGCGGGAAGGCCACCTCGACCATCTGAAGGCGAAGGCCCCGAAGCCCGCGGGACTCTGGGATTTCGACGCGATCTGCACCGCGATCGAGGCTCCCGCGGGATGAAGGCGAGGACGCTCCGAATCCGAGAGACTCCGGGAGGGGTCGGGTGGGAACGACCGGACGCAGCACCGCGGGGATTGGACGGACCTAGCTCGCCTGTCCCGGTACACTGAGCTGCCCGCGAATCGCGCCACCCGGGAACGCCGCGTTGTGGATGTTCACGTAGTACTGGTCCGGGAAGTCGATGATGTCCTGGAGCAGCGCCGGGTCGTCTAGGCCAGATCGGCACCCGCTGGGGACGAAGGCACCGTCTACTGTGAACGGGACCACGACAGGGCCGGCCACGCCGGCGGGCGCATGATGGATATGATACGCGGATGGGGTGTCAATGCCGGCCCACGTGACCGCCCAACACACTCGGTCTTGGCCCGTGTTGAGGGTCACCATCGCGAACCCGCTGCCGTCGGGATCGGCGCTGCCAGTTTCCTGACTGCCGCTCAACGAGCCCATTCGAGGGGCACCGCCCGTGCCGCTACCCGCAGAGGCCCGGCCGGCAATCACAACGCTCATCAACACCACTGCAAGGATGACTAGCAGCTTCTTCATGTCCACCGCTCCGTCGAGGCGTAACAACGCGAACGGCGTTAATTCTTTCCCCGAGTCGTGAGCGTTCCCAGATCTGATACCGTCGAAGGTCATGTCAATGAGGACGCAACGCCGCTAGACGACGCCGAGCCGGGACCGCCGCTGCCCATGCTTTCTCAAAGAAGTCGCGGTGGGCTTTCACGAAGTCCGGGCTGTTCGTCCACAGCGCCGTCTCTCCCTCCCCGCGGATCGTCCTTTCGTCCTGGATCAGGAACGCTAGGATCGACTCGCGGTCCACGATGATGAAACGCGCCCGCTGACGGTCCACATGACGGAGCGGGACGACCTTCGCGACACGCGCCATCAGGACCTGGTTCGTCGCGTCGACGTCCGCCAGCAGCCGTGGTTTCACGCCATGGCGCATCGCCTCGACGAGCACCTCGTTGATCCCTGCGCGGTACGATCGCTGGAGGCCCTTCGTCGTCGTGAAGGCGAGGACCTCTTCCCTCGAGGAGGCGACGAACTGGCGGAGGGTGCGGTAGATCTGGGCGCGGCCTTTGATCACTTGGAGCCGCACCGACGGGGGCTCCCGCCTGCGACCCGAGATCTTGGGCCATTCCTCAAGGAGCATCTTCCGGACCGCGTCGAGCTTCTCAAGCTCAGCCTTCTTTTCGTCCGCGATCATGTCGAAGACGTCTTGGAGAGCGCGTGCGGCGTACCGTCGGGGTCGGTCCAACGTCACTTCGACCAAGCCGCGGGCCTCGAGTCCCTCGAGCGCGCGATACGTCTGCACCCGGTTCACACCGCTCGCCCGCGCGACGTCTCCTGCGGTCGCTGCGCCAGCCCGAGCGAGGTTCACGAAGACGAGCGCCTCGTATCGACTCAGGCCGATCCGCTGCAGCGCCTCCGACGCCTCGGAGATCTTCATCCGTGGACGAGATGGCTTTCGGGGCGTATTAGCAACGTTGTAACAAGCAGCGTTACAAAGGCCCTGCACGAACACCCCATAGAAGCGCCGTGATGTGATGAGTCATGTGTCAGCCCGCCCCGGCCCGAGTCCCGTCGAGAGACCGCCCCGTCCACGGCTGAGGCGTGTCCCTTACAGAGCCGGAATCCTTATCGACGTGCGCACGCATCGGGCGGGAAATGCTTGTCCAGGCCAGCGGTCTCGTCAAGGACTATCCCCGGATCCGAGCCTTGGACCAGGTCTCCCTCGAGATCCGCGAGGGCGAGGTCTTCGGACTGTTTGGGCCCAACGGCGCAGGGAAGACGACCTGCCTCCGGGTCCTCTCCGGCCTCACGCGCCCGACCGGAGGACAGGCGACCGTGTGCGGAGTCGACGTGGGGACCCAACCGAACGAAGTGCGCAAACGGCTCGGGATCCTCTTCGACCTCCCTACGCCCTACGAGGACATGACGGTCCGCGATTACCTCGTGTTCTTTGCGCGGATGTCCGGGATCCCGCGGGCTCAGGTCCCGGAGCATGTCGCTGGGGCGATGCACGTCCTGGAGCAGACGCAACACGCGGATCGCCGGATCGGGAAGCTGTCGATGGGCGAGCGGCAGCGCACGGAGCTTGCGCGGGTCCTCCTGCAGCCCGCCCAGGTGCTCTTCTTGGACGAGCCATTCTCGAACATTGACGTGAGCATGCGGATCGGGTTGCGTACGACGTTACGGAATTGGGCGGCCCGTGGCGGGGCCATTCTGTTCACGAGCCACAACCTCCTCGAGAGCGAGGCGATTGTCGATCGGTATGCGTTCATTCATCGCGGTCGGATTGTCGCACTGGGCAGCGCGCGGGAGCTGAAGGAAACCCTCTTGGCTCCGGCGTACCAGCTCGAGGTCGGCGACGTCGAACGGGCCATGACGGTCCTCGAGCCGATCCCTCATCAGACGCTGGAGCGGAGCGGAGCGGGACTAATCCGAATCGGCCTCCTCGCCCGCCGCGATGCGGCGCGCATCGCCCGCGCACTCACGGAGGCGGGAATCGACCTCCTTGAAATGAAGAGCCTCGGGACCATGGAAGACGTCTACTCTCGGATCACTGTGGGGACGCCGCCCGCCCAGCCCGGGGGTGCTTCCTGATGGAATGGAGGGACCGCCTGCAGCGGATCGAGGCGATCGTTGAGAAAGATCTGAAAGTCACGAGATGGTGGTGGATCGCGGTGTTAATCATCGCCGCCACCGAGTCCGTCGCGACGGCGTCGATCGCGGGCAACATTCGTCGAATGAACGACCTGTATAATATCCCGTTCACCTGGTACGACGGCAACCTCCGTAGCCTGTACGCGGTGGCTGCGTTCCTCGCTTCCATGATCCTCGGCTTGGCGTTTTCGTACGTCCACGGAGGCGAGATCCGACGCGGCACGATCCGGTCGATCATCCTCTATCCGGTCGACATGAATGACGTGACGATCGCGAAGCTGGCGTCGAGCTTCGTCCTCGCGACCGGCTTCTCCACGATCCTGTTTCTGGGATTCGCCATGCCCTTCTTCGTCTACGGCGTCTGGCCCGTTGGCGATTTCCTCGCGATCCACGCAATGGCCTTGTTGATGGCGTTCCTGGCCCTCGGGACGGGCGTGTTCCTGGCCCACGTCGTGGCCCAGGTGGCCGGCCGCATGATCGTAAGCCCCAGCCTCCTCGGGAGCGTGTCTCTCTTGTCCTCAATCCTACTCACGGAGACAGCGGCCAACGTCATCGGTCTCCAGTTCGTCGCGGCGCTGGCAGGCCCCCAAGGCCCGACGCGTCAACAGGTCCTCGAGGTTCAACAATTCGCACGGGCAATCAGCGTCTTGTCGCCCCAGCATATGGGCGCCCGGATTCTCTCGGACGTGTTCGGGATCTACGCGGCATGGCCGGACGTCCACGTCGTGATCCCCGTCGCGGTCCTCGTCGGGGTCGTCGGGTACTTCTTCGGTCGCAAGCTCTACATGGACATCCTCGTGCGCTGAGGCGGCGCTCCGCGTCGGCGGAACGGAAGAAACCGTAAGAGAAGAAAGAAGGAGAAAAAAGGATTCAGCCTCGCTCCCGTCGACTATCGGGTCGACGCGAGGCTCCAGATGGCTCCGGCGAGGAGGAGCAGGCCTGCAAACAGGCCCAGCTGCGTCGCCACGAGGACCACGATCGCCAGACCGGCGGTCATGGCCACGATGGAGCCATTCTGCACGTTCTGTTTCGACACGGCGTAGCCGATCAGGCCGACGATACCGAAGATGACCAAGTAGGCCTCTGCGGTGGTCGCGGCGACGATCGCGCCCGCTTTCGACGCATCGAACAGATAAGTCAGGATGCCCGTGATGAGGGCCACGAACGCGCCAAGCACGATTGGCACTTGGTACGTCGGCGTGTGCGAGAGTTCGCGCCACGATTGGCCGAACCCTGCGCCTGACTTCGCGCGGGTCGATTCCATGGTGCTTTCACCTCCTAGGCCGCACCCTCCGATGCCGGGTCATAGCCCTATTGGGACAACTATCGAACCAAGGGTCCGAGGCCATAAGCGTGCTGACGCGCGGACCGCCACAATAGGTTCAAGCCGACCCCTCCGAGGCGCCAAGTTCATAGGGACCTGCACGCCGCCATCGCGCTTCGACATCCGTGAACGGAATCGAGGAATCTGCGCCCCACACGTTCCCAGGGTTGAGAATCGGCCTGGGAGTCCCTACTCGTCCTCCGGGTCGTGCTCGTGCTCGAAGCCCTCGTACGGCAGGGCGAGGTACGGGAACGTCGGGAGGAAGGGGAGGTCCTCTTTCGTCCCGTCCAGCAGCAGTCCCGCCGCGCCGTCGGGGGTGAAGGTGTTATCGACCAGGGGGAACGTCAGCCCCGCGATCGCGCGCAATTCGATGGCCGTCACGTTGTCGAACACCCGGCGGCCGTTCGGGAAGCCATCGAGATCCGGCAAGCCGTCCGCTGTAAAGGCTCGGAGAATCCCGAACCGCTTGTTGCTGTCGCCGGGCGGGTTGATGCCCGAATCGGTCGCGTCGTAGGTCGGGGCGAACGCAAGGTTCAGCCGCAGCTCGTCCGCCTGGGTGGGCCCGTTCGAGTTCTGGAAGCCCGTGATCACGCCAGGCGGGATTCCCGTGAGCAGGATCGCGATCAGATCCGCGCGGGTCTTGCCCGATTTCGCGAGAGCCGCGAGGTTCGGGAAGACGCCCGGGTATAAAATCGCCAGGAGAGTCTGCAACCCCGGTTGCGCGTAGTCGTCGAGGAACTGGGAGTCGCCCGCGGGCGGCCGGCTGTTCCAGAGGTCTTTCTCCCCCAGTTCGATGACGACCTCGTTGATCAGGGGCTCGCCGAGTCGCGAGACCTGGACCCAGGGGCCCGTCTGCACGACCCGCGCATCCTTCTCGCGCACCATCGCCTTCCGCCGGCTCGCCGCGGACCACACGCCGATCACGGAGCGGGCGTCCGCCGGGTCTGTCGGATTGAATCCCCCCCGGGTGAGGTCTGTCTTCGGGACCTGAATCGCGATCGTGTGAACATTGAATCCTTTCGTCCCGTTCACGCCGGGCGCGTCGGGCAGCGGAATCACATGGAGATGTTGGAACGGCCGCAGCGCGCCGAGGTCAAAGATCGATCCGAGGTCGACGTAGAAGCCTTCGCCCCGCTGGCCGGCGAAAGTCTTCACCCCGGCGCCGAGGTCATTCACCGCGGCGCTCGCCAACACCGGGTAGTTCGGCGTGGACCGAGGCCCGATTCGCACCGGCGGGGTCGGCAGGTCCGCCCCCAGGACGGACGTAGCCCCGGTCCGCCGCGGGCCGAGGACCTTCGTGACGGAATACATCTGGCGGACGTTCCAGTTCGAATCGGTCAAGGAACCGATCGGACCCGTGTTGTAGAGGAACGTCCCCGGATTCTGCGTGGTCGTCTTGAACCGGAACTGGTACGTGACATCCTCGACGCCGTCCCCGTCGTTGTCGATGAGGATCTCGTACAGGACGTCGTCCCCGAACTGGAAGAAGTTGGGACCGCCCGCCGGCTCCTCGAGCGGGATGAAGTTCGCGAGGATCGTGACCTTCGACGTGTCAGCGGGGTCGACGAACGCGTACAGGTCCGTGTTGTCCGCGACGGGGTCCTTCGAAATCGACGGGGCTTCGCGGTGAGACGACATCGCGGCTCACCCCTTCGTGTACGTCGCGAGACGCGACACGAGCGCAGGATCTCGGGCGGTGAACTCTCGCGTGCCCCACATGACCACGATCGTCCCCTGCGCCGGGTCTTTCACATACGCCATGAGAGGCGCGGTCGGATCTCCCGAGGGCGGCGACACGCCCTGGACATTCTCCGTGAGTTTCACAAGGGTCGGAGCCGCGGCCATCGCGCCGACGGCCGCCGCACCGACCGCGGTCTTGTGCAAGAAGCTCCGTCTCGTCATCTTCGATTTCTTGTCGTCAGTCATTCGAATTCCCCTCCTGTTGTGGCGCCGGGGGGGGAACACAACCCCCTTCGCCACCGGTCCGCGGCACGGTCTCGCGGCGTATTTCGACGTGTGTAACACCGCTTGTTACAAGGGCCGCCTTCCTCCGGTCGGAGGAGGGTGCGATGTCGAGAATGTCGGGGCGGGGATTCGAACCCCGGACCTCCGGATACCCCAGGAGCGCCGCGGTCAGGAAACGGCAAGAACCCTATGAGTCCGACGCTCCACCAGGCTGAGCCACCCCGACGGCTCGGCCCATGGACGGGGCGATAATAAAGGATGCGAGGCCCGCCCGATTGCGCACGAGTTGATGACGATCTCGGTCACGAATTGCTCCCGTCTCGGTCACGCTCGGCGACCCGCGCGCTTCCGAAGCGCAATCTTCCCGACCCCATTAAATACGTCCAAATTCGTGTTCAACCGTGGACCGCGAACGAGCGACCCGGGACGCGCGAGCCGTTGAAGATCCGATCGCCGCGATCTTCGATCTCGCGGAGTCGGTGGACCGGGAGACGCCGAAGATCCGCAAGACGCTCCGGTACGTCCGCTGGTTCGTGTCGCTCTGGCTCGTCCTCGACTTCTTCCTCATCCTGATCGTGTCGTTCCCCGGCGGAGGAGCCGGCCTCACCCTCCTCCTGTTCCTCCCGATATTGATCTTCCTTCTCGGAGTGCGACTCGCGAAGACGTCGACCGCGCGGCTCATCCTGCTTGCCCTCGCCATCGTGTTCGGCGGCTTCCAAGCGCTCTCGATGGGCCCGTTCCTCTTCCTGGGGGCGGTCCTCGTGGCCCTGTTCATCCTCGGCTTCTCCATCCTCGAGCTCATGCGGGACTTGCGGTCGTTCTTCGACTACTTCGCCTTGCGGCACCGGGTGATCCAGCGGGTGCGACAGGCCGACCCCATCGTCTACGTGCCGGAAGGGAAAGACGCCGTCCAGCGAATCCTCACGTATCTGGGGAACACGAGCAACGACGTCCGCGGCGTCATGTCGATCCCCGGCGCGGTCGCGACGCCCGCACTGCTCACGGGGAAGAGCGGGCTCACGTACTCGTTCGACGCGTACGTGCGTCAGCGGCCTTCGACCCTCTGGCGCTTCCTCAATGTCGGAGCCGCGGGCTTCGGGGTGTTCGTGAAAGCGTTCGACCGCGCACCCACCCTCGGAGACCTGCAGTCGTTGAAAGCCGCGGTCGAAGACGTCTCGAGCGCGACCCGCATCCCGCCCGCCCGGATCCTCGTCTTGTGGAGGTCCAAGGGAAACGAGAGCGTCACGCCGGACGTTTACGACTTCCTGACGAAGGAGTCGGCTCGGGTGCGAATCCGCGGCGCGACGTTCGCATGCTCGCTCGAACTCGGGATCGAGCGGGACGACGGCACGTACGACTTCATCCCGATCGTCGTCGAGCCCACGATCGGCCTGACTGGGCGGCCTTCTCCAAGCTGAAGGGTCCAGGGAAGTCGTGCCGCTGTGTTCCAAACGAATGCCGATTGCCCAAGTGTACTCTCACTCCTGATAGCCTGATGCCCACATATCCGGCCAAGCGCCCGCCCCATGACGAAGCAAGATGTCCCCGTGGAGTCCGAGACCGCTCAGCGGCTAGCTGCTCAAGCCTCGAAGAAAGGCAAGACCCTTTACTCCCTGACCAACGAAATCTTGGAGGCCGCGCTCCGCGTCTACGGCGAGGGCGGAAACGCGAACGAAATGTTCCCCGCCTGGAAGGTATCGCGGATGGGGAAGGACATCAGCGGGACGCCGTTCCTGCCCCGTCGCCTGATCCGGAAGATGGTCGAGCGCCTCTTTCCGAGAGACCGGGAGTGGCTCCTCCAGGAATGGGTCGAGGCCGGAAAGGAGCTGGGGGACCACCTCCGGGCGTACTATCCGACCCTCGAGGACCTCCAGGCCGGGATGCCCGCGGTCCAGCCGTTGATCGAGGAGCGACGCTTCGAGATCGAGCGGCAGCGTGGCCCCGACGAGCTCCACCAAGAGATCCTGATGCGGGTCGACACGGACCTCGCGCCCGCGTTGGCCGCCTGCGGCGAGCGCTTCCTGGTCGGCCTCCTCCATGCGTACTCGTTTCGCGCGACGAAAAGCCGGGTCACCGGAGGCAACATCGAAGTCACCGCGGCCTACGTGGGTCCACCAGCGTAGGACTGGCCGAAAATGCGGCGCGAGGATGGGAGTGCGCAAGCTACCTCGTCGCTCCCGTCATTCGCGAAGCCAGAACGGGGCTTTCGTGAATCGGTAGTGGTCGCGGATCTGCTCCTGGTAGATTTTCCGATAGAATTCGTTGTAGCGCCGGATGTGGAGCAATCCTTCGCGCGTAATGCGGATCCGGTAATGGCCCTCGACCACCTCGACGGTCACGTGGCCGTCCTTCTCCAACGCCTCGATGACGCGGTCCGTCATGAAATGGTTCGACTTGATCTCCCGTTTCACTTCTTCCTTCGACATGCCGGGCTGGCCCGGCAGGAGGCGATCTAGTTTCGATTCGAGGCCGTCTTGGTATAGTTCGATCCCCATGCCCGCGACCAAACGGTTTAGCACGAAGCAACCGTAGATCACGAGGTCCTTGTACGGCCGCGACGGCATGGGGTCGCGCGCCGATGCGGACCTCCGATATTTAATGCGTTCCCGCCCGAGTCGACGAAAGATCCGACGGAGACGTCGGCGCGCCTCGGGGGAGCCGGACGGTGAAGCTCGATCCCCTCCCGACCTCGGTGGAAACGGAAATGTCGCCACCATGGCCGATGACGAAACTCTTGCTCAGCGCGAGGCCTAAGCCGGTCCCTTCCCCCTTGCCTTTCGTCGATACAAAGGGCTCGAAGAGCCGCCTCCGAACCTCGGACGGGATTCCGGACCCCGTATCGGAGACCGTGAGCACGAAGGCATCGTCCGTCGTCTCGGTTCGGACGCCCACTTCCCCGTTGTTGGTCGCCTCGAACGCGTTTTTCAGGAGGTTCACGAACACCTCGTTCATCCGAACCGGGTCGATGCGGAGCACGAGCGGGTCGTCCCCGAGATCGAGGCGCAACTCTACCCCGGGTTTCCGGAAGACGCCGGCCTGATCGGCGGCCGCTTGCACGACGTCGCGCAAATCCGTCTCGACGAGGTTCGTCGACCGTGGCCGAGCGAATTTCAGGAGTTCGGCGGTGATGCCGGCCGCAATCTTCCCCTGCGCGCTGATTTTCTTCAGGCGCGTTTGGACTTCGGGATCCGAGCTCCGACGACCGATGCTCGACGCGAGGAGCGAGATGTTCGTAAGCGGCGTGTTGATCTCGTGGGCGACGAACGACGCGAGTCGTCCCATCGACGCGGCGCGTTCGCTCTCGAGAAGCTTGCGCTGCATCTCGCTTTGCTCCGTCACGTTCCGAGCGATGATCACGACCTGCGGGGCCTCGCCCATGAGGTGGGCGGATTGCGCGGACAGCTGAACGCGGAGCTCGCGCCCGTCCGGAGACGCGGCGGTCCCCTCGAACACGTTGGCACCAAGGCGGCCCTGCGTCAGGGCCACCACAAAGCCGCCACCCGAGGACGGCGTCGCCGCGGAGATCAGATCTTCGATCCGGCTTCCAATCAGCTGGGAGCGGTCCCGACCGAGCAGCGCCTCCCCGGCGGGATTGACATCGAGGATTGATCCATGTCGCCCGACGACGAAGATGCCGTCGGCCGCGGATTCGAAGAGTCCGCGGAATTTTGCCTCCGAAACCGCGAGGGATTCCAGGGCCCGCTTCCCCTCCGTGATGTCGTGCCCGATTGACGAAGCTCCGACGATGCGTCCGGTGGAGTCTCGGATCGGCGCGATCGCGACGGACGCAGCGATGATCCGTCCGTCCTTCCGCACGCCGGCGGTCTCGAAGCGTTCAATCGATTCCCCCCGACCGAGACGTTCAAGGTTGCCGGCAAGCTCCCCGAACCGCTCCGTGGGGACGAGGATTGAGAACGGCTTGCCAACCGCCTCCGCCGCGGTGAACCCGTACATGCGCTCGGCGCCGGCATTCCAGTCCGTGATTCGGGCGTCCTCAGTCATGCCGATGATCGCTTCCTGGGAACTCTCGACGATGGCTGCAAGACGCGCCTTCGATCCCGCCGCCTCCTCGAGTTCGCGTGTGGCACCGCCGAGGCGCTGGCTGTACCAGAAGATCGCAACGATCGCGGCCCCGATCGGGGCGAGGAACGCGATGGCGGTAAGCCACTGGATGAGGGTGAGCCGGGTTGCCTGGAGCGCGATCAGAACAGCGATGATCGCGAAGAGGACGGAAAGTCCGCTGACGATGACCCATAGGGCGACGGCTGTCGCGGCGACCCTTCGAGTACGGCGTCGGCGCGGCGGCCCGGCACTCCCTCTCTGTGCTGGCGTCAATGGACGGGTCCGATCCGTGCTCGCTGCGGGCGTGCTCACAGACAGCCTCTCATTCGGCTTGGAGACGGACCGAGACGCTCCGTTCGGAGGCCTTCCTCGGTCCGGTCTCCGAGGGGCCTCGCCGACTTTAAGCCTTCTCTCGGCGGTTCCAATTCGCGCCGCCAACCTCGCACCCCTCGTGGTTGCGTATCAGCTGAGAATCACCCTTGCAACTGATCCGAGCCGGGCCGGCAGGCTCGCACTCTTAAAACCATCGGGAAGACTCTTCCGGGTCTTAATAAGCCCTCGGACCCGGGTACGCACTGCAAAGGTGGATCCCGATGCAAGCGTACTGCGTCTCGAAACGTCCCCCACGCGCCCTCTTGGTCGTGGTGGCGATCGCACTCGGAATGGTCGCGGTGAGTACCGTCGTCCTCTCGAATCTGGGCGGCGGGCTTGCGCGCGACGGAACGTACCTGCGCCTCCTGGGCTACGCGCCCTCGAATAGCGGCGCAACCCTCGCCGCGCTGAGCGCGGACGATGCGAGTCAGGGCCGCGCGGTCCTGTCCGCTTCCTCCGCACCCAGGCCCACCCCGGCTCCCCCCGCCGCCGAGGTCGCGTCGACGGGACCGTCGGACGCCCCCGCGAATTCGTCGGTGGCCCCGGCGAGCGAATCCGAGCGGAACCCGGACCCCGTCGGCACGGATGTGCCCGCGCTGCGGGAACTGAACGGGACCCGCGACGATCTCGCGAACGCATCGCTGGATTCCTTCGGCTTGGGCGTGCTGCCTCGTGACGCAGACCAAGTCCGAGGCGCCCCTGACATCATGCACTTTGTTGGTCCCGACTCGAATGAGAGCGGATGCACCTGGAGACAAGAGGTCACCGCGACGGACGCGAACCACGATGGCCATCCCGAGTACGTCCACGTGCGCCAGCTCGGCACCTGCACGGTCGATCAGGACCGGAACGGCAAGGCCGAGGCCGGCGTGACGATCGCCCGGGACTTCCAGGTGTGGGACAACGACTCGAACGGGAAGTTCAATGCCCTCGAAGGCCGGCAAGGCGTCGAGGCCTTTGTCGATCCGAACGAGAACGGCGTACACGAGTACACCGCGGAAGGCGTCTGGACCCTGAGCCTGAAAGACGCGGACGAGGACCAGAAGCCGGAATCCCTCATGGCGACGTTCGCGGGCGAACAGCGCTTCGACCGCAACGAGTCGGGCAATGCGGAGTTTGTGCGGACGGTTCACGCGGAGATCTGCATGGTCGATGACACGAGTTCTGGCGTGCCGAACTCGGTCGACCTCGAGCTGCGCGTCTATCAGACGTACGACCTCGGCGACAACGGAAGCGCGGAGTACCGCGCCGCCCTCGACCTCACGGCGAGCATCCGCGACGCGAACCATGACCGGCACAACGAGAGCGCGACGGTCAACGTGACCGCATATGAAGCGGTCGACTGGAACCTCGACGGCCACGACGAGCTCGCTCGCGGCTTGGCCCTCTCCTACAACTACGCGGACGCGAACTCGAACGGATTCCCGGAGCAAATCGACGGCCGGATCTATCTGTACGCCCGCGCGGACCTGAACTCAGACGGCATCTCGGAGGTCCGCAAGGCCCTCGAAATCACGGCGCTCGCCACGGACGCGAACGACGATGGACACCCGGAGCTCGCGCCGATCAACCTGACCGGCGCGGTCGTTCGGGATATGAACCAGGACGGCAACGCGGAGTACCGGGCGAGTATCGATGGATCGCTCGAGGCGACTGACGCGAATTCGAACGGGATCTTCGAGAAGGCCATCCTCACGATTCGTGCTGAGGCCGCGGTCGACCGCAACGACGACGGCTTCCCGGAGGACCACTCCTATGCGACCGTCGATGGCGTCGTCCTGAACACGATCGAGGATGATCACCCGGACCGCGTCGAGCTGCACCTCGTTGCGACGGAGCAGAAGGACTTCAACTCCGACGGCCTCATCGACGAGACCCGCGGCGTGACGATCGACGTCCTCGCGGTCGATGCGAACTCGAACGGCGCCTTTGAATCGACGAACATCACGATCCGCGCCAGCGCCGTGCGGGACGCGAACCACGATGGCGTGCCGGAGTACACGGCTGCCTTCGTCCTGTACGCGCAGGCGACGGACGCGAACGATGATAGCCACCCGGAGCTCGTGACGGTCACCGCCCGCGCCTCCGAGGTCCTCGACGAGGACCAGAACGGCGTGCCGGAGGAGACCGCGTACCTGCGCCTCGACGCGACGTGGACCGATGCGGATTCGAACGGTGTCTTCGAGAAGGTCGACCTCTCGTTCCGCGCAGAGCGCATGACGGATCCGAACCAGGACGGCGTCCCAGACACCCATGAGTGGGTCATCGTCGAGTACCACGCCGAGGACGTGGACCAGGACGGCACGTACGACAACGTGTATCTCCTTGTCGTGAAGCACGTCGAACCGACGCCTTCTCGCTAAACCCCCAACCGGAGGAGCGGCGCCCGCACCACGCCGCTCTCCGTCTTCTCTTTTCTTCTCGGCTTGTAGTGCGGTCAGCGGCGCTCGTCGAAAATCTCCTGCGCCGCGTCGGAGAACAAATCGGGGCTCTCGTGTGGTACTCGCGGCGCAAGCACAGACAGTCGAGATAGCGGCGATGCCCTGGGTCCATTCTTGCGTCGCGCCGCCGAGGAATCCATATATACAGGATATACGGTCTAGTATCTGTGCCCCTAGTTACCGTGCGCGTGGACGACGAGACGAAGGCAAAGATGGACCGCATTGAAGGGATTAACTGGAGCAAAATCCTCCGAGAACACATCCGCGAAGTATTGGAGCGAGAATCCCGAAAAAACCGAATCGAAGCGGTTCGAATCATGGAGAAGCTGTCGACCAAGTCGCCGCCTGGATGGGACAGTACGGCTTTCATCCGCCGGATGAGAGACACCCGATATGGCCCTGGCCATCGCTGACGCCAGTGTAGTTGCGAAATGGTTCCTCGAGGAGGCCGACTCCGAGCCGGCCCGCCGACTTCGGGATGACTTCCTAGAGGGAATCGTTCGGCTGCGGGCTCCCAGCATCCTTCCTTTCGAAGTGCTGAACGCTCTCCGCTTCCACCCTCGGTTCCCCCGCCGCAGCCTGCCCCTGGCTGCCCGGGGACTCGACCGCGCGGGGATCCTTACCGTTCCCCTGTTTGGGGAATTCCTGGATCGCGCGGTGAACGTGTCCACGCGCGACGATCTCACAATCTATGATGCTTCCTATATCGCCCTGGCAGAACTCGAGCAATGTCCCTTGTATAGCGCTGACGAAGAACTCGTGGCGCTCGACCGCGGGCGAGGATCGATCGTCCACATCCGCGACTATCGGCCTGAGGCAGACTAGCCCGCGGCCTATCCGCACCCACATCACAAATCGTCGGGAGGCAGTTCCTCCGGGGTGAGCTCCTCCGGGGCGGGCTCAGGGGCCGGGGGTGGCGAAGGAACCGGTTCAACGGGAGGCGGCGGGGGCGGCGCGATCTCGGCGGTTGCAGCGGCCGCCTCGGGCACCGGGGCAATCTCGCCCATCGCCCAGACCTCGGACTTGCGGACCTCGACGCGCGAAACCGGATGAATCGGCTTGCATGCTTGGGCGATCGTCTTCGCGAGGTCGCCGCTGATCACGCCCTTCACGAGCTCGCTGATCGATTGCTTCGACGCGACGTCGGCCACGACCTTGGCCATAATCGTCCGGATGACCCGTTGCTTCGACGTCTGGATCCGTCGGTCCGTGATCGCCATCGGCTTTATGCGGACGTTCCATCCATCCTTCGTGACGACGTCGACCGTGAGGTCCGTGCGGGTGCGCTTCCGCCTCGTGAGCCGTCGGATGTAGTCCGACGTCATGTCGTGCCCGACGAACTGCGTGAGCGCGTCTTGGCCCTGGACCTGACTCACCCGGAACGCGAGTTTGATGTGCATCTTGCTGAAGTCCCCGGTCAGGTCCTGGACGGTCACCTCGGTCACTCGACCGACGAGCTTGTCCGGCGTGTCGGTCGGGGTCTCGCCGAGGACCTGCTTGTTGAACATCTCCGGCGCGAGGAGGTTGTACCAGACCTTCGCCTTCCACTTGTCCTTGATCTTGCGGGCGGCGGCGCGGGACTTCTTCTCGGCCATGTAATCCCGCTCGAAGGGGAGGTCGCTATTTAAGGGTTGGCGGAGCGAAGGATAGCGCGTCAGCGGGAGAAGAATAAGTGCGGGACGGTGCGAGGGGTTCTTGGGAGAGGGGCGGCTTCGTCGAAGCGGCCGGCACCGTCCCGGCTAAGGGCGACCCCTGGAACCACGACGGCCCTTATACGCCCGAGGATTCAACCCGCATACAAGTGAACCGGGTCGGTCCAAGCCCATCCTCGGTCGAGTTCGGCTTCGCCCGCTCGGCCGCATCACGCACCGATAATTTGCACCACGAAGATGCGATCGCCCGCGAGTCCGGCGACATACACGACCCGGTTCTCCTCCAAAAATCGCTGGAGGACGTTCGGCTCCAGGAGGATGTTCGGCGCGGGATGCTCTTGCGCGCCCACGGTCGTCCAGCGTTCGAGGACGATCGCGTAGTCGAACCCGCTGACGCTTTCATTGTCCCGCAATTTGACCGGCAAGGACGGGTCCGTCACGTACCCGAACCACATCGCGCCCACATCGGCGAGGCGTTGGTCCGTCGTCACATTCCGCGCGCCGAAGGAGGCCAAGACGGCAAGCGCCTGAAACTCCGCTGGGGTCGTGACGTTCTCCACGCCGAACACGGCGGGCGCGTTCCACGCCATCGGGGTCGTTGCCAGGAGCGCCGCCGCGAAGCCCGCGGCCAAGGCCGTGCGCGCGGGCCGCCAGAGCCGGAGCCAGTTCCAAGCCGCGACGAAACCGATGCCGGCCAGGACCGCGAACGCGTAGTCGAGGAAGTCGATCGACCGATATACGATCACGAGGCTTTCCGGATCGAGACCGCGGATCAACCCGAAGAGGATGAGGGCGACCGGTGCCGCGAGCATCGAGACGACGAGATCGTTCATGCGGTTCGTGGTCCGCCGGAGGAGTTGATATCCGACAAGGATGAACCCCGCGAGGACGAA
>Ga0209157_1001611_pt1 | contig 18665 bp, 25 predicted proteins | sample GraSoiAngelo_135_FD_185892 | JGI IMG/M metagenome (GOLD analysis project Ga0209157, IMG submission 185892) | Grasslands soil microbial communities from the Angelo Coastal Reserve, California, USA - 14_0929_05_40cm (SPAdes) (version 2) | ecosystem: Environmental > Terrestrial > Soil > Grasslands ...
ATTCGACGTGGGCGCGCCAGCAGATCAAGGACGACGAGCTCGCCGGCGCGCTCGCCGCCGTGGAGACCGCCGACCTGCCGCCCGCCGAGTCGCGTCGCCGCGCGCTCGACGAGATCCGCGCCCGCTATGCTGTATAGATGGGGGGCCCCGAAATGGCCCCCCATACCCCCCAACCGCTCGTCGCGCCCCGGCGAAGCCGTGGCGCGCCTCGACACCCGGCGAAGCCGTGGCGTCCCTCGATACGCCGACCGCTCCTACACGGTCCAGCGCACCTCGGCGGGCGACTTGTCGTCGCGCAGGCCGAGAAAGGTGGGATGGCGGAGCTTGCCGTCGCCCGTCTTCTCCATGAATCCGATCTGGGCGACGAGCCTCGGCTCGAGCCAGGTCGCGTCACGCATGCGCGGCGCGTCGGCGAACGGCGAGGTCGCGCGACGAAGCGGCGCAAAGCGCTGCGCGAGATCGGCCAGCGTCTTGCTCGTGAAGCCGGTGCCCACCTTGCCCGCGTAGCGCAGCGTGCCGTCGTCGAAGGCGCCGATCAGCAGCGCGCCGAAGTGCGTGCGCGCGCCCTCGGGCGCCGTGTAGCCGCCGATCACGAACTCCTCCTCCGCGCGGACCTTCACCTTGCGCCACGCCGGGGAGCGCTTGCCGGTCTCGTACGTCGACGCTTCGTCCTTGGCCACGATGCCCTCGAGCCCGCGCTCGCGCGCCGCCTCGAACGCCTTGAAGCCATCGCTCCCGAGCCGCCGCGCGAGGCGCAGCGGGCCGCCGGGGCGCACTTCCTTCTCGAGCACCGCGCGGCGCTCGGCGAGCGGGCGCCCGCGTAGATCGCGGCCGCGCGCGTAGAGGCAGTCGAAGACGACGTAGACGGGCTTCCGCCGCGTGTCGGCGCCGAAGAGCTGAAAGCGCGAGATGCCCTCGGGATCGAAGACGACCACCTCGCCGTCGAGCAGCAGCGTGGGCGCCGGCAGCTTGGCGATCGCCGCGGCGATCTCGGGAACGTCGGCGCTGCGATCGATCAGGTTGCGGGTGATCAGACGCACGCGCGAGCCGTCCTTGGCGGCGAGGATGCGGATGCCGTCGTACTTCTCCTCGTAGACCCAGCCCGGCGCGTGGAAGGGCGCGTCGACCAGCGTGGCCAGCATCGGCTTCACGCCGGTCGGAACGCTCACGCGGGCTTCGCGGTCGCGCGGGGAGGATCGGCGCCCGCGGCCTGCTCCAGCTGGCGCGCGCTGGCGCCGGCCGCGCGCGCGATGCCGGCCATGGAGCGGCGCGAGACGACGGACTTGGGCTTGGCGAGCGTGAGGTCCTGCGTGGCGGAGGCGTGCTGATCGCGATGCTTGATGAGCAGCCACTGGCGGTCCCGCATGCGCACCAGCACCCACGAGCCCTTCATCTTCTTGCCGTGCAGCCGCATCTTGAGGTCGCCCTTGGCGAGTGCCTTGTTCACGTCGGGGCTCTCGGGCTCCCACGTGCCGCGGTCCCAGATCATCACCGTGCCGCCGCCGTACTCGCCCTCGGGGATCACGCCCTCGAAGTCGTTGTAGTCCATCGGGTGCGGCTCGGTCATCATCGCGAGCCGCCGGACGCTCGGGTCGAGCGACGGCCCCTTGGCGATCGCCCACGAGAGCATCACGCCCTCGTGCTCGATGCGGAAGTCGTAGTGCAGATGGCTCGCACGGTGCTTCTGCACGACGAACTCGAGCGCGCGCGCCGGCTTCCTGGTGCTCGCGCGGCCCGGCGGCTCGGGGGTGACGTCGAAACGCCGCTTGCGATTGTATTCGGCGAGCCGGCCGTAGCGGCTCAGGTCGTCGTCGGCGCCCGAACGCTTGGCCACGGCTCAGCCCTCCGCCAGCGCGTCGCCGAGACGTTTGGCCACGTCGCCCGCCTCGAAGCACGCCGCGACCGCTTTCGCGCGGTTGGGCTCGCGCGCGACGACGACGCGGCCGCCCACGGGCGCGGGCCAGGCGCGGAGCAGTGCGGCCCGTATCGCGGCCGAGGCCACGGCCCCCTGGAGCAGCCGCGGGCGGGAGAGCGCGTCCACGTCTCGATTGTACCGGGCGGTCGAAGCGCCGGCCTCTCAGCCCGGCCGCGCGACGAACCGCCGCATGTCGCCCTTGGCCCGGCGCGTGCCGGCCTCGATGCGGAAGCCCGCGGCCTCGACGCTGCGCTCGGTCTCGCGGTTCCAGTGGCAGCCGCCGCTGAGGCGCGTCCACAGCGGCTGCCAGCGGTCCTGCACGCGCGCCTTGAGGCCACCGGTCGCGCGCACGTGCTCGAGCATCCGCAGCGCGCCGCCGGGCCGCAGCACGCGCTTGACCTCGGCGAGGCCGCGCGCGGGGTCGGGCACGCTGCAGAAGGCGAGCCCGCTGACGACGGTATCGAAGGCGGCGTCGCGAAACGGCAGCGCCTGCGCGTCGCCCTGCACGAGCGGGACGCCCGGCGCGCGGCGCCGCGCCGCCAGCAGCGCGTCGCGCGCGGGATCGAGGCCGATCACGCGCACGCCCGCGGCGTAGAGCGGCAGGTTGCGGCCCGTGCCGCAGCCGACGTCGAGCGTGCGCCCCGCCGCGCCCTCGACGAGCCAGCGGCGCCAGCGCCCGAGGCCGAAGCGCTCGACGAGCGCGCAACACGCGTCGTACAGCCAGGGAATCTGCTCGAGCCCGCGCACGGCGGTATCCTACCGCCGTGCCCGTGCCGCTGCTCCACGTCGACGCCTTCACCGCCGAGCCGTTTCGCGGCAACGCCGCGGCCGTGTGCCTGCTGCCGGCGGCGCGGGAGGTCGCGTGGATGCGGGGCCTCGCCGCGGAGCTGAACCTGCCCGCGACGGCGTTCGTCGTGGGCGCGCACAGCGAGTTCGCGCTCCGGTGGTTCACGCCGTCGACGGAGCTCCAGCTCTGCGGTCACGGCACCCTCGCGGCCGCGCATGCGCTGTGGGAGACGAGGCGGCTCGCCCCCGACGCCACGGCACGCTTCACCACGGGGGCCGGCGCGCTCGCCGCCGCCAGGCGCGACGGGTGGATCTCCCTCGACTTCCCGGCCGAGCCGGCGACGCGGACACGCGCGCCCGCGGGGCTCGCGGAGGCGCTCGGCGTGAAGCCGGGCTGGGTCGGTCGCAACCGCCTGGATTACGTCGTCGAGGTGGACGACGAGGCGGCGCTGCGCGCGCTGTCGCCCGACTTCCCGGCGCTGACCGCGATCGACACGCGCGGCGTGATCGTCACCGCGCGCGCCGCTTCGCCGGAGTTCGACTTCGTCTCACGCTTCTTCGCGCCGCGCGTGGGCCTGCCGGAAGACGCGGTGACGGGCTCGGCGCACTGCTGTCTCGGCCCCCTCTGGGCCGAGCGCCTCGGCCGTTCCGAGCTCGTGGGGCTCCAGGTGTCCGCGCGCGGCGGCGTCGTGCGCGTGACGCTGGCCGGTGAGCGCGTGAGGCTCGCCGGCCAGGCCGTCACGGTGCTGCGCGGGGAGCTGGCCTAGGGAGATGCGGGGCCCCGAAATGGCCCCCCATACCCCCCAACGCTCGTCGCGCCCCGGCGAAGCCGTGGCGCGCCTCGACCCCCGCACGGTCGGGGCGCGTCAGCCGAGGTGGTAGAGCAGCAGATAGACGAGCACGCCCGTCACGGACACGTAGAGCCACACCGGCAGCGTCCGTCGCGCGATCGGCACGTGCCGGTCGAACTGGCCCGACAGCGCGCGATAGACCGTCGTCAATACGAACGGCACCATCGCGGCCGCCAGCACGACGTGCGAGACGAGGATCGGGACATAGACCACTCGGATCCAGCCCTGTCCGCCGAACGGCCGCGAGCCGGCAAGCGCGTGATAGACGACGTAGGAGACGAGGAACAGCGCGGAGGCGACGCAGGCCGCCAGCATGCACGCGCGGTGCACGGCGATGCGGCGGCGGCGTATGGCCACCCAGCCGCTCACGAGGAGCGCCGCGCACGTCGCGTTGAGCGCGGCATTCAGCGCGGGCAGCCCGGAAACCTCCGCGCTCCACGCCAGGCCGGGCTGGTGCCCCAGCAGCAACACGCCGACGAGACCCACGATCACGAGCGACAGCCCGCCGATGATCGAGAGCGCCACCCTGTCGCGTGTCACCCCCGCATGATAGCGCCTCCTTTATATAGCGCGCGGCCGCCCCATGACCCCGTCGACCCCTCCGGCCGTCGATGAGAGAGTTCTCATCCGCGTTTCATTCCGGTCTCATCCGGCGCCGCTACCGTGGGCCCTGCGAGCCCATACCGGTCTCGCGAACAGGAGGCGAACGCCATGACGCTCGATGCCCGATTCCGTCGCCGGCTGCCGCTGGCCGCCGGCCTCGTCCTCGTCCTGGTCGCGCTCGGCGCGGCCTTCGGATACGGCCGCGCGGCCACGACGCCGCTCTGGAGCGACCAGCCGATCGCGGTCGCGCCGACCACGGTCACCGCGCCCGACTGGGTGGCGCTGGCGCAGGCGCTCAAGCCGGCCGTCGTCAACGTCAGCATGAAGCGCGCGGCGCAAGCGACGCCCGAGGCGCTCGATCCGTTCTTCCAGCAGTTCTTCGGCCGCGTGCCGCCGCGCGTGCAGCGCGGGCTCGGCTCCGGGTTCGTCATCAACGCCGACGGGTACGTCGTCACCAACAACCACGTGGTGGACGGCGCCACCGAGATCCGCGTGAAGCTCGCAGACGGGCGCGAGCTGGCCGGCCGTGTCGTGGGGCGTGACCCGCGCACGGACCTGGCGCTCCTGAAGGTGGACGCCCACGGGCTGCCGACGATCCCGCTCGGCGACTCCGCCGCGCTCAAGGTCGGCGAGCCGGTGATGGCGATCGGCAACCCGTTCGGCCTCGAGCAGACGGTGACGACGGGCATCGTGAGCGCGACGGGGCGCGTCATCGGCGAGGGCCCGTACGACGACTTCATCCAGACCGACGCCTCCATCAACCCGGGCAACAGCGGCGGCCCGCTGATCAACGCGCGCGGCCAGGCGGTCGGCATCAACACCGCGATCGTGAGCCGCAGCGGCGGCTCGGTCGGCATCGGGTTCGCGATCCCGGTCAACCTCGCCAAGCCCGTCGTCAGCCAGCTGGCCTCCGCGGGCCACGTGACACGCGGCTGGCTCGGCGTCGGCATCCAGCCGCTGACCGCCGATCTCGCCAAGAGCTTCCGGCTCTCCCAGACCGACGGCGCGCTGGTGACGTCCGTGAACGCGGGCTCTCCGGCCGCCAAGGCCGGCCTCAAGCAGGGCGATGTGATCGTCGAGTACGACGGCCGCCCGGTGGGTCGCGCGGGTGACCTGCCGCGTGCGGTCGCAGAGACGCCGGTCGGCCGCGCGGTGCCGGTCAAGGTCGTGCGCGACGGCAAGCCTCTGACGCTCACCGCCACCGTGGGCCGGTTGGAGGAGGCCCGCGAGGCGAAGGCGGAGCCGGCGCCCGGCGAGCCGGCCCTCGGTGTCACCGCCCGCACGCTCACACCCACGGTGGCGCAGCAGCTCGGTCTGCGCGAGCAGCGCGGCGTGCTCGTCGTGGGTGTCAACGACGGCAGCCGCGCCGAGGCCGCCGGCCTCAAGGCCGGCGACATCATCGCGGAGGTCGACCACCGCGCGGTCGCGAGCGTCGAGGATCTGCAGCAGGCGCTCCGCCGTCACCCCGCGGGGGCGCCCGTCCTGATGCTGGTGCAGCGCGACGGCGACCCCCTCTGGCTCGCCGTCGGCGCCTAGCCGAAGGAGGGCGCTCGTGGCCAGCGTCTTCGCGGAACGTTACGCGCAGGCGTGTCGGCGACATCCCGACCTCGTGGCCGTCCACGAGTCGCCGAACGGCTGCATCGCGCTCGTGCTTCGCCACACGCTCGTGCCGCTGCCCGAGGAGCACGCCGGGTGGGAGCGCGAGACGCGCGCGGCCGCGCGCGACGTGATCGACGACCTGCGCGGCGCCGGCTTCGAGGGCGACGTCGTCGTCGCCCAGTGGCTGCCGGTGCATCGCCTCGTGCGCATCTTCGACGACTGGCCGCGGCGCTGGGAAGGTGACCCCGTGCGGGCCGCCCAGCTGCGGAGGGTCGTGCGACAGCTGGCGGCCGACCATCGCTTCCTCGCGTGGCGCAGCGCCGAGCGCCGGCGCCTGCGCCCCCGCGGACGCCGGGAGCCTCCGTCGGTCAGCGGCTGGTACTGCGCGATGGCTCCCGTCTGGCTCGGCCTCGCGCCGGAAGTCCGGAGGCAGCTCGTGCTCCAGACCCACGTCTGGATCATCGAGCGCGTGCAGGTGCCCGACGCGTGCCCACCGCCGGACGACGACCTCGTGCCCGACGGCGCCCTCGCGCACCGGCTCGAGCGCCTGGTGCCGGCCGACGATCGAGCGCGCTGGAGACCGTGGATCGACACCGTGCTGGCGAGGCTCGCCCGCGCGTTCGAGCGCGCCCCCGAGCGTCGGGATCACCGATGGATGCGTAGCCTCTTTCTCGTCGCCTACTACGTGCCGCCGCCGGTTGGACACGGAGCGATCCTGAGAGCACTCTGAAGCCTCCATGCGAATCCTCATAGTGGAGGACGAGCGCAAGGTCGCCAACTTCATCAGCCAGGGCCTGCAGGAGGAGGGGCACACGGTCGAGGTCGCCAAGGACGGCGAGGCGGCGCTCGACCTGCTCCGGCACGGCCCGCCATACGACCTGATCGTCCTCGACGTGATGCTGCCGCGGCTCGACGGCGTCGCCGTGCTCAGGGCCGCGCGCGCGGCCCGCGTGACGTCCCCCGTGCTGATGCTCACCGCGCGCGACGCGGTCGCCGACAAGGTGACCGGGCTGGACGCCGGCGCCGACGATTACCTCACCAAGCCGTTCTCGTTCGACGAGTTCCTCGCGCGCGTGCGCGCGCTGCTGCGACGCGTCGACGGGCGGCGCGAGCCGATTTTGAGATTGGCCGACCTCACCCTCGACCCCGCCACGCGCGTGGTCGCGCGCGGCCAGCGGCACATCGAGCTCACCACGCGCGAGCACGCGCTCCTCGAGTACTTCCTGCGCAATCCCGGACGCATCCTCACGCGTCCGATGCTCGCCGAGCACGTGTGGGGACTGGACTTCGACCCCGAGAGCAACGTCGTGGACGTCTACGTCGGCTACCTGCGCCGCAAGATCGACGGCCCAGGGGACGCGCGGCTGCTCCACACGGTGCGCGGCGCCGGGTACGTGCTGCGGCCGGACGCCGACTGACGTGCGGCGGCCGCTCTCCATCCACACGCGGCTGACGCTCTGGTACACGGGCGTGCTGCTGGCGACGCTCGTCGTGGTGAGCGTGGTCGGCTATTCGCTGCTCGCCTGGAACCTCGCCCAGGACGTCGATCAGTCGCTGCTCACCGTCGCCGAGGTGGTGCGCGACCGGAGCGCCGGTGCCGATACCGGCAGCCCCGTCGAGCGCACCCTGCGCGAGCTGCTCGGCCCCGACGGCCTCGACCAGTTCTTCCAGATCATCGATCCCGCGGGCACGCCGAGAGTGCGCTCGCCGCGGCTGCCCGGGCGGGCGCCGCTCCCGCTGTCGCCCGCCGCCCGCGCCAACGCCGCCCACGGCCGTGCGACGTTCGAGACGCTCCGCTTCGAGCGCGGCCACGACGTGCGCGTGCTCACCCTGCCGGTGATCCGCGACGGCGCGCTGGTCGAGGTCGTGCAGGTCGGCATGTCGCTCGCGCAGCGCGAGCGGACGCTGCGCCGGTATTTCCAGTCGCTGCTCGTGCTCGTCCCGCTCGCGGTGGCGCTGGCGGCCACCGGCGGCGCCCTCATGGCGCGCGCCGCGCTGCGGCCGGTGGACCAGATGTCGGCGGCCGCGCGCCGGATCACCGCCGAGGCGCTCGGTCAGCGGGTGCGCGTGCAGGGAACGGGCGACGAGCTGGACCGCCTGGCCGAGACGCTCAACGGGATGCTCGCGCGGCTGGAGACGGCGTTCGCCGAGATCCGACGATTCTCGGCGGACGCCGCGCACGAGCTGCGGACGCCCTTGACGGCGCTCAAGGGAGGGCTGGAGGTGGCGCTGCGCGCCGAGCGCTCGCCGGAGGAATACCGGCGCGTGCTCGCGGGCAGCCTCGAGGAGGTCGAACGCCTCGGCCGCCTCGCCGAGGACCTGCTCGCGCTCTCACGCGCCTCGGCCGTGCCCGAGTCGCGGCGCGACCGCGTCGACCTCGAGGCGCTCGCGCTGGACCTGCTCGACGTGGGCGCGCGGCTCTCGGCGGGGACGGGCGTGGCGGTGCGGCTGAAGGAAGCAACGCCGGCCGCGGTCCGCGGCGACGCCGACGCGCTGCGCCGCGCGGCCCTGAACCTCGTCGAGAACGCGGTCAAGTACACGCCGCCGGGGGGCACGGTGGCGACCTCGGTCACGCGCGACGGCGAGGCCGCGCTCTTCGTGGTCGAGGACACGGGCCCGGGCGTCCCGGCCGCGGACGCCGAGCGGATCTTCGAGCCCTTCGTCCGCCTCGACGACGCCCGCGCCCGCGACATCGGTGGCATCGGTCTCGGCCTCGCCATCGCGCGCTCGATCGTGGCCGCGCACGGCGGCACCCTCACCGTCGAGCGCGGCGCCGGCGGCGGCGCGCGCTTCGTCATCCGGCTGCCGGCCGTCTGAGCGCGCGCCGTCGCAGAGGAGGAGAACGATGAAAACCTACGCGATGGTGTTCGTGAGCGTGTTCCTGGCCGAGCTCGGCGACAAGACCCAGCTGGCGACCCTGACCTTCGCGGCCACGCCCGGGGTCGGCCGCCTCGGTGTGTTCCTCGCCGCCGCCGGCGCGCTGGTGACGTCCAGCCTGCTCGCCGTGCTGGTGGGCGAGCGCCTCGGCGCGTGGATCCCGCCGCACTATCTCACGCGCGCGGCGGGCGTGCTCTTCGTCGGGATCGGCGGCTGGCTGCTCTTCACGCGCGCGTGACATCGTGCGGCGTTTGACACCCTGCCGCGGCGCCACCTAAAATCGATTCCTGCCGCCTGCTATGGATGTGAATCTCGACGCCCTGACCCGCCGACTGGCCGGCCTCACCGGTCGCTTTGCCGATCTGGGCGCGAAGCTCACCGAAGCCGCGCGCGAGATGCAGGACGGCGGCGCGCCTCCCGCCGACGCGCTGGTCGAGGCGCTCGCGGCCGCGCGCGCGGAATTCGTGGAATTGCTCGCCCAGGTCGTCGCCACTGCCGAGACGCTCGGCGTCGCGGTGCCCGACAGCGTCGAGAGCGCCAAGAGCCTCGAGCCGGTGCTCGCGGCGATGTCCGCCGCCGTCGATGCGCGGCGGCGCCGCGCGGCGTTCGACGAGATACGGAGCCGGATCCTCGCCATCTACGATCGCGTCGCCGGCCTGCTTCACGAGGGCGACGAGAGCTTCGGTCCGGTCGTCACCTTGAAGAGCAAGGCGGAGGAGGCGAAGGCCGCCGCGCTCGCGCTGACGGACGCCACGACCGAGCAGGCGCGGGCCCTCATGGAGGCCGCGGGGCCGTTCGCCGACCTGCTCACGATGCTCGAGGGCACCGAGGCGCTCGACGACGAGAAGTTCTCCGCCCTCGAGGAGAGCGTGGCGGACGCGTTCGGCCGCCAGATCGCCGTCGCGGTGGCGCGCGGCCGGCTGCTCCTGCCGGGGCAGGCGCCGCGCGCGCCCGAGCCCGCGCCGGCGGCGCCGGAGCCCGTCCGCATCGCCGAGGCGATGCGCGCGCCCGAGCCCGTCCGCATGCCGGAGCCGACCGTCGCGGCGCCGCAGCCGGCGGCCCCGCGCGGCGAGCCCTCGGCGCCCGACGAGACGGCCCAGTGGTGGCTGGCGGCGTGGGCCCGCTGGTCGGGATGGAAGAACACGCTCGCCTTCCCCGCGGCGGTGCGAGAGGAGCTCTCGAAATATCCCTATCTGCTGTCGGTGCCGATCCAGCAGAGCCCCGACTTCGAGGAGGGCCTCCTCGCGTACGGCTACTCGATCATCATGGAGCACGTCGAGAAGCAGAGCCCCGGCGCCGTCGGCAACGCGCTGAACAATCTCAAGTCAGGACAGATGCAGCCCGTCGGCACGCAGCTCTACGACTACCTCGTGACCGAGGGGCGGCTGACCGAGACCTACCCGGACTTCATCAAGAACGTGCTGCTGGCCGCGGTGCCGGAGCCGGGTCCGTGGGTGCAGGCGCGCATGATCCACTCCAAGGACGACACGCGTGTCTTCCAGCGCCCGACGCCGCGCCTGGGCGAGACCGAGCAGACGGCGAAACGCTTCCTCGCCGACAACCAGCGTTTCACCGAGCACAAGTTCAGCGCGACGCTGCCGCCGCTGACCTCGCGCTTCTTCCTGATCCAGGCCGAGCTGAAGGAGGCGCACGGCGTGGACATCAACCTAAAAGTCGACGGCGCTCCCTCCGACTCGGGCCTCGTGGTGACGGTACCGGCCGTGGGCAAGGCGACGAGGGTCGAGGCGCGGCGGCTCTCCGCGGAGGGGACGGCGCTGCCCGGGCTGGGCCGTGACCACGGGGCGATCTGGTTCGCGGTCTTCAACGCGGATCCCGGGCGCGAGACGCGCTTCCAGCTCGGGCTCACGCTGCGCAGGGACGTGCGGGGGATGAAGAAGTAACTACTCGTGAGGCGCCGGCGAGGCCGGCGGCGCGGGATCCTTCTGGGCGGCGCGCGCGAAGGGACTCTTCGTCACGCCAAGCTTCTGCGCGATCTGATTCGTCGACTGCACCGTGTCGAGCAGCTTCGCGAACGCCTGCGCCGCCTCCTCCTTCTCGCCCTTCAGCTGCTCGTTGACGCGCTTGAGCTCCTCGAGCTGCTTCTTGTAGTCCTCGATCTGCTTCTCGAACTCGCCGTGCTGGGCGCGGCCGCCCGTCTCCTTGTCCCGCGCGTCGGTCAACTCCTTGCGCAGCCCCATCAGCTCCCGGCGCAGCCGGTCCGCCTCGCGCTCGGCGTGCTCGGTCTTGGCGGTCGCCTTCTGGACGCCGTCCAGCAACTCGGGCAGCAGCGCGAAGACCTCGCGGCTGTCTTCGATCCAGCGAGCCAGTCGCTGACGCGCCGTCGCCGTCGCCTCTTCCATGTCGATCTCCTGTCCCTGCTTCGACCGCCTGACCGGCGGTTGGTTGCCGAAGAATCTAGCATTCGGCGACCCCGGTTGGCAACGATGATACCTTAGCCCGCGGACCGCGATGGCCCTCCCCCTGGTCACGAATCTCGGATCGCGCGGGCGGCGCCGGCGCTACCTCATGGGCGCGGCGGGACTCGCGCTCACGCTGCTCCTCGCCGCCGGCTTCGTCCTGTTCGGCGCCCCGCGCGGCGCGCGCCTCGTGTTGTTTCTGCCCGTGTTCGGCGCCGCCCTCGGCTTCTTCCAGGCCCGCGGCGGGACGTGAACGGGCCTGGCCTCGCGCGGGCTGCGCGAGACGGCGACCGGAACGGAGCCCGTGAGCGATGCGTGGGCCGCCGGCGAGCTCAAGCGGCAGGCGCGTGAGATCTTTGCGCAGGCCGTGCTCGTCGCGCTCGCGCTGACCGCGGTCGGTTTGCTGCTGCCCGCCCCCACCTCCTGAGCCCCGAGCGACTGAGCGACTCCGTGAGATCCGCGCCGAAGAGCCGCGCCATCTCGTCGAGGTCGCCGTTCCTGGGCGGATATATACTCGGGGTAATCGACCCGGCAAACGAAAGGAGCAGGTCATGTCCGTGAAGCTGTTCGTCGGTGGTCTCTCGTTTTCCACCTCGAGCGAGGGCCTGCGCGGCGCCTTCGCGCGCTTCGGCGAGGTGATGTCGGCCGCCGTGATGACCGACCGAGAGACGGGACGCTCGCGGGGCTTCGGCTTCGTCGAGATGGCGACCACCGAGGAGGCGGAGAAGGCCATCTCCTCGCTCAACGGCACCTCGCTCGACGGGCGCATGATCCGCGTGGACAAGGCCACGCCGCGCGGCGCGGGCGGCCCGCGGCCCCCGCGTCCAGTCGGCGGTGGTCCCCGCCCCTACGGCGACCGGCCGGCCGGCGGCGGCTTCGGCGGCCCGCGCTTCGGCGCGGGCGGTGGCGGCGGCGGTGGCCCGCGATTCGGCGCGGGCGGCGGAGGTTCCCGGCCTGGCGGCGGCTTCGGCGGCGATCGTCCGGGCGGCGGCGCCGGCGGGTTCGGCGAGAAGCCGGGCCGCGGCCAGGGCCAGCGGCGCGGCGCGGGCGGCGGCGGCGGCTTCGGCGAAAAGCCGGCCGGCCGCAAGGGTCCCGGCGGCGGCAAGCGCGGGCCCAAGCGCGGCCTCGACGGCGGCAGCGGCGGCGGCCGCGGTCGCCCGGGCTCCGACGGCGAATACCGCTGGGGACGGTGAAAAGTTGAACAAAGGGGGCCTCGAAGGGCCCCCTTTACCCCCGTACGCTCGGAGCGCCCCGGGGAACCCGTGGCGCTCCTCGATATCTGGCGCCACTTCACGGCAACACGCTCTCGCCGCGCGCGCTGACGCGCGCGAGGATCTCCATCACGAGCGGGTAGAAGAGCATGACGACGAAGACCGCGGTGGCGATCCAGATCGCCAGCCGCGCGACTCTCATCCGAGCAGCTCCGAGAGCGAGCGGATGATCCGGTGCGGGCGCGCGCCCGTCTCCGCGGGCAGCCCCGCGCCGTCGCGATCGATCCACACGCCCGTGAGTCCCAGCCGCTGCGGCGCGAGCACGTCCCACTCCAGGTGGTCGCCGACCATCCACGCGCCCTCGGACCCCACGCCCAGCCGGCGCAGCGCCTCGCGGTAGACGCGCGCTTCGGGCTTGCCGCAGCCGAACTCGCCCTCGATGAGGATCGCGTCGAAGTAGCGCGCGAGGTCGTGGCGCTCGATCTTGTCGCGCTGCTGGACGGCGTCGCCGTTGGTCACGAGCGCCAGCGGCAGGCCTCGCGCGCGCAGCGCGTCCAGGAAGGCGCGCGTCTCGGGAAAGAGCCGCATCGCCTCGCGGCGGCGCGCCGCGAAGTCCCGCGCGATGGCGGCGGCGAGCGCGTCATCGGCGCAGCCGCAGCGCGTGAGCGCCTCGGCGACGATCTTGGTCCAGGCGCCGAGCATGTTCACGCGCTCGCGCGCGTGCCGCGCGGGATCGCCGGTCCAGAACCACTTGCGCGTCTCCGCCAGCACGGCCACCAGCGTCGCCGCCTCCACCGGCAGCGCGGCGCCACCGCACGCCTGCGCCCACGAGTCGTCTACGCCCGCCGAGTACGCGAGCAGCGTGTCATCGAGGTCGATCAGCAACGCCTTCACGCGCGACCCTCGGCGGCGACCGCGCGCGCGTGGCGCGGGTCGCGCACGCGCAGCGCGAGCAGGATCATCGCCGCCGTCCCGCCGAGCGCAGCGATCATGAAGACGGCCGGGAAGCCGGCGCCGTCCGCGAGCAGGCCGCCCGCCAGCGGCGCCACGAAGGCCACCGGCGCCAGCGAGGTCTGACCGAGCCCGAGATACGTCGGGCCCTCGCCCTCGGCGGGCGCGAACTCCAGCAAGAGATTGAGGCCCGACACGGTCACCGACGCCTGATGGACGCCGCTGAGCACGAACACGAGCCCGAAGAGGCCGAGCGAGGGCGCGCCGAGCGCCACCGCGTTGGCCGCGACGACGGCGGCGGCGCCGGTCAGGACGACGAGGAGATGACCGGCGCGATCGGCCAGCCAGCCGAGCACGAGGGTGCCGGCGATCGTGCCCGCGAGCAGCAGCGCCGTGAAGAGTCCCACCGTCGCCGGCGGCGCCTGCCACGCGCGCAACGCGTACACGGTGTAGAAGGCGGCGCCCATGCTGCCCACCGAGCCCAGCGCGCGCGCGGTCAGGTACCAGGCGAAGTTCGGGTCGCGCCGCAGGAGCGCCGGCAGGCGCCGGAGGTAGACGCCGAGGCCCTCGGTGGCCGCCGCCGGCGCCGCGGCCGCCGGCTCGCGGACCACGACGAGCGCGACGAACGACACGAGCAGGCACGCCGTGCCGCACAGAAAGCAGAGCGCGTACGCGACGGCCGGTCGATACGCCGCGAGCAGGTCCGCGGCCACCGCGCTCGCGCCGAGGCCGGCGACGCTGGCCGCGACGCTCGAGACGGCGAAGAATCGGCCCCGCATCGTGACGGGAATGGCGCGCCCGATGAGGTCCATCCAGGCCGGCATCAGCAACCCGCCGACGCCGGTCACCGCGAGCAGCATCCCGAGGAGAACGGCCAGCGTCGCGCCCGGGGCCCGCTCGGCCATCCAGTACGCCGCCGCCGCCAGCACGAGGAACGGCACGCGCTCCCAGATCGTCCAGCGGACGAGGAAGGGCAGCTTGCGCGCCAGCCCTTCCGTGTACGGCGCCGCGAACAGACACGGCAGGAACCAGCCCATCGTCATCACGGCCGGGATCGCGCCGATCACGACGTTGGGCGCGCCCAGCCACGCGGCGAACGCGGGCAGGATGGTGGACGGCGAGGCGAAGGCCAGCGCGACCATGAACAGCGCGTAGTCGGCGCCCAGCGCGACGACGTTGTGGCGCAGGTGGGGCGGGGTCACTCGACGATTCTATCGCGGGCGGCAAGCGCGCTCGGGCTAGCCTCCGCGCGCGAATTCGGGATAGAGCGTCATGCCGCCGTCCACGAAGATCGTCTGGCCGTGGATGTAGTCGGCGTCGTCCGAGGCGAGCCACGCGACCACGCGCCCGATGTCCTCGGGCTGGCCGATCCGCCCGTAGGGAATCAGCCGCAGGAGCGACGCGAGCGCTTCGGGCGTCTCCCACGCTGCGCGGTTGATCGGCGTCTGGATCGCGCCCGGCGCCACGGAGTTCACGCGGATCCGGTGGGGCGCCAGCTCCTGGGCGAGCGACTGCATGAGGAGCTTCACGCCGCCCTTGGACGCCGCGTAGTTCGCGTGGCCGGCCCACGGGATCACCTCGTGCACCGACGAGATGCAGACGATCTTGCCGGCGGCACGCGACACGTCGGCGCGGACGCCGCGGCGGATCATCTCGCGGGCTGCCTCGCGCGCGCACAGGAACATGCCCGTGAGGTTGACGCCGATGACCTTGTTCCACTGGGCGAGCGTCATGTCGACGAGCGGCGCGTCCTGCTGCAGGCCGGCGTTGTTGACGAGGATGTCGATGGCGCCGAAGTGGGCGATCGCCTTGGCGAACATCTCGCGCACCTCGAGCTCACTGGACACGTCGGCCTGGAGCGCCGTCGCCTCGGCGCCGCCGGCGCGGATCTCGGCGGCCACCGCCTCGGCGGCGGCGGGGTTCGTGACGTAGTTGATGACCACCGCGGCGCCGGCGGCGCCGAGCGCGCGCGCCACCCCGGCGCCGATGCCGGATGCGGCGCCGGTCACGAGGGCGGTCTGACTCTTCAAGCTCTGTGGCATGGGTCCTCCTGGGCTCGTGCAGTTAGACGCGTGACGCGGCGTCCGAGGTGCGCGGCGGGGGCCTGAGGAAAGGACGCCCACGAAGCGTGCAAGAATCGGTGCTCCGAATGGACGGCGCGCGCGTCGCGGTCGCGATCATGGCGAAGGCCCCGAAACCGGGCGAGGTCAAGACCCGGCTCTGCCCGCCGCTGTCGCCCGAGGAGGCGGCGGGCCTCTACGACTGCTTCCTGCGCGACAAGGTGGAGCAGGTGCGGGCGCTCGGCGGCGCGACCGGCGTGATCGCGTTCACGCCCGACGATAGCCGGAGCCTGTTCGAGGCGATCGCGCCCGGCTTCCGGCTCATCGCGCAGCGCGGCGCCGACCTCGGCAGTCGGCTCCTCAACAGCCTCGGCGCGCTGTTAGGGGAAGGCTACGTCGGCGCCGTCGCGATCGACAGCGATACCCCGAATCTACCGACCGAGTACCTGCGCCAGGCCGTCGACGTCCTGTCGAGGTCGGCGACGGACGTCGTCGTCGGACCGTCCGACGACGGCGGCTACTACCTCATCGGCGTGCGGCAGGCGTGGCCGACGCTCTTCGACGCCATGCCGTGGAGCACTCCGGAGGTCCTGCCCGAGACGCTGCGGCGGGCGCACGCCGCAGGGCTCCGGGTCGAGTGCTTGCCGGCGTGGTTCGACGTCGACACCGCCGAGGACCTCGAGCGATTGATCGTCTCGCTCGGGGATCGTGACGACGAGGCGCCGTTGCAGACTCGACGATTCTTCAGGAGGCGAGGCCGATGACGACGTTCGACGGCACGCTCATGTCGCGCGCTCCCGCCAGCCCGGCGTCGACAGCCGCGTGAGGAGCCACCATCCGCCGCCGAGCGCCAGTGGCGTGAACTCGACGGTACGCGCCCAGCCGGGAATGTTCCACGGGTCCTGCAGGAAGAACGTGTAAGCGAACATCACGGTGCCGGTGAACGCTATCCACGGCAGCGACGGCGCCCACGCCAGAACGGGCGCGAGCGAGACCGCATACCACGGGAAGATGTTCGGGGCCAGGACCAACAATCCCCCGACCAGGAGAACCGCGCGCTCGCCCAGCGGGGTGGGGCGCCGCACCACCGCGAGGGCCGTCAGCCAGGCCGCGGCTGCGGCCGCGGTCACGATCGGCACGCCGACCACGGACCGCACGAGACCCGGATTGAAGTACTCCTCCGTCAGGTATCGCGGGAGCGACCCGAGCACCGCGGTACCGGTCACCAGGCCGGGCGCATAGCCCAGGAGCACGACCCCGGCGAGGCTCGCCGTCGCCGCGGGCCACGCGGCGACGGGCAGCAGCCCGAGCAGCGCGGCCGGGTACAGCTTGAAGAGGGTCCCCACACCGAGCAGCGCGCCAGCCGCCGCGTACCGGCCCCGCACGCTGGCCCACATGGCACCCGCCACCAGCGGCACGAGGACACCGTCGACGTGACCCGTGCCCCACACCTCGACGAGCACCAGCGGGTTCCACACATAGATCACCGCGTGTGAGAGCGGCCGGCCCGCCGCGCGCAGCAGCCCGAGCACCGTCGCGACTCCGACGAGCTCCAGCAGCGCGACGGCCAGCTTCATGGCGAGAACGCTGTCGGGCATCAGGCGATAGACCGTCTGGAAGAACGCCTGGGTGGCCGGCGGATAGAGCGTGCGCCACGTGGGATGGTTCAACCGAGGGAAGATCTCGGCGTCGCGCAACCGCTCGAGCTCCCGGTCGGCGGGCGCGAACGCATACGGGCCGATGCCGGCGTGGGCCACCCGCGCGTCCCACACGTAGCGGTACGCATCGGTCGACAGCGTCGGCGCCGCCGAGACGAGCGTCAGCCGGGCGATCACGCCGACCACGATCACGAGCGCCAGCGCTCGGGGACCACGCGCGGCGGCCAGCCGCCAGCTCGCGAGCGCATAGCAGAGGAAGGCGACGGAGAACCACACGAGGAACGCGGCAGCCGACTCGACGAGATTCGACAGCCGCGCGATGGCGGCGCAGGCGGCGATGAGGCCGAGGCCGGCGACGGCGGCCCCGGTCACCGCCGCTGCTGCGCCGCGAGAAATCGACGCAGGCGCGTCTTCATCTCGTCCGGCATCTCGACGGCGGCGGCGGCCGAGACCAGCGCTCGCGTCGTGCGATACGTGGCGAGGTAGGCGCGGCACGGGTCGCAGCCGGCGAGATGACGCTCCAGCTCGGCCGCGAGGTCCGCCGGCATCGTGCCGTCGACGTAGTCGGCGAGGACGTCGATCGCTTCGCGGCAGGTCATGCGCCGGCTCCGAGGCGACGGGTGAGCTGCTCGCGCAGCGCCATCCGCGCGCGATGCAAGCGCGTCTTCACTGCGGCCACGCTGTCGCCCACGATCTCTGCGACCTCGTCGCTGGACAGCTCGTCGACGTCCTTGAGGACGAGCACCGCCCGGTAGTGCTCGGGCAGTCGATCGATCGCCGCCTCGAGGATCCGGCGCGACTCGCCGGAGAGCAGCTCGCTCTCCGGCGTGCCCGACCAGTCCGCCACGAGGAACGCGCGCTCGCCCGCCCGGTGGCCGTCCGGCAGGTACGTCGGCAGGAGCTCGTCGAGCGAGGTCTCGAGCTCGCGGTGCTTGCCGCGGCGCTTGTTGAGGCTGACATTGGTCGTGATCCGGTAGATCCAGCTGGAGAGGGCCGCGCGGCCCTCGAAGCCGGCGCCCTTGTTGACGATCTGGAGGAAGACGTCCTGCACGACCTCCTCGGCGTCGGCGGCGCTGCGCGTGATACCGTACGCGAGCCGGTAGACGCGTGCGGAGTACCGGGTCATGAGGGCCTCGAGCGCGCCCGCCTCCCCGGCGGTCGCGCGCGCGAGTAAATCGCGATCCTCGACACTCAACGAGCGCAGTCTACCACTCGTGAATCTTCGGCCGCCGCCGCGGTGTCCCAATGCGAAGAGGAGGCACGCATGGCGCTCAAAGACGAGCTGAAGACGCTGCGGGAGCGGGCGGAGGCCAAGCGCCCGCCGGAGATCGTGGCCACGATGCGCCGCGCGGTGGACGAGCTGCGCGCGTCGGGCGCGCCGGGCCGGGTGCTGAAGGCCGGCGACCCGGCGCCCCACTTCGCCCTGCCAGACGGGAACGAACGGATCGTGGACAGCCAGACCCTGCTCGCGCACGGCCCGCTGGTCGTCACCTTCTACCGCGGCCGCTGGTGACCGTACTGCAACGTAGAGCTGGTAGCTCTACAGAAGGTCCTGCCAGAGATCACCGCGCTCGGCGCGAGCCTGGTCGCGATCTCGCCGCAGCTGCCCGAGCACAACCGTGAGCTGATCCGAAGCCGCGCGCTCGGTTTCGAGATCCTGAGCGATCGCGGCAACGAGGTCGCGACGAAGTTCGGTCTGACGTTCACGCTGCCCGAGTACCTGCGCGCGGTGTACCG
>Ga0209157_1001618_pt1 | contig 18623 bp, 21 predicted proteins | sample GraSoiAngelo_135_FD_185892 | JGI IMG/M metagenome (GOLD analysis project Ga0209157, IMG submission 185892) | Grasslands soil microbial communities from the Angelo Coastal Reserve, California, USA - 14_0929_05_40cm (SPAdes) (version 2) | ecosystem: Environmental > Terrestrial > Soil > Grasslands ...
TCGTCGGAGACGCGGGAGCTCAGGTAGTGCGAGGCCGTGACCTCGCCCAGCGCCTCCGTGAGCTGCAGCGCGAACGTCGTCTTGCCGGTCCCCGCCGGTCCCTTCACGATGAGGGAGTGCCCTCCCGCGGCGTTGAAGAACTCCACAATCTCGCGCGGAATGCGACCGGTGGGAGGCGACACGGAACCGCGCCGAAACAGAGAGGCCGGCTATACATAGGTTTCCCCCGCAAACTCATTCGCGAGCGGGGACGGACGGATTCGACAGGTCCCGCAAAGGCGCGCGGAACCGGAGCGCGTCCGGGTGCATCGAGAGATTGTTGAACATCACGTACGCGTCGTCGTACTCCCGACAGATCGCGCGGAGACGGGCGAGGTCCTCGTCGGTGTATCGGTACCGATACATCGTCTTCCCGGGCGGGCTGCCGTGGAGACGGAAGTACGCGAGTCCGTAGGTCGCGGGCTCCTTGTCGAACGGATCGACCGCGTGAACGAGACCGAGGTCCTCGCAGATTTTTTCGACGATGTGCGTGGCCCACGGACCCCGGAGTTCGATCGCCTTCGTGGCATCGGTCCGAATCGACTCGAAGAAACGGTACAGCGCCGTTCGATTCGTTTCCGTGGGCCCGAACGATGCCGGTGTCTGGAACACGATCACGCGGGCGCGGATGGCTTCCGCGACGGAGCGCGTGGCCTCCCATCCCTCGCGGACCTGCGGCGTGTCCTGAAACGATCCGTAAGAGGGCTTCCCGGAATCGGGGATGATGCGACCGGACCTCCGGTATGTGGGCGAGGTGGCCTCGTGGGTGATGAACTGAGACGCTTTCACGCAGAACCGGAATGGTTGCGCCGCCGCGGCCCTCCACTTGACTGCTCGCTCGACCGAAACGGGTCGGTAGAAGGTCTCCTGAATCTCGACCGCGTCGAGTTGCCGCAGGACGTCCGCCTGTCGGCGACCGAACCCGCATGTCCCGGTCCAGATCACGATTCGGACGATGACACCGACAAAGTATAAAGCCGAACACCCGTCATCGCGACTCGAGATGAAGAACGAGGAGATCGCGTCTCGATTCGGCGAAATCGCGGACATGCTCGACATCCTCGGAGAGGACACGTTCCGGATCCTGTCGTACCAGCGCGCCGCGCGGCAGCTCGAGTCCCTGACGGAGAACGTGGAGGATCTCGTCCGAGAGGGCCGCGTCGACCAGATCCCTGGAATCGGCCCCGCCCTCGGCGAGAAGATCACGGAATACGTGACGACAGGTCGAATCGCATATTACGACGAGCTGCGCGCGAAATTCCCGCCCGGCGTCTTGGATCTGCTGAAGGTCCGCGGCCTCGGACCGAAGAAGGTGAAGGTCCTATGGCAGCAGCTCGGGATCACGGACCTCGACACGCTGAAGGCGGCGGCCGAGAAGCATCTCTTGAGTCGGGTCAAAGGCTTCGGCGAGAAGACGGAGGAGAACCTCAAGCGGGCGATCGACCTCGTGAAGGAGGGGCAGGCTCGCGCCTTCCTCGTCGACGCCGCTCGCATCGTCGACACGATCACGGAGCGAATGAAGGCCAGCAAGACCGTGGAACGCATCGAGGCGGCCGGTTCGTTCCGGCGGATGAGGGAAACGGTCGGAGATGTCGACATCCTCGCCGTCGCGAGGAACCGCGCGGCAGCCGGGGCGGCCTTCGAGCGTCTCCCCGGTGTCGTCGAAGTCCTCGCCTCGGGCGAGACGAAGGTCGTCATCCGCATCGAGTATCACGACTACGAGGGATCGCCTCGGACGATCCAAGTCGACTTGCGCATCCTCGACCCGGACAGCTGGGGCGCCGGGTTGCAGTACTTCACGGGTTCGAAAGACCACAACATTCGGCTGCGGACGATGGCCGAACGTCGCGGCCTCAAGATGAACGAATACGGCGTGTTCCGCGACGAGAAGCGAATCGCCGGGGATACGGAGGAGAGCATGTACTCGAGCCTCGAGCTCGCGTGGATTCCTCCGGAGATGCGGGAGGACCAAGGGGAAATCGATCTCGCTGCGACCGGTCGGTTGCCCAAGCTCGTCGAGCTAGCCGATATCCACGGGGACTTCCACGTCCATACGGAGGCCACGGATGGCACGGAGCCGCTCGAGGCGATGGTTGAGGCCGCCCGCCAACGCGGCTATTCGTTCGTCGGGATCTCGGACCACTCGGTGTCTGCGACCGTCGCCCGCGGAATGACCGCGGAGCAGGCGCTGGCGCGTCGGGACCGGGTCCGGGCGCTGAACCGGGAGTCGAAGGGTCTCACGGTCCTCCTCGGAACGGAGTGCGACATCCTCGACGGGGGCGAGATGGACTACCCGGACGAAGTCCTGAAGGAACTCGATTTCGTCATCGCATCGGTCCACTCCCGATTCACGCTGCCGGAAGAGACGCAGACCGCGCGGGTCGTGGCGGCCGTCCAGAACCCCCACGTCGACATCCTCGGCCACCCGACGACTCGACAGATCGGTTGGCGCGGCCCGATTCAACTGGACATGGACGAGGTGTTCAAGGCGTGCGCGAAAGCCGGCACCGCGATCGAGATCGACGCGGACCCGAGGCGGATGGACCTGAACGCGACGCAGGCGCGAGCCGCGAAGAACGCGGGCTGCACGCTCTCCGTCGACACGGACAGCCACGCGAGCGGCAACCTGGCGTGGATGCGCTTCGGGGTCGGGACGGCACGGCGCGCCTGGCTCGCGGCCGCGGACGTCCTGAACACGTGGCCGCTCGAGAAGATGCGTGATTTCCTCCATTAGCGGCGCAGAGGACGGATTGCCTCGAAGGCGCGGGCCACGACCTCCTTGTCGTTCTTCCAGTGCAGGAGGCGCATCGCCTCTTCACGGGTGACCCAGCGCGCCTCGTCGAACCCGGGCTCCGGCTCGAGCCGTCCGCCGGTCGCCTCGGCCAGGAAATACACGACCGTCTTGTCGTAGTTCACTCCGCCCGGAGGCCAGAAGAACGAATATCGGACGCGGTGGAGCGGTTGGAGGAGCCGGACTCGGAGGCCGGTCTCCTCGCGCACCTCGCGGACCGCGGTCTCCTCGAGGCGTTCCCCCGGCTCCACGGTCCCCTTCGGGAGGCACCAGATATCCTCATCGGCGCGTCGCAAAAGCAGAATCCGATCTCCCGGTCCGACGACGACGGCCCCGCTGGAGGCCGTCGGTTGCGTGGGGCTTCCTTTGCGGGGTGGACCGCTGCGGATCCGAGCTCGATTCGCGGACCCGAGCTTGGCGGCTTTCCGAAGATCGTTCCGCAACGTCGGCTCGAGCCGCCGATTGTACAGGATCGCCGCGGGATGATACGTCGGAAGGACGGGGAGGTCCCCGAACGCGAGGGTCTTCCCCCGCGCCTCTTTCAGCTCGATTCCTTTCCCCAAAAGCCCCTTCAGGGCGGTCGATCCCAGCGTCACCACGACCTTTGGGCGGACCGCCGCGAGCTGGGTCATCAGATACGGACGGCACGATTCGACCTCGTCGGACCGGGGTCCCCGGTTCGCGGGAGGCCGGCACTTCACGACATTCGTGATGAACACGGAGCCGCGAGGGAGCCGCGCCGCCGTGAGCGCCTTGTCGAGGATCTTCCCCGCAGACCCGACGAACGGTGAGCCGGCCAGGTCCTCCTCTCGGCCCGGGGCCTCGCCGATCAGGAACACATCGGCGTCGAGAGGACCTTCCCCCGGGACCGCGTAGGTCCGGCCCGTATGGAGGCGGCACAGGGTGCAGGACCGCACCGCGACCGCCGTCTGCTCCAAGAGCGCCGCGCGCTCCTTGTCCAGATTGGCCACGGGCCCGCAACGGTGGGCCGACTCATAGCCTTCGCGGCATCACGACTTCCGCTCGGCCTTCAGGTTCGTGAGGGCCTTGATTTTCGGTTGGACTTTCTCGATTTTCGATTCGAGCTTCGCACGGATTTTCTCGAACTTCCGCTCCGCCTTGACGCGGTCGACGGTGGCCCCCTTGAGGCTCTGTTGCGCCCGACGGATCTCCGCGCGGTAACCCGCCTCGATCCGTCGAAGCCGCTTCAACTTCCGATCGGCCTTGTCCTCGGAAGAAATTCGGACACCCCCGCGTCCCCCGCCCGAACGACCGGATCTAGGCCAGGGCTCGGTTTCGGGCGATCACCACGTCGAGCACGCCATTGGTGTACGTGTACTTCAGCGTGTCGCGGTCTGCGTCAATTGGCAGGTCGACCTTCGTGAAGTATTGGCGGTCCCCTTCTCCTTGGAGGACGAGCTTCCCTTCCTCGAGACGCACGCGGACGCCTTCGCGGGCGACGCCGGGCATCTCCGCCGTCAGGAAGATCGCCGATTCCGTCAAGATGACGTCGACGAGCGGATCGCGGGTCCGGATCTCCTCGCCCTCGAGGGCAGGCCGTGCGGCCTCGGGTCGTGCTTCGCGCGATCGGGTCGTGAATCCGTAGATGAACGGCTCGCGGAAGACGCCGAGTTTCCCCTCGAACGCATCCTTGAGCATGCGATGAAGCGCGCGGCGCGTCTCCTCGAACTCGTCCTCGATACTCATCGGGAAATCCTTCCTTCCCTGGTCAGGACCGCTTTCCCAGAGCGCGGTCCCCTCTCTTTCAACCCCGTGGAATTAATGGTCTAGAGATTTCATATAGTTTTCGCGACGAGTCCGATTCTCCAGTGGAAAGCGCCCCCCGGACGTCGGAGGGGGGATCACGGGGACGGTTTCTGTTCCGGTGTCGGCGGCGGCCTCGCCGGCGCCGTCGGTTTGGCCCCCCCACCTACCGCCGGGGTCGTGGGCGTCGGAGGCTGAGCGGTCCGGGGAGAGATTCTCCCCGCGGCCACCATCGCGATCCGCTCGACGAGCATCCGGTATCGCGGCACCCCGACAAACTCGATTCGCTCGTTCAGCAGGATCGCGGGCCCGAACTGGAGCTTGTATGTGGCCAAGAGGGGTTTGCTCGCCTCCGGAGAGAGGACGTCCACCTTCCACTCCGGATGATCGGTCCGGAGGCGCTTCACGATCTCCGCCACGCGGCCTTCCTGATATCCCTGTACGGAGGATACGAAGGTGACCGTCACCATGGCCTCCCGCTGGCGTACCGGAGCGACGCACATAAAGGTTGTGCGCAGGCCACCAGAGGAAAGACCTTGGCCGCGCAGTCCTTCTCACAACGGTGCGGGTCTTCGTGGCCTCGGAGGCGGACGAGGCGAGCCGCAATCAGCGCGACGCCCTCCTCGCGCTCGCACCGTGGCAGTCGGACGCGACGTTCGGTGGGCAGGCATCGTGGCGGTGGCGGGACACCCGACTGGTCACGATTCCGGAGCACCACCTGTACCGGGACCACCTCGATCGCGACCTCGAAGATGCGTTTGGACAACCTGTGGATCTCGTCGTCTACCTGTCGAAGCACGTCTCGGAAAGTCGGAGGCCGAGTCTCGCGGTTCATCCGATCGGCAATCCGCGCGGAGCCGAGTTCGGCGGACAACCGGAGACGCTCGTGCCGTCCGCGCCTCGGTGGATGACGGCGGCTCTTCGGGGCCTGCGCCGGGAGGCGAGGGGCCTCGCGTACAACGTGACGTTCGAGGCGACGCACCACGGTCCGCACCTGACGGCGCCGACGTTCTACATCGAGCAGGGCAGCACGGAGACGGAGTGGGCGGACCTCGCCGCCTCGCGGGCCATCGCCCGAGTCCTCCTCGCCCTCGAACCGGTCGACGCGCCGATCGCCATCGGCCTCGGAGGCGGGCATTACGTCCCGCGGCACACGGACCTCGCGCTGCGACGACGCATCGCGTTCGGGCATCTCCTCGCGGCATATGCCCTCGAGGGCCCGTCCGCGAAGGCAATCGATCAAGCCGTCGAGCGGACCGAAGGCGCGACGCTCGCCTACCTGCACCGCAAGAGCCTCTCGAAACCGGGGGTCCGGGCGTTCGAGGTACACTTGGAGTCGTTAGGCCTCCGGGTCATTCGGGAGGCGGACCTCCCGATGGACCCCGAGCACGAAACTTCTTAAGCCGTGGGCGAATACCAACGCCTAAGGGAGGGGACGCATTGCTCAAGGAATGTCGTTCTCACGGGTATTTCCGGGAAGAGTTGTGCCCGCATTGCGGCAGCGAAGGCAAGTTCCTCCTCAACGACGAGGAGGTCGAAATCCTCGGGCGCACGATGGCCGGCGTCTTACGACACTTCCCGGAGCGGTACGGCCTCGAGATGGACGCGCACGGTTGGGTGGACCTGCGGGACTTCCTGACTGCGGTCCAGATTCGCAACCGACGGTTCCGCTTCGTCCGCCAACATCACGTCGTCGGCCTGATCGAGACGGACCCGAAAGGCCGGTACCAATTCGAGGATGGGAAGATGCGCGCCACCTACGGCCACTCGAAGGACCTCGACCTCGACCTGCCGACGGAAGGCATCCCGGACGTGCTGTTCTACCCGACCACGGAGGAGGAGAGCCATCTCTTGAAGGAGGCCGGACTCCGGCCCTCGGACCGCAAGATGGTCCACCTCAGCGCGACGTTCGAAGCGGCGCTTGAGGCGGGCCGCGTCCGGATCGCCCAGCCCGTGATCCTCGAGATCGATGCGAAGGCGGCCCGCTCCTCCGGCGTCGTGATCCACAAGGCCGGCAAGACCGTCTACACGTCGAAGGAAGTCCCGGGGGAATTCCTCCGCCGGTCGCACCGCGTGGAGGAGGAACTGCCGCCGCAAGCCTCCGCCGACTCGACCGAGTGATTTTCAATGGGTCGGCCGAATATTATTCCCTCCCGATACACTTATGAAGCCGGGTCCGATATCGTCGCCTCCGGATGGGTGAGCCATGCCTTCGGCCTTTGACCTGATCGGCCACAACCCGGCCCTGCTGGAGCATTGGGTCCACCGGTTCCTCGCGGCCCTGATCGATGGCCTCGTCGTCGCGGCCATCTACCTGCTCTTCGTGCTCCCGGTCGCATTCCTGGGTTTGGCTTGGTACGTGGCCGGGTTCTTGTACGGCGTCATCTGGCTCGGGTACTCGGTGCTCCTCGAGGCACTCTTCGGCGCCACGATCGGGAAAAAGCTCCTCAAGCTCCGCGTCGTCGCGATCGATGGCAATCTCGATATCCTCCACACGCTCGTCCGAAACCTCTCGAAGATTTACTGGGTGTTGTTCGGAATCGATCTGATCATCGGCGGGATCACGCAGGGCGACCCCCGACAACGCCTGTTCGACCGCCTTGCGCGCACGACCGTCACCCGAGTCGACCAAGCCGCGTACATGGAAGAGCAATTCCGCATGATGCAGCACGCCGGACCGCATCCGATGACGATGCCTCAGGCGCCCCCGCCAAAGACGAATCCCCCGCCCGCACCGGGCAGTCCCCAGGCCGCTCAGGCCGCAACCGGTAGTTGGCCCGGGCAAGGCACCGGCTGGCCCGGTGCCGCGCCGGCCCCGAGCACATGGCCGCAGCACCAGTGGGACGAACAGGGTCGCCTGGTGAAGGAAATGAAATTCTGTACCGCCTGCGGGGGACAACTCGTCGCCCGAGGGGACGGCAAGCTCACGTGCGTGCGCTGCGGCGCGGTCTACTAATCACGGAAAGCCGCCGCGGATCCAGAGGATGTTGAAGGCGACCATCGCGAAGTAGCTCGAGGTCAGCACGGCGCCCGACCGGGATGTGATCCGCCACCCTCCGAGCATGAGGGCGAGGAGGAGAAACGACGTGAAGACCATCGCGCCGACGACGGGGAGGAGCAATTCGACGGAGTGGGAGGCGGGTCGCAGGATGCCAATCATCCCAAGCGTCAGGAGCGTCGTCACGACGCTCGCGCCGATCCCCTCGCCCAGCACGAGGTCCGTGTACCCGAGGCGGGTCGCATGCCACGCGGCCGCGATGTCGGGCAACGACGTGCCGAGCGCGACGACCGTGATGCCGATGAACCACGGATTCAGGCCCATCGCGTTCGAAAGGCCGATCGCACCCTGGACGAGGAACTGGGCGCCCATGACGGACCAGAGGATGCCGAAGACGAGCCACTTGAGACCCGCTCGGACGACGACCTTCCGGCCGAAGATCCAACCCGTGAACGCGAGGCCAATCTCCAGGTCCACGATCCGCTCCTGAATCTCCTCCGCGGGTCCGGTCCGCTGGGAGATCGCGAGGTTCAGCGCGTAAGGCACGAACAACGCGATGAGGGCGACGCCCTCGTACTGCGTCAAGTTGCCATCGAGGAGGAGCGTCGAGGCAACCACCGTGACAATCGCCAGGAAGACCGCATCCCGGAGCACAATCTCTCGCGAGGTCTTGATCGGCCGCACGAGCGCGCTCACGCCAATGACGAACGCGACAGTGACGACCGTCGAGGCGAGCGCGTTGCCGAGGGCGATGTCGGGGCTCCCCTCCCCCGCGGCGATGCCGCTGACCAGCAGCTCCGGCAGCGCGGAGAGCGTGGAGACGAACAACGCGCCGACGACAAAACGGCTCCGCCCGATCCGTCCCGCGATCCGCGTTGCATTGTCGGTCAGGAATTTGGCGCCCTGGTTGAGTAGGACGAAGCCAATGGCAATCGCGCCCAACCAGAGGAGCAGTGCATCCAGCATCCTCGGTCGGCCCTTCTGACGGGGCCCGATGGGCGGTGGAGATATCAAAGTTCGTCGGACCGAGACCCGGCAGTTGACAAACCGATAGCGCCGCGGGATTTATTACGGGGATTCTCTTGGCGGCCCCCATGGCCTTCACTCGAACGGCGACAATCGCGGCAAGCCCGGAGCGTGTGTTCTCGGTCCTTTCCGACGTCGCGGCCGCACCACGGTGGATGCCCGCGATTCAGCGCATCGAGTCGGTCACCCCGGGTCCGTTCCGCCTGGGCACGTCGTGGCAGGAGACCCGCAAGGCCGGGAACCGGGTGATGCAGTCGACGCTCCGCGTCTCAACGTTCGAGCCGCCAGGGAAGCTCGGCCTGCATGTGGAATCCAAGGCGATGAAAGGCGACCTCAGCTTCCGCCTCACCCCGAAATCCTCCGGGACAGAGGTCACGTACGAAGCGCAGATGTGGGGAAAAGGCCTCATGCGCTTGATGACCGGCACGATGAACCGGATGATGGCCGCGGAAGACAACGACATCCTCGACCGCCTAAGGACGCAGGTGGAGAGCCGTCGGACGTAGGCTCGTCTCCGTCATTCACGTGACGATCTCATCGAGCCGGCCGCTCTCGATGCCCCGCCGGATCTCCATGGCAATCCGTCGTCCCGTGCTCATCGGGCGCCGCCAGAGCGAGTTCCCGTACGAGTGGCCGAGCGACATGTGGACGTTCGTCCCGCCCCCGATCCGAGGGGCCACGTCGTAGATCCAGAACTTGAGGTCCTTGTCGACCGCGGTCTGGAGGGTGAACGGCCCGATGATCCCCGGTCGGAAGTGCTCCTGCGTCGCGCGAACATATCGATCGGCGATGTCGAAGACTGCGCCGAGGCTCGATTCCCGGAGGGTCGCGCTGTTGTGCCCCACGACGACGTACTCGGGAATGCGCTGGGCCTCGACGAGCGTCATCTGCTGATCCGCCGGGAGGCGCACGTGGCCGTCCAGGGACGTCTCGAACCGCCAGTCGACCCCGAGGAGTTCGAGCTTCTCTCCCTGCCCTTCGATCGGGGAATAGAAGAAATCGAAGTTGAAGATCGGCCCGATGATGTATCGCTCGATCCGAGACTTGGCCAGGTCCCTCGTCGAGATGACGCCCTGTTTGAGGAGCGCCCCGGACTTCGCCTTGTATTCCTTGTAGCTCGCCGCGGTGAAGAATCCCCGCTCGAGCTTCTTGACCTTGTGATGCAACTTGACGATGACGAGACCATCGATGTCCTTCGGGTCGTCGATTTTCTCCGGCGCCGGAAGCCCGGCTTTCTCGAGGATCCAGTAGTAGCTGCGTTCTTCGTCCCGCTCCTCCGTCCGCAGGAGGTTCCGACTCCCGAAGAGGGGGACCCGGAACGTCCGTTCGATCTCGTCGAGGTCGCAGTACGAGGTGAAGGAGCGATTCGGGATGAAGACCGCGTTCGCCTTGCGAAGACGGTCCTGCATTTTTTCGTTCAAGACCTCTTGAAACTTCGAGAGGACGATCGCCTCGTCGACCATCCCTCGGACCGCGCGGCCTTCCTTGTCCCGCAGCGCGCGAAAGTAGCGGGCGTACGGAGTCGCTCGGCCTTTCTCGCAAATCACCAGGGTCGGGAATCCCTCTTCGACCGCCCCATCGCACACGTCGAGGGCCGAATGCGAGCCAATCGTCGCGATTCGGAGGGCGGACGGATTGTATGTTTCCAGGACTCTCAGGATCGCTTCCCGGCCGACGATCGTCCCCGTCCCCTCCCGGTGCCGCCCCATGGTACCTCCGAGTTTAATCCTTTGGGAGAGCGCGAGGAAAGACCCCAGAGGAACGTCTTTATCGGCCGATTCACTTCGAGCCATGTTGGACGCACGACTGGTCAGAGCGTGGGGACGGCGCGTCGGAGACGACGGGATTGTCGTCCGTCGGGCCCTGCGGCAGGGGCTCGACCCGGACGGGATCGGGAATCCGGGGAACCTCGCGACGGGATTGCCGTGACGGAGTTCTCAGCTCGAACGCGTGCGGCAAACCTCGAGCGGATGCGGAAGGAATCGTTCGACGTCCTTGTGGTCGGTGGCGGAGTCGTCGGCGCCGCAGTCGCGCGAGACGTCGCGTGTCGCGGCTTCGCAACGGCCCTCGTCGATCGGGGCGACTTCGCCTCCGGGACGAGCGGCAAGACGTCGCGGCTGGTCCATGGGGGGCTCCGATACCTGAGGAACTATCGGTTCGGCCTCGTCCGGCGCGCCGTCCTAGAACGGGACCTCTTGCTCAGGAACGCGCCGGGGCTCGTCCACCCGCTGCCGTTCCTAATCCCGGCGTACGCGGACCACGGTCCGAGCCGGACGGCCCTCCGTTTCGGCCTGTTCCTGTACGATCTCTTGTCGAAGGAAAAGACGCTGCCTCGCCGATCTTGGCTCTCGGCCGAGGAGGCCCGGGAGCGAGAGCCACGGATCGCAGAACAAGGACTCGCGGGGGCAGGACTCTACTACGACGCGTGGACCGACGACTCGCGCCTCGTGCTCGCGATCGTGCAAGATGCTGCTGCGGCGGGAGCAATCGTCGCGAACCATGTCGAAGTGGAGGGCCTCGTCCGCCAGGGAGGTCGGGTCGCGGGCGCGCGACTCCGGGATTCGATTGCAGGTGCCTCCTTCGGGGTCTCCGCGCGGTTCGCGGTGAACGCGACCGGCGTATGGCTCGACCACGTGCGAAACCCCAGACGGGGTCCAACAATCCGGCCGACGAAGGGGATCCACATCTTCGTCCCGCGAGCGAAGATCGGGAACCGCTCCGCCCTCGCGCTCAGCGCGAAGCGTGATGGCCGGATCGTCTTCGTACTTCCTTGGGGAGCCTTGACCCTGGTAGGCACGACCGACACAGATTTCCGCGGCGACCCGGACTGGGTCGTCCCGGACTCCGAAGACGTTGCCTATCTCCTAGAGACGGTGAACGCGGCCTTCCCGGACGCCCATCTGGGCCCTGCCGACGTTGTAAGCGCCTTCGCAGGCCTGCGTCCCCTCCTCCGAAAAGGCGGAGCGGAGAAATCGGAATCGGACATTTCCAGGGATCATGCGATATTCGGGGACCCTGACGGCCTCATCTCGGTGACGGGCGGCAAGCTGACGACGCATCGGATCATGGCCCAAGAGGTTGGCGGGCTCCTCGCGCTCCGACTCCGTCGCCCGCGGTCGAACGCCACGCGGAATCGTCCTCTTGGCCCTCCCGTCAGTCCGCTCGATGAGTTCACGGGCCTTGGTTTCGACGAGGAGACGGCTCTTCATCTCCAAGGTCGCTTCGCGCCGGAACAAGTGCGCCGGTTCCTCGGCGCACCGTCCGCCCGAGAACGAATCGTCCGGTCGACCTCGCACACATGGGCGGAGGTGGACATCGCGATGAATGAAGAGATGGCCATGACCCTCGAGGACGTATTGGTCCGCCGGCTGGGTCTCTTCTACGAGTCGTTGGACCAAGGAGTGCGCGCTGCAACGATGGTGGCGGAACGGATGGGAAAGGTCCTGGGCTGGGATTCCCAGAGGATGGCCCTCGAGATCCGCGCGTACGGAGACCTCGTCCGCGCCCATCAGGCGTTTCGGGCCGAGTATCGCCACTGACACGAGAGGGGGGAACGTGTCGCTTCGTCGGCCGTCACGCCTTGCGGTCCGCGGTCTTGCCGACGGCGTAGTCGATCCTCGCCGCATAGGAAGGATAGCCCCGGGCAGATTCGAACTGCCGTCGCGAGGTCTCTCCTCGGCGTGTTCGGCCGATCCAGAGCCTCGAATCACTGGCCCGCGACCGCATCGCGGTCACGATTGGCCGCTAGACCACGGGGCTTTAATCGCGATTCAACGGAGAGGGCGTATATTGACTTTTCTTACTGCGCCGCTTCGCTGAGTCGGCGTACGACCCAATCCTTTTCGAGCACCGCGAGGAAGGGAGCCGCGCGCGGACCTTTCTCCGATCCGAGCAAGATGAGGTACAGGTCGCGGAAGAATCGGCCGGTCTCGACTGGGAGACCGCCTTTCTTCGTGAGGGAGACCATCGATTCCTTAATCGACTCCTCGTTCCACACCACGGCTGTGGCCCTCGCCGCGAAGAGCCGCAACGCCTGACGGTCGTTCGGGTCGAGCTGCGACATGACTTGGTCCGGCAGCGACTCGAGGAGCTTCACGCGGTTCTCCGGCGCATACTTCTCCACCCACACACGAGATTGCGCCAGCCGCCTTGCGATTCGCGCGCGCTCGAATTCAGTCGCGCCGCGGGTCAGCATGCCCGTGTCCCTCATCCGCTTCAGACACCATTCGAGCCGCCCGGACTCGGGGCTGATCTGCGACAAGAAGGCCGCGTGGCGATACGAGAGCGCGAACGGCTTCTCCTTCGGCGGCGAAGCGAGGTAGGCGAGTTCGTACGATCGAGCCTGGTCGTCCTCGTCCCCCTGGCGTTTCGCCGAGTAGAATGCGTCCTCCGCTCGGTCGAACGTGTCGTGGTACGAGTCGACGCGGTACAGGTCGAGCACCACCCGTCGCGCGATCGGGTTGAAGGCGTAGATGTATCGCAAGACCTCCGGGTCCCCGATCTCCACCCACTGGGCCGGCGTGAAGCCGAGGAAATCGGACGAACCCATGTCGCCCAGGTCCTTGCCCCGGTCCGCGATGCCGACCCACTCGTACGGGATCCCCATCGGCGGTCGAAAGTGCATGATCGTCTCCGCGATCTCCGCGCACGAGTCTCGTGAGCCGCCCGGTGTCGCGTGGTCCTTCCCAAACGGCTCGATGTCGACCTGGTACACTTTCCACAGGGCGGGCCATTCGAGCCGCCAGTTCAACTTCCCTTTTTCAATCGAAGACTTGCCGCGATGCCCGCATCGCTCACACTGGTACGACGCCGACATGCCTTCGATTCCGGTCGTCGTCGCACCGATGGTCCCGCACTTCTCGCAGAAGGCCTCGAACGGAATCCATCCCGGAGGATACGGGTGGCGGGTGCGGTACTTGTTGACGGTCGCGCGGACCTCCTCCGCCCGCGATGCGAGGTCGCGCACCAGCGCTTGCATCTCCGGATTGCGGTAGGTGTCCGTCGTCGTCACGATTCGAATGCCCGGCGCGAACCGGTCGAGGACGCCGCCGAAATCCTGCCAGAAATGCTCGACCCAGTTCGCATGGCAGCCGACCGGATCCGGCACATCGATGAGCCGCCGGCCCGCGAACTTCCGTCCGTCCTCCTTCGTGAACTGGGCCACCTGGGGCTCTTTCGCCTTCCACTCGTCCTGCGTGTACAGGACCAAGCTCTGGAGGGCGTTCCGGCGTTGCTCCCGAAAAGAACGAGTCAGAAAGTGTGAGAGCGTGATTTCTCCGCGAAGCCGGCCCACGTGCTGGAGTCCGCTGACGCTCAGGCCAGCATTGATGACGAGGTCCCGCTTCTCGCCGACGTACGCCTTCGCCTCGACGAGGAGGTCGTCGTACCAGTGCGTCAGCGGGTCCCACCGGACGACGCAGAAGGGCCGAGGAGCCTAAAGGTTTGCGGGCTCGCGGCTCACCAACCACATGAGACCCACGAGCGTCCCGATGGCGGGGAGAATCCAGAGCCACTCCACCGCCGCAGAGTCCCGGACGAAGACGAACAGCAACTCGAGGAATAGGCCCAAGAGGATCAGCGGAAAGACGGCTTCGAAGAACGCCCGCTTCCTCCGAGTGCTCCACTTTGAGCGCAACACTCGACTGGACTCCGCCACGAATCAACGATTGACGCTCCGGCATCTTAACGATTGCGTTTCGCGTCGAAGCATCCGTGCGCGAATCGCCGCTGCCGACACCAGTTTAGATCGACCGTGCGCGAATCAGGGCGCGCAGCGGCACGCCCGCGAGTTCGTCGTGGGCGGTCTTGTTCACGAGGACGACGGCCAAGACGGCCGTGCCGCCCGACTCATGGACGTCCGAGATCGCCGACTTGATCGTGTCACCCGTCGAGACGACGTCGTCAACGATCAGGACTTTCTTGCCCTGCGGCGATGCGTAATTGGAGGAGAAGGCGCCGCCTTTGCCATGGCGCTCTTCGCTGGGCCGGTAGATGATGAGCTCCTTCCCCAGTTCTTCGCTGATCAGGGCCGCGAGTGGGATCCCGTTGATCGCCACGCCGAGCACGGAATCCGCGTCCATCTGCCGTTTCTCAAGCTCCTCGAGCGCGATGTCCGACATCGCCGCGGCCATGAATCCGATGCGGTTCCCGTACACCCCGACGGACCGCCACCCGATCTTCACGTCTTTCGGCGGCTCGCCGCCCTTGATGCCTCGCGTCAGGAGCCAGGTGACCGTCTCGGGGGACAGGTGCAACTCGTCCGCGATCTCCTTCTCGGAGAGGCCCTTCTCCTTGTACTCCATGGCCCTCTTCGCGATCGAGTTCACATCTTTCATGCGTTCTCCAACTCCGCGGCGCACGATGCGAGATGCCGGATATCAAGATATCGGGTTGGCGCGCGGACTGTTTCAGAATCCGCTGAGATGTTCCCGGCTACAATCCGACCTTCTTCAGCCTTCCCAGCTCGTTGACTCATGGTCGAAGTTTCTCAGAGGTACTTCATCAACAGCGAACCCGAGTGCAGGATCGTTATCGTGGAAGCCCGCCTCGCTTTAGCCTTGTCGCGCGGCCTCACGCGGGAACCCGGCGGCCGCTCTTGTCCCGCCGGAACTTGCCGAACTCTTCGAGTCGTTCGAGCTGTTTGGCGGTGAAGATGGGACCATCCAGGCAAACGAGTTGGTCGTCCAACGAGCATGCGTCGCAGATGCCGATCCCGCACTTCATGTACCGTTCAAGGCTCGCCTGAACCGGGATCTCGCGCTTCCTCGCGAGGCCCACGACGCTCTTCATCATCCGCTCCGGACCGCAGGTCAGGATCTGGTCGAACTTCTCCCGATCGAGGAGCTTCTCCGCAAGGGCCGGCACGAATCCCGCGAAGCCGCGGGAGCCGTCGTCGGTGGCGATGTGCACCTCCCCAGCGCCGTTCGCTCGCTCGACGAACAGCAGCTCCGCCGCGTTCTTGGCGCCGACCGCGGTCACGACCTGGGCGCCTTGCTGCGCGAGCGCCTCGATCGCGGCGATCATCGAGGCCATCCCGCTCCCGCCGCCGACGGCGAGGACCTTCTCGCCTTCCAGACGGAACGCGTTCCCGTACGGACCGCGGATGCCGATTTGGTCGCCCGCGCTGAAGGTGGCGAAGGCGTGGGTCGCGTCCCCGTAGTCGTGGACGGTGATCCCTTTCACGGCCCCGAGGTACGAGATCGCCATTGGCAGCTCGTCGTATCGAGGGATCCACACCATGAGGAACTGCCCGGGCTGCCCGCCGAAGTCGCCGCGGAACCGGTACGTCATCGTCGTGGGGGTCTCGCGCACCAGCTCCAGGATCGGGACGACCTCGAACTTAGGCATGGGCGACCCCGATCGCTTCGGAGACGGAGCCGAATCCGGCTTCCTCGAGGAGGGAGCCCATTTCCTTGGTGATTGCGTCGAACACGCCGAGGCCTTTCGGGATGATTGCGGTCCCGATCTGGACGGCGCAGGCGCCCGCCATGATGTACTCGAGGGCGTCGCGACCGGACCCGACGCCACCGACGCCGACGACGGGGATGTGGACTTTCTCGCAGATGTCGTACACCGCGCGCACGCCGATCGGTCGGATCGCGGGGCCGCTCAGCCCGCCGAACTTGTTCGCGAGGAACGGCATCTTCAGCTCGGGCACGATCGCCATCGCCTTCACCGTGTTGATCGCAACGATGCCGTCCGCGCCGCCTTCCTCCGCGGCGACCGCGAACGAGGCGATGTCCCGGACGTTCGGGGAGAGCTTCGGGAAGACGGGCAACGAGACGGCGTCCTTGACGGCCCGCGTAAAGTCCCGTACGGCGCCCGCGTCCTGGGCGATCTCCGTGCCGGCGCCTTTCACGTGCGGGCACGAGAGGTTCAGCTCGATCGCTTGGACGCCGTACGAGGCCATTTTCGCCGCCACGTTCGCGTACTCGTCGGCGTCCTTGCCGAACACGGAGCCGATGATGACCGCCCCGGCTTTCTGGGCGCGTTTGACCTCGTGCTCGTATTCGACGATCCCGGGATTCGGCAGCCCGACCGCGTTCAACAGGCCGGCGTCGAGCTCGACGATCGTCGGGTTCGGGTAGCCCTCCCGCGGCTTCGGTCCGATGCTCTTCGTGACGACGGCGCCGGCGCCTGCGTCATAGACGCGGGCCATGGACCCGCCGGTTTCGTCGAGAAACCCGGAAGCGAGCATCGTCGGGTTTCGAAGTCGCACTCCGGCGATCTCGGTCCGGAGGTCCACCATCGGGCGGACCGAATTGATGGATATCCTAAAGGCTTTGGGTAGGGCAACGATCCCGGGCTAGCTCAGACGAAGCGCCTCGGTCGCGCTCCTGTCTTGCCCATGCCCGGCGGTCACGAGGTGGCCGGCAATGGGCTGTCCCGATGTCCAGATTAACCAACCGTCTTCCGGCGACATGCTTATGCGGGGAGCGCGTGTTATCGGGTTCCATGGAGGGGGGAGCTTGAAGCCGTGGGTCCTCTTTGGGATTGTTTTCTCGCTGGTCATGGCCTCGAATCTCGCTGCGGCGATGCCGAAGTTCTCGGAATGGTCGACACCGATCAACCTCGGGCCGACGATTAACTCGGCGGCGAACGATGTCGGACCCGCGATCTCTCGAGACGGCCTCAGTCTGTACCTCGGCTCGAACCGCGCAGGCGGGTACGGCATGGCCGACATCTGGGTGTCGCAACGGGCGAGCGCGGACGATCCGTGGGGACCTGCGGTGAATCTCGGCGCCACGATCAACACCGCTGCCAACGAAAACGTCCCTGCCCTGTCGCGGGACGGTCACTGGTTGTTTTTCGCCAGCACGAGATCGGGTGGTTTCGGGGGCACCGATCTGTGGGCCTCTTGGCGCGAACATGTCCATGATGACTTTGGCTGGCTCGCGCCCGTCAACCTGGGCGAGGGGATCAACTCCGCGTACTTTGACGCGGGTCCGAGCTACTTCGAGAACGAGGACCTCGGCGCACCGCTCCTCTTTTTCAATTCTGACCGACCGGGCGGGCCCGGGGGAAACGACGTCTATGTCAGCACCCAGCAACCCGACGGTTCGTTCGGCGTCGCACAACTCGTCGAGGAACTGAGCAGCGACGCCAATGACCAGCGCCCGGTCATTCGCTTCGACGGACTCGAGCTGTTCCTCTGGTCGGACCGTCCCGGATCCTTGGGTGGCACCGACTTGTGGGTCTCCACCCGCGAGCGAGTGTCCGATCCATGGGGCACTCCGCTGAATCTCGGAGGAACGGTCAACAGCATTTACGACGAAGCGCAGCCCTACATCGCCTCCGACCGATCGACGCTTCTCTTCTCTTCGAATCGGCCCGGCGGGGTCGGAGGCTTCGACCTTTACGCGACGACTCGCTCGTGATAGGCGAGCGCCTAAGAAGCAACGGATCACCGTTTGGGCGGGCGGTCTCTCCCCCGGTTCGCTTATCCATCTAAATACTCCGGGTACCATGGCCGTCTGGGTTGGACCGACGACATGACCGTGGAACAGAACCTTCGCATGGTTGACGCGGCCTTTGAGGCCATCAACGAACAGAACTGGGACCACCTATGGGGACTCCACGTAGACAACATCGTCATGTCGAGCCCCGACTTGCCGGAGCCGGTGAAAGGTCGCGAAGCGGTTCAGGGACGACTCCAGGCCTGGGGCGAGGCGCTTCCGGATCTCTCGTGGAGGCGAATCCGAGGGTTCGGACAGGGGGAATGGGTTTGCGTAGAACTCGTCATTTCCGGAACCCACAAAGGGCCGCTTCGCCAGGGCCTCGACCCGCGGACGCTGGAACGGACCGGTGACCGCGTGGTCCCGCCCACCGGGAACCGGATTGAGATTCGAGGCTGCGTCGTGTACAAGGTGGACCATGGCGAGATTGCGGAGAGCCACATCTACTACGATCAACTGGATTTCATGAGGCAACTGGGGCTCGCGCCTTAGAAGCGGAAGTTGAGCGCGGCGACTTGGCTCGCCCCGGTCGCGACGCCGACTCTAGTGC
>Ga0209157_1001619_pt1 | contig 18614 bp, 17 predicted proteins | sample GraSoiAngelo_135_FD_185892 | JGI IMG/M metagenome (GOLD analysis project Ga0209157, IMG submission 185892) | Grasslands soil microbial communities from the Angelo Coastal Reserve, California, USA - 14_0929_05_40cm (SPAdes) (version 2) | ecosystem: Environmental > Terrestrial > Soil > Grasslands ...
CGGCTAAGTATCTCCGTGTGGCTGCATAGTTCTCAAGTTCCTCTCTGCTTCGATTCATTCGTAGGATCGGGACTGAATGGAGCCATTGGGTTCCAACACGACGGCGTGATCAAAGAAGGAACGGAAGCGGGCTGGATTGCCGTAAGGAGCCAGGCCCATGATCTTGTACTCGTCGGAATTGAAATCAAAGCCCAGATGGAGAGTCACAAGGGAATAGAGGATGCCGATAGAGTCATTCGCCGAGATGTAGTGCAGCTTTTGCAACTTATTGTCTTTCGCGTGGTAAATCGAGGCGCGCTATGCGCTTCACCCATTCCGTCGATCACGACCACCAGGCAATCGTCCCAACCAGACGTACAGAACGCGCTCGCCGCATGCGCCAGGTGATGCTGCACCGAATGGATGTGCTCGGGGGGAAAGCAGGAAAACGCTGGCGCACATGTCCGGCAAGCGATTCGGGTGAAAATACGTTCCGGTACAACTCGGCCGTAATCGGATCGACGGAAAAAACTTTACGGTAGGGAGCATAGTCGAAACCGTGCGCAATCTCGTCAACGTCTCCGATCTCCAAACCGGCTTCCGACAGACAGTATTGGATAGCCCCGGAAGGAAAATCCCCGGTGTGCTTTTTGCGGGAGAATCTCTCTTCGGCAGCCGCCGCGACACAGACCCCGTCGACAATCAACGCAGCGGCAGAATCATGCCCCTGAGAAATCCGATATTCGCGTTCGTCGAGGCCGGGCCACTGGGCCTTCTTGAAAGAGACGGAACCGTCGAGACCACTGATCCCCAACAACTTCATACCTGTTCCAGCTGCTCCTCAAATGGGATTTATCCTCGTGTGGGATTTATCCTCGTGCCGATGCCGAGTATACCACGGTGATCTTCCACCGATAATTGGCGCGCGCTAATACGTACGTACACTTTAGGCGCGTGCGCTACGGCTTCCACGATGCGCCGATACTTACGGGCGGCCGCTGATTTCGCTTATGCTTTGAAAGCCCATGCACGATTTCCTAGAGAAAACCTTCCGGCTGTCGGAGTCGCACACCACGATTCGCACGGAGATTCTGGCCGGCGTGACGACTTTCATGACGATGTCGTACATCATTTTTGTCCAGCCGGCGGTGCTTTCCACGACCGGCATGGATTTTCAGGCTGTGCTTGCCTCGACCTGTATCGTCAGCGCGATTGGCTGCTTTTTGATGGCACTGCTCGCGAACTATCCGATTGCCGTCGCGCCCGCCATGGGGCACAACTTTTTCTTCGCATTCACGGTCGTGGCGACGATGCACTACACGTGGCAGGTCGCCCTAGGCGCGGTGTTTATCTCGGGGGTTGCTTTTCTTCTGATGTCGTTCTGGGGAGTTCGTGAAGCTCTGGTCCACGCCATTCCCGATTCGCTGAAGCGGGGCATTGCGGTGGGCATCGGACTTTTGATCACGCTCGTCGGTCTGGAGTGGAGCGGATTCCTCGCCGCCAGTCCTGCGACACTGGTTTCGCTTGGAGACCTTCATCATCCTTCCGTCTGGATGAGCGCAATGGGAATCGTCATTACATCCGTGTTGCTGGTCCGCCGTTCGCGGGGCGCGATCCTTGCAGGAATTGTGACGAGCACGGCTTTGGGACTTTTCTTTGGTATCGTGCGTTTTCACGGCATCTTCAGCTCTCCACCCTCCATTACGCCTGTTGCACTGAAGCTGGACGTCGCCGGAGCCTTCAAGCTTGGAGCAATTCCGGTAATTTTCATTTTTTTCTTTCTCGATCTCTTCGACAGCATTGGATCGTTGATCGGCATTGCGGAACAGGGGGGATTTATCCGTGACGGACAGCTCCCGCGCGCTCGCGAGGCCCTGCTCGCCGATGCGATTGGGACGTCCGTGTCGGCGCTGGCCGGGAATTCGACATTGGTGAGTTACATCGAAAGCGCTGCGGGTGTTGCGGAGGGCGGTAAGACGGGTCTAGCGAATATTGTGACGGGACTGCTTATGCTATTGGGTCTATTCCTCGCGCCGGTCGCGCAGATGATTGGCGAGGGTTATAAGAACGCCGCCGGATTGACTCTGTATCCCACCGTAGCGCCGGCACTGATCGTGGTAGGCGCCTTCATGATGAGAAACGTTGCTCGAATCGACTGGAATGATCCGCTGGAGTACATACCCGCTTTTGTTACGCTTGCCTTCATCCCGTTTACCTTCAGCATCACCGATGGCATCGCATTTGGGTTCATTTCCTATGTTGCGCTAAGCGTCATCGCCGGTAAATATCGCAAGCTGCACTGGCTGATGGTCCTGTTTACGCTGCTCTTTTTGATTCGCTATGCGGCCATCTGAACTGGGAAGGTACACTCGTTAAATGTCGAAGAGAGCAAGCCCCAAAACCCGTGTATGTAGATAGGTTCCCCCCTCTAAAGTTGGACGCCGTTGTATGATGGTTGTTGTGCTGCTTCAAGCCAACCAAACGGCAAGTCTGGCCGTCAATATTCGAGAGGTAGAGGGCACTATGGATATGCAAAGAAATTCTTCAAGTATCTGGCCGTATGTAATTGCTGGATCAGCGATTGGTGGTGCTGTTGGTTATCTGGTCATGAGCGACTCCGGGAAAAAAATCCGGCACGCTGTCACCCACCCGGACGAGTTAGCGGACGCAATTGAAGATGCGCGCTCGTTCATCGAGTCGAAGGGTAAAATGGTGACGGGGCAGGTCCGCAGCTTAATGGATAAAGCCAAACTGGGATTGGAGGAAGGTCAGCTGGCATATCGCGAAGCGGAAAAAAGTTACCAATCTCAGCTCCGGCGACTGGAAGGCAAAAACAATGAGATCGCCTCGAATGTCCACAAGACTGTGGATAACCTAAACCGGACCGCCTATACGCTTGAACAGAGCGTCCTGGATCCGATTTTCGAATTAGGGGCGCTTTATCGCGGAATCGAACGGGGCATCCAAGTTGTATTCGGCCATGCTCCGCATGGACAAGTCTCGCGGTTCTATAAGAGCGAACGAATCACAGGGTAGGCGTCCCTCTTAGGAGAGGTCAGCGCTTCGGGCTCTCTGTAGCGGCGCGCTATTGAGCGCCGGCTTTCGCAGAATCAACGGAATACCGGCGGTCAATAGACCGCCGCTACAGTTGATTACGTCCCGGCCTGCGAGTATTCCAGCGTTCATTCCTTCCACGCTCCAAGCAGCCGTCGTAGCAGGACCAATTGACCCAGATGGTAGGCGTTATGGTCAGCGACCAGTAGAGCCTCGCGAAAGATGTTTTGGCCGGTGCCATGGGGGATCTTCGTGTAAAGATCTGTGTTTGGATCGCTGACCAGCTTCTCCATGGCCTTCAGATCCCTCTTGAATGACGCGAGGCTTTTCTTCCACGCATCATCGTTTGGCGGCTTCACCGTCTTTGGCCAATAACCGCCAGGCCATTCCGGCGAGACGTGTTTGGCGCTGCGGCTGAACTCCAGAATGTCCCATTGCGCGATACGCATATGTTCCAGGAGCTGCCACGCCGTGTGGGGCGCACCCTTTGGTTTGACGCCTCGGAGCTTGGCGGGGAAATCCTTGAACACATTGTCGAAGGCCACGTGCGCATTGCCGCTGTTCAACAAAGCCACAACCTGTTCTCGCACCGGATCATTCATGGTTTTTCAGCCTCCAAAAAGGTACAAGGATCAGAAGTTTATATCCCTTTGTTTCTTTTTGTGCTCTCTAGCGGCGGTCTATGACGGCGGTCTTCTACCTTGTTGGATTGCCGGCGCTCATAGCGCGCTGCTACAGTTATGTTTTTTAAACCGGATTCGCGTTCTCTTGTCCGTGGTATATAACTGCGATGACTTCGAAGGAGCGAAGAAAAATGCGGCGACAGTGGTTTACACTGCCCATCCTGATCGCGGCTTCCGCGATATTGCTGGCTGCTGCCAAGGGCGATTGCGTCTTTCTGAGAAACCCCGACGAATTCATGTTGAATACGGAGCGGCTTCGCAAGGCAGACTCCGATCTCACCTCGCGGATCGCGATGTACGTGTCCAGCGCGTTGACAGCCGACCAGCCTGCAGCGCAGATGCTCAATCCGGCGGCCGCACCGCGCAAGAATTTCATCGATGATGCCATCTTTGGCCGCATGGCGGCGGCGGGCATTCAGGCGGCACCGATCGCGTCCGACTCCGAATTCTTGCGCCGTGTGACGCTGGATTTAACGGGCCGCATTCCGTCGGGACCCGAGGTTGTCGCCTTTATATTCGACACCGACAGATCGAAACGCGACGCGAAGATCGATGCGCTGATCGGATCACCCGAGTTTATTGACAAGTGGACGATGTTTTTCGGCGATCTGTACCGGGTGAACGCTCAGTCCAGCAGTGTCAATCGGGACATTTACGGTCGAGACGCGTTTTACCTGTACCTTAAGGACGCCGTCAGCACCAATAAGCCCTATGACCAAATGGCTCGAGAGTTGATCGCGGCCGCGGGCGACAGCTTTGAACACGGGGAAGTCAATTGGCCAGTCGGCAACACCGTTGCCATGGGACCGGCACAGGACACATACGACGGACAAGCCGTGAACCTGGCATCGATGTTCTTGGGTATTAATTCCGTCGATTGCTTGCTCTGCCACGACGGCGCCCGCCATTTGGATCAGGTAAATCTCTGGGGTTCAACGCAGATGCGCCGCAACATGTGGGGCCTTTCGGCGTACTTCGCCCGCGCCCGCATGCAACGCCAGGTGACAGCCACGATGCCGCGCCAAATTGCCAAGTACATTGTGACCGACGCCGCCGGCGGAGAATACCAACTGAACACCACGAGCGGAAATCGGACCGCGCGAAGACCAATCGAGGGAGTCGGTGTCGTCCCGCCGAAAAATCCTTTTGCGACGGCAGCGAACGCCTTCGCCACGGGAAGCGGCATTGAACCCGGCGAGAGCCGCCGGCAAGCGCTTGCGCGTCAGGTCACAAGCGATTTTCAGTTTTCTCGCGCGATCGTGAACTACATCTGGCAAAAGTTCATGGTGGAGGCGTTTGTCTCGCCTTCAAATGCTTTCGATCTGGCTCGCCTGGATCCGGCGAATCCGCCACCGGCGCCGTGGACGTTGCAACCCACAAATCCGGAGCTGCTCGATGCGCTCGCGCGATGGCTTCAGGCTAATCAATTCGACTTGCGCGCTTTGATGGCGTTGATTACAAAATCGACGGCCTATCAATTATCGGCTGTTTACCCCGGCAACTGGGATGTGAGTTACGTTCCCTATTACGCACGCAAATATGTGCGCCGTTTGGACGCTGAGGAAGTCCACGACGCCATTGCCAAGGCGACGGGAATTCCCGGCAACTACGTCCTGCAGAATTCCGACATGCCGCCGGTACAATGGGCGATGCAATTTCCCGACACGCGCGAGCCTCGAACGAATGGATCTGTCGCGGCATTCCTGAATGCATTCGGGCGCGGAGACCGCGACACGGCGTTCCGCCGATCGGACAGTTCCATCCTTCAAGCACTGAATATGCTGAACAGTCCCTTTGTCTTGACCCGCATCCATCAAAACAACCAGGGATCGCATGTGGCGGCGGTGCTGGCACAAACGGCGGACCCTGGAATCATCATCTGGGACCTTTTTGCGACGACCCTTTCCCGGCCGCCATCGGATACCGAGATGGCGCTGTTCGGGCGCATATTCCAGCAGCAGGGTAATCGGGTGGCAGCCGAAAACCTGCAATGGGTTCTTCTGAATAAAGCCGATTTCCTATTCAACTATTGACGCTATGGACTCCATCATCGACAGAAGAGTTTTTTTCAAAATTGCTGCCACCGGCGTTGCCGGCTATTTCACATCACCCATGCGGATTTTTGCGCAGACCGTCACCAGCGACAGCCAGGCAAAGATCCTGGGAACGGCGAGATCTTGCATTTATATCTTGTTGCCGGGAGCACCCAGCCAGATCGACACGTTTGATCTGCGTGTTGGTTCATGGACGCCCCAAAATTTTGCACCGGAGACAATCAACGGCATCGACTGGCCCAACGGGCTATTGCCCAATTTAGGCGCGCAGTTCAGCCAGAATCAGTTCTCGATCATCCGAAGCTGCCAGTCGACGGCACTCGTTCATCCACTGCTTCAAAATTGGAACCAGATCGCAAGGAACCCGATCAGCGCCACCGGCAAGATCGCGCCAAATATCGGTTCGGTTGTAGCTCTGGAACTGGAATCGCAACGCAAGAGCGGCCAAAAACTTCCCGGATTTTTGTCGTTGAATGGCGGTGGAAGTCTGGCGGGTCCCGGATATTTCTCCGGCAAATACGCTCCATTCGACGTCGCTCCCAGTGCCGCCGGTCTGGCGAACCTGAGCAATCCGGACGGCCAGGCGGTGTTTACGGCGCGCTACAACATGCTCGTGGCTGCGGATGCGGCCCTGCGTACCCTTCCTTCACCGTACGGAACCGCAGTTGAGGAAATGGCCGACTTTTATTTCTCCGCGCGGACGATGATGTACGACCCGGCGATCACGAATGTGTTTCGTTTTTCAACCGCCGATCAGCAGAAGTACGGCAACAACGCTTTTGGGAATGCGTGTGTCACGGCGCGCAACGTCATTGCTGCGGACCTTGGTACCCGCTACATCCAGATCACGCTGGGTGGTTGGGACAACCATCAGAATATCTATGCTGCGAATGCGGGAATCTACCGCCCGGCCGGTCAGCTCGATGTCGGCTTGGGCAACCTCATCGCCGATCTGGCGGCGATGCCGGGCAGCGGGGGCGGGACAAAGCTCGACGAGACGTTAATCGTCGTCAAGGGCGAATTCGGACGCACGGTCGGAAACATTACAGACCGGCAGGGCAGGGACCATTACTTCGTTCATTCCACACTTATCGCGGGCGGAGGGGTACGCGGAGGGCGCGCGCTGGGCAAAACCACGCCCGATGCATTCTACGTCGACGATCCGGGCTGGTCGGAACAGCGTCCCGTCTATGCCGAAGATATCGCCGCCACGATCTATTCCGCTCTCGGGATCAACTACACAACCGTCCGCCACGATGATCCGCTTGGCCGCGGATTCGAGTACATTCCGACCACGACGGGCTATCCCGGCAAACCCATCGAAGAACTGTTCCGGTAGCGCCGAAACGACAATTGAACATTGAACGTTGAACATTGAACATTTCCCAGAAATAGCCAATGTTCAATGTGCAATTGTCATTTGTCATTCCAAAAAGGGAGAGGGAGTAGACTACCGGGATGCGGCGATTTTTTCGGATTGCGAGACTGGTTGTGTTCCTGCTCTTCTGTTCCTGCAGTAATTCCAAACAATCCCGAGGTAGTGCCATGACTCAGTTTGTTGATGACTACTTCAATGCGTACTTCGAATGGAATCCATCCGCTGCTACATCGGTAGGTTTCCATCAATATGACGGCAATATCGAAGACTATTCTGCGGCTGCAGTCGCGAAGCGCATTGAGACATTAAAGCTGCTCCAAGGCCAAATCAGCGGCCTTCCTTCTCGCCGCACGCCGGATGAAGAGATCGATATTGAAATTCTTGATGGCCAGATTCGGGCGGAGTTGGTGGACCTGGAAACGCTCGAAACCTGGCGACACAATCCGATGAACTATGTTTCGGTGCCCGGAGGCGCAATCGACAACCTGATGAAGCGAAACTTCGCGCCTGCTGCCGAGCGTCTACGGTCGGTGATCGCGCGTCTGAAGGGCATTCCGAAGATAATTGCGGCAATGAAACAGAATATCGACAACCCGCCGCGTGAATTCACGGACCTCGCCTTCCGTATCGCCCATGGCTCGGTCGGATTCTTTAGAACAAGCGTCGCGAATTGGGCAAAAGACGCTGCGGGCGACGACACAGCACTGCTCAACGAGTTCGCGACGGCAAACGCTGCCGCCGCCAATTCTCTTCAAGACGCTGCAGATTGGCTCCAGAAGACTCTGCTTCCGAAATCACAAGGGACATACGCGATCGGCCGGGAGAAGTTTTCAAAGAAGCTTCTATATGAAGAGATGGTGGATGAGCCGCTCGAGCGTATTCTCGCGATCGGCGAAGAGAATCTGGAAAAGGATTACCACGCTTTCATCGAGACTGCTCTGAAGATCGACCCGTCCAAAGATCCTCATGAAGTGATGAAGCTGTTGTCAGATGAGCATCCCACAGAGGCGAGTTTGATTCCCGACGCGAAGAAAACCGTCGAAGGAATCATCCATTTCATTCGGGATCAAAAAATCATAAGCATTCCTTCCGAAGTCCGGCCCAGCATTACCGAAACCCCGCCGTATGCGCGCTCGGGAACCTTCGCGTCGATGGATACTCCCGGCCCTTATGAGACTAAGGCAACGGAAGCGTACTATTACGTAACGCCTCCCGAGAAGGAGTGGGATGCCGGTCATAAGGACGAGCATCTGCGGGCTTACAACCCGCCGGTGATGAATATCATCACGATCCATGAGGCTTATCCCGGGCACTACATTCAATTTCTGAATGCGAAGCAGTTTCCGACCAAGACACGCAAGCTGATTTCGTGCGGAACAAACGCCGAAGGCTGGGCACACTATTCCGAACAGATGATGATTGAAGAGGGTTTTGGCAACGGCGATCCGAAGATCCGATTGGCTCAGCTCCAGGAAGCCCTCTTGCGCGACGCTCGTTATGTCGTTGGCATCAAGCTTCACACCGCAGGTTGGACCGTCGCGGACGGCGCAAAATATTTCCGGGAAAAAGCGTTCCAGGAACCCGCGAATGCCTACGAGGAAGCGCGTCGCGGCGCTTACAATCCGACTTACCTTTATTACACCCTGGGCAAGCTGCAGATCTATAAATTACGCGAAGATTACCGCCGGGCGAAGGGTTCCACTTTCACCCTTCAAGCATTCCATGATGAGTTCGTGAGACAGGGGAGCATCCCGATCAAGCTCATCCGCCGCATTTTATTGCCGGGAGACAATCGTGCTACGTTGTGACGTCTCTAATATATAATCCGCGCGTTGTGGCAATGGATAGGGACAGACTACAGGAACTGTTGCAAGCGCGTGAGCAAGCCGATCAGGAGCTGGAAAAGCTGCGCACGCCCATGACCATCCTGTTCAGCGACATCAAAGGGTCTACTGCATACGCCGAGAAAAAGGGCGACGTTGAATACATGGCGATGATCAATCGCCATCACGCTATTTTGTTTCCGGTTATCGAACGGGAAGGCGGCCGCATTGTCAAGACAATTGGCGATGCAATTCTCGCCTGCTTCCAGGAGCCGGTCGCTGCGGTGAAAGCCGCTGCCGGTATGCAGCGCGGTCTGGTCGAGGACCGGAAAGGCCGTGACGAAACGAATCAAATCCATATTCGTATCGGTATGCATAAGGGTCTGGGTTTGATCAAGGATGGCGACGTTTTCGGCGACGTCGTCAATGCGGCGTCGCGAATCCAGAATCAGGCCGAGGTCGAGCAGATCTTGATCACCGACGTCTTGCTTGAGGCGGCTAAGAGTGCCGGCTTCGAATGCGTAAAGATGGGGCGCGCCGAACTGAAGGGCAAGGATGAACCCATCGATCTCTATGCGGTTGCCTGGTCGGAAGCAGCGAGCCAGCAGCTCATCCAACAGGTTCAGACCCAGTACGAAAAGCGTTTTAAAGATCTCAGAAAACAGCAGGACGAGCTTGAAGAAGCGTTCGAGAAGGCGCGCGATCAATGGCGGACCGAGCGCCGCAATCTCACCGGCGAAATCGAGCGACTCGAAGAGTCTATGGAACGCGCGCGCCTGGCGGCGCGGGTACAGACTTCCGAAGACCTGCAGTCGGAAATCCGATTCCAGCTTGAAGAAGCCATTCGTGCGCGTCAACAGCTTGAAGAGGAACTTGCCGCCGTTCAGCATAAACACGAAGCCGAACGCAACAACCTGAAAGCCCAGATTGCGGCAACTCAAGCCAGTGCCGTTGAGGCCATGGAACGGCTAAACAATCCTGCTCGCATCACAGTCGCCGTCAATGAAAAAGTAGAGACTCGTCTGGCCGAAGCCAAGCAGGAATGGCTGCTTCAATGGGAAGCCGACCGAAGGCGTTTGAATGCGGAAATCGAGCGTCTCAGAAAGAGCGCATCGCCGTCCGCCAAGGACGAAAAGAGGGAAGCAACAAGGCGCGCGGTTCTGGAAAAGCTCGGTAAGCTTCCGCCAGGCTCGGCCGGCCCCCGTCCCAAAACCCCGGATCAGTGGCAGAAAGAATTCGAAGATGCGAAGATCGGATGGGAAACCGAACGCGAGAGCTTGAGCCTCAGAATCAAGAGGCTTGAAATGGAACTACAGCGTTCTCAGGACACCGTCCGCGCCGAAATTTTCCAGGAGATGCGCGCGCAGTACGAACCCCGAATCCACGAGGCCAACCGCGAGCGTCAGCAGCTCGAGCAGGAAATCCAATCCTTGACCAGTGACCTGGCAAGCGAGCGCAGGCGGCTGAATTCTCGCATCGACGTACTCGAGAAGGCCATACCGGAAGCCCAGGAAGCGGCGCGCAAGCAGGCATTGGCCGAAGCGCAAAACGATTTGGACGTCAAGATCGAGGAGGCCAATCGCCTCCGCTCGCGCCTGGAGCGCAAGCATCAGGACGCTACTGAAGAATGGGAAGCGGAGCGCCGCCGCCTCACCAAGCAAATTGCTGCCCTTGAAGGCCAGCTAAAGGAAGCGCGGGAAGCGGCATTTAAGGCTCAAAAATCAGGGTCGCGGTAACGTCGTCCCAAACACGTGGTCCCATAAAGGCGAAGTGACCCCGAAACCCCGCTTATTGTTCGTGAAGTGGTGATAGAAGTGCCGTCGTCGTTGCCGCGCGATGAAGCCGGACTCCGATAAGCTGAAGTGCACTCGGTAGTGAACCGCTTCGTAATACAGAAAGCCCGTCCAGACTCCTGTCATAATCCCCGACGCCGAAAACGTGTTACGGGAAAGCGCAAGCAAAGCGGCATAGAGAACCGTCGAGATCGCCAGACCGTAAAGCGGGCGTACCAGAAGCTTCGTCGGATCGCGCGGCGACGCGTGATGCGCCAGATGTGACGCATTCACGATCTCTCGCAGCCCGGGATCGCGTATCGGAAATTGGATATGAAACACAAAACGATGTAGTGCGTATTCCAATAAAGTCCAGATCAAAATCCCGACCGGCATCAGCCAAAACAGATCGTTGAACCGGCTCTTCGGTTCGCCGCGAGAAGACAGATAAAGCAGAAAAGACGCCAACAGCGGGAAAATCCAGAAGGAGCGAAATCGTACCAACCGCCCTCTCAACGTCATGCATATATTTTAGCGGAACGGCGCGGCTCCTGGCTCAACTGCAGCCACAAAAAGGCACAAAATACACACAATTAGACTTCAGATTTCTTGTGCCTTTTGTGGCCATTTCCCGCATAATTTTGCCGGGAGGCCCTTCACCATGAAACTTTTAACCGCAATTGTGCTCGCCGTCCTGACCGGCATGCAAAACAAGCCTTCAGAAGGGACAAAGATGCCCGCACCTTTGAATTTCACCATGAAAAGCATTGATGGAAAGCCAATCGATCTTTCCAAGTATCAAGGACGGGTCGTTCTGATGGTGAACGTGGCCAGCCAATGCGGATTCACTCCGCAGTATGCAGGCCTCGAGGAACTGCACAAGAAATATGCAGCAAGCGGCCTGAGCATTCTTGGATTCCCCTCAAATGACTTTGGCGCCCAAGAACCCGGAAGCGATCCGGAGATCGCGCAATTCTGCAAGCAAAACTATGGCGTCGAATTCGACATGTTTTCAAAGATTGTAGTGAAAGGTCCCGGCCAGGCCCCCTTATATAAATACCTCACGGCGCATCCGAAATTTTCAGGCCAGGTGGATTGGAATTTCGAAAAATTCTTGATCGGACGGAATGGCGATGTGATCGCCCGCTTCAAGTCGGAAGTTGAACCCGCATCGAAGCAGATGGTATCGGCGATTGAGAACGCCTTAGCGGCCAAGTAATCCTGCGATAAGTGGTCCGTTCCCGTTTTCCCAAGTAGGGAAAATTTCACCGCGCTCGGGCGCCGCTATTCCGCCAATTCTCCGCAAAATACCGCAAATAAGGAACTCCCGCACATGGCATTGGAGGTGCGTCAACATACAGGGGTAACGCTTATGAGAATCACTCGCCAGGCACTTTATTTCCTTCTAGCGATTGCGGCTCTGAGCGTGGCGGCATGCAATCGCGGCACTGACGTTGAAGCAGCGCGCGAGAAGCGCCAGCCAACCGTTACACCTGCAGAACAAGAATTTCTGATGAAGGCGGCCGACGCCAACCTTTCCAAGATCGATGTCGCACGGCTCGCGATGCATAAGTCGCAAAATTCGGATGTGAAGGATTTCGCGAATATGATTCAAAGCGACGACGCAAGCGCGCTCGAGGATCTGACCGACCTGATGAATGAGAAAGGTGTGTCGCTGCCTAACACCTTGAGTCCCGAGATGAAAACAGAAATCGAAACCATGACCGCCTTATCCGGCGCCGAGCTCGATCGCGAGTTTGCCAACATGATGGTGGCGCAACATGAAAAAGAGATTGGAATGTATCATGATCAGCTGGAGATCGCGCAAACTCCGGACGTCCGCAAATACGCGGAGGACCTGCTTCCAAGGCTCGAAATGCACTTAGAAAAGGCACAAAGACTCCAGAGCAAGCTCTTCGGGGAAAGCCGGAAATAGCAATACAGATTCACTGAAAATACTTTCGAGCGACCAATGCACATAGCACTGTAGCGGCGGTCCGCGAAGCAGCGCGGCAGCGCGCAGCCGATCAGGAAATGACCGCCGACTGTGCGCAATTGTGTGAGATCGCCGGCGGTCATAGACCGCCGCTACAGTTGCTCGTCTTGAGTTGTTCCGCGTCCCGCTAGTTCTTACTCTTGGCCTGAGCATGCAAGACCTTGGCATAGCAATCCCGGTGGTAATCCTTCCCGTGGGCCACTGTTCTTGGATCGTAGGGAGCGATCCGGATGCAGCAGTGGTGACACCAAACCGGCTGAGCATGGTACGGAGTGAGTGCCATCGATTTTAAAGCCTTCATTGGGACCTCCGGTAAATACTGTCGCGGCGAGGCCGAAACATCCCCGCTACAGCTTCAATTTCAGAGTATGGAGGGATGATCGGACTGTGGACGGCCAGGACAGGTCCATATCGGTGCTGATCATCGGCGGAGGCGCCGCGGGTCTGGCCGCGGCGCAGCGGCTTGTGCGAGCCGATATCCGCGTAACCATCGTCGAAGCACGTGACCGGCTGGGCGGCCGAATTTACACCTTGCGCGTGTTTTTGATCTCTTTTGTGTGTTTTGTGCCTTTTGTGGCTGTTTCCCACATTTCCCCATTGACTTAATCGGCGTACAAGGTTAACCTACCGATCGGTCGGTAGGTGGACTCTGTATGCGTGAAAAGCGGCAAAAACGGCAAAGCGGGAACGGCGATTTCACCCGGAACCGGGTTTTCGAGGTTGCCGCGGAAGTGTTTCACCGCAAAGGCTACGACAATACTTCGATGAGTGATGTGGCCTCGGCGGCGGGTCTCACCAAGGCGGGTCTTTATCACCACATCTCGAGCAAAGAAAGTTTGCTGTATACCGTGCTCGATTATGGTCTGGATCTGACCGAAGCGTATGTCATCCGGCCGCTCGCGGGAATTTCCGATCCTCTCGAGCGATTGGAAACGATGATCGATCTCCATCTGCGCCTGGTGCTTGAAGAGCGCAATCTCGAAGTGACAGGTCTTCTTCATGAGTGCAGGACGCTGTCGGCTTCCGATCGGTCCAGGATCAACCGGCGCAAGAAAGAATATGTCCGGATGGCCGCCGGCATCATCGCCGACGTCACGAAGAAGTACAACGTGAAGGACGTGGATCCGAAATTGGCGGCGTATGCGCTGCTTGGAATGTTGAATTGGACTTATCAGTGGTACAAGACATCGGGCTCGAGCACACGCGAGGAGATCGTCAGGACTTTTCAGCGCATTTTTCTGCAAGGAATTCTTGGGAGTGCTTGGGTTGACCGGCAGGCTAATGCGACTGCGCATTAGAAGAGGCGTGGGGGGCGGCCAGTAGTAATGAGGCCGCCGCGCGGAGCGCAAGCGCGATAGCGCGCAGCATCAACAGAAGGCGGTGTACCGAAACGATCTGGCGTGAGCGGCTGCGAACGCAAGCCCGATAGGGCGCAGCCATCAATAAATAGTGGGTCCGACGCTAATAAAAGGAGAAACAGATGGACCGAATCATCATTTTCGACACGACATTGAGAGATGGAGAACAGGCTCCCGGCTTCAGTATGAACGTCGAAGAGAAGCTGAAGATGGCACGGCAGCTTGAACGCCTGCAGGTGGATGTGATCGAAGCGGGATTCCCGATCGCCTCGGAAGGCGACTTTGAGGCGGTGAAAAAAATTGCTGCCGAGATTCGCAGCACAACGATTGCCGCGCTGGCTCGCGCCGTGCCCCCGGATATCGATCGCTGCTGGCAGGCGCTGGAGGGCGCCGCGCATCCGCGCATTCATACATTTCTGGCGACAAGCGATATTCACCTGAAGTACAAGCTGAACAAGAGTCGTGGTGAAGCTCTCGATATTGCCGTCAAGGCTGTCGAGCGCGCGCGCAAGGTGTGCGACGAGGTCGAATTTTCTGCCGAGGATGCCGGCCGCACGGAAATCAATTACCTGTGTACGATCTTCGATGCGGTGATTGATGCGGGCGCGACGATTGTCAACGTGCCGGATACGGTTGGTTATCAAACGCCGGCGGAATATGGACAGCTCATTCGTACACTGCGGGAGCGCTTGAAGAATGCCGATCGCATCACGATCAGCACGCACTGCCACGATGATCTTGGATTGGCTGTTGCCAACAGTCTTGCCGCAATTGAGAATGGCGCCCGCCAGGTCGAATGCGCGATCAACGGGATCGGCGAGCGTGCCGGAAACGCGGCCTTGGAAGAGGTCGTCATGGCGCTGGATACGCGAAAGCGCTATTACAACGTCACGACCGGCGTGAAGACCCAGGAGTTATATCGCTCCAGCCAGTTGCTTTGCCAGCTTACCGGTAAACAGGTTCAGGTGAATAAGGCGATCGTCGGTGAGAATGCATTCGCTCACGAGGCGGGAATACATCAGGACGGCATGCTCAAGAACGCCGTCACTTATGAAATCATGTCGCCCGACCATGTCGGTGTGCCGCGGAGCATGATTGTGCTGGGGAAACATTCGGGCCGCCACGCGCTCGAAGCACGGTATCGCGAGCTTGGATACGCGCTCACTCGAGAGCAGCTCGAAAGGGCGTATGTCAAATTCCTCGAAGTCGCCGACAGTAAAAAAAGGGTTGAAGATCAGGATTTGATTTCGATACATGAAAGCGCGCATAGCGTGGCTGCCGGGTGATGGAGTCGGCCCGGAGGTGCTGCGAGAAGCTCGCCGGGTTTTGGACGTCATTGCCGGCGAGCATAATCACGAATTCGAGTATGTCGAGGCCGATATTGGCGGCGTTGCCATTGAACGTCATGGCGAACCGCTGCCAAAAGCTAGCCAAGACGTTTGCCTGACGTCGGACGCGGTTTTCCTTGGCGCTGTCGGTGATCCCAGGTTCGATCATCTGCCGCCCGGGAAAAAATGCGAAAACGGGCTGCTCGATTTGCGAAAGCTGCTGGGCAATTACGCGAATCTCCGGCCGGTCAGTGTTTTCGAAGCTTTGGTCGACAGTTCGCCCCTTCGCCGCGATTCTGTTCGCGGAGTCGACCTGATGATCGTCCGTGAACTGCTCGGTGGAATCTATTTCGGTTCGCCGCGCGGCCTTGACGAGACGCAGGCATTCAATACCGAAATCTATACGCGCGACGAAATACAGCGTATTGCTCGAGTCGCGTTCAAGCTTGCGCGCCACCGGCGGCGGCGGGTTACGTCGGTGGATAAGGCGAATGTGCTGGAAGCTTCAGTGCTGTGGCGGCAAACGTGCGGCGAAGTTGCGAAACAATTTCCCGATATCGCGTTTCAGAACATGTACGTGGACAACTGCGCGATGCAGTTGATCGCAAAGCCTGCGCAATTCGATGTCATCCTGACGAACAACATGTTCGGAGACATCCTCAGCGATGAGGCCTCAATGCTCGCCGGAAGCCTGGGCCTGCTGCCTTCCGCAAGTATCGGCGGCAAGATTGGACTCTATGAGCCCGTTCACGGCTCCGCTCCGGATATCGCAGGGAAGGGAATTGCCAACCCTTTGGGCGCGATTTCCTCGGCAGCGCTGCTGCTGGAACATTCGCTCGAACTGCCTCGCGAAGCCACCAAACTGGAACGTGCGATTGTCAAAGTGCTGAGCCGCGGCTACCGCACCCCGGATCTGAAGAGCCGGGCAGGCCGTGAAAAATCCAAAGAGCGAATCGTCTCGACCAAGGAAATGGGCGAACTGGTGTGTGACTATATTCGGATGCCCGATGCGACATAGGATAGGGAATAGCCACAAAAAGGCACAAAACACACAAAATATTTTTGTGAATTTTGTGCCTCTTTGTGGCTAATAACATGTTGGAATATGAAAACTTTATACGACAAAATCTGGGACTCCCACGTCGTCGTTGCTGAGACCGACGCGCCCGCCATTCTCTATATCGACCTGCATTTGATCCACGAGGTCACGACGCCTCAGGCCTTCACCGGCCTCAGGAAGCGCGGTCTGAAAGTCCGCCGCACCGATAAGACATTTGCAACCATGGATCATTCGATTCCGACCTCGAGCCGGTCGCTTTCCGGTTTCGACGAGATGGCCGCCAATCAGGTCCGCACCCTGGCCGCGAATTGCGCCGAATTCGGAGTACCGCTGTTTGATCTGAACAGTCCGAAACAAGGAATCGTTCACGTAATCGGTCCGGAGCTGGGATTGAGCCAGCCCGGCTGCACCATCGTCTGCGGCGACAGTCATACCTCCACGCACGGCGCGTTCGGCGCGCTTGCTCACGGGATCGGTACGAGCGAAGTCGAGATGGTCCTCGCGACCCAATGCCTTCTGCAGCGCAAATCTAAAAATTTCCTCGTTCAGTTTGATGGACAGCTCCAGCCGGGCGTGACGGCAAAGGACATGATCCTTGCGCTGATCGGTCAAATCGGAACAGGTGGTGGAACCGGATGCGTTTTCGAATTCGCCGGCTCCGCGATTCGCGCTCTCGATATGGACGCGCGCATGACCATCTGCAACATGTCCATCGAGGCCGGGGCGCGCGCCGGTGTGATCGCACCCGACGACCGCACATTTGAGTATCTGGCCGGCCGCGAATTCGCTCCAAAGGGGAAAGACTGGGATGACGCGCTCGCCCGATGGAAAAAGCTGCCCAGCGATGAAGGCGCTCACTTCGACAAGACGGTCACTATAGACGTTTCGGCGCTCGAACCGATGATCACCTACGGAACGAATCCGGCGATGAGCATTCCAATCTCGGCCCGCGTTCCGAAACCGGAGAACGAAGCCGATGCGGCGGCACTGAAGTACATGGCATTGGAACCCGGTCAGGCTTTGGCCGGACATCCAATTGACGTTGTGTTCATAGGAAGCTGTACGAACAGCAGGCTTTCGGATCTGCGCAGTGCTGCCCGGGTGATTCGCGGGCACAAAGTAAGCAGCGGGGTTCGCATGCTCGTTGTGCCGGGTTCCTACGAAGTGAAGCGGCAGGCCGAAGCCGAAGGCCTCGACCGCATTTTCAAGGAAGCCGGTGCAGAGTGGCGCGAAGCCGGCTGCAGCATGTGTATTGCGATGAACGGCGACGCCGTTCCGGCGGGCAAGGTATCTGTGAGCACAAGCAATCGAAATTTTGAAGGCCGTCAAGGGAAGGGAGCACGCACGCTTCTGGCGTCGCCGCTTACGGCGGCAGCCAGCGCTATCGAGGGCCGTGTGGCCGATCCGCGCCGGTTTGGAGCCGTCTTATGAAGATTTCATCGCGTGTTGTCGTCATACCCCAGGAAAACATCGATACGGATCAGATCATCCCGGCTCGCTTCTTGAAAGTCACCGATAAGGTCGGTCTGGGGGAGCACCTGTTTGCCGACCGTCCGGACTTCCGTGCCCTGATTAACGGCGGTTCTCAGGTTCTCGTCGGTGGAAATAATTTCGGCTGCGGCAGCTCGCGAGAGCACGCGCCATGGGCACTGGTGGATTTCGGTTTCAAAGCCGTCATCTCGACCAGCTTCGCCGACATCTTTCGCCAGAACGCGCTAAAAAACAGACTGCTGCCGATTGTTGTGGATGCCAAGACTCACCGCTTGCTGCAGCCCGGCACCTCGGTAACGATCGATCTCGCGTCCCAAACACTTTCGATCCAGGGCGGCCCCACTGTCACTTTTCCAATCGACTCCTTCTCGAAGACGTGCATCCTCGAGAGCCTCGATGAAATCGGCTATATCCTGAAACACGAATCCGCGATAGCCTCGTTCGAGACTCAATGAAGCGTCTGTTCCGTATGTGCTGCCCCGATTTTCGCCCCAACGCGCTCCAGCAAGTCGAGCTTATTCTTCAGCAGTTTCCTGAAATCGCGCGTATCCGTGTGATCGATCTCCTGAATCATTTCCCGGTGAGCCGACTCGAGCAGCTCAAATAAAAGATCTCTTTCCGGATTCGTAATCTCTAAC
>Ga0209157_1001622_pt1 | contig 18604 bp, 16 predicted proteins | sample GraSoiAngelo_135_FD_185892 | JGI IMG/M metagenome (GOLD analysis project Ga0209157, IMG submission 185892) | Grasslands soil microbial communities from the Angelo Coastal Reserve, California, USA - 14_0929_05_40cm (SPAdes) (version 2) | ecosystem: Environmental > Terrestrial > Soil > Grasslands ...
TCCACTCCGCGGCCGAGAGCAAGCAGCCGCTCGCCGGCCTCGCCGCGGGGCAGGTCGACGTCGTGATCGGCACGCACCGCCTGCTCCAGAAGGACGTCGCGTTCCGCGCCCTCGGGCTCCTCATCGTCGACGAGGAGCACCGCTTCGGGGTGAAGGCGAAGGAACGCATCCGCAGCCTGCGCCCGACCGTGGACGTCCTCACCCTCACCGCTACGCCGATCCCGCGCACGCTCAACATGGCGCTCTCGGGCATCCGCGATCTCTCCGTCATCGAGACGCCGCCCGTCGATCGCCTCGCGATCCGCACCTACGTCACGCGCTATGACGAGGCGGTCATCCGCGACGCCGTCCTGCGCGAGCTCGGGCGCGGGGGCCAGGTCTTCTTCGTGCACAACCGGGTCGAGAACATCGACGCCATGGCCCGGCGGCTGGCGGAGGTCGTGCCCGAGGCGCGCATTGCGGTGGCGCATGGGCAGATGGCCGAGCGCGGGCTCGAGCGCACCATGCTCGACTTCATGCACGGGAAGACGAACCTGCTGGTCAGCTCGGCGATCATCGAGTCCGGGCTCGACATCCCGACCGCCAACACCATGATCGTGAACCGCGCCGACACCTTCGGCCTGGCCCAGCTCTACCAGCTGCGCGGCCGGATCGGCCGCTCGCACCATCGCGCCTACGCCTATCTGTTGATACCGGGCGAGCACCTGATCACGCCCGAGGCACAGAAGCGGCTCCGCGTCCTGCAGGAGCTCGACGACCTGGGCGGAGGCTTCCGCCTCGCGGCCCACGACCTCGAGATCCGGGGCGCCGGGAACCTGCTCGGCAAGCAGCAGTCGGGGCACATCGCGGCGGTCGGCCTCGAGCTCTACACCCACCTGCTCGAGCAGGCGGTGCGCGAGCTGCGCGGCACGCCGGCCGAGACGGAGGTCGAGCCCGAAGTCCAGCTCGGCATCCCGGCCTTCATCCCCGAGACATACATCGCCGACGTGAGCCAGCGCCTGGTGGTCTACAAGCGCCTGGCGGGCATCCGCGGCGTGCGCGACGTGGAGGAGATCGCGGCCGAACTCGCCGATCGCTACGGGCCGACCCCGCCCCAGGCGGACACCCTGCTCCGGCTGATGGAGCTTCGCCGCTGGCTCAAGGACCTGCGCATCGTCCGTGCGCGTCGGCGCGGCGAGGGCGTGGTGCTCGAGTTCGATCCCGGGACGCCGCTCAGCCCCGAGGGCGTGCTCGCCTTCGTGCGCGGCAGCAAGGGACGCGCGCGCATGGCGGGCGGCTCGGTGCTGGAGATCCGGCCCGCGGCGACGGATCATGACGGCATGATCGCCGAGCTGCGCGCACACTTGCAGAGGCTCTCCGCCACATGATACGCCGCCGCGCGATGCCTCGCGGGGTGCGCGTGGCGGCACTCGTCGTCCCGGCTCTGCTGGCGGGCGCGGCGCGCGCGGAGATCGCGAATCGCATCGTCGCCACCATCGACGGCGAGCCGATCACGGCGCACGAGGTGCGGCGCTACGCCAAGGAGCGCAACGCCGAGAGCACGCCCGCCGCGCGGGTGCTGGAGGCCCTCATCACCGACAAGCTCCTCGAGAAGGAGATCAAGGCGCTGGGCATCACCGCCCGCGACGACGAGATCGACCGCTACATCGAGGAGATCGAGCAGCGCAACGGGATGGACCGGGAGCGCTTCAAAGCTGCGCTGGAGGCGCAGGGGCTCACCCTCGAGGCCTACCGCGCGCGCGTCAAGAGCGAGCTCGAGAAGGCGGCGCTCGTCAACCGCGAGATCCGGAGCCACGTGAACGTCTCGCCCGAGGAGGTCCGCCGCTACTACGAGGCTCACCTCGACGACTACGCGACCGTCGAGCGCGTCAAGGTGCGCGACATCTTCCTCGCCATCGAGGACCCGGTCGAAGAGGCCTCGGTGGCGCACGCGCGGGCCAAGGCGATCGAGGTGCGGTCGCTCGCCCAGGAGGGGCAGGACTTCGCGGCGCTCGCCGAGCAGTTCTCGGAGGGCCCCGGGGCCCGCAGGGGCGGCGCGCTCGGCACCTTCGGCCGCGGCGAGATGGAGCACGACCTCGAGCAGGCGGCCTTCGCGCTCGAGGCGGGCAAGGTGAGCGAGCCGGTGCGCGCCGGGGGCGGCTTCCACCTCCTGCGCGTCGACCAGCGCATCGGCGCGGGCCACAAGCCCGTCGACGAGGTGCAGGAGGAGATCCGCGACACGCTGTACAACCAGGCGCTCGAGGAGCGGTTCCAGAACTGGCTCTCGCACGACCTGCGCGAGCGTCACCACGTGGAGGTCCTCGACTGAATCCCGCCATCTTCCTCGAGTACGACATCCGCGGCGTCGCCGAGAAGGACTTCGACGCCGACTTCGCGCGCCGCCTGGGCCAGACCTTCGGCACGCTCGCCGCCGAGGCGGGCCGGCGCGTGGTCTCGGTCGGCCGCGACTGCCGCCTCACCTCCGATCGCTACGCGGCCGCCGTCGTCGCGGGTATCGCGTCGGCCGGCCTCCGCGTGCTCGACATCGGCGTCTGCCCCACACCCCTCATGTACTTCTCGCTCTTCCACTGGGACCTGGACGGCGGCATCCAGGTGACCGGCAGCCACAACCCGCCCGACTACAACGGCTTCAAGATCTGCCTCGGCAAGGACGCCCTGCACGGGGAGCAGATCCAGGACCTGCGCCGGCACCTCGAGGCCGGCAGGTTCGAGACGGGCAAGGGGACGATCGAGAACCGCCCCGTCCTCCCCGTCTACCAGGACGACATCGCCGCGCGGGTAGGACGCCTCGCGCGCGCGATCGACGTCGTGGTCGACGCCGGCAACGGGACGGCGGGCCCGGTCGCGCCGGGCATCTACCGCCGCCTCGGGGCGCGCGTGCGCGAGCTGTTCTGCGACCCGGACGGCCGCTTCCCGAACCATCACCCCGATCCGACCGTCGCCGACAACATGCGCGACCTGATCCGCTCCGTCGCCGAGACGGGAGCGGAGCTCGGCATCGCCTTCGACGGCGACGCCGACCGCATCGGCGTCGTGGACGCGAACGGGCGCATCGTCTGGGGCGACGAGCTCCTCGTGGTCTTCGGACGCGACCTGCTCGCGCGCAATCCGGGCGCGGTGATCGTTTCCGAGGTGAAGTGCTCGCAGCGCCTCTACGACGACATCGGCAGGCACGGCGGGCGCGCCATCATGTGGAAGGCCGGCCACTCGCTACTCAAGGCCAAGATGCGCGAAACCGGCGCTCTGCTCGGCGGCGAGATGAGCGGGCACATCTTCTTCAAGGAGAAGTACTTCGGCTACGACGACGCCATCTACGCCGGCGCGCGCCTCCTCGACATCGTCGCCCGCACCGGGAAGCGGGTGGACCAGCTCCTCGCCGACCTGCCGCCGTCACACACCACGCCCGAGATCCGCGTCGACTGCCCCGACGACTTGAAGTTCGCGGTGGCCGAGCGCGTGCGGGACCGCTTCCGGGCCGCCGGCCGCGAGATCATCGACGTGGACGGCGTGCGCGTGCGCTTCCCCCACGGCTGGGGCCTCGTGCGCGCGTCGAACACGCAGCCGGTGCTGGTGCTGCGCTTCGAGGCGGATACGCCGGAGCAGCTCGCCGAGTATCGGCGCGTCGTCGAGCGCGAAGTGGCGGAGGCCCGCCGCGCCCTCGGGGCATGATCGACTCGAGCCCCGGCTGCTCCGGCGGGGTCCCCACGGGGCCGGCAGGCCCGGCGGGGTGCCTCATCGTGCGCGGGGCCCGCGCCCACAACTTGAAGAGCATCGACGTCGAGATCCCGCGCGACCGGCTGGTCGTGATCACCGGGCTCTCGGGCTCGGGCAAATCGTCGCTCGCCTTCGACACGCTCTACGCCGAGGGGCAGCGCCGCTACGTGGAGTCCCTCTCCGCCTACGCGCGCCAGTTTCTCGAACAGATGGAGAAGCCCGACTGCGACGCCATCGAGGGCCTCTCGCCCGCGATCGCGATCGAGGCGAAGGGGACGGGCCGGAACCCGCGCTCGACGGTCGGCACGGTGACCGAGATCGCCGACTACCTGCGCCTCCTCTACGCCCGCGTCGGCCACCCGATCTGCTACTCCTGCGGGCGCGAGATCGCGGCGCAGACGGTCGAGCAGGTGGTGGACCGGCTGGCGGCGCTCCCGGCGGACACGCGGCTGTTCGTCTACGCGCCCTTCGTCCGCGACCGCAAGGGCGAGCACCGCCGGGAGCTGGACGAGCTCCGCCGCGGCGGCTTCGTGCGCGTGCGCGTCGACGGCGAGCTGCGCGAGCTCGGCGAGGACATCGCGCTCGCGCGGACGGTGCGGCACACTATCGAGGTGCTCGTCGATCGCCTGGTCGTGCGTCCGGGCGTCGAGACGCGCCTCGCGGACTCGCTCGCGGTCGCCTTCCGGCACGGCGACGGCACGGCGCTCGTCGAATCCGTGGAGCCGGGCACGGAGGCGCCGCGCCCGCTCTTCTTCAGCGAGCGGCACGCCTGCCCGACGTGCGGGGTCTCGTACCCGGAGCTCGCGCCGCGCTTCTTCTCCTTCAACAGCCCGCATGGCGCCTGCCCGGCGTGCGGCGGGCTCGGGGTCGAGCGCCGCTTCGACCCGGCGCTCATCGTGCCGAGGCCGGAGGCGCCGCTCCCGGCTGCGCTCTCCTCCGCCGTGCTGCGCGCCCTGCCGCGGCTCGAGGCGGTGCTCGCGGGCCTCGCGGCGCAGTACCGCTTCCGGCTCGCGACGCCGTTCAGGGATCTGCCGGCGACCGTGCGGGCCGTCCTGCTCGAGGGCTCGGGGGAGCAGGAGGTCGAGTTCGAGCACGGCGGCCGCATCGTCCGCCGGCCGTTCGCGGGGTTCCTGGCGCTCCTCCGGCGCCGCCAGCAGGAGACGCGCTCCGCCTGGCTCAGGGAGGAGCTGGAAGGTCTGGTGAGCGACCGGCGATGCACGGCCTGCGAGGGCACGCGACTCCGTCGCGAGGCGCGCTTCGTGCGCGTCGGGGGGCGGAGCATCGTCGAGGTGTCGGCCCTTCCCATCGGCGACGCGCTCGGCTTCCTCCGCGGCCTCGAGCTCTCGCCCGCCGAGCGCGAGATCGCGCGCCCCGTCGTGAAGGAGATCCTGGCGCGCCTTGGCTTCCTCGTCGACGTCGGGCTCGACTACCTGGCGCTCGACCGCGGCGCGGCGACGCTCTCGGGCGGCGAGGGGCAGCGTATCCGGCTCGCGACGCAGATCGGCTCGAAGCTGGTCGGCGTGCTCTACATCCTGGACGAGCCGTCGATCGGCCTCCACCAGCGCGACAACGCGCGACTCCTCGCCACCCTCCGCCAGCTCCGCGACCTCGGCAACACGGTGGTCGTGGTGGAGCACGACCGCGACACGATCCTCGCCGCCGACCACGTGATCGACATGGGACCGGGCGCCGGCGTGCACGGCGGCCGGGTGGTGTCGGCGGGGCCGCCGGCGGCGATCATGGCGGACCCCGCCTCGCTCACCGGGCGCTATCTGGCCGGCGCCGAGGAGGTGCCGGTGCCGCGCCGGCGCCGGCGCGGCACCGGCTGGACGATCGGCGTGCGCGGCGCGCGCGCCAACAACCTGCGCGGCATCGACGTGGACGTTCCGCTCGGCACGATGACCTGCGTCACGGGCGTGTCGGGCTCGGGGAAGTCGAGCCTGGTGGTGGACACGATCTACCCCGCGCTCGCGAAGCGCCTCGGCGGCGGGCGCCAGGAGCCCGGCGCGCACGCCGAGCTCAGCGGCTGGCAGATGCTCGACAAGGTGATCGAGATCGACCAGGCGCCGATCGGGCGGAGCCCGCGCTCGAACCCCGCTACCTACACCGGCGCCTTCGGCCCCATCCGCGAGCTCTTCGCTCAGCTCCCGGAGGCCCGGACGCGCGGCTACGGGCCCGGTCGCTTCTCCTTCAACGTGAAGGGCGGCCGCTGCGAGGCGTGCGCCGGGGACGGGCTCATCGCCATCGAGATGCACTTCCTCCCCGACGTGTTCGTCACCTGCGAGGTGTGCGGCGGCCGGCGCTACAACCGCGAGACGCTCGAGGTGCGCTTCAAGGGACGGAGCATCGCCGACGTGCTCGATCTGAGCGTGGCCGAGGCGCTCGACTTCCTGGGCTCGGTGCCGGCCGCCCGCCAGCGGCTGGAGGCGCTGCGCGAGGTCGGGCTCGAGTACATCCGGCTCGGCCAGCCCGCGACCACGCTCTCGGGCGGCGAGGCGCAGCGCGTCAAGCTCGCCCGGGAGCTCGCCCGCCGCGCCACCGGCCGCACCCTCTACGTGCTCGACGAGCCGACCACGGGTCTCCACTTCGACGACGTGCGGCGGCTCCTCCAGGTGCTCGGGCGGCTGGTCGACGCGGGCAACACGGTCCTCCTGATCGAACACAACCTGGACGTCGTGAAGAGCGCCGACTACGTGATCGACCTGGGCCCCGAGGGCGGGGCCCAGGGCGGCCGCCTGGTGGCGGCCGGTACCCCGGAGGAGATCGCCGCGAGCCCGGCGTCCCACACAGGGGCCTTCCTGCGCGAGATATTTCGCCCCGACCACACCGTGCCGCCGCGGGCGCTCTCAGAACAGCGTCTCTGAAAGTGGCGCAGACACAGGGGCTGGGTTGACAGGCCAGGAACAGCCAATATAGTGGATTCATCCGGTCCGGATTGTCGGCTAATCGGAGAGGAATCCCGCATGAACGGTAAGGGAATCTACATGGACAACCACGCCACGACCCCGCTCGATCCGCGGGTGCTCGAGGCGATGATCCCCTATCTCACCGAGACCTTCGGCAACGCGGCCAGCCGGAGCCACGGCTACGGCTGGGAGGCCGAGAAGGCGGCCGAGACGGGGCGCGAGCGGATCGCCCGCCTGATCAACGCCAAGGCGAAGGAGATCATCTTCACCAGCGGCGCCACCGAGTCCGACAACCTCGCCATCAAAGGGGTGGTCGAGTTCTACAAGGACAAGGGCAACCACGTCATCACCGCCGCGACCGAGCACAAGGCGGTCCTCGACACCTGTAAGGCCCTCGAGCGGAAGGGCCTCGCGGCGGTCACCTACCTCCCGGTCGACGAGTACGGGCTTGTCGACCCGGACGACGTCCGGCGAGCGATCACCGACAAGACCGTGCTGGTCTCGATCATGTTCGCGAACAACGAGATCGGCACGATCAACCCGATCGCCGAGATCGGCAGGGTGGCGCACGAGAAGGGCGTCCTCTTCCACAGCGATGCGACCCAGGGGGTCGGCAAGCTCCCGGTCGACGTGGAGGCGATGAACATCGACCTCCTCTCCATGTCGGCGCACAAGATGTACGGGCCGAAGGGCATCGGCGCGCTCTACGTGCGTGCGAAGGCCCCGCGCGTGCGGCTGACGCCCATCATCGACGGCGGCGGCCACGAGCGCGGCTTCCGCTCCGGGACGCTCAACGTGCCGGGCATCGTCGGCTTCGGAAAGGCGTGCGACCTCTGCCGCGAGGGCATGGCGGACGAGGCGCAGCGTCTGCTCGGGCTGCGCGAGCGGCTCCGCGAGGGGCTCTTCTCGCAGCTCGACGAGATCTTCCTGAACGGGCACCCGGTCCACCGCCTGCCCGGCAACCTGAACGTGAGCTTCGCCTACGTCGAGGGCGAGTCGCTGCTCATGGGGCTCAACGGCTCGACCCATCCCATCGCGGTCGCCGAGAGCGAGCCGCCGATCGCGGTCTCCTCGGGCTCGGCCTGCACCTCGGCGACGCTCGAGCCGTCCTACGTGCTGAAGGCCCTCGGGGTGGGCGACGACCTCGCGCACACCTCGATCCGCTTCGGCCTCGGGCGCTTCAACACGGCGGAGGAGGTCGACTACGTGGTGGAGCGCGTCGTTCACGAGGTGCGGCGCCTGCGCGAGCTCTCGCCGCTCTACGAGATGGCGAAGGAAGGCATCGATCTCAAGTCCGTGGCCTGGCAGCGGGACTGACGGAGGACAGCATGGCGTACAGCGACAAGGTCATCGATCATTACTCCAATCCCCGAAATGTCGGCTCGTTTCCCAAGGGTGAGGAGAACGTCGGCACCGGCGTGGTCGGCGCGCCCGAGTGCGGCGACGTGATGAAGCTCCAGCTGAAGATCAACGACGACGGCATCGTCGAGGACGCGCGCTTCAAGACCTTCGGCTGCGGCAGCGCGATCGCGAGCTCGAGCTACGTGACCGAGCTGGTGAAGGGTAAGACGGTGGACGAGGTGCTGCGGATCAAGAACACCCACATCGTGCAGGAGCTCTCGCTCCCGCCGGTCAAGATACACTGCTCGGTGCTGGCCGAGGACGGCATCAAGGCCGCGATCGCCGACTGGAAGAAGAAGCGAGAGCAGCCGGCGCAGCCGAAGCCGGAGGCCGCGCAGGCGAGCTGACCCGATGATCTCGATGACCGACCAGGCGGCGCGCAAGATCCAGGCGCTCATCGCCGAGAAGGGGCTCCCCGGCGGCGGCCTGCGCGTCAAGGTGGTGGGCGGCGGCTGCTCCGGCCTCACCTACAAGATGGACGTCGACCAGCCGCGCGAGGGCGACAAGGTCTTCGAGCACGACGGCGCCAGGCTCGTCGTCGATCGCAAGAGCTTTCTCTACTTGAAGGGCACCGAGCTGGACTACAAGGAAGAGCTCATGGCCTCGGGCTTCAATCTGCGCAACCCGAACGTGAAGCGCACCTGCGGCTGCGGCTCTTCGTTCGTCGTCTGATCGGGCGATGGTTCTCGAGAGCGATGCAGGCGGCAGAAGACACACGACGGGAATGCTGGAAGTGCCGCGCGGAGCCCGGCGCGGCGCTCGTGTGCCCGCGTTGCGCGGCGATTCAGCCCCTGCCGCCGGACGCTGACCTCTTCGCGGTCCTCGGCCTGCCGCGCCAGCTCGCGCTCGACCTGGCGGACCTGGAGCGGCGCTACCACGCCGCCTCGCGCGCGGTCCACCCCGACCGCTTCCAGACTGCGGGCCCGCGCGAGCGCGAGCTCTCGCTCGGGGCGAGCGCGGCGGTGAACCGCGCCTACCGCACGCTCCGCGACCCCGTGGCGCGGGGCCGCTACTGGCTCGAGCTGCACGGCGCGCGGCTCGGCGACGGGGGCCCGCAGGTGCCCGCGCCGATCGCGGCCGAGGTGTTCGAGACGCAGGAGAAGCTCGAGGAGCTGCGCACCGCGGCGAGCCCCGAGCTGCGCCGGGAGGTCGAGGCGCTGCGTGCCCGCTTCACGGGTCGTCTGGGCGTGCTCCGCGACGAGCTCTCGGCCCTCTACGCCTCGGCCAACGGGGGCGCGCCGTCGCTCGATGAGCTCAAACGCCGGCTCTCCGAGATCGCCTACCTGCGCACGCTGCTCGGGGACATCGAAGACGCGATGGGAGAAGGACTCCGTGGGACGGATCATCGGCATTGATCTCGGCACGACGAACAGCCTCGTCGCCGTGCTCGAGGAGAGCGGGCCGCGGGTGCTGCCCGACCCGGAGACGGGGGCGGCGCTCCTGCCCTCGGCGGTTGCCTTCCTGCCCGGCGGCGAGGTGATCGTGGGTGCGCGCGCCAAGGCGCTCGCCGCCGAGCGGCCGCTGGACACGATCCTCTCCGTCAAGCGCTTCATGGGCCTCGGCGTCGAGCACGTGAGCGCCGACGATCGCCGGCGCTACCGCTTCGCCGAACGCAGCGAGGGCGTGGTGCGCTTCGTGGTCGAGGGCCGCGAGGTGACGCCGCCGGAGGTCTCGGCCCACGTCCTGCGCGAGCTCAAGCGCTGGGCCGAGGCGGCGCTGGGCGAGATCACCGGCCAGGCGGTCATCACCGTGCCCGCCTACTTCAACGACAGCCAGCGCCAGGCAACGCGCGACGCGGGGCGACTCGCGGGGCTCGAGGTCCTGCGTCTGGTGAACGAGCCCACCGCGGCCTCGCTCGCCTACGGCCTCGACCAGAAGGACGAGGGCGTGATCGCAGTCTACGACCTGGGCGGCGGTACCTTCGACATCTCGATCCTCCGGCTCCGCGCCGGGGTCTTCGAGGTGCTGGCGACGAGCGGCGACACGCGCCTCGGGGGCGACGACTTCGACGAGCGCCTGGCCGAGCTCGTGCTGGCCGAGCTGCCCGAGCCGGAGCGGAGCCGCGCCCCGGTGCGCGCCCGGGCGCGCCAGGCGGCCGAGCGCGCCAAGCGTGCGCTCAGCGACGCCGAGCGCGCGGAGATCGCGCTCGGCTCCGTGCGCCGGGCGCTCACGCGCGCTGAGTTCGAGGCGCTCGTCGAGGATCTGGTCGAGCGCACCGCCGGCCCGTGCCGCCAGGCGCTCAGGGACGCCGGCCTCGCGCCGGAGGACATCCGCAGCGTCGTCGCCGTCGGCGGCTCGACGCGCGTGCCCCTCGTCCGCCGCCAGATGGAAGCCCTCTTCGGCCGGCCGCCGCTCACCGACATCGACCCCGATCAGGTGGTGGCGCTCGGCGCGGGCATCCAGGCCGGCATCCTCGCCGGCGGCCGCCGCGACATGCTTCTCCTCGACGTCGTGCCGCTCTCGCTCGGCATCGAGACCATGGGCGGGGTCTTCACGCGCCTCGTGGACCGCAACACCACCATCCCGGCGAGCGTCAAGGAGACCTTCACCACCGGGGTCGACAACCAGACCTCGGTCGACGTCCATGTCCTCCAGGGGGAGCGCGAGCTGGCAGCCGACAACCGGAGCCTCGCGCGCTTCAAGATCCCGATCTGCCCGCTGCCCGCGGGCGTGCCGCGGGTCGAGGTGACCTTCCTGATCGACGCCAACGGCATCCTCTCGGTCACCGCCACCGACCTCCGCACCGGGCGCGAGCGCTCGGTCGAGGTGAAGCCGTCCTACGGCCTCGCCGAGGAGGAGATCGAGCGCATGCTCGAGGAGTCGATCGACTACGCGGAGGAGGACGTACGCCAGCGACAGGTGCGCGAGGCGCGCGTCGAGGCCGAGATGATCCTGCACGCGACGCGCGAATCGCTGGCGCGCGAGGCGGGGCTGCTGGCGGACGGCGAGGGCGAGCGGATCCGCACCGCCGTCGCGGCCCTCGAGCGGGCCCGTGCGGGCGAGGACTACCTCGCCATCCGCGACGCCGTCGAGACGCTGAGCGGGGAGACGGAGCCCTTCGCCCGGCGCATCATGGACCGCTCGCTGACGGAGGCGCTGGCCAACCGGCGCCTGGAGGAGCTCTGAGATGGCGCTCACCTGGGAGGATGCGGAGGACATCGCCGCCGAGCTGGCGGAGGCGCATCCCGACGTCGATCCGCTGACCGTGCGCTTCACGGACCTGCACAAGTGGGTGATCGGGCTCCCCGACTTCGAGGACGACCCGATGGCGTCCAGCGAGGGCAAGCTCGAGCGCATCCAGATGGCGTGGGTGGCGGAGCGGGAGTCCTGAAGGAGGCCCCATGGCGATCATGCAGGTGAGCCGGAAGATCGACTACGCGCTGCGCGCGGTGATCCACCTGGCGAACGAGGAGCAGGGCGCGCGCGCCTGCTCGGTCGCCGAGATCGCGGCGCGCGAGCGGGTGCCCCGCCAGTTCCTCGAGAAGATCGTCCAGGAGCTGATCCACAAGGGGCTCGTCCGCTCCCGGCGGGGACCGCACGGCGGCTACGTGCTCGCCCGCCCCGCCGAGCAGATGACCTTCCGCGACGTGATGGAGGCCGTGGAGGGGCCGATCTCGCTCAACGCATGCACGGGCGAGCATGCCGACTGCTCACTCATTGGCACCTGCGGCATGGAGCGGGTATGGCGCGAGGGGCAGCGCCGTGTCATGGAACTTTTCGAAAAGACTACGATCGCCGACGTGAGGCGCCCGCGGGCGTCCGGCATGGCGGTCGGGCTGAATGCCCTCTCCGCGCCGGCGTCTAAGGCACAGTTGTAGGAAGACAAGGCTATTTTGAGTACCCGAAGGTACTATATTGGTGATAGGGTAGGTTCAGATGAAAGAGCGTGAATACACCGCCGACGAGCGGCTGGCCGGGCTCTTCCAGCCCGACACCTTGCTGCCGTCGCAGTTCTTCGATCGGGTCCGTCGGCGCAGCGAGCATGACGGCGAGCGCCGCCTCATGATCGCCGTGCTGGAGGATGCGGTCGACGTGTACCGCAAGCAGGCCGGCGCGCGGGACCCCCGCGGCCAGGCGCTCTTCCGCGAGGCCGAGGAATGGATCGGGGATCCCGACCGGACCTGGCTCTTCTCCTTCGAGAACATCTGCGACGTGCTCGGCCTCGATGCGGACTACCTGCGTCGCGGGCTGCGCGCCTGGAAGGAGCGGGCGCTCGAGGGCCGGCGCGGGAAGGTGGTCAGCTTGCGGGCCGACGAGCGCGACGAGCTGCGCAAGGCGAGCGGCGACTAGACGGAGCGTCGCCTCCGGCCGCGATCGGGAGCGGCAGGGTCCGGGCTCTGCCACTCCCTCGTTTTTCGGCGCCGCCGGATGCGCTAGAGTCCGCGCGTGGCGGTCCGTCTCCAGGTCGACTGTCCTGCCTGTGGGGCACCGCTCGTACGCAAGCCGGGTGGACGCTGCCCCGCGTGCAGCGCCCCCGTGGCGGGGCACGTAGAGGCGGCGCGGGCGCGCGAGGAGCGGATCGAACGCGTGGTGGCCGTGGTTGGGACCGCGCTGGTCCTCCTCGTCTTCGCCCTCACGGCCGGACTCGGCCTGATCGAGGGCGTGCTGGCCTACGCCGGCGTGGGTGCCGCCGTCTTCTTCCTCGCGAGGAAGACCTTCCGATGAGCGCTCCCGGGACGGGCATGGTCGAGGTACGCGTACGGCGCGGCGGCCCCGGGGCCGCGCGGGCGGAGATGCTGCTCGTTCCCGTGGCCGAGGGGCAGGCGAAGACGGCGCTCGGGAAGCTCGACCGCCCGCTGCGGGCGCCGCTCGGGCGTCGAGCGCGGGCCACGGGCTTCCGGGGCAAGGCCGAGGAGACGCTCGTCCATCACGGCGAGCGGGCGGTCGCGCTCCTCGGGCTCGGCCCGGCGCCCGTCGGGCTCGATGCGTGGCGGCGCGCCGGCGCCCGTGCCCGCCAGGAGGCGGAGCGCGAGCGCGCGCGCCGCGCCGGTGCCTACCTGGGAGAGGCGGCGGCCGAGGCCGCGGCCGCGTTCGTCGAAGGGTTCCAGCTCGCGGGCTACCGTTTCGCGGCCTACCTCTCGGACGCGCAGGGCCGTCCGCGCGTGCAGGCGCTCACGCTCGCGGGCGAAGGGCTCGGGGCGGGGCTCGAGGCGCCGCTCGCCGCCGTCGCCGCCGTCGTGCCCGAGATCTTCCGCGCCCGAGACCTCGTGAACGAGCCTGCGTCGGTCGCCACGCCGCGCTTCCTCGCCGAGCGCGTCGCGGCGCTGGCGCGCGACATCCGCGGCCTCGAGGCCGCGGCGTGGACGCCCAGCCGCATCGCCACGGAGGGCCTCGCCGGCCTGCTGGCGGTCGCGCGCGGCAGCCGCGAGGAGCCGCGCTTCATCCGGCTGCGCTGGGCCGGCCCGGGCGCTCGGCAGCGCGTCGTCTTGGTCGGCAAAGGGATCACGTTCGACTCCGGCGGGCTCTCGCTCAAGCCCCCCAAGTCGATGGAGACCATGAAGTACGACATGGCGGGCGGCGCCGCGGTGATCGGGGCGGTGGCCGCCGCCGCCCGCCTCGGCCTGCCCGTCGACGTGACGGGCCTCGTGCCCGCCACCGAGAACCTGCCCGGCGGCCGGGCGCAAAAGCCGGGCGACGTCATCCGCTTCCTGAACGGCAAGACGGTCGAGGTGCTCAACACCGACGCCGAGGGCCGGCTCATCCTGGCCGACGCGCTCGCCCTCGCCTCGCGCGCGAAGCCCGACGCCATCATCGACCTGGCGACGCTCACCGGCTCGTGCCGGGTCGCGCTCGGCACGCTGTTCGCGGGCGTGATGGGCAACGACGAGCGGCTGGTGGCGAAGCTGATCGCGGCCGGGCGTGCCGCGGGCGAGCCGCTCTGGCAGCTTCCGCTGGTGCGCGAGTACCGCGAGGAGCTGAAGAGCCCGATCGCGGACCTGAAGAACGTGGGCGGGGAGGCGGGCACGATCACGGCGGCCCTCTTCCTCGAGGAGTTCATCGACGGTGTGCCGTGGGCGCACGTCGACATCGCCGGCCCGGCCTTCACGGACAAGGATCTACCGCACGCCCCGCGGGGTGGGACGGGGTTCGGCGTGCGGCTCCTGGTGCGTTACCTGCGCGACGCGGCCGGTTGACTCAGGATCGCGGAAAGCGCTCGCCCACGAAGCGCTCCGCGTCCCCGCGCGTGCGCACCCGGCCCTCGAGCTGTGCCTCCTCGAGGGCGGCCAGGATCTCGCCGAAGCGCGGGCCCGGCGCGTAGCCGAGGGCGATCAGGTCGTCGCCGCCGAGCAGCCGCGGCGGCCGGATGTCGTCCCGGGCGGCGAGCTCCGCCCGGCGGCGCTCGCAGAACTCGACGTAGCGCAGGTCCCGGTTCGAGGCGAAGGCGTCCATGCGCGCGAGCGCGAGCAGCTCGTCGAAGCCCTCCTCGCGCAGCAGCCTCTTGAGCGTCGAGAGGCGCATCTCGGGCGCGTGCACGAGGCGGAGGTGGTTGCGCACCAGGTAGGCGACGCGCTCCCACACGGCTCGGCTCCGCCTGAGGCGCTGACAGATGGCGACCGCCATCTCGGCGCCGACGGCGGGATGGCCGTAGAAGGTGATGCGGCCGCCCTCCTGCACCGCGGCGCAGGAGGGCTTCGCCACGTCGTGGAGGAGCGCGCCGAGCGCGAGCGTCTCGGTGACGCCCTCCGGGAGCTGCTCCAGGAGGAGCAGGGTGTGCACGAACACGTCGCCCTCGGGGTGGAAGTCGGGCGACTGGGCGACCCCGGCCATGCCCGCCACCTCGGGTAGGATGGGTGCGAGGAGCCCCGTGTCGGCGAGCAGCTCGAAGCCCGGCCGCGCACCGCCCTCGGTCAGGATGCGCACGATCTCGTCGCCGATGCGCTCGGCCGCGATGTCGGTGATGGTGGGCGCGGCGGCCGCAATCGCGGCGCGCGTGACGGGCTCGATCGTGAAGCGGAGGCGGGCGGCGAAGCGGACGGCGCGCAGCATGCGCAGGCGGTCCTCGGCGATGCGCGCGTGCGCGTCGCCGATCGCGCGGATGATGCCGGCGCGCAGGTCCATCTGCCCGCCGACGAAGTCCACAACCTGGCCGCCGAGCGGGTCGAGGAAGAGGCCGTTGATGGTGAAGTCCCGGCGCTCGGCGTCCTCGCGCGCCGAGCCGAAGTGGACGCGGGTCGGCCGGCGGCCGTCCACGTAGGCGTCGTCGGAGCGGAAGGTGGCCACCTCGAACGGAACCCCGTCCTCGACGATCAGGATGACGCCGAACTGCGCGCCGACCGGCACCGTGCGCCGGAAGAGCGCCTGCACCGTCTCCGGCGGCGCGCTGGTCGCCACGTCGAAGTCGAGTGGCTCGCGCCCGAGGAGCTGGTCGCGCACGCATCCGCCCGCGAAGTACGCCTCGTGCCCGGCCTCGCGCAGCCGCCGCACGATCCCGGTGGCCAGTGTTCGCCGATCGGCCATCGCGTGCAGAGGGTCGCACGGAGGGGCCACGCCGGCAAACGGCGGGGGGGCGGCGGCGGGGGTGCCGCCGCACGTGCGCCGCAGGCTTACCCCGCGTACTCGAACAGGACCTTGACCGCGCCCGACTTACCTTGCTCGCCACAGGCGAGGAACGCCTCGCGCCACTGGTCGAGCGTGAAGCGGTGGGTGAGGATGGGAGTCACGTCGATGCGGCCGCGGGCGACCAGGTCGAGGTAGATCTCCATCGAGTGGCGGCGCCGCCCCTCGAACTCCTCCACGCCGAAGGCGTTCGAGCCGATGATCGAGATCTCCTTGAAGTAGAGCGGTGTCCATTCGAAGCGGCGGGGCACCTCGACCCCGGTGACGACGATCGCGCCCCGCGGCGCGGCGACGCGGAGCCCGACCTCCACCGTCTCGGGGAGGCCAACCGTGTCGTACACGACGTCCACCCCGCCGCCGTGGAGCCAGGGGAGCCCGTACCAGGGGGTCATGATCTGCGCGCCGGTCTCGTCCGCGACGCGCTCGACGATGCTGCGCGCCGGCTCGTGCGGCAGGACGGCGGCGCCGAAGCGCTCCGCGAGCGCCCTCTGGTGCGCGAACCGGGCGACCGCCAGCACGCGCGTGGCGGGGTGGAGCGCGCGCAGGATCGCGATGGCGAGGAGGCCGAGCGTGCCGCAGCCGTAGACGAGCGCCGTGGCGCCCATGGCGGGCGGGCGCTTCAGGATGCCGTGTAGTGACACCGAGAACGGGTCGGCCAGCACCGCCTGCTCGTCGCTCACCCCGGCCGGGACCGGGATGCACATCGACTCGTGCGCGGGCACGAGCGGCGCGAAGCCGCCCGTCGCCTTGCTGCTGTTGCCGCTGTGGATGCCGGGCGGCAGGTTGCCGCGCGTGAAGTTCCGGCAGATCGAGTACTGTCCCTCGGCGCACTCGGGGCAGGGCGGCTGGATGCCGCGCGGGGCGCAGGAGAGCCAGGGGTTGAGCACGACCCGCTCGCCGGCCGTGCGCGCCCGCACCGCGGGCCCGACGCGCTCGATGCGGCCCACCACCTCGTGCCCCAGGACCTGCGGGAACGAGATCACCGCCGTCATCGGGTTGTCCATGCTGCCGTTCAGGAACATCTGCTTGTAGTCGCTGCCGCAGATGCCGCAGAGGCGCGTGCGGATCGTGACCCAGTCGGCTGCCGGCAGCTCGGGCTCGGGCAGCTCGCGCAGCGTCACCGGCGAGAAGGGGCCGAAGAAGAGGCGCTTGTCGATCCGGCCGAGGAGGCTCGTCACCACCTGGCGCGGAACGCTCAGCTCGCACACGAGCGCGCGCATGCGGCGGCAACCAATCACGCCCCGCGCGCGGGAATCAAGCGGCTTGTCGGGCGGGGCCGCGCTCAGGCACCATGGCCGCCGTGGCCAGGTCCGAGGCTCCGAATCCGCGCCGTGCGATCCCGTCGGTCGAGCGCCTGCTCCGGGCCCCCGCGGGCGCCGCGCTCGCCGTCCGCTGGCGGCGCGCGCACGTGGTCGAGACCACGCGCGCCGTGCTCGAGGAGGTCCGGCGGGCCGCTGGCGACGGGACGCCGGTGCCCCCCGAGGAGGAGGTCCTGCGCCGGGTGGCCGCGCGCCTCGGGGCCGCCTCGGCTCCGCGTCTCGTACGGGTCGTCAACGCGAGCGGCGTCGTCCTGCACACGAACCTCGGCCGCGCCCCGCTCGCCGAGGAGGCGATCGCGGCGCTCGTCGGAGCGGCGCGCCACGCCTCGAACCTGGAGCTCGACCTGGTGACCGGCCGGCGCGGCGACCGCGATGCCCTGCTCGAAGAGGACCTCCGCGCCCTCACCGGCGCGGAAGCCGCGCTCGTCGTCAACAACAACGCGGCCGCCGTCCTGCTGGCGCTCAACACGCTCGCCGCCGAGCGCGACGTGCTGGTCTCGCGCGGCGAGCTGGTCGAGATCGGCGGCTCGTTCCGCATCCCCGACGTGATGGCGAAGAGCGGGGCCCGGCTGCGCGAGGTCGGGACGACGAACCGCACGCACGCCGACGACTACCGCGGTGCCCTCGGCCCCTCGACCGCCCTCCTGCTCAAGGTCCACACCAGCAACTACCGCGTCGTCGGCTTCACGGCGGCCGTGGAGCTGGCCGAGCTGGTCGCCATCGGCCGCGAGGCGGGCGTGCCGGTCATGGAGGACCTGGGGAGCGGCGCGCTGCTCGACCTCGCTGCCTTCGGGCTGCCGCGCGAGCCGGTGGTGCGCGAGCGGGTCGCGGCGGGCGCCGATCTGGTCACCTTCAGCGGCGACAAGCTCCTCGGCGGGCCACAGGCGGGCATCGTGGTCGGCCGGCGCGACCTGGTGGCGCGCCTGGCCGCCAACCCGCTCCGGCGGGCGCTCCGGCCGGGCAAGCTCACGCTGGCGGCGCTCGGGGCCACGCTCCGGCTCTATCGCGAGACCCCGGATCTGCCGGCCGCGCTTCCGGTCCTGCGCTGGCTCACCCGCCCGCTCGCCGAGCTCGAGGCGGTGGGGTGTGCGGCCGCGTCCGCGCTGACGCGGCGGCTCGGCCAGGGCTACCGCGTCACGCTCGTGCCCTCCGAGTGCGAGGTCGGGAGCGGCGCCGTGCCCGTCGTCGCGCTCGCGAGCCGCGCGCTCGCGGTCGAGCACCCGGAGGTGGGCGCCGAGCGGATCGCCGCCCGCTTCCGCGCCGCGCGGCCGCCCGTCCTGGGCCGCATCCACGACGGCCGCTTCCTGCTCGACCTGCGCGGCATCTTCGACGCCGCCGAGCTCGCCGTCGACCTCTGACATGCCGCTCATCATCGGCACGGCCGGGCACATCGATCACGGCAAGACCTCGCTCGTCCGCGCGCTCACGGGCCAGGACACCGACCGGCTCAAGGAGGAGAAGGAGCGCGGCATCTCGATCGACCTGGGCTTCGCCCATCTCGACCAGGACGGCGAGCGCGCCGGCATCGTCGACGTGCCCGGCCACGAGCGCTTCATCCGCAACATGCTGGCCGGGGCGCACGGCATCGACCTCGTGCTCTTCACGGTCGCGGCCGACGACGGCGTCATGCCGCAGACCGAGGAGCACCTCGACATCCTCCACCTGCTCGGCGTCCGGCGCGGCATCGTCGTGATCACCAAGACCGAC
>Ga0209157_1001624_pt1 | contig 18577 bp, 16 predicted proteins | sample GraSoiAngelo_135_FD_185892 | JGI IMG/M metagenome (GOLD analysis project Ga0209157, IMG submission 185892) | Grasslands soil microbial communities from the Angelo Coastal Reserve, California, USA - 14_0929_05_40cm (SPAdes) (version 2) | ecosystem: Environmental > Terrestrial > Soil > Grasslands ...
AATCCGATGTAACGGACAGTGACCTTAGGGTCCTTCATACATTTCTCCAACCCGACGGCGCCTGCTAGCCCGCCTCACTTCTCCGGAAAATATTTTTTCCACATCCTCTCGAGCGTAGAGCGGATCAAGTTGCGATTGGGCTCGAAGAGCCCTGTCGGAATCCGGGGAAGTTGGGCTTCGACTCCCTTTGCGCGATTCTGCAGCATTCTCGTGTACTCTATGGCGTACTCCTGCGCAACGATGTCTGAAATGCCTTTGCAATAGACCACGGCTTCTCCATTGAACCCAAGCAGGGCAACGCTGAATTCCGGATTAAATCGCTCATCCAAACGAGACCTCCAGTCCGCTAATGCTGCAGGTTATACCTTTAGGGGTGTTCCAGACAGTTTCTTTCATGCCGACACTCCTGGAGCATCAACTTTCGGTTTGGTGCCGAGTTTGGAGTAGCAATGCGAGTGATAAGTCTTGCCTAGAACGACAATTCGTTCTTCGTTCGGTGCGACTCGAATGCAGCAGCTTTCGCACCATACCTTAAACTCAGCGCTTGTGTTTTGGACTTTTATTACTTTCATTGTTCCTCCCGGTTTCGTTTGGCTTACCCGGTTGCTTCTGAAAGCGCGAGACGACAGCGCCTGTATAGTCTGCCTGATGTCTGCAATTTTCCAGCGGGCAGGTCAACACAAGTTTTCCCGCCGACAGAGCCTGGCGTTTTCCTGCTCCTTCGCTGTGGTCGAGGGCAAACAGGATGGGCATGTGGCACTTCTGGCAGCGAACACCGAGATACCACCGCATGTCGGCCTTGGGCCATCGAGAAATATTCAACGAATCTCACTTCCATCAGAAAGAATGAGGCGGGTAATTTCCCCGGTTCAGTCGATTCGGTCCGTCGTCTCTGAAATTCCGACCCGCATCGCGACATTAACGTCATGCCTGTTTTGATTCAGACTTTTGCGCGGACCCGCCTTCCCGTAATCTCAATGTTTTCCGCAGTTCCCGAATGCGAGTTCGGTTGTGGAGCTTCTCCCTACACTGACGATGAAAACGCGAACGATCGCCATTTCTTCTAGACATATTGCTCTCCTTCCCTTTCATCCGTTCAAGCGCGAGGTCGTTGAAGCACCATCAGGATTCTCTTGGAAGTATTCGACCGCCACGAGGAAGACAGTCCAGGAATGAATCGGAGAGAATCGACATAACTAGCATAGTCCTTATGCGCATCGATAACAACACGAATAGGCCCTAGCGGCCCCCCTTTCTTGGCGGACTCACTTTTTGGTATTCGCTTTCAGCCGGAAGAAAGTCCGTCGCGAACCCCTCGAAGACCGAAAGTAGTCAACCACCGAAAAACATCAGACCCACGCGTATACTGCTTGGATGGCAAAAAAAATCTTCGTTGGAAATCTCTCGTTTCAAATCACAGAAACTGACCTTAGTAATATGTTCGGCGAGATCGGCCGAGTTGAATCCGTTCAAATCATCACGGATCGCGATACCGGACGCTCGAAAGGTTTCGGCTTTGTACAGATGACGGACGACGCCGCTGCCGACAAAGCAATCGCGCAACTCAATGGCAAAGAGATCAACGGACGTAATCTCACTGTCAATGAGGCACGGCCGATGCAAAAAAGGGAATTCGGGAGCCGCGGCGGCAGCGGCGGCAGCGGCGGCCGGCGGCGATATTAAGAGGGAACGTATCCGAACTGCGGGTTCGTCCTCAATCTGTATTAACTAAGAGCCGTTCCGTAAACGGCGCGAGCCCCGCTTACGACGTGTGGGTGGCGAATTCGCAATTCAGCCGAAATCCGGCATCGTTCGGTCCTTGTTACCATATCCTGTTCAACGTGAAATTATGAAAACTGGACGCATCAAGGCAAAGGTGGGAAGCGACATTGATTCTTGGTGCGGCAAGTGCAAGCGCATACTGGCGCACACCGTTGAAGCCATGGTTGGTGATAAGCCGGCGCGGGTAAACTGCAACACTTGCAAGTCACAGCACAGTTACAAACCTCATCCTCTAGACCGATCATCTCAACGGGCCCGAAAGCGCGACGGGAGTGATGAGCAAACATCCCAACCGGCGAAACCGCCGTCGAATCGATATAAGTCGCTTTTGAGGGCAAACAATACAGCGGTCGCGGAGACCTATTCTCCCCAGAACAGGTATGAACCGGGTGACGTCTTGGAACACCCCATGTTCGGCCGTGGCATTACAACGGCTGTGAAACATGGAACCAAGATCGAGGTGCTGTTCGAGAGCGGGTCGAAAACGTTGATTCATGGAAGACGACCCTCTCTTGAACGAAGTTTCGGGTACTAGCATTGCCTGCTATCCTTATTGAATTTGAGGCATTTGTAAGCGACGACACCGCCCTGGCAAGATAGGACAATCCATTGGCACTTGAAGACAAGTTTCCCGACGGGGTACAGAAGCTAATCGATATCGGCAAGGAAAAAGGGTACCTCCTCTATGATGAGGTGCGCGAGCTTCTGTCTTCTGACATCGGTGCCTCTGCTGAAGATTTGGATGATCTGTTTTCCGCTTTCGGTACAGCGGGTATCGAAGTCATCGATGCCGAAGATGAACGTTTTGCCGGGCTGGACAAGATTCCCGGTGAAAAGGAGTTCAAGGAGATTCCTGAAGGCGAGGTTGAACTAGACCTCACGCCGGGCGCGCTTGAGAAAACCAACGATCCCGTACGGATTTACCTCCGCGAGATGGGAACGGTCCCGTTGCTTACCCGCGACGGCGAAGTCGTGATCGCCAAAAGTATCGAGCGCGGCCACCTTACGGTATTGAAGTCGCTGTCGCGGTCGCCGGTCATCGCCCGCGAAATCATTTCGCTGGGAGATCAATTGAAGAAAGATCCCAGCATCATCAAAGATATTCTGCAGTTTCGTGACGAGGAATTGACCGATGACAAAATTGGAGAGAAGCTCCAGGAAAGCTTGGACATTATCGGCCAGATCGACAAGACGTATAAAAAGGTAAATACCCTCCGCATGAAATTGGACGGAATGGGATCGAAGGAAAAAAAGGCATCGCTTCGGCGTGCCCTTTGGAATCTCGGCCGTACGCGAGTCGAGTTGTCGAAGCTCATCCGGTCTCTCGAATTCTCGAATGGCGAGAAACTCCACTTGATGGCAGTGATGAAAGAGACCGTCGATAAAATTCGTCCGCTCGAACAGGAACTCCGCCGACTCGAACGCAAAGCCGATCGTAGCAAGAAGGAATACCGCAAGAATGTTGAGAAAGAGATCAAGATCGTAAAGGCCAACATCGGAGAAATCGAAAGCGAAGCCCATGCAACGGCTCTCGAACTTCGACGCGCGGTCCAAACGGCGATGCGGGGCCAGGTTCGGGCCGAGATCGCGAAAAGGGAACTCGTTGAAGCGAACCTTCGTTTAGTTGTTTCCATTGCGAAGAAATATAACAACCGCGGTCTTCAATTCCTCGACCTCATTCAAGAGGGCAATATGGGATTAATGAAGGCCGTCGACAAGTTTGACTATCGGCGCGGTTACAAGTTTTCGACCTACGCAACTTGGTGGATTCGTCAGGCAATCACCCGCGCTATCGCCGATCAGGCAAGAACCATCCGCCTTCCGGTGCACATGATCGAGATGGTCAACAAAGTGACCCGCACGTCGCGGGCTCTGGTCCATGAGCTTGGACGGGAGCCCACCAGCGAGGAGATCGCAAAGCGCATGGACATTCCAGTATCGAAAGTGCGCAAGGTTCTCAAGATCGGGCAGCAACCAGTCTCGCTGGAAACGCCGGTTGGTCAAGAGGAAGATTCACACCTTGGTGATTTCGTCGAAGATCGTGGCGCGGTTTCACCCGCCGACGCGGTCATCAATATCAATTTAAAGGAAATGACAGAGCAGGTGCTGAACACACTGACGCCTCGTGAAGAGCGCATCATCAAGATGCGGTTTGGACTGGAGGACGGCACCGAGCACACGCTTGAAGAGGTCGGCCAAAACTTCGGTGTGACGCGAGAGCGCATACGGCAGATCGAAGCAAAGGCTCTTCGCAAACTTCGTCATCCCAGCCGCAACCGCCGCCTGCGCGCATTCGTCGCCGGAACGAACCGAGATTAATATTCCATTCCCAGTTCATGCCCGGTATGACTCGATCAACGCGCAGCTGAAGGCTCCAGCGAACTGACCAGCGGAGCCGTCGCCGGGCGGTCGCTTTCATATATCTCTCCCGTTCCAACCCCGACATTGTCAGTGGGTCTGCGGCGTGGGCTCGGATAGTCGTGTGACTCGCTCCGACCCTCACACGAAATCATTGGGGTCTCGAAGACACTATCAATGCGATGGTGGAACCATCAAAACGATGGGGGCAAAATCAAACAAAGCACCGCTGGGCTCGTAACGATTCATGGAACTCACCAACGCAAGGGACCACTGAATCAGCAGCTTACCTCCTTGGACGATCGCTCTGTATGCGCATTGGCTGAATGGAGAGCTGGCTGCGTTTAGAGGGATGACTGGGCGGCAGCCCAGTCGGAATGAGAAGCGAAGGAGAACAAAAATGATAATCATGAGATCACGATTGAGTTTAGCAACAGCGATCCTGATGATTGGGATCGGGCTCGCGGAGCCGGCGTGGGCTGAACATTTTTTCTTCAGTACCGGCAACCCAGACGGTCGGCTCGGGGCGCTGTCCCGGCGTCCCAGCCCCGGGAAGATAGAGACTGAGACGGCCGATGACTTTGCCCTGACCGAGACCACAGTCATTAGCCAGGCCGTTATTACCGGGCTAATCGTTCCCAACACAATGCCGCTGGCCAGTATCAGCCAGGTCGAGGTGGAGTTGTACCATGTCTTCCCCCTGGACTCGGACCTGTCTCGCACAATCCGTGTGCCCACGCGGGTCAATTCGCCCGCGGATGTCGAAATCGACACCGCCACGCGCGATCCCCTTGCGAGAACGCTTAGCTTTTCTTCAACCCTGTTGAATCCGAGCTTCACGGTCGCGAATAGTGTGGTACATGGCATCAATGCGTCACCAAATCAACTGACGCACGGCGAAGGGCCACAGAGCGGCGAAGAGGTCGCAATCACCATCAACTTCACCACCCCAATCATTTTGCCGGCGGGTCACTATTTCTTCCGGCCGGAGGTCCTGGTGAACGGTGGCGATTTCCTGTACCTTTCGGCCCCGAGGCCGATCGTGCCGCCCGGGACGCCGTTTCCGGCCGGTGTGACAGACTTACAAGCGTGGATCCGCAACGCAAACCTGAACCCGGATTGGCTACGAATCGGCACCGACATCATCGGCATCATACCGCCCGCCACCACAGCGCCCACGTTCAATATGACGTTTTCGCTGGCCGGTGACACGGTTCCCGAGGCCGGAACGCCCGGGCAGGCGAACTGCCACGGGAAGACCATTTCTGCACTGGCCCGACAGTTTAGGGGCATTAATGCGGCTGTCTTAGCACTTGGAGCGTCCAGCGTGAATGATTTGCAGGATTCTGTAGGGCGTTTTTGCAATCCGTAGCTCGCGAAACGATGGCTCGTTTCGCACCTCGTGAATTGCAAAAAAGAAGAACCCCGCTCCCAGTTAGGGGGAGCGGGGTTTCGTCTTAGACTTCAGATGAGGATATGCGGAAAGCCGCGAAAGTTTCGATCTCCCGAAAGATATTGTCCTGTTTTTCGATCGATTCCAACCATTCCTGGTCCACCACGCCGCTCTCGACTTGTTCTTTGAGCCGGTGAAAATGCGCCAGATGGCTCTTGATTCTCCGGCTGGCATAGTCTTCCATTTGCCCGGAGCTGATCATGAATGCCCAGTCGCTGGCCTGCGCCAGCAGTAACTCTCGCGCAGCCTGGTTGAGCGTGCGTAAGGCTGATCCTTTGGGCGCGGGATAACGGGCGGCGAGATCCTCGATCATCAGACCAGCCGCATGGAGGTGGGGATAGATCCAGTCATTTTTCCCGTTAAGCCAAACTTCGTTGTAGCCCTTATAACCCCAGCTTGAGTCGCACGGAGTGCAGGTCTGGTTTACCGGATGCTCACTCAGATAATCGGAAGGTGTAACAAGGCGAATGACGTCCTGGCGCGCAGCGGTTTTTCGGATAAGATGATCCAGCCATCGCGGACCTTCAAACCACCAATGTCCGAACAATTCTGCGTCATAAGGAGCAACGGTTAGCGGCTTCCGGTCCATCAGACGCCCTGAACACTCAATTTGTTTTATTTGTTCATCGAGAAAATGCTCGGCGTGAATTTCGGCTTTTCGCTCGGCCCATTCCGGTACATATGGGTCTTTGGGATCGCCTTTTCCGGTGATGCGATGATACTTGATGCCGGTGTCAATGCGGACGCCGCTCGGGAGAATATATGGCTTGATATAGTCGTGATCCAGATCGTAGCCAATGTCGCGATAGAACTCGCGGTAATCGTAGTCTCCCGGATAGCCGTCCCCCGCACTCCATACCTGCCTGGAAGAATCCGGATCACGCCCGAACGCGGCGACCCCGGATGGGCAATGCACCGGCGCATGAACGCCGTAGCGGGGCCGTTCGTGCGCACGTGTAATCCCGTGTGTTTCCAGGATCGTAAATCGAATTCCCACCTCATCGAGCAACGCGTCCACGCCGGAGAAGTATCCGCACTCCGGGAGCCAGAAACCGGCAGGCATTCGTCCAAAACTTTGCCGGTACTGCTCCACGCCGACTTTAATCTGCGCCCGTACCGCCGCCTCGTTGACCGCGAGCAAGGGCAAATACCCGTGCGTCGCGGCGCTGGCAATGATCTCCAGATAACCAAGTGTCTGGAGCCGATGGAATGCGCCAAGCAGGTCTTTTTTGTATCGATGGACGAACGCCTCGTGAATGCTTCCAAACAGCGCTTGGTACATGCGAGCAAGCGGGGCGAACTGCGGATCCGTCCGCGTGCGTGTGACTTCCTTGTCCGTCAGTTCGATTAAGCGTTCGAGCCTGACGAGATAACGCGACTGGAGCAGCGGATTGCCCAACATCGACGCCAGCGTCGGCGTAATCGAAAACGTCAATCGGAAATCGATGCGATCGCGGATCAGATTATCGAAAACGAGCAGAAGGGGAATGTAAGTTTCCGTAATAGCTTCAAAGAGCCAGTGCTGTTGGAGCGAATCGTCATCCTCGATTTCACGAACAAACGGCAAATGCGCGTGAAGCACGAGTGCCAGATAACCCGGTTTCATTCTTCATCCGATTGCTTCTTTGTGTGGCTACTCTGAAGCGCTCCGGAAAACAATCCAGTCGTGAGTTTCGTCTCATCCATGGCGGTCAAATCCATGGCGGTCAGATCCGTGGCTGGTCTTTCGGTGTGAGTATTCGCTGACCCCGCGGTCTCGACTTCGAATGGGTCCCAACGCCACTGCCTAGAGGCAAACGCCGTCTTGAGTTGCTCCAGGATGATCTTTGCGGAATCGAGCGGCGTTGGTGGAATCGGACTAGCATCGAATAAGTTGGCCAGGGGAGCGATCGTTTCTTGCTGCGGATCTTGTTGCGGGGAGGGCACGGGAACCGTTTCAGCACGCCGCTCGGTTGGGTCCACTCTCGCCGGCCGTTGGTCGATCTCGGGCGCAGGCAAAGAGCGGGGCATAAGGACAAGCTGCGATGGGACCAGCCGAAAGAGTGTTCCGTCACTTCGTTTCAGGCCCAGATCCACGCGGTAGGATTCCTCCACACTCCAAAGATGCACATACCAATTGCGAGATTGAAGATCGATGTCGATATCGAACCAATCTGCGTACTCGCCTTGGTTGGTCCTCTTGTAGAACCGGAGCACGGCTTTGGTATTTCCCGAATGCCGTTTCGCTTCATCGAGCTCAGGCGGGGCAATCTCCCAATAAGCATGAATCAGATACGGATCCACGGCGAGCACGACCAGGCGAGTTTTGCCATATGACTCCGGAAGGTTGTACTCATCCATAGCGCTTCGAGTTTTCAAGAAGCCGAAGCTCACGCCGCGAATGAACACCGAGTCGTTACGGACGCTTCCGGCGATCCGCGTCGATCTTCTTTAACCTCTCGAGCTCCATGTTTAATTCCAGGACGATCTCACTTGTGGCCTTGGCATCCTTAGCAAGCTGGTCGGCACGGGAGCGCAGGGAAAGAATCAACGTCGCTTCCGGCCGTAGAGGGCTGTCCGGATGTTCGTTTACCAGCCGCCTTAGACTCGCGGTAGCGCGTATCCAGTTTGCAGGCGGTTTGGTCCGCAATACATAGGCCATCCCGACATGGAACAGCACCTGGTCGGTACGGTCGCCGTTAGGAACCGATAGCAGATAATTTTCGTAATCCTGGATCGCGGCTTCATAATCGCCCAGGGCGAAGGCGAGTTCGGCTTGTTCGAACAGGCCAGCCCCCGGAGGAACAGGCAAAGAAGCGGGAACGTCCAGGGGAACGGGAACCGGGGCAGCAACAGGAACGACAACATGAACAACCTCTGGCGGAGGCGGAGGCAAAGGCTCAGGCACAGCGACCGTAGCCTGAGTACGTTTATGGCAACTAGAGAGCAGTATACCGAGGGCGATAATCGTTAGGCGTTTCACATTCGAGAGGCCCTTGGTTAAGCGTTCAATGTTTCGAAAAAATACAACCCGTAACTCAAGGAGATCGGAATCGATTATACCGGGTTCTGACGACGAACAAGCGAAAAGTGTTGCTCATTCCGAGCTTCCGCTATAATGCGCACATTCCTGATCACTAAGGGGTGATTCATGAGAGGCAAAGTCTGGATGCTTGGCGTACTGGTTATCGCCATAGTTGCGATTGCGATTGTCCAGCAGCATGCGAATGGGCAGGCGAGCCGGACGGAGGTGCCACGATTCGAGCCGGATCCGCTCTGGTCGCAGGCGCTACCGAATAAATGGGTGAACGGACAGGTCGGTGGAACCGCTGTCGACTCTCATGACAACGTGTGGGTCTTCCATCGGCCGGCCACAATCCCTGACGGAGAAAAAGGCGCTTCGCTGAATCCGCCGCAATCCGAGTGCTGCATACCCGCGCCGCCTGTGCTGGAGTTCGATACCAATGGAAAGTTTCTTCAGGCGTGGGGTGGTCCCGGACAGGGCTACGAGTGGTTTGCGTCCGAGCACGGCATCTTGGTCGACTCTAAGGACAACGTCTGGCTGAGCGGGAACAACAAAGAAGACAATCAGATCCTCAAGTTCACGAACAAGGGAAAGTTCCTCATGCAGATCGGGCACGCGGGAAAGAATCGCGGCAGCAATGATACGGAGAATCTCGGAGGTCCTGCCGGTTTGTTCATCTACCCGAAGACAAATGAATTGTTCGTGGCTGACGGGTATTTCAATCATCGCGTCATCGTCTTCGATGCGGACACCGGCAAATACAAACGGCATTGGGGCGCCTACGGCAAGAAGCCCGATGATAGTCTCAAGTTCCCGCCGCGCCCGCAGCTTGTTCAAGGTGCCGCACCGGAGGGTTTCAACAATCCTGTTCACGCGGTCCTGGTAACAAACGACGATCTTGTCTATGTCGCCGATCGTTCGAATAATCGGCTCCAGGTGTTCAAGCTGGACGGGACATTCATCAAGGAAGTATTTATCTCGAGAAGCACGCTCCAGAACGAGGGAACAGTACACGCTCTCGCCGTCTCACCGGATAAGGAACAAAAATTCCTGTACGTCGTCGACGGCTCCAATAAAGCCATTCGAGTGCTGAACCGGCAAACATTGGAAATCGTCTCCTCCGTTGGCGGACACGCAGGTCACAACGCAAGAGAATTCTTTCACATTCACAGCGTGGCAATAGACTCGAAAGGAAATCTGTTTCTCGGCGAGGTTAACAACGGTCAGCGCTATTACAAGTACGCATTCAAAGGCATGGCCAAATGAAAAACTCAAAGATCGGCGCCGTCGTCCGTGTCTCGTTGGGAAATTTCCTCGAGATGTACGACTTTATGGTCTTCGGCTATTACGCTGCCGCGATCGGGCGCGCATTTTTTCCCACTCAGAACGAATACGCGTCGTTGATGTTGTCGTTCATGACGTTCGGGACGGGATATCTGATGCGCCCTCTGGGAGCGGTAGTGTTGGGCGCCTACATCGATCATCACGGCCGGCGCAAAGGCCTGCTGCTGACGCTTTCGTTAATGGCTGTCGGTACGATCTCGATCGGCATCATGCCGGGATACGAGCGGATCGGCTTGTTCGCTCCTTTATTAGTTGTCGCCGGCCGCCTGCTGCAGGGTCTGTCGGCAGGCGTCGAAGTCGGCGGCGCAAGTGTTTATCTGGCAGAGATCGCCACTCCCGGGCGCAAAGGATTTTATGTAGCGTGGCAATCGGGCAGCCAGCAAGTAGCGGTCATGTTTGCAGCGTTTCTCGGTTTGATTCTCTCCGGCACGCTTCGTCCGGAGCAGATGGTCGGATGGGGATGGCGTGTCCCGCTGCTGATCGGATCGATGCTGGTCCCGTTTCTGCTGTTGCTGCGCCGCACCCTGGCCGAGACCGAAGAGTTCAAAGCGCGGAAGCATCATCCCAATGCGTTGGAAATCTGGCGCACGATTGTCTCCCATTGGTCTTTGATTGTATTAGGGATGATGTTATCGCTGACGACGACGGTGACGTTTTACCTGATTACCGCCTATATGCCGACGTACGGAACTAGTGTTCTCCACCTCGCTGCCAGTTCCAGCATGCTCGTGACGCTACTCGTCGGTTTCTCGAATTTGTGCTGGCTACCCATCATGGGCGCATTATCGGATCGGATCGGTCGCCGGCCTCTGCTCCTGCTGTTTTCCATGATGGCCCTGCTCACTCCCTACCCGGTTCTGTTCTGGTTGGTCAGCGATCCCTCGTTCGGACGACTGCTATTGGCAGCACTCTGGTTATCGATGATTTTCGGCAGCTATAACGGCGCGATGGTGGTGTTTCTGACTGAAATCATGCCCGCCGATGTGCGCGTTTCGGGTTTCTCGTTTTCATACAGCCTTGCCACCGGTATCTTCGGCGGTTTCACGCCTGCGGTCTCCACCTGGCTGATTCACGAGACTGGAAACGCGGCCATGCCCGGCGCCTGGATGGGATTTGCCGGACTCGCGAGCCTGGTCGCAACGTTAGTGCTGACTTCGCGCGGTTTCCAGCGCCGAGCGCAAGAGCGCCGCCCAGCGATAGATGCCATGCACGAACTTCCCGTAGGGCAGCGTTAGACATAAGCCAAAGACGACGCCCACGTGAATTCTCAGAAGCAGTCCCATGGCATTGGTTTGGCGCAACCCGAGCAATAGCAACCCCGTCATGCCGGTCAGGAAAAGCAACATCAGGAATGAAACGTCCATGCTGTCCTGCTTGGCGTCGATGATCGCCGTGTCGCGCCGCTGCTTGAGCCGGTAAAGACCTATGGGGCCGGCAAGCAACCCGGCGCCGCCCAGAGTCCCCAACACAACTGGCAAGCTGAAATACGGATACGGGGCACTCCATCCCATGACCGAATGGTAAAAGGCAGCGACGCTGGTCGATGCTGTACAGAGCAGAAAGCCGTAGAAAGTCAAATGATGAAACCACCGCCTCGCCTGTGAATGGTGCTCATCCGGATAGGTGCATCCTGCGCCGTGACTATCTAGATTTTTCAACGAAAGGCCATCACGTAATGCGTTCAACAGGACGGCGGGCGTGAAAGCTTCCGATAGTTTCTCTCCCGAGTCGCGCCAGAAACGTAAAAATCCTGCAGCGTGCACCAGGATAATGACGGCAAAAACGGCGGCAAATGCACCGACCATCACGTCGTGAGAAATGACGCCGTAGAAATCAGCGCCCGTTGTGGCGCGCCTGCCCGCGAGCGCGGCTGTAACGATGATTCCAGCCATAACGGCCCAGGTCGCACTTACAGGCCAGAAGCGGGGCCAAGCGTTCTTCTCGTAGGATCGCGCGCGGATTTCCGCTAAAACCTTCGGTACGTTGACGCCAAATTCGTGCGGCGGCGCGTACTGGCAAGCGTAGTAACATTCAGCGCAGTTGTGGCACAGATTCGCCAGATAATCCATGTCCGCATCGCTGAACGTCAACCGGCGTTCCATGGCGGGAAAAACGGCACAGTAGCCTTCGCAGTAACGGCAGGCGTTGCAGACGCTCATCAGGCGCTTGCCCTCGGCGATAATGTCAGCAACCTGCGGCACGCGCAGCCTCCCGTCCCGCGATTCGTCCGAACACAGATCCGATGGTCATCCCGAACCCCGCCAGATAGCCTCTGCCAAGAACATTACCTGCCATGATCTCTCCGGCCGCGAAGATATTTGTGTTCCTGCCCAGACCCTGGACTTCCGCTCGCTCATTCACCTTTACGCCCAAATAGGTGAAAGTGATTCCCGGCCGCAGCGGAAAACCGTTGAAGGGACGCCGGTCGATGGTTTGTGCCCAGTGAGATTTCGGCGGATTGAGGCCTTCGGTGCGGCAGTCATCCAAAATCTGATGATCAAAGCGGCCCGGCCGCACGGCTTGATTAAATTCGCGAACGCTGCTGTCGAGTTTCTCCGGCGGCAGGCCGAGAGCCGCAGCCAATTCTGTGATACTCGAGGCGGCAATCGGGGGAAAAACCGATGGCATAAAGCGGCCGATTACTTTCGAATCGAAAATGGAATACGCGATCTGATCAGGTTGCTGGGCGACCAGACGTCCCCAGATGGCATAGCGCTTGGGCCAAAGATCTTCGCCCTCATCATAGAAACGTTCGGCGTACCGGTTGACGACGATCCCTAGCGGCAAACAATCCAGCCGCGTCACAATGCCTCCGTCAAATTTGGGCGCCCGGCCGTCGATTGCGACCGCGTGACACTGCTTTGGATCGCCGACCGGTTCGGCCCCGTGATCCAGAAGCAGTTTCAGGATCTTGCCTTTGTTATACGGTGTTCCGCGAATGATGAAGTTGCGCGCCGCTTCGCCCCACACTTTCTCGAGCCATTCCAAATTCGCTTCGAAGCCGCCGGAAGCGACGACGAGAGTCTTCGCGCGGAATTCGGCAGGTTGCCCATTGAGAAGCATCTTGCCACTTTTGAATTTGCCGTCGCATATGTGCAATTCCTCGACCTCGGCATTGTAGAGGACGCCAATACCGAGTTTCAGTGCCGCGGAGTAATAGGCATTCATCAACGCCTTGCCTCCACCAAGGAAGAAGGCGTTCGTGCGGCCCAGGTGAAGCGTTCCCTCCAGAGAGGGTTGAAAGCGGACACCGTATCGTGTCATCCACAGCGTTATCTCGACTGAACCCCTGATTATGAGCCTTGCCAATTGTTCCGACGTATTTCCGCCGGTGACACGTTGGAGATCTTCCCAATATTCCTTTTCCGTATAGGCATCCGTCAGCACGCCGGTAGGAGCGTTGTGCATGCAGCGCATATTTCGCGTGTGACGGCTGTTGCCTCCGCGATACTCGACCGGAGCGCATTCGAACACCATGACGGAGGCGCCGGATTCTCGGGCAGCCAGGGCAGCGCACAAGCCGGCATTGCCTCCGCCAACGACGGCCACGTCCGCTTCTGGGATTTGTTCTCTCACGGCCTGCAATCGTATATCATCAGCGCAAGCAAAGTGGGGAGGATTGCATGGCGGCAAAGAGCAAGATGGAACGGCGGAAATTCCTCAAGGGTGGAATGCTGGCAGGCGCGGCTGCGATCGCCCAGCCAAAGGCGGTGATGGCACAGCAATCTCCAAGCGCTTCGGAGGAGGCTGAGGTTCTGATCACGGACAGTTGTGGTTCCGATTACATGGTGGACGTGATCAAATCGCTCGGTTTCGAATATGTTTGCGCCAATCCCGGATCGAGCTTCCGCGGGATGCAGGAATCCATTATCAATTACGGCGGCAATCGCAATCCCGAGTTCATCACGAATTGTCACGAAGAGTCGTCGGTGGCCATGGCGCATGGTTATTTCAAAATCGAAGGCAAGCCGATGGCAGTCCTGGCCCATGGGACGGTGGGGCTGCAGCATGCCTCAATGGCGATTTACAACGCGTGGTGCGATCGCGTCCCCGTTTACATCATGGCCGGCAACTACGTGGACGCCGCGATCCGCAGGCCCGCAGAGTGGTACCACGGTGTCCAGGATTGTGCGGGGATCGTCCGCGACTTCACAAAATGGGACGATCAGCCGGCCTCGTTGATCCACTTCGGCGAGTCGGCAGTCCGCGCGTATAAGATTGCGATGACGCCCCCGATGGCGCCTGTCCTCGTTGTGCTCGATGCCGGTCTGCAGGAAGGTCCGAACGAAAGCAGAACTAAGTTGTCCATTCCCAAATTGACTGTGCCCGCGCCGCCGCAGGGAGAAGCGGGCGCCGTCAACGAGTTGGCGCGGCTTCTGGTCGCGGCAGAAAATCCCGTGCTTGTTGCCGACCGTCTGGCACGGACCACTGCGGCGATGCCGTTGCTCATCGAGCTTGCCGAGACCCTCCAAGCCGCTGTCATCGATCAGGGCGGGCGGATGAATTTCCCTTCGCACCATCCGCTCAATCAGACGCAGCGTGCTGCAGCTGCGGTTGGAGAAGCCGACCTTGTCGTCGGCCTCGAAGTGGCCGACTTCTGGGCAACCGTCAACGCCCTCCGGGATCAGGTGCATCGGTCGACCCGCAAGCTGACGAAGCCAGGCGCGAAGCTGGCGACGATCACGTCCGGCGATCTCTACATCAAGTCGAACTATCAGGATTTTCGCAGGTTTGCCGAGGTCGATTTGGCAATCGCCGCGGATGGCGAAGCCACCTTGCCGGCGTTGATCGAAGCCGTCAAGCGTTTGGCTACCGGTGATCGTCAGCGCGTCTTCCAACAGCGCGGCGCGAAACTGGCTGAGGCAAGCCGTACAACTCGCGAGCGAATGCGGCAGGCAGCGACCTATGCTTGGGATGCCAATCCGGTGAGTACAGCCCGCGTCGCTGCCGAGCTGTGGGCCGTAATCAAGAATGAAGACTGGTCCTTGGTTTCGAATTACTACAGCGAGGCTGGAATTTGGCCTCGGCGGTTATGGGATTTTAATAAGCCGTATCAATGGCCCGGACATGCCGGCGGCGGCGGAATCGGCTACGGTGCACCATCTTCGGTTGGGGCCGCGCTCGCGAACAAGAAATACGGGCGGTTCTCAGTGAGCCTGCAGACGGATGGGGATCTGATGTATGCGCCGGGCGTCCTATGGACTGCGGCCCATCATCGCATTCCTCTATTGAGCGTGATGCTGAACAACCGTGGCTATCATCAGGAAATCATGCACGTGCAACGGATGTGCAACGAACGCAACCGCGGAGTGGATCGCGGAACGATGGGCTCGACGCTCACGGATCCCCATATCGATTTCGCGAAGATCGCACAAGGTATGGGCCTGCATGCGGAAGGGCCTATCACTGATCCCAAAGACCTTGGGCCGGCACTCCGTCGCGCCGCAGCCGCCGTCAAGCGTGGCGAACCGGCGCTGGTTGACATTGTGACGCAAGCGAGATGAGACAAGAAAGATGATGAGGAGAATATTAAGTACAGTTGCGGGTTTCGTCGTAATCGGAGTAGCCAATGCGCCGGCGCAGCAACCGGCGTCTTCTGCGCCCGCCGGCAATGCTAAAGCCGGACAAGCCCTCTTCATGAAAATCGGATGCTATGAGTGTCACGGCAATGAAGGTCAAGGCGGCGCGGCAGGTCCGCGTATCGGCCGCAGCCCCATGCTGGCATTTCGAAACTTCATTACCTATATTCGAGCGCCGCGCGGGGAGATGCCGCCATACTCTGCCAAGGTCATCCCGGAAAAAGACGTGGCGGATATTTATGCATATCTGGCTTCACTCCCGCCGGCTCCCGCTGTCGAAAGCATTCCGCTTCTGAAGCCGGACCGCTAAAAACGCAATTAGCTTCCAGTCTCCGGCACCGTCATGACTTCCAGCAGGTGACCGTTCGGGTCCTCGAAATAGATGGGGAGACCGCTCCGGCATTAGCGGGACATCTTGAGCGTGGCTTCCAGACGGTTGCCGGCGGCTTGGTGGGCGAGGACGTGCCACGCTTTTTCTGCAACGACACTGCCGGCCTCAAGCGGCGGCAGACCTGCGGAATAAATATTGGAAATAACCGTGTATTCGAAATGAATATTTGGATTGTTGCTGTAGGCGGCCGCTTTGTTCTGCGCATCGGCATCGAGCAGTTGATAGACCAGGTAGGCCGAAAGACTTCGCGACGCCAGCGCGTCGCCACCCGGGCGTTCGCCGATCAGGAGTATCACCAGCCTCGCCTTTAGACGTTCGGCGATGTCCTCGGCTACTTTGACGCGGCCGTAACGGACAAGGATCGGCTGGCTTGTGGTCAGGTGTCTGGCATCGAGGCCGTCCGTGAGTACGGGCAGCAGTTCCGGGACATTGTGGTGAACAGCCTCCGCACTCAGACCGTCGGAGACCACGATCTGGACATCGCGAAATTCGGGACGAAGCGTGCAGGCGCTGGCGGCCGACAAGCGGGCGCCGAGATGCGGTGCGTTCAAGTGGCTCTCTTTGTCCTTGGCCTCGGTCGTCAGAAACCGGAAGGGGGCAACCTTGTCGAGTTCGCCGGTACGGAGTTCGCTGTAGATGGCCTGCCTGGCGATCGCCTGATTCAATTTCAAGTCCCGCGTTGTTTGTTCGGATGGGCGCGGCCCGGCATGCTCCAGTCCATACAAGGCGGGCGTGGCCCGGAAGAGTTCTTGATACTCCAGGTCTGATTCACAGAAGATTCGAGGCTTGCCCCAATTCGCCCCGCGAACGGCGCGGCCGTCGACCGCCCTCCGCATAATATCGCGTTGCACTGCCCATTCCATGAATTCGGGAGCCGGGTTCTTGCCGTAAATCTCGCGCAGCGTCTGGTCGTCGTGAGCGCTGGTGTCGAAATAGGCCAGCATTCTATCGGTGTTCAAACATACATCCATGTAGTAGTTCGCACCTGCGGCCGCAAGCATCTCCGCTGCCATCTGCTGACCTTCCAGGGTGATCTTCGAGTGGAGCGTGTAACATGGCGCCATGCCCATCGGCACGCCCAGGAGCTTGCCCATGAAATGATCCTGCAGATTGGAGATGATCATTTCGAAGTTGTCCAGGTGCGTTTCGGGCCCGATGAAGCCGGTGACGTTGTTCACCATGAACGGATCGTAGCGCCGGGCCAGTCCATAGCAGAGCGCTTCGGTCGTCGTCATATCGATGCCGTTGTGTTTGCGATACGTGAATTCGCTCCCCTGCCCCGTCTCGAAATACATGAACTGTTCGGCGACATTGCGCAACGGCCCGCGGGTAGCCATCGTGCGATAGGCCTCGTCGAGAAGATCGATCGTGATGTCGAACTCTGTCAGGTTTGTCCGTTCGGTCCCCGCCAGGCTCTGAAACATGATTTCTACGGGGGCGCCGGCAACCAGGCAAGCGAGTTGCGTCTTCACGTGTGCCAGCACGCAAATCTGAGTGGGGACCCCCGTCCGTTTTCGCAAGCTGTCGAGGTGAGACAGAATCGCCGTGACATTTTCCACGCTGTCGATTGCCGGGTTAACACCGATCAATGCGTCGCCCGCACCCAGCGATAGACCCGCGTAGATCAGGAAAGTGATGCCGCGAAGATCATCCACCGGATGGTTCGGCTGGAGTCGTGACGAGAGCGTGCCGGGTAAACCCAGTGTTGTCCGCGCCCGCGTGACGCAATGGCACTTTCTAGCCACGAAAATCAGTTCGTGCGTATCAAACAGCTTGGCCAGAGCGGCCGCCATGACGCCGGTCAGCGCGCGCCCCGTCTGCATGACTTCGTCATCGGAACAATTGAGCAGATGATTCTTGAGTTGACCCAGAGTCATCGGGGCGAACGATGCGAAGGTCTTAAGGTCGATATCGTAGTTGACACGCATCACCGAGTCCACGCTGCCTGAATCGTCGGTTAGCGGGTGGTCGTAGAGATGTTGCAAGGTAAGCGTGGATAGAATCGAGCGCGCGACCTCCCGCTCGGCCTCATCACGGGCGGCAAGCCCCGCGTTGCGATCACCGGCTTTGCTGTAGTCTGCAGCACCCAGCAGACCTTTCAATCCCGCGAAGGAGAACTGCCGGCCAAACTTGTGGGCCGTGTAGCACTCGTCATTCGGCGGCCGCGGAACGACAATCTCGTCGCAACGGGACAGGTTTTTCATTTACTGCATTCCATAAAACGAGACGGGCACCACGTTGTCTCTCATGGCGCCCAGGCTGACGAAACGGGAGTTGCGGCTTGACAGTTCGTCGATCACGATCAGTTTCACCGGCAACCGGCCCCAGTCGGAGGCATAGGAGCCGACAGTCTTTCCCACATTCTGTGGTACGAGCAATACCACGGAACGGTCCCCGGGGAATCCGGTTTTGCGCAATGCAGCTGCCAGGTTGGTGCCTAACTTCTTGACAGTTCCGAAATCTGTGCCCGCCCCATCGATCTCGATGCAGCCACCACGCATTCCGCGAGCGGCCATATCGACGGCTTGCTGTACATTTTCGGCTGAGGCGTCCATCCGAAGTCTGGCCACAATAGGCAAATCTCGCAGCGGCAACACACCAGGGTCGGGCAAGTAAGGCGTCGTCCCGGACACCTCGGTGCCGTGGAGGCTCAGCCCGTAAACCGT
>Ga0209157_1001627_pt1 | contig 18556 bp, 19 predicted proteins | sample GraSoiAngelo_135_FD_185892 | JGI IMG/M metagenome (GOLD analysis project Ga0209157, IMG submission 185892) | Grasslands soil microbial communities from the Angelo Coastal Reserve, California, USA - 14_0929_05_40cm (SPAdes) (version 2) | ecosystem: Environmental > Terrestrial > Soil > Grasslands ...
ACTAGGCTTTTCATCGTGAAAGAGAACGACCGCTATGTCATGCAGCGGATGAACGGCTGACGCGGCAACTGAAGCCAAGGCTTCGAAGAGACCACGGGCATGGTCTCCAACGTGCTCGAAGTGGATCAGGACGACCTGGTCAAGCAGCTCAAGTCCTTCAAGAAGAAGTACGCCGACGACCCTGAGTACAAGAAGCTGCGCGCATCCTTGCCGAAGGACTGGCCTTTCTAGACCTTCGCCAGGCGCTGCGTCGGCAACAGCACTTCGGGGCGCCGTAGCGCGAGCCGTCCGGTCTTCCCGCTCCAGTAGACGTCGCGCTGGCCGGTCATCGCCTGCACGTGGCCGTCCCATTCGAAGTTGAACGCCTCCAGGCCCAAACGCACGGCGCGCCGGCATTTCTCGCGAAGCTCGTCCGTCGTCGCGTACTCACGGATCGCAGCGATCTGACGGTCGCCATGACCGGTGTCCTGCTCCGCATGGAGCTCGTACGTCGCCGCGGCGCGCCGCGAGAAGCCGTAATGGCCGGTGAGCTCCTTGTACACGCGCGCGGCCGCGCCATCAGGTCCACCGTGCATCGCCTCGACGAACGCCAGGAGCGATATTCCTTCGAGCGCCGAACGATTCTGGCAACCCGAGCGGATCATCTCGATCGCGGCGAGGGTGCCGGGGGCGGCGTCGGCCTCGTCGGCTTGCTCGCGAGCGATCCCCGCTTCGTCGAGCATCTGCAGCATGATGTCGACGTGGGTCCTCTCGCCGCCTAGCTCCTCCATGAAGTTCTCCATCACGATCTCCATGAGCGCGTAGTTCCGCTCGCTCGCGACATTCGTGACGATGTAACCGAAGAAGATCGGGTTCGTACGCACCCGTAGGTAGTGCTGGATCTCGCCGAGGACGATCTGCTCGCGCGTCCAGCGATGCTCGACGATGCCCTTGAACCACGGGTGATCCGGCATGAAGAGCTCGCGGGCGGAGCCCCAGAGCTCCTCGATGAATTTCTCGTTCGCCACCAGGAGCCTCACTCTACGCGCGATCTCGGCGCAAAGATCCGTATCAACCGATACGGAACAGCCGGTCGTACTGCCTCTACTGGGGGGTCGTTCGCGGCAGTCGTAAACCCGAGCATTTCGCCCGGCGATGAAGCGACCCTCCAAGTGCGCCCTCTCGCTCGCGGGCATCGCGCTCGTCTTCTCCACCTGCATGCCCGCAGGCTTCGCCTCGACAGGCATCGCGATCGAACCGCGGACCGTCGTCGTCGCGGTCACGGAGGAAACGGATCTGGCCGCGGTGCAAAGCGGTGGCGCGCCGTTCGGCCAGGGGACGGTGCGCTGGTCGGTCGACCCGATCGAGCTGGGCACGGTCGACGCGCGCGGACACTTCACAGCCGGACCGCGCAGCGGGACCGGATCGGTCACGGCGAGCCTCGGAACGCTCTCGGCGACCGCTCACGTCACCGTCAGCTGTCCGACGTCGCGCTCGGTCCGGGACATCGCCTTCGACGTCTGGTGCACCGATTCGGCCGACCTGTACGTGGAAGCCCGTCTCGCGGGAGATGACGCCGCGGCGGTTGCGGCCCTCGCCGAGTCGGACACCGCCGCCGTGCAGAAGGACCTCGCCCGCGCGTTCCGCACGCGCGCTCTCATCTACGTCTTCGCCGACACCTCGTCTTACCTACCGGGCGTTCGTCGCATCTTCGGCGAACGAACGGGGGCGACGGCCGTGGAGACGGACGCCTTCTTCGCGCCGTGGGTGGACGCGATCGCGGTGGACTGGCGCGAGATCTCGCGCGACGTGCCCATCACCGGGCTCCGTCACGAGCTCACCCATCGACTGGTGTGGCAGGTCACCGGCTCCCGCACCTCACCGGCCGAGCTGGACGGCCTGCAGAAAGCGCCGGCGCCGGACGTGCCCGCGTGGTTCGACGAAGGGCTCGCCCACGTCGAGGAGAGCACGCTCGCCGGGGCCGGATGGATCGCCGTGCAGGATCGGACCTTCACCGCAGCCGTCTCGCGCAGCTCACATCTGAGCCTGAGTGATCTCGCTGACCTCCAGAAGTGGAACGCGCGCACCGGGACCGATGGCTACTACCAATACCTCGTCGCGGCTGAGGCCGTCCGATTGCTTCAGGCCGACCTCGGTCAGACGGGCATCGTCGCCATCCTCGAACGGATCCGAGACGGCGCCTCATTCCGCGACGCCTATCGCGCCATCGCAGGCTCCTCGTTCGACGTGTTCACGACGGCGTTCGCTCAGCGAATGCGTGCGGCCGTCACCCCATACCCTGGGATCACCGCGGCACCACGTGCAAGGCAGTCGGTGCTGATGCTGTACGGCTTCACGCCTGGGTCGCTGGTGACCTTCTCGGTGAGCGGGCCCGCCTCCCTCACGTCGGTCGAGCGCATGGACGAATACGGGAACGGTCTCCTGGTCCTCGGCAGCGGATATCCGGTTGGCAGTTACAGCGTCGGCGTCCTCGGCGGGGACGGCAAGCTGCGTCCGATGTACGCGTTTACCAAGTAACGCTGCGTTCCGCCCGCGCCATCCCAGGAGGGAGGGAGGGGGCGCGCGAAAGCGCCACGCCCCCTCCGCGAGGGACTGTCGAGATCACTCGCCAGCGAACTTGAAGACGTCGCGCTGAAGCGTGACGCCTGTGTTGAGCTCCACGATCTCCGCGACCGTGAGCCGGTAGTCGATACCAAAGGCTTGATAGATGACACGAAGCACCGGGTCGTTCCGATAGAAGAATCGGTCGCCGTCGCGTAGCGCCGTGAACTGCTTGGTCCAGATCGCGAGTTGAAGCTCGCCGAACTCTGTGTGTTTCACATGCCGCTCGGAGACCATTCCAACAAACGCGTCGAGCCGGTCGACGTCGCCGTAGACCGCCTTGAGCCGGGCGGCGAGGGTCGTGCGCCGCACTGCGGTCACGACTTCCTCCTCGACCTGCGTGCTGCCGGGAGCGACGAGGTTCCCTTTCGCGTCTCGGAGCTCGACGAAGTCGAGGATGTTCGGGTCATTGATTGGATCTTGTGCGTCGATCAACGGATCCGCCGGGAAACTTTGGGTGGCCTCGCCGGTGACGTCGACGAACGAGGTCTTCGGCGCGAGGCCATACGCGCGGCGCAGGTCGTTGTACGTCGGCAGTCCATGATCGCGGCCGCGGGCGACGTCGATCGCGCCGAGGTCGCTCACCCCGCTGAAGCAGTCGGGGTTGACGAGAGGCACCCCACAGACAGAGGGATCGGCGATGCCCGGCTTGGGGATCTGAAAGAGAACGCTTCGGAGCGCGTTATCGATCTGCTCGTCGTTCTCGTACTGCCGCTGGCTGAGACTTTGGAAGACCGGCCCCAGACCGAGATCCTGGAGCAGATCGGGGTTGCCGAACGCGGCCGCGAGGGGGATCTCGAGCGTGACCTGGTCGCCGTCGGGCTCCACAGCGACCTGCTGTGCCGCGAAGGCGGCGAGCTGCGCGTCGGTGTAGGTACCGGCGGGAACGGTCGTGTCGAACTCGCCGTGGATCATGCTGTGCGCGCGGTAGCCCACGACCGCGAACTCATTCGATAGTCCGGGATTCACGGCGGGGTCGTACCCGTGATAAGGATCGAGCCGGACGCCAAGGGCGGGCAGGAACTGCGTGTAGGTGATGTATTCGATCTCCGCGCCGACGACACGGCGCGCTATCTGGAAACGCTCCTCCGCGGATAGAGATGAGGGCAGGGAGGCGACGATCCGGTTGTGCTCGCGGGCGAAGAGCGTGTGGAGCGAGGTCAGAGCGATGTTCTCATTGGCCCGAACGTCTCCAGCGACCACCGCATTATTCGGCATCCCGGCGAGCGGACCCATGAGGTCCATCGCCGGAGCGGTCGATGGATCGCCGCGGGCACCCACGCGCGGAAGGAAACCGTCATCTGTCAGCATGAGGCGCGGGCCGTTGTTCGACATGTCGCCGTCGACCGGTCCGACGCGAAGCCACTCGAGTCGATTGCGGTCGACACCGTACACGTTCGACGCATCGATGTAGCTGCTGAGCGTGTTGACCTGCTGCCGCGGCGTGCTGACACCCGTTCCCGGAGCGGCAGGCGTGCGCGCGAAGCCGATCGCGCCAAGGTCGTTCGTGAATCCTTCAAGCGGGTCTGCCTGGTCAAAGCCGATCGGCGCACTCTCGGCGGGTCGTTCATCCCTCAGACCGAAGTCGTGATCGATGAATTGCCCCCACACCCAGCCCCACTGGGTCACGCCGTCCTTCGAGAAGATGTTCTGGCCAATGTCGTTGAAGACCCGATTGCTCACATAGCGGATCGATGGCCCGTTCGCCATGCTCGAGATACCGTCGGCGTAGTTGGTCGGCGCGACCCGAAGATAGAGCGTGTTCGCGCGACCCCAGTCGGGGTGGCGCAGGTTGTTTCCGCTTCCGTCGAGCGTTCTGAACGCGAACGTGGTCGCGTCGCCAGGTGTCGTCGTCACGCCGAGGACGATGATCGTCAAGATGAGTGCAAGCACGCCCGAGAGCCTCTGGTCGCGCATGCGAACCTCCGTCCCTGTTCTCTTCTCAATCAAGGGTTCGGACGGATCGCACGCTCACTCGACGAAGCGCCCCGACGCTGGCGCCGCTGCCCTCCCTTTTGGTCGGTGAGCGGCTAATCCAGCCGAACTTCCATGCAATCAACGCGTGCTCCCCAGAGGCACGTTATCGACGGGAGATAAGAAGTCGGGATGAGAGGACTAAGAACTTGGGGGTCAGATGACGGAAGTACCGGCGGGCCGTGCGCGGCTCGAACGCGCCCACTCCTACTTAGAAGGTAGGTGCTCTATCCAACTGAGCTAACGGCCCATTTAGGAAGAGAGTCTAAAGGCCGACCGTGCTAGACATTCGCGCATGCTCCGTCAGCTCGACCACGTCGTTATGGTCGTCCGCGACCTCGATTCCGCGACCGACGACTACCGGCGGCGCGGATTCACCGTCACGCCGGGTGGCGAGCACGCCGACGGCCTAACCCACAACGCGCTGATCCCGTTCGCCGACGGAAGCTATCTGGAGCTCGTCGCGTTCCACGAGCCCAGGCGCGAGGTAACGCATCGCTGGTGGAAGATCGCTGCGGACGGCGGCGGGCTCGCGGACTTCGCGCTCCTCTCCGACGACCTCGCGGCCGACGCTTCCGCGCTCGGCGGGCTCGTCGCCAATCCTCCCGCGCAGGGCGGGCGGACGCGTCCCGACGGGACGGAGCTTAAATGGCGGACGGCGGTGCTCGTGCCACCGCTCCCCTTCCTCATCGAGGACCTCACGCCGCGCGACCTGCGCGTTCCGGGCGGCGCGCAGACGCAGCACGCGAACGGCGCGACCGGCATCGCCCTGGTCGCGATCGGTGCGCACGATGTCGCCGAGGCTGAGTGGGGTTACGCAAAGCTGCGCGAGCGCGGCGCGCCCGCGATCGAGCTTCGCCCGGATGAGAGGGACGGCCTACGGGACATCCGCTTCAAGGACAGCTAGCGCGGTGAGTGGATCGGCCTCCCGACCGCGCTGAGCGCCGCCTCGCGGAACGTCTCGGCGAGGGTCGGATGCGCGTGGATCGTCGCGACGACGTCCTCGACCGTCGCCTCGAGTCGCATCGCGAGGGTGGCCTCGGCGATCAGCTCGCTCGCCTGGGGCCCGACGATGTGCACGCCGACGATGCGCTGATCCTTTCCCGCGGTGACGATCTTGGTCATGCCGTCGCTCTCACCGAGCGCAAGCGCGCGGCCTGATGCCTTGAAGGAGTAGCGCGCGACCTTCACCGCTGTTCCGTAACGCTCCTTCGCCTGCGTCTCGGTCAGACCAACCTGCGCGACCTCGGGATGGGTGTACACCACGTTCGGAACCACGTCGTAATCCATCGCGGCGTCCTCGCCCAGGATCGTGTCCACGGCGACCTCGCCCTGCGTCGACGCGACGTGCGCGAGCTTCGGCGCCCGCGGATCGCCGATACAGTCTCCGATGGCCCACACCCCCTCGACATTCGTGCGCATCCGCTCGTCCACAGTGATGCCGAGGCGGTTGGTCGCTAAGCCGGCCTGCTCGACGCCGGAGAGGTTCGCGACGCGGCCGGCGCCCAGCAGGAGCTGATCGCCTTCGACGCTCTCCTGCTTCCCTTCGATCTCCGCGCTCAGGGTCACGCCGGCGGCGGTACGCGTTACCTCGGTGACCTTCGCGTTCGTGCGCACCTTGACGTTGCGCGACTCCAGCGCGCGCACCAGGAGCCGCACAAGCTCGGCGTCGGCGTACGCGATGGGTTGCGCAAGCATCTCGAGGACCGTGACCTCGCTTCCGACCTCAGCGAAGAAGGTCCCAAGCTCCAACCCGATCGCGCCGCCGCCGATGACGACCAGCCGCTTGGGGACCTCGGTCAGGGCAAGCGCACTCACGTTGTCGAGGGGCTTCGCCTCGGCCAGTCCCTTGATCGGGGGCATCCCGACCTTCGAGCCGGTCGCCACGATCACGGCCTTCGCGTCGATGGTCTGGTCGCGGACACGGAGCTGCGTCGGCGAGGCGAGCGTGCCTTCACCCTTGATGAGGTCGACTTTTCGGCCTTTGAGCAGCGCTTCGGTGCCCGCCACGAGCTGGGCGACGACCTTGTCCTTGCGCTGGACGGCCTTCGCCAGCTCGAAGCGAGCGCTGTCGACGTGGATGCCATGTTCCTCGCCGTGCGTCGCGAGCCAGTACGCGTGGCTTGAGTCCAGGAGCGCCTTCGACGGAATACAGCCGACGGTCACGCAGATCCCGCCAACGCGGTCGCGCTCGACGAGCGCGACCCTCGCGCCCTTTACAGCCGCGTGAAGGGCGGCGACATAACCCCCGGGGCCGCCGCCCAAGATCGCTATGTCATACGCCGCCACTAGGAAAAGAGCCTAGGGTCTTCGGACGCGTCACGCTCCAGCGGGTGATCGAAATAGCCGTACCTAGCGCGGTACCAGAGATAGAGCGGGAGGAACGCGAGGCCGAGGCGCTCGTACTGGGCGACATGCCGCAGCTCATGGCGCCAGGTCGCCGGCGTCGGCTCGACGTTCGAGACGATCACGTGCCCGAAGGTGATCGCGCCGAATCCGCGGCGTGTGAGGATGAGATTCGCGAGACCGCGGTCGCTCACGTAGAGGAAGCAGCCGTCGCGCCGACGCGGCCACGCGATCGAAAGCAGACCCACCAGATGACCGATTGGATCGGCATGATGCGCGACAAGACGCCGACGGAGCGTAATGGCCTAGGGGATGGTCGCGACGACCTCGTCGACCGCCGCGAGCACTCGCTCGCGCGTCGTGAAGGACGAGTCGAAGTGCAGCGTCAAGAGCTTCTCTTTGCGATCCACGTCGACCGAGGCCACACCCGGGATGCTCTTGCAGCCGGCGATGATGTGCTCGGCGCAGCTCTGGCAGATGAGCTCGAGGACGTTGACTGCGACCTCATCATCCGCCGCGCTCGCGAGGACCTGAACCGGCGGGAGATCCCGCGCCGTGGTCAGCGGGGCCGGACCGCAGGCACCGAGCATCAGCCCCAACGCAAGAAGTGAGCGAAGACTCCTCGCGAAGCTCTTCCTTGAGCTCGCCCAGGCCTTCCTTGACCTTGCCCTTGCCCTGATCGATCTTGCCGCCGATCTCGGTCGACTTGTCGCCGCCGAGCTTGCCGGCCTCTTCCTTGACCTTGCCCTTGGCCTGGTCCCACTTGCCTTCGATCTTGTCGTCCATTTCGTACCTCCTTAGAACTCCCACTTGTTGGCGGGCCGGACAAGAAGGCGCAAATCCGTTGCCACGTTCCTGGCGGCCGGGGGCGGAACCGTCCGATTCGCATCACGGATGTGTATCGAACGAGCAATTTCACGTACGCGGCGGCTCGCATATCGTCGCGCCGCATGATCGCCGCCGACACGGACCGACTGACCGCGCGCCTGCCCGACGGGTACCGCGCGCGGCCCTTCGAGGACCACGACCGCGAGCCACTTGTCGAGGAACACAACGCGGATGCGCATCCGATGGAGTATCAGGACGCCGAGGAGTGGCGGATCTGGGAGCGTATGGCGCCGGACGACACGGAGATCCGAATCGTGATCGACGGTCCGAACGGCATCGCCGGCACGGGACACATCGGAGCGGGCGCGATGATGCGGCACCCCGACGGCGCCCAGAACGGCGGCGTGAGCGTCTTCCGCGCCGACCGCGGCAAGGGGATCGGATCGGCGTTGCTCGGCGCGATCGAAGATGAGGCGCGCCGGCGGAGTGCGCCGCGGCTTCTCGCGGGTGCCAGCGCCGCGCATCCCTTCGCGCTCGAATGGGCCCGAAAGCGCGGATACCGCGAGATCGGCCGCCGGATCGAATCGTATGTCGAGCTCGCCACGTTCGAGCCGGCGCCGTTCGCGGCGCGCGTGGCCCAGGTCAGGGCGTCGGGCCTTCAGCTTCGGACATTCGCCGAGGTGCTCGAGGGCCGGAGCGACGAGGACCGTGAAGCGTTCTTCCGCGCCATGTATGAAGCTCAGCATCCGATCTGGGAGGACGTCCCGTGGGCCACCCGGACGGAGCCCTGGACGTACGAGCAATTCCGTCGCATGACATTCGGCACAGGACAGCTGATCGCCGACGCATCGGTCATCGCGTACGACGGCGAGCGGATCGCGGGCTTCACCACCACCGGGAGGCGTCAGAGCAAAGACGCGTACACGTGGATCACCGGCACCACTCGCGAGTACCGCGGTCGCGGACTCGCGACCGCCATGAAGGTGGATGCTCTGTCACGGGCGAAGGCCAAGGGCCTGCGCGCGATGCTGACGACAAACGACGAACCGAACGTGGCCATGCGCGGGATCAACGCCAAGCTCGGGTACCAGATGCTCCCGGCACATGTGCAGCTGGAGAAGATCCTCTCGCGCTCGTGATCGGCCGCCTCGCGGCACTGCGCACGCTCCCAGCGCCGCTCGCCATCCTCGCGGGCATGACCTTCATCTCGAGCCTCGGGATCTCGATGATGCTCCCGCTCCTTCCGCTCTATGGACTGGCACTCGGCGCGACGCCCGTGCAGCTCGGGCTCATGACGAGCGCCTTCGCGATCGCGAACGCCGTGTCGCAGTTCGGCACAGGATTCCTGAACGATCGGTTCGGCCCGCGGCGCTTCATCGCCGCGGGGATCGCGACATACAGCGCGGCGAATGCCCTCATCGCCGCGGCACCGAGCGCGAGCGCCCTCATCGCCTTCCGCGCGATCGCCGGGTTTGGCGCGGGCGCGAACCTCGTCTCGGCTCGTCTCTACATCTCATACGTCGCCGACCGCGCCCGCCTCTCCTTCGCCAACAGCATCATCTCGGCAGCCAGCTCCGCGGGGAATGTCGCCGGTCCCGCGATCGGTGGCCTGCTCGCGGCGGCGTTCACGCTACGCGCCCCCTTCCTGGCAGTGGCGGCCACCAGCGCGCTCGCCTTCGTCGCGGCACTCTTGCTGCCTCGACCGGGCATCGCTGACTCGCATGAGACAGCACGCTCGGAAGGCGGCGCTTTCATCGATCGGCCCGTGCTCGTGCTTCTCGTTTCGAACTTTCTGATCAGCACGGCGTTCGGCGGCTGGATCACGAGCTACGCGCCGTACGCGACCGAGCGCCTGGGCTGGACGACGTTCGAAGTCGGGATCCTCTTCACGCTGTTCGCGATCGGCGACATCACCCTCGGCCCCTGGATCGGGCGCTTCGCCGACCGCACCGGACGCAAGCGGATCGCGGTCGCGGCGGGCGTGCCGGTGGCGCTCTTCGGCATTGCGCTGGTCGCGGGCTTTCCGCGCCCCGCGCTATACGCGACGGCCTACCTGGCCGGAGCCGGGCTCACCGCGTTCTTCTCGTCCTGGTTCGCGCTTCTCACGCTGGCTGTGCCGGCGGTCCGCCGCGGTCGCGTCTTCGGCGTGGTCAGCGCGATCGGCAACGTGGGGACAGTCGCGGGCGCCCTTGGGGCGGCCGCGATCTGGCAGAACGTCGACCTCGGCCTGGCATTGCTCCTCGCGTCGATGACCGCGCTGGCCGCGAGCCTGACGCTAAGTCTCCTGCCTGGCGAACGGGAACCGGCCGGAAACACACTCGCACCGGCCTCGCTCTAGCCTGCTGGTCATGGGCACCGAGGATCCCGTCGGATCGATGCTCATCCTCGGTTCGGCGGTATGCATCCTCGCCGCGATGTACGTCGTCTGCTACACGTTCTTCATGGCGAACTGGGAGGGCTGGGAGTCATGGCATGCCCGAACCGGACTCGACGCCGACCGTGCCGAAGAGGAACGCCTGAAGAGACGCGGGCTGAAATAGAAAAAGAGGGAGGCTGAAGCCTCCCTCTCTTCGTATTCGCGAATGACTCAGTCCGCGGGTGTCGCTTCGGTCACCATGCCGCGCTCTTCGCCGCCGACCTCTGTCCAGATCTTGACGTTCTTCGGCTCCTTGAGGAAGAGCGTGCCGACGACCACCGACATGAGAGCGACGATGATCACGTACGCCAGTCCGAGATAGATGTTGCCGTTGATGTCCCCGGTCGTATTCAGGTTGCGCAGGTCGAAGAGGCCGAGCCACGGGACGTAGCGCTTCTCGTCGGGGATCGTGGCGCCGACGAGACCCGTGTAGGTCAGCGGCAGCAGGCCGCCGAACCAGCCGTTCCCGAAGTGGTACGGGATGGACAGCGAGGTGTAGCGGACCTTCGCGCGGAAGTACTCCACGAGGAACGCCGCGATCGGTCCGTAGACCATCGTCACGAAGATCACCTGGATCCAGATCAGGAACACCATGACCGGGACGTTCGGGTCAGACTTCGTGATCAGGCCTGTCGCATCGCGGGTGACGTTCGCGGCATCAACCATCGCGTGGTAGATCGGGATGTACGTGATGGCCGCGATGAGGCAGCCGCCGAGGATGATGACCTTGCGGCCGATGCGGTCAGAGAGCCACCCGAACACCAGGAAGAACGGCGTCCCGAGGGCCACCGCCCACAGCATGATCGGGTAAGCCTGCTGGAACGAGAACTTGAGGTACGTGCCCATGAAGAAGTTCGCTTGGAACTGGCCCTGGTACCAGACCACACCCTGACCCGCGGTGAGGCCGATCAGCACAAGCAAGATCGTCCCGATCTTGCGCCCGCTGAAGCTCTCCGAAGCCCAGTTGCCCGCGCCGGTGACCGCCTGCTTCTGCTCCTTGAGGCGCGCGAAGAGCGGCGTCTCGCGGAGACGGATGCGGATGAAGAGCGCGATCACCACGAGGATGGCCGAGATCCAGAAGGGATAGCGCCAGCCCTGCGCCGCGAAATCCGCGGCGGTCATCGTGTTGCGGAAGTACAGGATGACCGCGAGGGCGAAGAAGAAGCCGAGCGTCGCGGTCGTCTGGATCCACGAGGTGTATAGACCGCGCTTGTTGTCGGGTGCGTGCTCGGCGACGTAGATCGCCGCCCCGCCATACTCGCCGCCAAGGGCCAGGCCCTGGATGATCCGAAGGAGCACGAGAAGCGCCGGGGCCGTCAGGCCGATCTGCGCATACGTCGGGATCAGACCCATGAGGACAGTGGCGAGCCCCATTGCCGTGATCGTCACAAGGAACGTGTACTTGCGGCCGATGATGTCGCCGAGCGCGCCGAAGACCACGGCTCCGAATGGTCGGACGAGGAAGCCTGCGGCGTACGTGGCGAATCCCGCGAGCTGCACCGCCGTTGGGTTGTCACCGGGGAAGAAGAGTGGCGAAAGGAACGGAGTGAGCGTCGCGTACAGGTAGAAGTCGTACCACTCGACGATAGTCCCGGCGGACGCCGCGGAGATGACGAAGGGCAAGCCGTACGTTGGTCTGGCCGCTACGCGTGTGGCGGCGGTCGTCGTTGCCAAGGGTCCCCCTCCTTGCGTTGAGCTTTGAAAGACGACTCCATTCACTCAGTGCTCGCTTGCTCGGCCGTCACCTCCCACCACTCCGGCTCCGACGCAGCGGATAGCGCGCTTGTGTACGGCTTTCCCACCGCATCGTCAATTGATGTGCTCGCGTAATGGGAAGGGCCCCTACTCCTCCTTGCCGGAGGCCGATGCCGTCCGGATCGAGTCGACGACGGTCGCATCGGCGAGCGTCGTGGTGTCGCCGAGCGGCTGGCCGTTGGCGATGTCGCGCAGCAGGCGACGCATGATCTTGCCCGAGCGCGTCTTGGGCAGCTCCGGCGCGAACATGATCGTCTTGGGACGCGCGATCGAACCGATCGACTTCACCACGTGCTCGCGTAGCTCCTTGGAGAGCTTCTCGTCGCCCTCGTTCCCGGCGCGCAGCGTTACGAAGGCGAAGATCGCCTGTGTGGTGACCGGGTCCTCGCGCCCGATGACCGCGGCCTCAGCGACCTTGGGATGGGACACGAGCGCCGACTCCACCTCGGTCGTCGAGATGCGGTGGCCGGAGATCTTCATCACGTCGTCGACGCGGCCCATCAGCCAGAAATAGCCTTCCTTGTCTCTCCTCGCGCCGTCGCCCGCGAGGAACTTGCCGGGGTAGCGGCTCCAGTACGTTTCGCGGTAGCGCTTGTCGTCCTTGTAGATGCCTCGGAGCATCGCCGGCCAGGGCCGGTCAATGACGAGATAACCCGCGCCTCCGAGCGGCACAGACTTCCCGTCCTCGTCGACGACGTCCGCTTTCACCCCCGGGAAAGGGAAGGTTGCGCTGCCCGGCTTCGTCGTGGTGATGCCCGGCAGTGGCGTGATGAGGATCATCCCCGTCTCGGTCATCCACCAGGTGTCCACGATCGGGCAGCGCGAGCCGCCGATCGTCTCGTGGTACCAGAGCCACGCTTCCGGGTTGATCGGCTCGCCGACCGTGCCGAGTAGCCGCAGCGAGCCCATGTCGTGCTTGCCCGGATACTCGGGACCCCACTTCATGAACGTGCGGATCGCGGTCGGCGCGCAGTAGAGGATCGAGACCTTGTACTTCTCGATGATCGTCCACCAGCGGTCCTTGTCCGGGAAGTCCGGCGTCCCCTCGTAGATGACGCCGGTCGTCCCGTTCGCGAGCGGCGCGAAGACGATGTAGCTGTGCCCGGTGACCCAGCCGATATCGGCGGCGCACCAGTACACGTCGTCGTCCTTGACGTCGAAGATGAGCTTGTGGGTCGCCGCGACTCCGGCGAGATATCCGGCGGTGGTGTGCACGATGCCCTTGGGCTTCGCCGTAGTCCCCGATGTGTAGAGGAGGTACAGCATGTGCTCGCTCTCGAGCGATTCGGCCGGGCACTGGGGCTTCTGCTTGTCCACCATCTCGTGCCACCAGACGTCGCGCCCGGCCGTCCAGGCCACCTCCTGCTTCGTGCGGCGGACGACGAGGACCTTCTCGATCGTCTTGGTCTGCGCGACGGCGTCGTCGGCGTTCTTCTTGAGAGGAACGATGCTGCCCTTACGGTAGCCGCCGTCGGCGGTGACCAGGACCTTGGCCTCCGAGTCGTTGATGCGCCCGGCGAGCGCCTCCGCGGAGAAGCCCCCGAACACCACTGTGAAGGGAGCGCCGATCCGCGCGCAAGCGAGCATCGCGGCGGGAAGCTCGGGGATCATCGGCATGTAGATCGCGACCCGGTCGCCCTTGCGGACGCCTAGCTCCTTGAGGGCGTTCGCGGCCCGAGAGGTCATGTCGAGAAGGTCCTGGTAGGTGATCGCCCGGGTGTCGCCGGGCTCGCCCTCCCAGTAGTAGGCGACCTTCGTGCCCTTCCCGGCCTTCACGTGGCGGTCGAGGCAGTTCTCGGAGATGTTGATCTCCCCACCGTCGAACCACTTGGCGTACGGCACGTGCCACTCGAGCACCTTGGTGAATGGCTTCCGCCACTGGAGCGTGTTTGCCTGCTCGGCCCAGAAGCCCTCGAGGTCCTTGTCCGCCCGGTCGTAGATCGAGCGGTCTTTGGCGTTCGCCTTGGCGGCGAAGTCCTTCGGCGGCGGGAAGGTGCGATCCTCCCGTGCGAAGGTCTCGAGCGCGGTCGCCGACTTGGTCCCCGTGGCCATCCGCGTCCTCCCCTAGAGGGCGCTCGGCCGGCCCCGGTCGAGCGCGGCTAGATGCGCCTGGTAGTGGTTTGGCAGCATGAGCAGCCAGCCAAAACAATTCAAATCGCCGTAATAGGGATGCCGCGCCGTGCCTTTGGCGTCAGGCTCGGGCGGGAACTCGGCGAGGAGCCGCGCGGCGGTCGCCGCGGCCTTGTCGGCCAGGGTGGCGATGCCGGCCCTCGAGACTGCGGAGGCCGGAGGGCGAGGCTGGCCGGTCGGACCGGAGGGGGCTCCCTGCGCAAGGCGGAGCCCTATGAGCGCGACGCCGCGCTCGACGATGAGGAGGTGGGTCGCCACTTGACCGAGCCCCCAGTCGTCATCCGACCCCCGGGCGAGGTCGCCGTCGGACGCGGTGGCGACCCGGCCAAGCAGTCGATCCCGCTCGACGGTCGTCGCATCGACGAGCAGGCGGATGGTCTCCCGGAGCCACTCGGGTCGGTCGGGCGGGTTATCCACGACCCGGAGCGTCACCGTCGCATCATGCGCTCTTGTGCGTTCGTGCAGAATGCGGCGCGAATCAAACAAAGGCCATAGGCCGCACTGGAGGGATACGTGGCTGGGATCTCAAAGTCTGAGACCTTGAATCGGCTGTCCGAGAAGACCGGTCTGACCAAGAAGCAGGTGGGGCAGTTCCTCGACGAGCTCGCTGCCCTCGCGTACAAGGAAGCGCGAAGTGGGTTCACCATCCCGGGCGTCGGCAAACTCGTCATCGTCGACCGCAAGGCCCGCATGGGGCGCAACCCCGCGACCGGTCAGCCGATATCGATCCCCGCGAAGCGCGTGCTCAAGTTCCGTATCGCCAAACAGGCCAAGGACTCGGTTCTCGCGAAGCGTACGAAATAATCGGATCGTTCGGGGCAGGGGCCCAGGGGGCAGGGGCCCCCGGACGCGCAGCGGAGCGCGGTAGCGACGCCCCCTCGCCCGTAGCACTCTTCCGCGCGAGGTCTGTCGCTCCACGGAGGGGCAGGCCTCGCTCTTGTTTCGTGCGTTGCGCGTAATACGCCGGATCGCGGTCATCGGCAACGGCGGCGGCGGCAAGTCGACGCTGTGCCGCGCACTCGGCGATCGCCTCGGCCTTCGGGTGCGAGAGGTCGATGCGGTGCAATGGCTTCCCGGGTGGCGGCGCGCTTCGCTGGATGAGACGGCGCGCACCCTAGAGGCATGGGCGGCCGAGGACTCGTGGATCATCGATGGATTCGGCCCATGGCCGGTCATCGACCGGCGAATGGAGCGTGCGGACACGATCGTGTACATCGACCTTCCATTTCGGACGCATCTTTGGTGGGCCGCGAAGCGGCAGGTCGCGTCGCGCCTCGCGGGTCGGGCCTGGGCCGGACAGACAGCGGCACCCCCGACGCTCCGGCTCTTTCGTACGCTCAGACGAGTGAACGCGTTGCGACCGCAGATCTTCGAGGTCGTCAGCAGAAACGACCGCTCGGCGAAGCTCGTGCACTTGCGTTCGCCTGCCGCCATCGCGCGCTGGCTCACCGAGGTGACGGCGGGCGCCGACCGCACGGCCCAGCCAGCCCGCTGATGCCGGGACCGAACGTTCCCTTCCCGCCGATGGAGGCGCTGCTCGTCGAGACGCTACCGACCGGCGACCGCTGGCAGTACGAGCCGAAGTGGGACGGATTCCGCGGAGTCCTCGAGAACGACGGCGGTGAGCTGGCGCTCTGGAGCCGCAATGGACGACCGCTCCTCCGCTACTTCCCGGAGCTGCGCCCGCTCGGAGACCTCTTGCCACCCCACTCCGCCCTCGATGGCGAGATCGTTATCGAGCGTGAAGGCAGGCTCGACTTCGACGCGATGCAGATGCGCCTGCATCCAGCCGAGTCGCGCGTCCGGAAGCTCGCAGCGGAGACACCATCGCGCTACGTCGCGTTCGACATCCTGCTCTGGAACGGCGAGCCGCTGCACGCGCGTCCGCTCGCGGAGCGCCGCGCAGAGCTCGAGAAACGCGCCAAGGGGTTCTCGCTGTCGCCGATCTCGAAGGATGCCGCGGTCGCGCGCCAGTGGCTCGAGCGGCTCGAGATCATCGGGCTCGACGGCGTGATCGCGAAGCGCCTCGACCTTGCCTACAAGCCGGGATCCCGCGAAGCTGTGTCGAAGGTCAAGCATCACCGGACCGTGGACTGCGTCATCGTCGGGTATCGCACCAGCGCTAAGCGGATCGCGAGCCTGCTCCTCGGCTTGTACCGCGAGGACGGGACGCTCGACTTCGTCGGGCACACCTCGGGCATTCCGCAGGCTCTGCAGGATCAGCTACAGACTTTGCTTCCGCCGCTGCTCGAGGAAAGCCACGCGGGCGAGGAATGGGGCCGCACGCCGGGCGGGGGCTCGCGCTGGTCTCAGGGGAAAGATCTGCCCTGGCACGAGGTGCGACCCGAGCTGGTCTGCGAGGTTCGCTTCGACAAGATGGAGGACGAGCGCTTCCGCCACGGAACGCGCTTCCTGCGATTCCGGCCGGACAAGGATCCCGAGCAGTGCACCTGGGAGCAGGTGCGTCCGACGCCAAAGCCGGACGATCCGAGGCTCTCCGATCTCCTGGCCGGCCGCATCGCTTGAGTAATCAATCCGGATGGTCCTAGTACGGCCTGACGTGCACGGTCCCGCCGGGGAGGGCGTTCTTCATCACAGGACCGCCTTTTCGGTCCGGTGGGAAGGAGCGCTCTTAGATGCTTTCGCGATCGTCTCTCCTGCGCTACGTCCTCGTTGCCGCGATCTCGGCCATGTCGGCGATGGCCCTTGTGACGACCGCTGTCTACGCGCACAACGAGGGGTTTAACGAGCGGATCGTCGCCTGCTTCGATTCCCGCGACCCCGACAGCGAGCAATGCCGCGCCGCCCTTGAGGTGAGCCCGGTGGACGCGGACTTCTTCACACGCCTCGCGGCGAATGTTCAGACGCCGCATCCAAAGCCCGAACCGAAGCCCGAGCTCTGGACGCTGCTCAAGGAATGCGCCGCGACGAAGAACCTCGACAGCGATGCATGCGCCCGCGCGATCGACGCCAGCGGGTTGTCACCCGCAGACTTCAAGGCGAAGTTCGCGTTGAAGCTCGGCTGCTTCAGCGTCAGCAACAACGACGGGAAGAACCCATGCCCGGTGAGGAAGCCGGAATGCGCCAGCACGAGCAATAACGACGAAAACAACCCCTGCGCGAATCGGACCACCAAGCCCGATTGCGCGAGTGCCAGTAATCACGACGAGACGAACCCGTGCGCGACGAAGCCATCGGTCGTGACGACCGGGGCTTTGAAGGAGTGCCTCACGCTCCGCGGCACGATGCACGGTCTTTCCGCGGGCGAGCTGATCGCCAACGGCGAGCGCCTCAACACGGTATGCCGTCAGGCCTGGGCCGAGTCACGACTCAGCGCCGGCGAGTTTTGGTCGAAGCACTAACCCACTAGCCCCCGAAACGCGGCCCGGGTCACGATGACCCGGGCCGCGGCCTTGTTGGGTCAGGGAGCAGCTAAGACGAATCCATTGCGGTACGACTCGAGCCTGCGCTCGGCGAGGACCGCGAGGGTGCGAGGGTCCAGGCGCCGCAGGACGTAACCCTTTGGATCGGCGTTGCCTGCGCGTTCCAAGAAGACGTAGAGCCACTTTCCATCGGACGACGGGCGCACCCAGTGAACTCGGTTTTGGTACCACCATTGCTCCATCTTGACATCCGACCCGAGCACCTTCGCGCTCGCGACCTCGACCGCGACCATGCCAAGGTACTGATAGGGCTCGGGTCGCCCATCGAACTTCCAACTCTGTGAGTAGACGTGGAGCACGCTCCCATCCGCTCCGAAGCTTGCGTTGACCGCAACCTCGTCGTCCTCCTTCGCCAGCGCTATCGAGGGCGCGAACAGCCTCTCGAAGATCGACGTTGCGCCCCCATAGGGCCTCTGCGAAAGCAGATCGCCGCGGACCGCATCGACCAGCCACAGCGTGCCGTGCGGAGCACAGCAGTCGAAGGCACGAACGACAGCGAGCTCGCGGCCGTCCGGGCTGAGCGCGATCCCCGGGACCAGCCGCGCTCGCATCTCGCCCTCGGAGCCGACACGTCCGGTCAGCCACTCGCCAGCGAGTAACGAAGGCAGATCACGACGCCAGAGCTCCTTTCCCGTACGCAGGTCCCACGCGCGGGCCTCGACCTCGCGCGGCCCGGCGGCGCGAAGGTCCGCAGATGTCATGAGCGCGTAAAGGTGGCGTGTTTCGTTCTCGATGACCCATGCGACCGGAGTCCCATCGAGGGGGAAAGCCGGTTCGCGCTCGAGCACCTTGCCAGTGCCGGCATCGAGAACAAGCCGCTCCGCGCCGAGCTGCGTGGGCGGCCAGTTCCGCGCGAAGATCCGCGAGCCATCGACGTTGAGGCCGTCGACGACCACGGGCACCTCGGGGCTGACGCGCGCGCGAAGCGCTCCGCTGCGCGCGTCGAAGACCGAGACTCTGGACGCGCCAGAGGTCGAATACCCCACAACGGCGAGAGCGCTCGCGTCGGCGGAGGCGGCCACGAGAGCACACGGCCCGCTATAGCTACCTCCGCAGGGGTTCG
>Ga0209157_1001629_pt1 | contig 18551 bp, 14 predicted proteins | sample GraSoiAngelo_135_FD_185892 | JGI IMG/M metagenome (GOLD analysis project Ga0209157, IMG submission 185892) | Grasslands soil microbial communities from the Angelo Coastal Reserve, California, USA - 14_0929_05_40cm (SPAdes) (version 2) | ecosystem: Environmental > Terrestrial > Soil > Grasslands ...
TTCGCAAATGCCGTATCGTTGCCCGCCGTTTGCGCCGTTCGGCGGTAGTAGACGAGGGCGGAGTCGTAGTTGTCTTTCCCGGCGTACAGGCCCGCCAGCGCGACGAAGGCCTTCGGATTCCCGGGCTCGAGCCGGGCGGCGAGGCGAAACAGCACGGCCGCGGAGTCTTCCTTCCCACCCTGCCACGCGGCGAGGCCGCCGTTGAGGGTGCTCGCCCACAGCCGCTGGCGGTAGCCGCCGATGTCCTGCTTACACTGCGGCGCGAGGGCCAGCGCGCGAGCGAGCGCGCTGTCGGCGCCGGCGGCGTCGGCGGTCTCGACGTAGTAGCGGCCGAGGTAATACCAGGCGGCGGCGTTCTTGTCTTGGGCATTCTGCACGATCGCCTCGGTGAGGACCTTCCGCGCCTGCTCGAGCTGCTGGTCGCGTCGCTCCGGCTTCTCGGCGGCGGTCTTCAGGTACAGGATGCCGCCGTTGACCTTGAAGTGGCCAGCGCTGAGCTCGCAGGGAGGCTGGGGCGTGACCCAGCCGCCCTGGGCGAACAGGGGGCCGGTCAGGCCGGCGCAGCACACGACCGTGAGAACGAGGCGGGCGCAATGCATAACTGGCCGACCAACCTACCGAAAACCGGAAGGCCGGCAAGCAGCGTCGCGTGCCGGCCTTCGGATCCAGCTCAGAGCGGGCGACCGGATTCGAACCGGCGACGTCCAGCTTGGGAAGCTGGCATTCTACCCCTGAATTACGCCCGCGAGTTTTCCGGCTCCAATGCCCTTCCCCACATCCCATTCAGGCGCAAGGAGATATGAGGAGCACGTCAGGAATTTATCTGCCCCATTGGAAATCCGAAAGGTCCTCGGACTTGAACTCGCTGCAAACAAAACGGCCGGCGTCGCGAGACGCCGGCCGTGACGGGACGGTTGTCCCTTAGTTTACGGCATCCCTGAACTTGAGCCCGCCGGCACTCTGGCCCGCAAACAGCGGGAATGTATAGCATGCGGGCCCATAAGTCTGGTGCCAACCAGGCTGGAGCACCTGGCAGACCTTGAAGCTCCCCTCCGGGAGACCGGTGAACGTGTAGTTCCCCACGTCGTCGGTCGTCGTCGTGGCAAGGTCGTTGTACGTTGCAGTGACCGGGTCCAAGACGCTGAGGGCGACCTCCCAGTGCGTCGGGAGGGCGAGCCGCCCCCACATCGGGCAGCCAGATGTGCCTGGAGTCGTGGCAATTTCATTGCACACCATCCCAGTCGCCGATGCCCCTACCGGTGGGGGCGGCGGTGGCGGCGGCGGTGGCGGCGGCTCCGGGGGCGGCGGTGGCGGCGGTGGCGGCGCCGGCGGATCGCACTTGTTGATTATTTCCGTGCCGGGATGTAGGTCAGCGCGCATCGCGCAATGGAGGGCGTCGTGACCTAGCCCCGGCGGATCGTTGACTAGTCCGTACGCGTGCCGCACGCCCGGGTTGGACCCAAGTGGGTCTTGGGCCACGCTTGCGACGAATGGCGTGGCGACCAGGGCGAGCAGTACTATGAACGCTCGCATCGCTCTCTCCTCGAACTTGGTAAGGCTGAGGAGGGGCGCTGCGGCCTCAGCGGGCACAACCAAGTTCGCTACATCAAGCCGGGCAAGCTGTGCGCCATATCACGCAGTCGCGTAAGTTAAAGTGCAACTGGCACTTAGTTGGTTGAGCGCGCAGCGCATTGCGGCGCAACACATTACGACTTCCAGTAGAACGTGACTACCGCCCCTGCCGGGATGGCACTAGAGAACGACTGCCCCGCCCAGCGCACGGCGAAGCTGCGCTGCTGTGCGGCTGTGTTGACCACGATGAGCGCTTTGGAGCCGTCGTCTGCGTTGCGGAAGGCGACGCTCTCCAATCCCTCGATGCCGGAGGTCGACGCGATGCGGTGCGCACCCGGGCGCGCGAAGCGGCTGGCGTGCGCCAGCACGTAATACTCGACGTTCCGGGTCACGGCGCCCGAGGCCGAGTTGATCGTGACCACGCCCCGGCAATTCCCGCAGCCGCCGGTGTGCGGCCCGTGCTGCTCGTCGAGCGCGAGGTTCCACAGCAGCACCCCCTTCGCCCAGCCGCGCGTGCTGCCGATGATCAGCGTGCGCACGAACCACTTCAGATTGTCCGCGAAGCTAGCGGCCCACTCACCACCTGAGCACTCAGTGAAGTACGCGTCTTTCTCCGGGTGGGCGTCGTGCACCAGCGTCTGCGCCGACACGTCGCCGCCATAGCAGTGCCATGCGATCCCGGCGATGTAGCGGGGCGCCACGCTGTCGGCGAGCACTTGGAGCGGTGACGTGTATTCGTCCCAGTTGTGGTCCCAGTCCAGGATCAACGTCCGGATCCCCGCACTGGCTAATAGCGGGCCGAGGTATCCGCCGACGAAGCGGGCGCGAGCCGGCGGCTCGAGCCGCATGCCGGGGTAGTCGGACGGCTCGTAGTGTGGCTCGTTCTGGACGGTGATCGCGTAGATCGGCACCCCTTCCCCGGCGTACGCTTCGATGTAGCGCCGCAAGTAATCGGCGAGCGGCCCGTAGGCCTCCGGGAGCAGCGTCCCTTGAATCAGACTGCCGCTGGTCTTCATCCACCCGGGCGGGCTCCAGGGCGACGCCATGATCTTCAGTTCCGGGTTGATCGCCAGGGCGCGCCGCACCACCGGCAGCACGTCGGCGCGATTGGGGTCGATCGAGAAGTGTGCGAGCGTCGGGTCGGTCTGGCCAGCCGGCATGTCGTCGTAGCTGTACTGACGGAGCGAGAAGTCGGACGCGCCCATCGTGAGCCGTGTGAAGCTCAGCCCGATGCCGGGGTTGCGCCCAAAGAGCTCTTGCAGCAGCGCCTCGCGCTGGGACGGCGTCATCCGGTTCTGGAGCAGCCACGCCGACGCGTCGGTGATCGCCGCCCCGAAGCCGACGATGGCTTGATAGGTCGTCCCCTCGTCGACGGCGATCGTCGTGATGGACGGTGCTGGGCCCGAATCGAAGTGGGCGTCGGACTCGCGGGACAGCAGCTTGGATGCGTCGGCTGTCGTCAGCCACACCTCGACAGCGGGCCCGCTCGGTTGTCCGGGCGACTCAGGACCGACCTCGCCGGGCGCTCGCCCGTTGGGAGCGCAGGCGACGCTGGCCGCGAGTGCCCACAGCAGGCCCCGAAGGATCACCAGCCCGGATTCTGCGTCAGATTGGGGTTGATGTCGCGCTCCGACTGCGGCACGGGCAGCAGGTTGCTCGGGACGCCGTGCACGGTCGTCTCCCCCGGAGCGATGGTCTGCAGCTCGATGGTCTTGGCCCGGATCGCCGCGTCGAGGACCCCCCAGCGCGACAGGTCGAACCAGCGCTGCCCTTCGAAGACGAACTCGCGCCGCCGCTCCAGGCGCAGCGAGTCCCGGAACGCGGTTTGGGACAGGCCGGACACCGGCGCGATACCGGCGCGCACCCGGACGGCGTTCAGCGCCGCCTCGGCGCTGCCCGCGGTCGCCGCGCCGCCTTCGTTCACCGCCTCGGCGTACATCAGTAGCACATCGGCATAGCGTAGGACGATCCAGTTGTTGGATTGCTTGACCCACGCCCGGGTGTTCATGTTCTCCGCGTCGGTCTCGTCCAGGTACTTGTTGAAGGCTGGCCCAGGGGGATCGGTCCACGTGACCACGCGGCCGAGCTGGTCGGTGTGCGGCGATGTCATGAACGTTCCGTTGTTCCCGCGCTTGTCGGCTACGGCGAACAGGTTCTGCAGCGACGGCGGAATGTACATCAGCCCGTAGGCATCGCCGCCGGGATAGCCGGACGGAATGCTGAACAGCGTGTGGACGCTGCCCGCGCCGGGATCGAGCGTGCCGTCGTAGTTGATCTCGAAGATGCTCTCAGAGTTGATGATCTCGGTGGCGATTTTGAAGATGTCCTTCCAGTTGGCGAGCAGGGCGTAGCGGCCGCTCGTGATCAGCTGCCCGGCCGTCTGGGCGGCATTCGCCCAGTCTTGCTGGGTGAGGTACACCTTGGCGAGCAGCGCCCGCGCCGCGCCGCTGGTCGCGCGACCGACGTCGGCCCCGGAATACGACGCGGGCAGCGCGGCGGCAGCCGCTTGCAGGTCGCTCACGATGAGCGGGTATACCTGGGCCGCTGGGGTGCGCGATACGGCCAGCCCGCTCAGCGACGTGACCTCGTGCTCCAGCAGCGGCACGTCGCCGAAGTAGCGCACCAGGTTGAAGTAGGCGAGGGCGCGCAGGAACCTGGCTTCATTCAGGAGCCGCGCACGCAGGGTCGTGTCCATGGTGATCGCGGGCACGCGATCGAGCACGGCGTTCGCCCGGTTGATGGTCCGGTACGCGTTGCCCCACATGTCGCCCATGGGCCACTCGGTGGCGTCGAAGATGTAGTCGCCCATCCGGTGACCGTCCGAGCCGAACCGGGGCCCGACGAGGATGTCGTCGGTCGCGATGTCCGACATGTACCAGAAGCCGAGCCAGTACGACCACTTGACCTGCTCGTAGACGCCGTTCACCGCCGCGACGGCGTCGGACGATGTCTTGTAGAAGTTCTCCGGGGCGAGCACGTCGGACGGGCTCGGGTCCAGAAAGCTGTCGCACGACGTTGCGAAGGCGAGCCCTGCCAGCCCGCCGAGCACCGAGAGCAGCTTGGTCCGTCGCATAAGATGGGCTCCGTTCCGCTTAGAAGCCGGCGCTGAATCCAAAGGTGATCTGCCGCACTTGCGGGTACGTGCCGAAGTCGAATCCCTGAGCGAGGTTCGTGGTGGCGTACTCGCTGATCTCCGGGTCGTAGCCGGTATAATTGGTGACGGTGAAGAAGTTCTGCGCGCTGACGTACAGCTGCAGCCGGCGCACCGCCTGGAGACGCATGGTCTCCAGCCACGTCGCGGGAAGGGTGTAGCTGAGCCGGATATTCTTCCCGCGGAGATATGAGCCGTCCTCCACGAAGAGGTCGGACTCGCGGCTCTCGAACGTGTTGCCGATCTTGGGCGCCGGGATGCCGGGACCGCCGACCGCTACGTCCGCCAGCTGGTTCGCGGTGCCTCCGGCGGCCGTGAGGAGCGACCGATTGATGTTGTAGATCTTGTTGCCCACGGACCACTGCAGCAAAACCGAGAGCTCGAAGTTGCGGAACGTGAGCCGATTGGTGAGGCCGCCGGTGTACTTGGGCTGGGCGTTGCCGAGGATGGTACGGTCTGAAGAGGTGATCAGGCCGTCCCCGTCGAGGTCCTGGTACACCGGCTGCCCGCTCTGCAGCCCCGCGTACACCCAGCCGTAGAACGAATTGATCGGCTCCCCGACCTTGAGGACGGTCGGGCTCTGGTGCGCGCCCCCGCCGACGCCGTACGGATCGATGATGATGGAATCCGCGCCGAGGTTGAGCACCTGGTTCCTGTTCCACGCCAGGTTGAGCGATGTCTCCCAGCCCACGACGCCGCCGGTCAGGTTGACGCTGTTGAGGCTCAGCTCGAACCCGCGGTTGCGCACGCTGCCGATGTTCTGCACCGAGCTGCCGAACCCGGAGCTCGATGGCACGCGCGCATCGAGCAGCAGGTCGTGGGTTTTCTTGCTGTAGTAGTCGGCCGTGAACGTGACGCGGCTCCCCAGCACGGTGACGTCCGCGCCCAGGTCGATCCCGTTGGTCGTTTCCCACTTGAGGTCGGGGTTCGCCAGGCTGCTGGGCACGAAACCGATCGCGCGCGCGCCGCCCAGCACGTACACGGTGCTGCCCAGCGTCGCCAGCGAGGCGTAGTTCCCGATGTCCTGGTTCCCGGTGCGGCCATAGCTCACCCGCAGCTTCAGATCGTCGAACAGGCCGAGGCGCTTCACGAAGGCTTCATCCGACGCGCGCCAAGCGAAGGCGCCCGACGGGAAAAACCCGTAGCGGTGGCCCGCGCCGAACTTGGAGGAGCCGTCCACCCGCCCGGTGAGCGTGAACAAGTACTTGTCGGCGATCCCCCAATTCGCGCGCGCGAAGGACGAGGCGAGCGATGAGTGCGGCGCCGGAGTCCAGACGCCGACGAACGTTTTTGCCGTGTTCAAGCCGCTCACGCGCAGGGCGTCGGTGAGGAAATCCTGCGACAGGCCGGAGACCCCCTCGGTATTGGTGCGCTGGAGTGTGGTGCCGGCGAGCAAGTCGAGGCTATGCGCCGGGCCGAATTGCCGCGTGTAATGGACCGTGTTCTCGAACGACCAGCTGACCGTTTCGGCTTGCCCGCGGCTCCCCTCGCCGCCGGTGTTCAGTCCGGGGAGCACGGTGGACGGCGCATAGTAGTCTTGCACCGAGTTCAGGAAGTCCAGTCCGAGCGTGCTGCGGAACGTCAGCCCATCCCGCAGGTCGTACTCGGCGAAGACGTTGCCGATCGCGCGGTTGTCCCGCTCTTCGTTCGTGATCTCCAGCGCCGTCGCAACCGGATTGGGAAACGGCCGGCCGGTGAGCGGGTTGATGCCGGTGAAGTACTCGCCCCCGGCAGTGGTCACGGGCAGTGTGGGCGGAGCGGTCAGGGCGTTCACCATCACCGACGCCGCGCCGCCATTCGGCAGCACGTGCGCCTGCGAGCGGCTGAAGCTGAGCCGGTTCCCGATGCGCAGCCTGCGGCTGACGGTGCGATCGAGGTTGAGCCGGAAGGACCCGCGGCTCAGGTCGGAGCCGATGACCACGCCGTCGTTCTGCAGCAAACTCCCGGAAACGTAGTATGTCGTGCCCGCGTCCCCGCCCGAGAAGGAGAGGTCGACGCTGCGCATCGGGGCGCTGCGAAAGATCGCATGCTGCCAGTCGGTTCCACTCCCCAGTGCGGCGATGTCGGCGGGCGAATACGGCGCCGCCTGACCGGCGTTGGTGTACGCAGCATTCACCATCTGGGCGAACTGGCTCGCGTTGAGCAGGGGCAGCGTGCGCCGCACCTCCTGGATGCCGTAGTAGGATCCGAACGACACCGAGTTCTGGCCGGCGCGCCCCTGCTTGGTGGTGATCAGCACCACGCCGTTTGCGGCGCGGGCACCGTAGATCGCGCCCGCCGAGGCGTCCTTGAGGATCTCGATCGACTCGATGTCCTTCGGGTCCACCGCGGCGATCGGGTTCAGGCCCCGCATACCTTCTCCGAGCAGCGTGCCTGTCGTAGCATCGTTCAAGTTGGTGGTCACCGGCACACCGTCGATCACATAGAGGGGATCGTTACCCGCCTTGATGGAATTGCCTCCCCGAATGCGCACCATGGCGCCGGCTCCCGGCTGCCCGCTCGATGTGACGACCTCCACGCCCGGTGCGCGGCCCAGGAGCGCCTGGTCGAGGGACGTCACGGGCGCCGCCGCCACCTGATCCCTCGTGACGGAGGAGACGGCCCCCGTCAGCTCGCGGCGCTCCGTCGTGCCGTACCCGATGGCGACCACCTGCTCGAGCTCGGTGGCCTGCGGCGTCAATGCGAAGTCGACCGCGACGTCTTGGTCGGCGAGTACGGTGACCGGCTTCGACACCGCGGCGTACCCGATCCGCGCTGCCTTCACCGTATGCGGCCCGACCGGCACGTTCGCGATCCGGTAGCTACCGTCGTCCGCGGACGTGGCGCGGAGTCCCACACCCTCGACCGAGACCGTAGCGAGGCCGACCCCATGACCGCTGATCGAGTCCGAGACTCTGCCAACGACGGCGCCGACTTGCGGCTCATCCAGGATCCCGCGCTTCACCAGCGCTGCCTGCCCGTGGGCCGTGAGCAGCACGTCCACCCCGGTGTCGTACAGGACCGCGCTCAACACCGCGCCGACAGTGAGATTCGACGCGCTGAGCGTCACCGGCGTATCGAGCGGCACAACCGCCGCGCTGTACGTGAGCCGTAGCCCGGCTCGCCGCGCGATGACGGACAGCGCCTCCCCGAGGGGCACGTCTCTCAGGTCGAGCGAGATGCGTTGGCGGAACACCGCGGCGTTGCTCGCGTCCCTCCAGCGCGCGGAGTCGCTCGCGCGACCCGTTTCGGCGGCGAGGAACCGCGGCCCGGCCGCGGCGAGCGCCAGGCCGGCCGCGGGGTCCTGCGCCGCCAGCCGCAGCGCCCCCCCTCCCGCGGCGACCGTGAGCTCGGCAACGATCGCGACGGTGACGCGCCACGTGGCCCGTGTGTTGACGTTGACGTCCCTGTACATATCCGACCTCCCGTTCCGGTGGCGTGCGCCCGGGGGGGGCGCGTTACCGTGGTCCGTTGGCCGTTGAGATGGTCACCGACCGGCCGCGCCACTCGTAGCGAGCGCCCACGGCGGCCGTGATGAGCGTGAGGACTTGCGTGACGGGCTCGTCGCCATAAGAGCCCGTGACCGGCCGGTGCGCGAGCTCCGAATCCGCGACGCGAACGTCGAGGTCGTACCACCGGCCCAGCCGCTGTGCGGCCTCGCCGAGCGGCAGGCTCCCGAAGACGAGGCGTCCGCGGGTCCACGCCAGCTCGGCCGTCACGTTGGCGCCGCGCAGTACGTGTACGGCGCCCGCGCTGGACAGCGTTGCCACCTGGCCGGCGCGCAGCGGCGTCTCGCCCGCGGCCGGCGCCGCCGGCACGGCCACGGCCACAGTGCCCTCCGCCACCGCGACGCGGTCACCCGCTCCATCGGCGTACGCGTGAACCCCGAACCTGGTGCCGACGTCGCGAATGGCACTGCGGGCGGTGTGCACGACGAAGCTGCGGGCGGCATCGTGCACCACGCTGAAGTACGCCTCGCCGTCCAAGTACACATCGCGCTGGCGGGCCCCGAATCGAACCGGCACGCGGAGCCGGCTGTCGGCGTTGAGCGTGATCTCCGTCCCATCCAGCAGCCGGAAGACTGCACGCCGGCCCCGGGGGGTGGCGTAGTCCCGCAACGCGGGCGCCCGCGCGACCGCGTGCGCGCCGAGCCACCACACTCCCCCGACCCCGAGCAGGGCCACGAGCCCGGCCGCGATCGCGGGAAGGCGCCAGCGCGCCGGCACCGGCGCGGCCAGTCGCGTCGTCCGCCCCACGCGGTGCCGAAACCGGCGCCAGGCAGCGTCGGTGTCGTAGGGCGCCTGGTGGTGTCGCGTGTCGGCGGCCCAGGCCGCTTGCAGCGCGACGACCGCGGCGCGGCGCTCCGCGTCAGCGCCCAGCCACGCCTCGACGGCGGCGCGCTCCTCCGGGGAGGCCTGCCCGTTCAGGTAGCGGCCGAGCGCGACGAAGTCGACCGTCATCATGTTGTTATGACGCCGCAGCAGGGGGGATTACTTACCGGCCGACGCCATGACCTTCCTGAGGACCGCTAGTGCTCGTCCGATGTGCACGCCGACGGTCTTGGGTGAGATGGTCATCCGCAGCGCTACCTCCTGGTAGCTCAAGCCTTCCTGGCGGCTCAGCACGAACGCCGCACGGGTCCGCGGGGGCAGCGCGGCGAGGGCGCGCTCCAGCCGGCGCCACAGCTCCTCGGCCTCAAACTCGGCATCCGCCGACGCCCGACCGGCGCCACCGCTCTCTTCCAGCAGTAAGGGCGCGGCGCGCCGCTGCACGGCCATCCGCCGGATCTGGCTGATGGCGCGGCGGCGCACGGCCGCATAGAGATAGTGTCGCACCTCACCCACCGCCCAGTGGGCGCGATCCTCCCAGAGGCGCGCGAACACCCCCTGCACGGCGTCCTCGGCGGCGTCCCGGCTCCCAAGGTACGCGGCGACGTAGCGGCACAGCTGGTCGTAATAGGCCCGGAACATGGCCTCGAACGCAGCCTCGTCTCCTGCCCGGATGCGCGCCACCCAGTCCTGCGGTAACGCGCTCGACGCCACAGCGGAACGACGACGCAGCTCGAAGGCCATGGGCTGGTTGATATATGGCGAGCTTCCATGGGGCGCAAGAACGGGGCCAATGTATAGGAGGTGAGAAAATCAGCGTGCCTGCGGCGACCGAGCGAGCGCGAGCAACGCCCGTCTGCGCGCCGCGAGCAGTACGGCCGGATCGCGCGGGTACGTGGTGAAGGACGGAATGACCGCACGCAGGGCCGCCAGCGCCGCCCGGGGGTCGCGTCGCCGCCACAGGGTGAACAAGGCGTGATCCTCCACGCCGTCGCGAAACGCTTCCCACCGGAGACTCGAGCGGGGACCGTCTCGCCCGGGATACACGATGAAGTCGTCGCCCGGCGCGAACCGGCCCTTGTTCGGGTCGACGTCGCGCGGCCATTGATTCAAGCCCCAATGCAACCATCCACTCAGCTCGTACCGCAGCGCCATCCACGGCAGCAAGCGGGTCTTCAACAGTGGGTAGTCGATCAAGCGATTGGGGTACGCGCCCTGCGGCAGCCAGGACGTGTAGCACCACAGTTCTATGTTGCCCGCTTGCTGGCGCGCTCGATAGCCGTCGTACCACCGCTCCAAGAAGCTCAGCTCGACCACCCAGATCTCCAGGTCACGCCCGAAATCCGGGGCCTGGACGGCTTCAATCCGCTTCAACCGGGGGGCCGCCGCGTGCACGCGGCGTGACAGCGCGCGCCAGGAATCGACGTTCTCCACTATCGGCTCGTCGGCGACATGGATGACCGCCCGGTCGATCCAGCCGCGCTCGATCAGGTGGCGCTGGAGGTCTTGCAGGAAATCCTCGAGCGGTACCTGGGTGGTATCGCCGCTCGCTGCGACGATGGCGGGACGCGGCGACGGCTCGAACGGGTTGGTCCATGCCCACGGCTCTGTGCGACGTCCGACATGCATCAGCTCGATATCGCTCAAGCCGGAGGACAAGAAGAGCTGGACCCAGCGATCGAGCCTGCTGTAGTCGAACGCGTATGAGCCGTCGGATTCCCGGCTGACCCGAATCAGCTCAAGATCGGTCTCGAACATGGTCTGGCCGTGCGCGCGCATGTCGTCCGCATAGGCCCGGAGCAACTTCCAGTGCTCCTCGCTCCATTCCTCGACGTGATGCTGCAGGGCGATAGCCCGCGAGCTGAACCAGTGCGTTACCCTGAGCGACAGGAGCTCGGGCAAGGTGACCGGCAGCACGTCGACGGTGAGCGGGACGGTCCGCAACAGCTTGGCCCCGGCTCGAAGCGACACGGTGCCGTTGTAGACACCGGGCACGGTTTCGCGCGCAATCGCCACCCGCACCAGGGCGGGTTGGCTCGACCCCGCGCACAGGGCGACGCTCTCATCGTCGAGCAACGGGTCGGGAAAGTCGTCCGGTGCACGGCGCACCAGCTCGTTCTCTGGCGTATGGTCGGAATTGCGGCTTAGCCACACATATCCGATCCAATTGACGCGGACGGCGCCGGGGGCGAGCCGGCGGCCACTGGTCCCAATCAGGAAGGATGGCTCAATGCGAACCGAGTCGAGGCAGGTCTCTCTCGCGCGCAGCACGATCTGCGCGGACTCGGTTTCGCCGCGCGCCGCGGTGAGCCGAATGATAGTAGTGGCGCGCTGGGGTTTCGTCGTGTTGCGAAACACGTTCTCGAGCGGGGGCGCGGTCCAGACGTCCACCCTGTCCTGCGCCGGCACCGCCTGCACGACCGCGAGCAGCAAGGCGGCCGGCGTGCTCACCCGCCCCGCTTCTCGTACACCCGCACGTAGTCCACCCGCATCGTCTGCGGGAAGATGGTGGTTGCATCCGGGCTGCCCGGCCAGTAACCGCCCACGGCAACGTTGAGGACGATGAAGAACGGATGGTCGTACACCCAGCGGCCAGGAAGACTCTTGGGGGTGACGGTCAGGTAGAGGGTGCTGTCGACGTACCAGCGAATCGCATCCGGCTCCCACTCGACGGCGTACACGTGAAAGGTGTCAGCGAAGGCGCCCGCGGGCAGGTCATATGCGCGGCCAACGCCTTGCGCACCGGAGTACCCGGGGCCGTGCACCGTGCCGTGTACCCGGCCGGGCTCCTTGCCGATGTTCTCCATGATGTCGATCTCGCCGCACCCGGGCCAGCCGGCGGAGGGGATATTATCGCCCAGCATCCAGAAAGCGGGCCACAGCCCCTGCCCACGCGGTATCTGAATCCTGGCCTCGATGCGACCGTACTTCCACGCGCCCAACCCCTGGGTCTTGAGCCGGGCCGAGGTGTACTCGCGGGTGGCGAGCGACTCGCGGCGGGCCTCGATGACGAGGTAGCCCGCATCGATGTGCGCGTTCGCGACGCGGTCGGTGTAGAACTCGAGCTCGCCGTTCCCCCAGCCGTCGCCCCCGGTCTCGCGCACCCATTTCGTGGCATTGAGCGCTGGGCCGTCGAACTCATCGTGCCACACGAGCTGCCACGCGGGGGGCCCGGCCGCGGGTGCGGCGAGCGCCGAGCACGCGGCGACCGCGACCCCGAGCAGGACGCGGGTCACGTCTACGACTTCCGATACCGCCAGGCCACGATCCCCGCGCCCGTCACTTTCAGATCGAATGCATGGTTGCCGCTCGCCTCGATGGCCGGCACATCCTGCTTCTGGGACGCTATCACGTCGCCCTTCCCGTTCAAGAACTCGAACGTCACCGCTGCCGGAGCACTGGGCTTGGCCTTGAGATTGGTGAACAGCCCGCCGAGCTTCGCCCCTAGGGCACGTATGGCCGTCACCGGATCCCCGAACGTAGCTGTCTGCTGCTCCACCAGTTACTCCACCACCTCCGGCCACGGGCGCATCGGGCCGAGGTGTCATCGGTAGCGCGTCTCGCACCTCGCGCCACTTCGCCGGTGGTGTTCGTATGGACATCCAGGCCGAAAGACCGCAGCTTAGCTAGGAAAGTAGCGTCGGGGGTAGCACGAGCATACCTCGCCAGCACGTCATGAAGCTGCGCCTCTTCCTGGTCGACGACAACCGCCTGTTCCGCGACGGGCTTGCTGCGATGCTCAATGCCCAAGGCGATCTCACCGTGGTCGCGGCTCTGGCAGATGTAGAGGAGGCGTTGCGACGAGTACCGGCTGCCAAGCCGGACGTGGTTCTGCTGGATCAAGCGCTGCGAGACGGGGACGCCCTGCAGTTGAGTCGAGCAATGCGCCAGGCGTCGCCCGAGACGAAGGTGATCGTGATGGGGCTGCTCCCGATGCAGGATGACGTCGTCGCATACGTGCAAGCTGGCGTCTCCGGCTTCGTCCTGAAAGCCGCCACCCTAGACGATCTCCTTCATGCCATCCGAGCGGTGGCCCAGGGCGCCAACATTCTCCCGCCTCCGCTGACCGTCTCGCTCTTCTCTCAGATTGCCGACCTGGCAGTGCGACGGGGCGAGAGCCACGCGCTTCAGGCGGTGCGACTGACGAAGCGGGAGCGGGAGGTGGTCGATCTGATCGCGGCCGGAATGAGCAACAAGGAGATCGCGCAGCGGCTCCGTATCGCTACGCACACGATCAGGAGCCACGTCCACAACGTCCTGGAAAAGCTGGTGCTACGCAGCCGGCTCCAGATCGCGGCGTACATGCACGCTAAAGATCCTTCTCAAGCTGGACCGCAGCGCTTCCAACCACACGGGTAGTCCCAGAGGAGTAATCCTTTAAGAGCAGATCTTTGGTTGGAACGGCGTACCTCCTCGTTCGTCCTGTCGGTGTAGTGCGCTCGCCGCGTCATCGTGATATATGGTGGCGACGGTTCGAGATCGTGCCAGCCGCGCCGAGAGTACACTCATCGCTGCGCGCTGAAGCGGCTCACACACGGCCCGCTCCTTCCTTCTTCAGGGAGCGCATGGGGAACCACCCTCAAGCAGGTCGTGACAACGAGCCGAGCCCCGGACAGCGTTAGGCCGAGTTCACGCGCAAAAGACGAGGTAGAATCATGAAAGGATCAGCAAAGCAGGCGTGGAAACCGCTCGCAGGACTGGTGCTCCTCTCCTTCGCGGTGGCGTGCGATCGTGAGCCGACCGCGCCTCCAGGCGGTCCCGGGCGTCCGAACCCTGACCTCATCGTCAGCTCCTCCTCCTGGAACCTTGGCGATGTGTTCGCTGGTGTGTCGGGCGGCATTTACAACGTGTACAACAACGCCGGAACCTTCAAGGAGAATATCAACCTCGGCACCGGTGGGTTCACCACCGGCTGCAGCTTCAACCCGGCGAGGGATAAGCTCTACACGACGGGTTTCGATGGAGGGCAAGTCGTGGTCTTCGACAACGCCGACCCGCACCCCATCATCCAAACGATCGCCACCGGCATTCCGGGCGTCGAGTCGATCGTCTTCGATGCCGCCGGAAATTTCTTCGTCGGACACGCGGGCGGCAACCAGGACGTGCAAAAGTACGACGCCGCAGGGAACCTGTTGGCGACGTACGATGTGGCGGTCGGACCCGTCGGCTCGGACTGGATCGAACTGGCGTCGGATCAGACCACCCTCTTCTACACCTCTGAGGGCGGCCTGATCAGGCGGTTCGACACCGGTGGGAACACCCAGCTCGCTGACTTCGCCGACATCGGAGGTCGTGCGTTCGCGCTCCGGCTGCTCCCGCCTGGCGACGGGAGCGGGGGCCTGTTGGTGGCCCACTCAGCCGACGTCGAGCGCTTGGACGCAACGGGTACCGTCGTCCAGGCGTACCAGGCTACTGGTGAGGGCAGCTGGTTCGCTCTGAACCTGGACCCCAACGGCACGTCCTTCTGGTCCGGCAACATCGGGACCGGCAACTTTTACCGGTTCAACATTGCGACGGGCACCATCGAGGTGGGACCCATCTTTTCGGGAACCTCTAACGGCCTCTTCGGTCTCTGTGTCAAAGGCGAAATCACCGGCGGCGGCGGTGGGTCGAATGTCCAGATCGACATCAAGCCGGGGAGCGACCCGAACAGCATCAAGCTGAAGGGCGGCAACGATGCGCAGATCGCCGTGGCCATCCTGACCACCACGACGTTTGACGCCGCGACGGTGGATCCCTCGACGGTGACGCTCGGCGATGGCAGCGCGCCCGATACGCCCGTCGCCGTTCGTCAAAACGGTACACTGATGGCCTCGCTGGTGGATGTGGACGGCGATGGTGACCTCGATCTGGTGCTGCACTTCAGCAGGGATGCCCTGATCGCCAACGGTGATCTCACCGGGGCCACCACGAAGCTCATCCTAAAGGGGCGGACCACCGGCGGGACTTCGTTCACAGGCGAGGACTCGGTGCGGCCCATCCCATAGCGGCGTACTGCTGGGGCGCCAACGGCTCGGGCGAAGTGGGCGACGGCACGAAATACCGACCGGCTCGTCCCCACGGTGATCGCCTTCGCGTGAGGTCATATGCGCGGCCAACGCCTTGCGCACCGGAGTACCCGGGGCCGTGCACCGTGCCGTGTACCCGGCCGGGCTCCTTGCCGATGTTCTCCATGATGTCGATCTCGCCGCACCCGGGCCAGCCGGCGGAGGGGATATTATCGCCCAGCATCCAGAAAGCGGGCCACAGCCCCTGCCCACGCGGTATCTGAATCCTGGCCTCGATGCGACCGTACTTCCACGCGCCCAACCCCTGGGTCTTGAGCCGGGCCGAGGTGTACTCGCGGGTGGCGAGCGACTCGCGGCGGGCCTCGATGACGAGGTAGCCCGCATCGATGTGCGCGTTCGCGACGCGGTCGGTGTAGAACTCGAGCTCGCCGTTCCCCCAGCCGTCGCCCCCGGTCTCGCGCACCCATTTCGTGGCATTGAGCGCTGGGCCGTCGAACTCATCGTGCCACACGAGCTGCCACGCGGGGGGCCCGGCCGCGGGTGCGGCGAGCGCCGAGCACGCGGCGACCGCGACCCCGAGCAGGACGCGGGTCACGTCTACGACTTCCGATACCGCCAGGCCACGATCCCCGCGCCCGTCACTTTCAGATCGAATGCATGGTTGCCGCTCGCCTCGATGGCCGGCACATCCTGCTTCTGGGACGCTATCACGTCGCCCTTCCCGTTCAAGAACTCGAACGTCACCGCTGCCGGAGCACTGGGCTTGGCCTTGAGATTGGTGAACAGCCCGCCGAGCTTCGCCCCCTGCTCGTCCGACGTAAAGGTGCCCACCGTCACCTCGACCGTCAGGGAATCGGCGACGGTGAGGTAGTACAGCGTCGAATCCTTGTTTCCCCGCAGCTGCCAGGCGCCGGCGACCTTCGCGAGGCTCGTGCGGTTCAACGGGTCCACCGCGGCCAGCCGCTGCGCCACGGGCAGCACCTTCGCGCTGTCCCCGAGCAGGTAGTAGATGCCACCCAGGTTGTACAGCGCTTCACGGTAGTAGGGGTCTTTCGCGAGGCCCGTCTCGTACGCGCGTGCCGCCAGACGGTAGCGCGGGGCGGCGATCGACGCCCGGAACGCCTTGATCGTGTCGTCCGTCACGGCAGCGCACCGCGTCGCGATCTGCCTGACGGTCAGTGTCTTGTTGCGCGCCCGTGTGTCGGCGCGGCACTTGCTGCCGACCGGCGCCGTATCGGGCTCGTTCGGGATCGCGTTCAGGACGGCCTGAGCCGCGGCGAACAGGTCCGTCGCCTCAGCCGAATCGGCGTGGTCCAGGATCTGGTTGTACAGTGCCCCCGCGTCTTCGCGCTTCCCCTGGTGCGAGTAGATGGCGGCGAGTCCGGCTATGGCCTGCACGTCGTTCGGGTAGGCGGCGAGATAGTCCCTGTAGCCGGCCACGGCGTCGTCCCAGCGCTGGGCCGCGTGATATACCCGTGCTACGTTGAACAGGGCGTCCCGCTTCTCCTTTGCGAACTTCGGATCATTCGCCGCCGGCACCGCGAGCTTGAAGTACTTCGCCGACGAGTCCGGCTGATTGGCGTTGGCGAACAGCGTCCCCAGGTAGATGAAGCCCGTCGGCTCGCCGCTGTAGATCGCGTTGGCGCGCCGGAAGCTCGCGATAGCCGAATCGGTGTTCCCCGCCTGCCACGCCTTGACGCCTTCGTTGAACACCGGGACCCAGAAAATGCGGCGCCAGCGGTCGATGTCGTCCTTGCAGGTGGGTGCCAGCGCCAGCGCCTTAGTGAAGGCCGAGTCGGCGCCCGCGAGGTCGTTCTGCAGAGCGTAATAGCGGGCCAGGTAGTACCACGCGGCCGGATTCTTCTCCTGGCCGCCGGTGGCAAGCGCCTCGTGCAGCACCTTGTCCGCGTCCTTCAGGTCCTTCGCCCGCTTGTCCACGAACTTGGTCTCCGTGGCGCTCTTCAGGTAAAGCACCCCGCTGTTCACGAGGTAATGCTTGGTGTTGAGGTCGCACCGGGCGCCCTCCCATTGCTGCGCGGTCAGGGGCCGGCCCACGGCTCCGAGCCCCACGGCGACGATCACGGCCACGGTTCGGTTGACGGTCATGCTCACTCCTTGGATTTGGCGACGAGCGCTTCCGCATCGCGTTCGGCGGCGCGCGCGATCTCGAGCGCCGGCCGGCCGAGCGCCCGCGCAGCGGCGAGCACATCGTCGTATTCAGACTTGACCCGGACGCCGCCGGCGTCGGGCTGCTCCAGCACCTTCACGCGAACCGCCACGTCGGGAGAGAGCTGGATGGTCACCTGGCGGCGCGGCAACGTAGCACGCTCCGCCACCCAGCGGCGGACACCGGCCGTCGTGCTGTGCCGGAACAGCGCGGCGGTCACTGCTTCGGCCAGCTCCTCGGGTGCCATCACTTCCACCCGGAACCCCGAGCGGCCCTTCTTCATCTGCACGGGCCACGTCTGCACGTCGAGCGCGCCGGCGCTCACGAGCGCCTGCCGCAACGGCTCCACGTACTCGGGGCTCATGTCGTCGACGTCCGTGGCCAGCAGCACCACTCGTCCCGCTTCCGCCGCCTGCTCGGCGAGGAGCAAGCGCAGCGCGTTGGGATAGTGCGGCGGGTTGCGCTGCCCCGCGCCCCAGCCACTCTGCTGCAGGCGCCAGCGCGCCGGCGGTGCCCCGGTGGACAGCACGCGCACCAGTGCCGCGCCGGTCGGCGTCGTGGCTTCACCTTCGATGGGCCCCCCACTACCCCCGGCCAATTCCAGTCCCTCGAGCAGGATCGCCGTGGCCGGAGCGGGGACGGGTAGCTTGCCGTGCGCCGCCTCGACCCAGCCGTTTCCCACGGCGATCGGCAAGTGATAGATGGACTCCACACCGAGCTGCTCGAACCCTTCGATCGCGCCGACGATGTCGAGGAGGGCGTCCACCGCACCGACTTCGTGCAGGTGGACTTGCTCCGGCGCGACGCCATGCACGCGGCCCTCGGCGGCGCCGATCAGGCGGAAGGCGCGCACCGCCCGCTCCTTCACCCAATCCGATACGGGGGCCCCCTCGACCAGGCGCACGAGCTCTCCGACATGCCGCCCATGCGGCTGCTCGGGGATCCCGAACACGACCTGGCTGCAGCTTACGCCGCACCGCCTCACGTCGCGGATCGTGACCGCCACGCCCGCCAAGCCCAGGCGACGCGGCAGCGCCTCGAGCCACGACGCGGGGACGCCCACGGACAGGAGCGCCCCCAGGGTCATGTCACCTGAGATGCCGGCGGCTGGGTCGAGAATAGCGATGCGCATGGGACCGAAGTGGCGGAATATTAACGGCTTAGCCGCGGTAGAGCCACCCGGCGCCGGTGTTGAACAGCACGATGCGCTGCTCCGCTGTGACCACGCCGCGTGCTTTGAGCTCGAGCGCTCCGGCGAGTGTCGCCCCACCCTCCGGAGAGGCATCGATCCCCTCGAGCGTCTGGAGCTGCTGCGCTGCGGCGACGAGCTGCGCGTCCGTCACGGT